>Ga0208244_100329_pt1 | contig 51507 bp, 34 predicted proteins | sample SubbioCR12Aug_5A_FD_184828 | JGI IMG/M metagenome (GOLD analysis project Ga0208244, IMG submission 184828) | Serpentinite rock and fluid subsurface biosphere microbial communities from McLaughlin Reserve, California, USA - CR12Aug_5A (SPAdes) | ecosystem: Environmental > Terrestrial > Deep... | reverse complement strand
AGCGCCCGCCAGCGCGAGGGCGCTCAGAAACGTCCTGCGGTTCATGTGTTTCCTTTGCATGGGCCGACTCCTTTTGCCGTACTGTACAAAAAACAGGGCGGGCTCTGCGAGGCGAAGTTGCTGGTTTTTGCCGAAAACACAGAGGGCTCCGGGGGATGCCCCGGAGCCCTCTGCTGGTCGATCGATTTCGCGATGCCCGAAATTAGGATTTCGGCATGTTGGCCAGCGCCTGCAGCATCTCGAAGTTGTCCTTGAAGGACTTCTCAGCGCGTTGCAGCATGTCGTTGGCGTCGGGATTGAGCTTGAGGAGCTGCTTGAAGCGGTTCTCCTTGAGCGCGGTCTCCGCGAACGACTGCGTCGGGGCCTTGCTGTCGAGCTGCAGCGGGTTCTTTCCTTCGGCGGAAAGTTCCGGGTTGTAGCGGTACAGCGGGAAGTGGCCGGTCTCGACGGCGATCTTCTGGTGTTCCAGACCGTCGCTCATCTCGATGCCGTGCGCGATGCAGTGCGAGTACGCGATGATGATCGCGGGGCCGTCGTAGGCCTCGGCCTCGACGAAGGCCTTGACCGTGGCGGCGGCGTTCGCGCCGAGGCTGACCTGCGCGACGTAGATGTTCTTGTACGTCATGGAGATCATGCCGAGGTTCTTCTTCATCTGCGGTTTGCCAGCCGCCGCGAACTTGGCGATCGCGCCAAGCGGGGTGGACTTGGAGGCCTGTCCGCCGGTGTTGGAGTAGACCTCGGTGTCGAGCACGAGGATCTTGATGTTGCGCCCAGTGGCGAGCACGTGATCGAGACCGCCGTAGCCGATGTCGTAGGCCCAGCCGTCACCGCCGATAGCCCAGACGGACTTGCGGACGAGGTAGTCCGCGACCCCGAGCAGGTTCTTGCAGGTGACGCAGCAGGAGCCGTCGCCGATCAGGCTCTTAAGCTCCGCGACGAGGCCGCGCATGGCTTCCACGCCGTCGGAAGACTTCTGGTCGGTCTCCTTGATCTTCTGTGCCACGGCCTTGAGGGCGGCGGGCGCTTTTTCGGCGGCGATCACCTGATCGACCAGCTCAAGAGCATAGACACTGAGCTTGTCGGCGGTGAGGCGCATGCCGAGGGCGAATTCCGCGTTGTCCTCGAAGAGGGAGTTGGCCCATGCGGGGCCGCGTCCGTCCTCGCGCTGACAGTAGGGGGTGGTGGGCAGGTTGCCGCCGTAGATGGAGGAGCAGCCCGTCGCGTTGCCGATCAGCAGGCGGTCGCCCGCGAGCTGGGTGAGCAGCTTGATGTAGGGCGTCTCGCCGCAGCCTGCGCAGGCGCCGGAGAACTCGAAGAGCGGGCGCTTGAGCTGGCTGCCCTGAATCGTGAACGGGTTGATCTTCGAGCAGTCGGCCTCGGGCAGGCTGAGGAAGAAGTCCCAGTTCGCGGCTTCCGTGGCGCGCAGCGGGATCTGGTCGGCCATGTTGATGGCCTTTTTCGTGGCGTCGTCCTTGTTCTTGGCCGGGCAACGCTGGACGCAGAGTCCGCAACCGGTACAGTCTTCCGGGGCCACCTGAATGGTGTACTTGTGGCCGGGGAAGGCCTTGCCGACCACGCCCTTGGCGTCGGCGCACTTGAAGGTGGCTGGGGCGTCCTTGAGGGCGGCGGGATCGTAGACCTTGCCGCGGATCGAGGCGTGCGGGCAGACCAGCGAGCACTGCATGCACTGGATGCAGGTGTCGGGATCCCACACGGGAATCTCGGTGGCGATGTTGCGCTTCTCCCACTGCGTGGTGGCGGTCGGCCAGGTGCCGTCGTCCGGTATCTTCGAGACGGGCAGGGCGTCGCCGCGCTGCGCCATGATCTCGGCGGTGACGGTCTTGACGAACTCGGGGGCCGCGTCAGAGACGACCTTGGGCATCTTGATCTTGCCGGCCGGCTTGGCGGGATAGGCCACCTTTTTCACCGCGTTGGCGGCGGCATCGATGGCGTCCCAGTTCATCTTCACGATGGCGTCGCCCTTCTTGCCGTAGGTCTTCTTCGCGGCGTTCTTGAGGGCGTCGATGGCCTCGGCCTCGGGCAGGATGCCGGAGATCTTGAAGAAGGCGGTCTGCATGATGGTGTTGATGCGCCCGCCGAGCTTCAGCTCGTGGTCGAGCTTGAGGGCGTTGACCACATAGAAGTTCAGTTTCTTGTCGATGATCTGCTGCTCGATCTCGTCCGGCATCTTGTCCCAGACCTCCTCGGCCTCGAAGGGCGAGGCGAGCAGGAAGGTGCCCCCGGGCTTGATGTTCGCGAGCATGTCGTACTTCTCAAGGAAGGAGAAGTTGTGGCAGGCCACGAAGTCGGGCTTGGTGCAGAGATAAGTGCTGCGGATGAATTGCGGCCCGAAGCGCAGGTGCGACACGGTGATCGCGCCTGCCTTCTTCGAGTCGTACACGAAGTAGCCCTGCGCGAAGTTGTCGGTGTCCTCGCCGATGATCTTGATCGAGTTCTTGTTTGCGCCGACGGTGCCGTCCGAGCCGAGGCCGTAGAACATGCACTCCTTGCGGCCTTCGTCCGCGAGGGAAAAGTCGGACGGGACGGCGAGGCTGAGGCCGGTGATGTCGTCGTTGATGCCGACCGCGAAGTGGTTCATCGGCTTCTCGGCCTTGGCATTGTCGAAGACGGCTTTGACCATCGCGGGCGTGAACTCTTTCGAGCCCAAACCGTAGCGGCCGCCGAAGGTGGGGATCCAGCTCTTGATGTCGGCCAGCTTGTACTGCATGATCTCGCCCATGGCGGTGCGCACGTCCACATAGAGCGGCTCGCCGATGGCGCCCGGCTCCTTGGTGCGGTCCAACACGGTGAGGGTTTTGACGGTCTTGGGCAGCGCGAGCGCGAAACCCTTGGCGTCGAACGGGCGGTAGAGGCGCACCTTGATGACGCCCAGCTTCTCGCCCTTCTTGGCCAGCTCCTCGACGGTCTCGTGCACGGTCTCGGCTCCCGAGCCCATGATGACGATGACATGCTCGGCGTCCGGTGCGCCGACGTAGTCGAACAGCTTGTACTGGCGGCCCGTCAGCTTGGCGAACTTGTCCATGGTCTTCTGGACGATCTCAGCCGTGGCGTCGTAGTACTTGTTGACCGTCTCGCGGCCCTGAAAATAGACGTCCGGATTCTGCGCGGTGCCGCGGATGACCGGTTTCTCGGGGTTGAGGGCGCGGGCGCGGTGTGCGGCGACGAGGTCGTCGTCAACCATGGCGCGGATCGTGTCGCGGTCCACCTCTTCGATCTTCTGGACCTCGTGAGAGGTGCGGAAGCCGTCGAAATAGTGCAAGAACGGCACACGCGACTCCAGCGTGGCGGCGTGGGCGATGGTGGCGAGGTCCATGACCTCCTGAACGCTGTTGGAGCAGAGCATCGCGAAGCCGGTCTGGCGGCAGGCCATGACGTCGCCGTGATCACCGAAGATCGAGAGGCCCTGCATGGCCAGCGCGCGGGCGGTGACGTGGAAGACGGTCGGCGTGAGTTCGCCGGCGATCTTGTACATGTTCGGGATCATCAGGAGCAGACCCTGTGACGCCGTGAATGTGGTGGTGAGCGCACCGGTCGCCAGAGCGCCGTGCACCGCGCCGGCGGCGCCGCCCTCGGACTGCAGTTCGATCACGTGCGGGACGGTGCCCCAGATGTTCTTGACGCCCTTCGCGGACCACTCGTCAGACCACTCGCCCATGGGCGATGAGGGGGTGATGGGATAGATCGCCGCGACTTCGCTGCACGCGAAGGCGACTTCAGCGGCGGCCTGATTGCCGTCGACCATGATTTTCTTTGCCATTGTGTTTTCTCCTTAAAAAGGTGAAGCGCGTCCGGTGTGGCCGGACGCGCTTACGTGTGGGTTTTATTTCTTCAGAGCGGCGCGAACCTCGTCGAGTTGGCCTGCCGAACCGAGAAGGACGTTTTTCGCGGCGATGAACTTCGCGTACTCGGGGATGAAGACCTTGCCCGGATCGCGGAGGTCGAACTTCTCCGGATAATCACGGAAGAACTCGCGGTGGACGCGGCACCAGACCAGACGGCCGTCGGTGTCGATGTTGATCTTGGTGACGCCCAGCTTGGCCGCGCCGAGGAACTGCGAGGCGTCAACGCCGCTCGCGCCCTTGATGTTGCCGCCTGCGGCGTTGATGCGTGCCACCTCGTCCTGCGGAACCGAGGAGGAGCCGTGCATCACCAGCGGGAAACCGGGCAAGCGCTTCTGGATTTCGGCGAGGATGTCGAAGCGGAGCTTCTGGTCGCCGTGGAACTTGAACGCGCCGTGGGAAGTGCCGATGGCGCATGCGAGGGAGTCGCAACCAGTATGCTTGACGAAATATTCGGCCTCTTCCGGCTTGGTGTAGACGTGGTCGGCGGCTTCGACGTCCTCCTCGACGCCCTTGAGCAGCCCCAACTCAGCCTCGACGACGAGCCCCTTGGCGTGGGCGGCGTCCACAACGCGCTTGGTGATCTCGATATTCTTTTCGAGGGGGTGGTGCGAGGCGTCGATCATCACCGAGCTGTAGACGCCCGAGTTGATGCAGTCCATGCAGGTCTCCTCATCGCCGTGGTCCAGATGCACCGCGAAGACGGCATCGGGGAAGATCTCGTCGGCGGTGGTCATCATCATCTCCAGCATGCGCTTGTGGCTGTAGGAGCGGGCACCCTTGGAAAGCTGCACGATGAACGGTGCTTTGCTGTCAACATTACCCTTGAAGAGCCCCATCGTCTGCTCGAGGTTGTTGATGTTGTACGCGCCGATCGCGTATTTGCCATAAGCCTGCTGGAAGAGTTCTTTTGTGGTAACGATCATGACCATCTCCAAGTTAAACCGGACGGGGGCTATCTGCACGCACAGAAACCACCCAGACCGTGAAAGAATGGGCACATACTATACGGCGAACGGATGTTGCGGGCAAGTCTAAACGCGCCGCGCATTTTTCGAAAAATGCGATTTGACGTTTCGCGGTTTTTTGGTACATTACGTTTCACTTTTTGCGGGCGTAATTCAATGGCAGAATAGGAGCTTCCCAAGCTTCTTACGTGGGTTCGATTCCCATCGCCCGCTCCAATTTTGAGCACCGTTAGCCGCTTAGCTTTTCAGGAGTTAAGCGGTTTTTTTTTGTGATGAGCCTGATTGATGTGCCGTATCTATGGCGTGGAAGGGACGCCTGCCAGCCCCTTTCGGGTGGCTTTTGCCGAGGGAGGGCTAGCTTCTTGCGGACAGGCTGTCTGCGTCGATGACACGGCAGGGAAAATCGCGGTTTTGAGCGTTGACAGTTTTTGCCCTGTGGAGTAATATCGTGCCACTTTTTATGAAATAAAAGGGTGGGGGGTTTCCCCGCTCTTTTTTGTTGGTGGAACTTTGAAGCGGAAGGCGGTGCGGTGATGAACAACGAATTGCTGTCGATTATCAGTTATCTGGAACGAGACCGCGGGGTAAACCGAGAGATCATCATCCAAGCGATCGAATCCGCAATTCAGCAGGCCGCCCGCAAGAGTCTTGAGGTCTCGAATGACCTCCGTGTTGAAATGGACCGCAAAACGTTGGCGATCAAGGCTTTCGATACGGTGGTGGTTTCGGATGAGGATACGGGGCTTGGATTCCTTTCCGTTCGGAAGGCGAAGACGATTCGCCCTGATATCCAGCCCGGGGAAACGTTGGAAATCGAGATCCCGCCTGCGAAGTTAGGGCGCATTGCGGCGCAGACGGCCCGGCAGATGATTTTGCAGAAGATCCGCGAGGCCGAGCGCAAGAACGTCTATGACGAGTACAAGGACCGCATCGGCGACATCGTCAGCGGGACAGTCCGTCAGATCGCGCACCGCGACCTGATCATCGAGTTGGGCAAGACCGAGGCGATCCTGCCGGCAAAGGAGCGTATCCCGTCGGAGGAATACAATGTGGGCGACCGCATCCGCGCGTACGTCTACCGGGTGCAGGCGGGGGCGAACGGGCCTGCGGTTGTGCTGTCGCGCGCCTGCCCCGAGTTCGTGAAGACGTTGTTCAGACTGGAGGTCTCGGAGATCGCGGATGGGATTGTGGAGGTGATGGGGGTTGCGCGTGACCCCGGTTTCCGTTCCAAGATCGCAGTCAAGACCCTCGACGAGAAAGTTGATCCGGTTGGCGCGTGTGTGGGCTTGCGCGGCGTTCGGGTGCGCAACATCGTGCGCGAATTGAACGGAGAGAAAATCGATATTGTGCGCTGGAGCGACGACATCAAGCAGTATGTGGCACAGGCGTTGGCGCCCGCACGGCTGGAAGGCGTGACGATCGACCCCGTCGAGGCTCGCACCGTGCATGTCGCGGTCGCGTCGGATCAGCTTTCGTTGGCGATCGGCAAGCGGGGGCAGAATGTGCGATTGACCTCTAAGCTGACCGGGTGGCGCGTGGACATCCAGAAAAGCGGCGAAGAGGCCTCGTTCGAGGAGCAACGTGAGTCCGCGATTGAGGAACTGGCCGAGGTTTTGGATATCAGCGAGGAGACCGCTTCAACGTTGGTTGCGAACGGCTTCCTGACGACAGAGGGCATTATTGAGGCGGAGATTCCTTATTTGCAGGAGGTCACCGGCCTTGATGAGGAAACGGTGCGTAAAATCTGGGCTGCGGCTCAGGCGGCAAGCAGCGTCGTGGTGGAAGAAGCGGGAGAGTAAGAGAGCGTTATGAGAGTATGTGAACTTGCGAAGAAGATGCAGACCTCGAGTGCCGAGGTTCTCAAGCAGGCGGACGCCTTGGAAATCGAGGCGTATTCGCCGTTGTCGCAGCTTGAGGCGCAAGACGTGTCGCGCCTTCAAGACGTTTTTGGTAAACGCGCCCCTGCCGATATTGAGCGCGAGAATGCTGTGCGCTGCAAGAGCCGGGCTGACAAGCTGACTGCGGAGTCATCGCGGCGTGCCGCGCAGGAAAAGGCGGACCGTGCGGTGTTGGAGGCGAACCGCCAGCGTGCGCTTGAAATGGATGCGAGAGCAAAGGGTGTTGCGTTTTCGACACCGGTTTCCGCGCCTGCCGAGGCGCCTGCCGCGGCTGACGCGTCACCGGCGGTTGCCCCTGGGGTTGTGGTGGATGTGTCTGCTCCGACAGAAAAGGCTGACGTGCCGCAGAAGGCGGAAGAGCCTGTTGCGTCCGCAACGGCGACGCCAGAGGTGACCCCGGAGGCGGTGGCGCCTGCGGCATCCGCTGCGGCACCTGAAGCAGCATCGGCGCATGCCGCCAAAGCAGCGGCAAAACCGAAACCGGCGCGTTACGTGGTGGAAGACGAGCTGGAGCCAGCCGAGGAGATCGCTGCGGCGTTTATCGGGCGTATCGCCAAGGAACCCGCACGCGAAGCTCCGAAGACGCCTCGTGCGCCACTCGGCGTGAAGACCGGTAAAGAAAAGGATCTCGGGCGCCCGCCGATGCGGGGGCCGCAATCGGGGCCACAACCGCAGCGGCCGGGCATGCAGCCTCCGCCGCGCACGGGTGTTCCGCAGTCGCAGCAGCGCCCGGGGCCGGGGGGGCGTCTTCCCGCTCAGCAGGAGCCGGCTCAGATTGCGCCGGATCGCGTGATCTTGTTGCGCGGCGCGGTTCTTGTGAAAGAGCTCGCGGAGAAGCTTGGGCTCCGTCCGAATCGGCTGATCGCGGATCTGATGCAATTGAATATCCTCGCTTCGATCAACCAGCGCGTCGAGATTGATGTTGCCCAGAAGATCGCGGACAAATATGGCTTCAAGATTGAGGTGGAGCGCCAGAAGCGTTCGACCGAGCGTAAGCCGGTGTTGAGAAGCGAAGATGCTGATGATGCCATTCCGGACGATCAGTCGGAGGAGATGATTATCCGTCCGCCGGTGGTGACGTTCCTGGGGCATGTGGACCACGGCAAGACCTCGCTGATGGATCGCATCCGCAACACGCGTGTGGCCTCTGGCGAGGCGGGCGGCATTACGCAGCATATCGGCGCGTACACCGTGGACGTCAACGGACGCAAGATCACGTTCCTCGATACGCCGGGGCATGCGGCGTTTTCCGCGATGCGTGCGCGTGGCGCGAGTCTGACGGATATTGCGGTGATCATCATCGCTGCCGATGACGGGATCATGCCGCAGACGCGCGAGGCGATCAAGCACGCGCAGCAGGCGGGCGTCCAGATCATGATTGCGATTAACAAGTGTGACCTCCCGACGGCAAAGCCAGACCGCGTGCGGCAGATGTTGCAGGGTGAGGGTCTGACGCCGGAAGAGTGGGGCGGTGACGTCATCTGCGCAGAGGTTTCCGCCGTGACGGGTGAGGGCGTCGACCATTTGCTGGAGATGATCCTGCTGCAGGCGGATGTTCTGGAGTTGACCGCGAATCCGAATCGGCGCGCGGACGGCTATGTGGTTGAGGCGCAGCTCGAGCAGGGGCTTGGGCCGACGGCGACGTTGCTGGTATCGGGCGGGACACTGAATGTGGGGGATGTCATCCTTTGTGGCGAGTATTTCGGGCGTATCCGCGGTTTGATCGATGACCGCGGTTGCCGCGTGAAATCCGCCACGCCTGCCACGGCGGTGAAGTGCATGGGGTTGTCGGGCGTTCCCGAGGCCGGTGCGCCTTTCCGCGTGATGCTCAATGAGAAGCGGGCCCGCGATTTGGCGGAGCGGACGGCAGAGGAGCGCAAGCAGGTTGAACTGGTCAGCGCGAAGGCGACTTCGCTGGATGCGCTGATGACACAGATGAAGGATAACTTGCGGCGTGAGTTGGCCGTGATTATCAAGGCCGACACTCAGGGCTCGTCCGAGGCGATCTGCGAATCGCTGAAGGAAATCAAGAGCGAGAAGGTGACGCTGAATATCATTTCCGAGGCGATCGGGAATATTTCCGCGACGGATGTGAACAAGGCCGCGGCGGGACGTGCGCTGGTGATCGGTTTCAATGTCGGTTGCGAGACGGGCGTACAGCAGCAGGCGCGTCATGATGGCGTGCGGGTCAATACGTTTCGCATCATCTACGAGTTGATGGATTTTGTGAAACAGCGCATGTTGGACTTGTTGTCGCCTGAGTACAAAGAGGTCGTGAAGGGGCATGCCGAGATTCGCGCAATCTTCGATATCGGCAAAACAGGGCGTGTGGCTGGGTGTCAGATGCTTGACGGTGCTTTACGCGCCGATGCCCGTTACCGGATCTTCCGCAAGAAGGATAAGATTTGGGACGGTAAGCTGACCTCGCTGAAACATTTCCAGAATGAGGTTTCTGAGGTGAACGGTTCTCAGGAGTGCGGCATTCTCTTCAACGGGTTTGAGGCGTTCCAGACGGGCGACACCATCGAGTGTTACATGCTCGAAGAGTTGCCGCGCACGCTGTAACGGCGTATGGGGGGAGTGATATGTCCATTGACCGTCTTGAGCGCGTGAACGCGTTGTTGCGCCGCGAGATCGGAGAGGCGCTTTACAGGGTCTTTTCGGGAGAGCCGATTGACCTTGCGGCGATTACGGTCACGCGCGTCCAGACGTCCCGTAATCTCCGGAACGCGATGGTTTCCGTATCGGTTTTCGGTCATGAGGGCGAGCGCGGGAGAATTCTCCGTAAGATTGCCAACAAGGCGCACGAGTTGCAGTCTATGATCAATCGTGATTTGACGTTGAAGTATACTCCACGTCTTCGGTTCGAGTTGGACGGATCGGTTGAAAAAGGCGACCATGTTCTCGATGTGCTTAGCCATCTTGACGTGCTAGCGGATCATGATGGAACAGAAGACGGAGCGGGTCTGGATGTCCTCGGCTGAGGTCGGCGGGCTTTTGGGACAGTGTTTTCTTTTTAAGATAGGGGTCTGCTTTTGTCTGATATGACCGCGTTAAGAAGTGCTTCAGGAATGGACGGTTTTGACGGCGTCCTCCTTGTCGATAAACCGGTTGGCCCCACGTCGCATGATGTGGTCCATAAAATACGCAGGACTTTCCGGATCGAGAAGGTGGGGCATGGTGGGACGCTTGATCCGAATGCCACCGGGCTTTTGATGATTCTTGTGGGGAAGGGCACGAAGCTTTCGGATCAGTTGATGGGGGCTGACAAGGCTTATACGGGTGTGATGCGTCTGGGGCGGACTACGAGTTCACAGGATTGTGACGGCGAGACGCTTGACGAGCGCCCGTGGGGAGATGTGACACGGGAGCAGGTCGAGGCGAAAATGGCCGAGTTGGTCGGTGATATTTTTCAGACGCCCCCGATGGTTTCCGCCATTAAAATTGACGGCGTTCCCCTGTATAAACTCGCCCGTAAAGGCCAAGAGGTTGAACGTAAGCCTCGCTTTGTTCATATTTACCGGTTTGCGATAACGGAGTGGCTGCCGCCGCTTGTGGCGTTTGACGTGCTTTGCACAAAGGGGACCTACGTGCGCACATTGGCCCACGACGTGGGGCAGGCGTTGGGCTGCGGAGCCTGTCTCGATGTGTTGCGTCGTACGCGATCAGGCGCTTTTGATGTGAAAGACGCTTTGCCGCTGGATGATGTGCTTAAGCTGTCACCCGATCAGCTTGCCGCCCGTGTTATTCCGTTCGGTAAACTTCTCCGCGGGCAGGACGGTTTGGGAAGATAATACGCATCTGGTGCGGATTCGTTTTTCGGTATATCGGCCGCATGATTTTGGTTTGCGCGTGTTGGCGTGCGTTTCAGATGCGGCGGATGTTGCCGCCGTCTAAATCTTTGTCACGATGGCGGTTTTATGGTTAAATATCGCCTCATTTTTACCCAACAGAAACGGGTGTCATTTTATGGATAAGCATTACGATCCTCAGGCGGTTGAGAACAAGTGGTATCAATGGTGGGAGTCGAACGGGCACTTTCATGCTGACTCGGCGCAGGGCGGAGAGCCTTACAGTGTGGTGATTCCGCCTCCGAACGTGACGGGTATTCTGCACATGGGGCATGCCCTCAATAACACCATTCAGGATGTGCTGGTCCGGTGGCGCAGGATGCAGGGGCGCAACACGGTCTGGATGCCGGGCACGGATCACGCGGGGATCGCCACGCAGAATGTGGTCGAGAAGGCGTTGCGCAAGGAGGGGCTTTCACGGCGCGATTTGGGGCGCGAGAAATTTCTTGAGCGTGTCTGGGCTTGGCGAGGAGAGTATGGCGGCACCATTGCGCGGCAACTGCGTAAGCTGGGCGCGAGCTGCGACTGGGAGCGTGAGCGTTTCACAATGGACGTGGGGTTGAGTGAGGCTGTCTCGGAAGTCTTCTGCCGCCTTTATGACGAAGGGCTGATTTATCGGGGCAACTATATCGTCAACTGGTGCCCGCGTTGCCACACCGCGCTTTCCGATGAGGAAAGTGAACATCAGGACACGAACGGAAACCTTTGGCATATCCGATATCCGATTCCCGGTGGTGGCGAGATCGTGGTGGCGACGACACGGCCCGAAACCATGCTCGGGGATACCGCGGTTGCAGTGAATCCGGCGGACGAACGCTATCAAAAGCTAATCGGGAAAACGGTGATGTTGCCGCTCATGAACCGTGAGATTCCGGTCGTGGCAGACGATTATGTGGATCGAGCTTTCGGGACGGGAGTTGTTAAGATCACTCCCGCCCATGACCCGAATGACTTTCAGGTTGCTAAGCGGCACGATCTTCCGATTCTGAACGTCATGAATGGTGACGGTTCCATGAATGAGGAGGCGGGTGCTTATGTGGGGATGGATCGTTTCGCCTGCCGCAAGCAGGTGATTGCCGATCTAGAAGCGCAGGGCTTTCTTGTGAAGGTTGACGCGCATCAACACGCAGTGGGACATTGTTACCGGTGCGATACGGTGGTGGAGCCGCGTCTCTCTAAGCAATGGTTCGTGCGTATGAAACCCTTGGCCGCGCCAGCCATCGAGGCTGTCCGCTCGGGCAAGATCACCTTTACGCCGCAGCGTTGGGAAAAGACCTATTTCGAGTGGATGGAGAATATCCGTGACTGGTGCATCTCGCGCCAGATTTGGTGGGGGCACCGTATTCCTGTATACACCTGTACGGCGTGTGAGCATGAATGGGCTGCCAAGAAGGCCCCCGAGGCTTGCCCGAAATGCGGGAAAGCGGCTTTCACACAGGATGAGGACGTGTTGGACACATGGTTCTCGTCGTGGCTGTGGCCGTTCAGCACTTTTGGCTGGCCGCATGAGAACAGAGACCTGAAGTTTTATTATCCGACCCATGATCTTGCCACGGCCCCGGAAATCATTTTCTTCTGGGTGGCCCGCATGATTATGGCGGGATGCAAATTCATGGGCGATGTTCCCTTCCGCAACGTCTATATCCACGGGACGGTTCGAGATGATAAGGGCCGCAAGATGAGCAAGAGTCTGGGCAACTCGATCGACCCGCTCGACATCATCGGAAAATACAGCGCAGACTCCTTGCGTTTCAGCCTGATGCTTATCACGTCCACGGGCATGGATGTCTACGTCAACATGGAGAAGTTCGAGATCGGGCGTAACTTCGCCACCAAGGTCTGGAATGCGGCGCGTTTCATGAAGATGCACATGGAGAAGGCCCCTGACATGGATTGGCGCGCGTTGGCGGCTGGCGACCTCACGCTTGATGCCGTGCTGTTGCGTGATGACGATCGGCACATGCTGTCCAAATGTGAGGCCACGGTGCAGGCTGTGACTGAACATCTTGAGAAGTTCAGACTTCAGGACGGGGCTTTGACGGTCTATGACTTTGTGTGGAGCAATTTCTGCGACTGGTACCTTGAATACGCCAAGCAAGACCTCTACGGGGATGACGACGCGAGGCGTCGGCAGGTGCTCGCGCTGATGACGGATGTTTTTGCGAAGGCGCTCAAACTGTTGCATCCGTATATGCCGTTTCTCACTGAGGAATTGTGGCATCAGATGGGGTATGGTGCGGAAGATGAGAGCATCATGCGCGCGTCGTGGCCGGCTGCATATATGCCCGAAAAGGCGAAGGCATGGGGCTTGAGTGACGGTGTGACCGCCTATGTGGAGGCCAAGCGGGAAATGGTGACGGCAGGCCGTGCGTTGCGGGCGGATTATAACATCGCGCCGTCGCAGTTTGTGCGTTACATCGTGCAGGCCGTCGACGCGGAGGCGGCTGGTAAGCTTGCTGCGGATGCCGAGAGCCTGAAGCAACAGTTGCGTTCGGACAATCTTGAGATTGTCGCCGGTGGCGGCGAGAGAGCGATGCCGGGCACACTTTGCAAGCTCGGATCCATCTATTTGCCATTGGATGGGGTGGTCGATGTCAAGGCTGAGGCGGCACGTGTCAAAGGTGAGCTGGACAAGACACGTGGGTTTCTTAACGGGGTTGAGGCTAAACTCGCGAATGAAGGTTTCGTCGCAAAGGCACCACCTGCAGTGATCGAACAACAGCGTGCCAAGCAAAAGGAATTGTCCGAAACGGTTGCTCGCTTGGAAAAACTCTACGCAACGTTCAGCGCCACGTGAAAACGGGACAGGTCTTATATGTTCTCATTGCGCTTCTCGGGTTCGTCGTTATCAGGTTTTGCGAGTCCCAGTTTTTCCATCTTGTAGCGCAAGATTCGCCGGGTTGTCCCCAGAATCTCGGCAGCGCGTGTTTGCACGCCGTTAGCTTTGTGCAGAGCGTCGGAAATGAGCCGCCGTTCAAAGCGGTTGACCGATTCTTCAAGGGTGCCGCTTTCTGGTATGGCAGGCACGGCCTCATCAGGTGGCGCGGATGGGACCCGTAGGGGCTCCAGTTCGGTGACGGTCTGTGGCGGAGCCGGATTAATGTCGGCATGGAATTCCTCCGGGAGCCGAGACGCAGAGATGACGTGTTCCCTGCCATGGAGCACAAGGACGCGCTCGACGACGTTGCGGAGTTCGCGCACGTTTCCCGGCCATCCGTAAGCACATAGGCATCGCAAAGCCTCGTTGTCGAACTGGCATGATTCGGTGTGGAGAGCTGGGCCTAGCCGATTCAGGAAGTGCGTCAGAAGCAGGGGGATGTCGCCGCGTCGCTCGCGCAACGGAGGTAACCGGACTTGCACCACGTTGAGCCGGTAAAAAAGGTCTTCGCGAAAGCGGCCGGCGGCGGCTTCCTGCCTGAGGTCGCGGGCCGTTGCGGTGACGATGCGGGCATTGGTGCGGAGCAGACGGGTACCACCGACGCGCATGAACTCGCGCTCCTGCAGCACGCGCAAGAGTTTCACTTGTGTGGCGGCGGACATTTCGCCAATTTCATCGAAAAATAATGTCCCCGAACCGGCAAGCTCGAATCGTCCAGGCTTCTGGCGGTCTGCATTGGTGAAAGCGCCTTTTTCGTGGCCGAACAGTTCGCTCTCAAGCAGGTTTTCTGGAAGGGCTGCGCAATGCACGGCAACGAAGGGTTCTTCGCGTCGTGGACTTTGCTCGTGCAATAGCCGGGCGGCAAGTTCTTTTCCGGTACCGCTTTCACCTTGGATCAGCACGGTTGCGTCTGTCGAGGCCGCTTGCCGCAGTTGCTCGATTGCGGCGACAAAGGAGGGGCTGGTGCCGACGATTTCCTGTGTCGGAAAAGCCGACGAGAGCTCTGTTGCCAAAACCGCAACCTGACGATGCAGTCGTTTTGTCTCAAGTGCTCGGCGTACAACGTGGCGGATGTTCTCAACATCGAACGGCTTGCTGACGAAATCGAGTGCCCCGTGACGGATTGCCTCGACCACCGAGGGGATGGCGGTTGACGCGCTCACCATGATGATCGGAAGCTCAGGGTGGTCGGCATGAATCTGTCGCAGGAAGTCGAGACCGCTACGTCCCGGCATCATCACGTCTAACAGCATGACGTCCACCTGATCGCGGGAAAACATGCTCTGCGCCTCTTCTGCGGTGGCCGCCGTCAGTACCGTGTAATCGGACGAGAAGATTACGCGGAGGGCCTCTCGGCTGCCCCTTTCGTCATCGACGATTAGAAGTTTAGGCATTGTTTGGATTTCCCTTCAGAGGAAGCGTGATCGTTACGGTTGTTCCACCCTGCGAGGTGTCGATGTCTATTCTTCCTCCGTGATCGACGACAGCCCGTCTTGCAAGGGGAAGCCCGAGGCCTAGTCCACGCGGTTTTGTTGTGCTGAACGGGGAAAAAAGTTTGCCCTCCATTTCAGCGGCGATGCCGTGCCCATTGTCGCTGATGGCAATCACGAGGTTACGGGCATCCTCTGGGCCTATGCAACGGAGATGCAGTTTGATGCGCGGTGATGGGCAGTCGCAGGTCGCTTCGCATGCATTGATGAGGATATGCGCGATGCCGTCAACCAACGATTCAGCATCGGCGGCCAACGTCGGCAGGTTCTTCTCGATATCGCGGACGATTTGGACTTCCTTGCCCAGCATTTGCGCGGCGCGCGCGTGCGCTTGCTCCATCAGGAGATCTGGCGCAGAAGATTTGAAGACCGGAGTGGGGGGGTGCGCAAACGTGTTGATTTGCGTGATGATGGCGTTCAGTCGGCTGACTTCTCCTGTAACGATGTCAAAAAACTGCTGACGGAACTCCGGGTCGATATAACGCTCTGGGAGCAACTGCGCAAAGGTGCTGATGGCAACCAATGGATTACGGATCTCATGAGACATTGCTGCCGCAAGATCAGTCCAGAACGCATGGCGTTCTACTTCTTCCTGCTTTTCCCGCAGCAGACGCTCGCGCGAGATGTCCGACAACAGCAGCATTGCGCCCCTCCATGTGTCGGTGGCCCCGATGCGCAGGATATCGGCTTGAATTGTGCGACGGCTGGCGGGATCTGTCCAAATTGCAGGGGCAGGCACAATGCCGTCGCGAATTGTCCGCAAGACAACATCGGCGATGCGGCTACCCGCCTGCTCAACAGGGCGGTTGATGGTCTGTACTGCGGTGACGTCGAGAATCTGTTCTGCCGCACGGTTGAACCAGCGGATAATGCCGTCCTCCGAGACCGCGAGGATTCCGACGGGAATGGCTTCAAGCAGGTTCTCGGCCAGTGTCTTCTGAACAGCCAGCTCTTCGACCAGCAAGGCGTTTTCCAGCAAGGTTGCGACTTGTTCGCCGATCACGGAAAGATCGGAAAGATCACGTGCCGCAAAAGGGATGCCCGTGGCACGGTGACCGACGAAGATCCAGCCGAGTAATCCGCGCTTGCCGAGAAGCGGTACGATGACTTCGGCTCCGGCTTCATCCAGAACGTGTTGCAACAGGCGCCGATCTCGCAAGTCATCTACATGCGGCAGATGTGTGCGGCATACCAGATGCGCATGCCGCTCCAGCCATCGAGTGAACGGGTCGAGCGACGTGAATGTTATCGAGCGGGTGTTGTCCAAACAGCGTAATCCCGCCCAAAGACGGTAGTTCGACTCGTCATGCAGGCGGGCAAAGACGCCGACGCGCGCGATCCGCCCAGCCGCGGCGACGCCTTCGACGAGTTGGTCAAGGAGTTTCTGGATATCGTGGAAATGGCGCGAAGCTCGCCACAATTCGTGTAACGGGGCGAGATTCAGCTCGGGGGAATCGGGTACTGGGAGTGGATTAGATGCGAAGGCTGCCCGTTGCTGACGCAGCAAATTCAATTCTTCCTGAGTCTGATGAAACCTGATGGCTTGTCGCAGCGTTCGGCGGATATGCTCAGATGAGGCATTCAGCGGTTCTGTTGCAAATACCCCCATGTCGCGGCTGGCGACAAACGGGGCTGACTCTGGGACGCCAAAGACGATAATCGTCCCACGCATCTCGTTAGAAATATCGGCGAGGGCATTGTCGGCGTCAGGATGGCGCAAATCAAGCAGCAGCAGTACAGGCGTGCCTCGTTCTCTCGCCCATTCTGTCCGGCTTGACGTTGTGCGGATATCCGCAATCTCTCCGGCGGATCTCGCTAATTGCTGTGAGAACACGTTGTCATCTGTCAGCAACAGGCACACTGTAGCGGCGGTCGTCATGCCTCTCCTTTTGTTTCCGAATGGATGCTTTGGCTGGCTTCACATGAAGAGGTGAGGAGTGGGAGCAGTATGCGGAAACATGTTCCGGCTCCCGGTTCGCTTTCGACATCAATCATGCCTTGATGTTCGGCAATGATCCCGTGTGTCACAGAGAGGCCTAGCCCTGTGCCGTTTGCCTTGCTGGTGAAAAAGGGGTCGAAAATCCTCTGACGGTCTGCGGGTGCAATGCCGCAACCCGTGTCGCGCACGCGAACCTCGACCCATTCGCGATCTTGCTGTTGCCCCTGCTGCCAAGACTGAAGAGGGACACAGACCGTGTTCGTTGATATCGTCAGCGTGCCACCCCTGTCCATCGCATCCATCCCGTTAAGGAACAGATTCAGGAAAACTTGGCTGAGGAGCCCCTTGTCGCCGAGCAATCGGTCGTTTTTCGCATGATAATCCCGCACGAAAGACAACCCCCTCGATTTGATCTGTTGCGCGATCAATTGCCACGCGTCGTCCAAGGTGGTCTGAAGTGAAAGCGGAACGAGTGTGGGTTTTACGGGGCGTGAAAAGTTGAGAAGCTGTGAAACAATGGCATTGATCCGCTCGACTTCATTTCCGAGCAATGGAACAAATGTTTGTCGGAAGTCAGGGTCTTCATAATGGCTTGGCAACAACTGGACGAAGGTTTTGAGACAAACAAGCGGGTTCTTGATCTCGTGAGCTATGCCTGCTGCGAGCGTGCCGATGCTGGCCAGCCGGTCGCTGCGTCGGATCTGTTCTTCCAGCTTGCGGATGGCGGAAGTGTCTTGCACGACCAGCAGAGCGCCTGAGGCGGTGCCGTTCCGCCCACCGAAAGGTGCGGTCGCGAAACGCACGGACTGCTCGTTCGGTGCGTGTTGGCGCAATAACAGATCGCGGTCGCGCACACTGGTTCCGGAGTCGAGACTTCCCTTCAATTCATCCCAAATAGGCTTGGGTAACAGTTGTGATGCCGGACTTCCAATAAGCGAACCTGTCTCGGCAACACGGAGAATACGTTGAGCCTCTCTGTTACATACCGTGATGCGGCCACCGGCGTCGGTCGCGACGACGCCGGTCACGAGGTTGTCGAGGAGCACTTCGTTGTACAGGCGGGCGTCCTGCAGGCGCGTGTACAACGTGGCGTTCTCGATGGCGAAGCCGAGCTGGTCGCCGAGGAACGCCAGCGCGTCCTCTTCGCGTTTGCCGAAGATCCTGCCGTTCTGCCGCCTCCCGAGCAACAGGAAGCCTGCTAGCCCGTTTTTCGACTTGAGGGCCACGGCCGCCTCCGCGTCCAGCCGGGCGAGTGCGCGTTCGGCATCGGACTGGAGTGCGGTGCCACCCGCCCGCCGCAGTACGTCGCGGAGCAGAGGGAACGCCTCGGTTTGTAACGCGCAGACCAGCGGGGCGTCGTCGGGGATCAGTTTGTCGCTAGGCTCTGTCTTGCCGTTGTCTGCGTAAGGGATAAAGCTGGAATTCGAACGAAGATATATTTTTACTTTTGTGACTCCGAGGGCTTCACGAAGAAGGCTCCCGAAATTCGTGAATAGGGCGTCAATTGTCGTGATGGATCGGGCGATATCGCCTCCCTGATGCATCAGGCGGGTGACCGCGTCTCCACCTCTGTCAAAAAGGCGGTCGGCTTCCCGCCGCAGAAAAGTGTTCGCTGGCGTTAGACTTATGGCGATCGTAATCCCAGCCACAATGTGGGCGACATTGTCTAACAAGACGTCGGCGTCGTAAAGGGGAATGGCCTTGATGAGTTGAAATACCGTGAAATAAAGGGCGGCAAGAAAAACAGCGACGAGGACCCATATGATGGTTCTTCGAAGAAACTCCCCAACCCCCATGATATGGCGGGTTGCTATACCGTATGCGATTACGCTGTGCCATGTTACGACGGCGACAGGGGCAAAACGCGCGCTTTGGGCTGAGCCTGTCACAAGAGGGATTACCAAAATAAGCAAAACACCCGGCACAAGAGCAAATAGGGAGCCGTACGCGAGAATTTGAAGTTCCATGCGATACACGCCCTCTGAGTGAGCGAACGCATAGAAGAAATCCCATACCAGTGCGGCTACGGCTGTGAGCCAGAACCCAACGAAAAGGATGAATCCCGGCCCGTAGACCGGCTCTGCGATCATGTTTGCGCCGGAAGCGAGGAGGGCTCCTTTTAAAAAGAACCGTGTCTGGCACAAAATGGCGACAGCGATAACCGTGGCTATCCATGGCCGTGATTGCCGTAGAAGATGGATGATCGGTGCTGTAGGGTTGACCGCCGCAGCCCTCAGAAGGTGGAAAAACATTGGAATGAACACGCTTGCGGCGCAAGTCTGGCGTATCCAGAATGCAAGCCACACTTCGCTTGGTGTGGTTGATCCGAAGTATTGGCAGGAGAGCCAGAGAGCGAGGATAAAAGAAAGGATAAAGAAGACGCGGTTTGCCAGCCGACGCGAATGGGTGAGCAATACGACTACGCCTAGCAGCAGGTTGACTGGTATCGCCACGAGTACCGAAATAATGAAAAGGTTCGTCATGATGGGTACCTGCGTGCGATCAACGTGGCATTCCCTCCCCCCATGCCGTGTATATTCATAAGGGCCAGATTGAGTCGGACTCGTCGCGCCTGCGGCACATAGTCGAGGTCACATTCAGGGTCTGGTATCGTGTAATTTGCGGTGGGGGGGATGGTGTCGTCACGCATCGCGAGCGCACAGGTGATCAGTTCGAGCGGGCCTGCCGCCGCGAGCGGGTTACCAGTCACGCCCTTGATGGAGGAGACTGGGATGCGGAAGGCGTGGTGTCCCAATGTTTTGCGGAGCATTCGCGTCTCTACACGGTCGATCACTGGGTCGCTTGGGGCATGTGCGCACACGTAGTCTATATCCTCTGCTCTTACATGCGCGTTCGCCATTGCTAGTGTCATACAAGTACCCAGTCCCTCTGCCGCAGACTTGCCGGCTGCATCGGCATGTGAAGCACCGCCACAAAGCTCCAGCCAGATACGTGCGCCGCGTGCGCGTGCGTGTGTCAAACTTTCCAATACCAGTATACCTGCGCCCTCGCCTAATACGCCGCCATCGCGGTCACGGTCAAAGGGGCGGCTGGCGTGCTGCGGATCATCATTCCTTGCCGAGAGCATCCGGCTCGAACTGAAAGCCGCGCAGGTGGAAGGTGTGATGGACGCATCCGAACCTCCTGCAATCACGACGTCGGCGTGTCCGCCCCGGATGGCATCCATGGCTCCTAAGATGGCGTCCAAACCTGCTTTACACGCCGTTGATATGGTTTGGATCTCGGTGTGCGTGCCGAGGCATTCTGCAAGCGTCATGGGAACGCAGTGGGGTTGTGTTGCCCATACCACCCATGGGCGTACCCAATTCGGTTGCCCTTTCGCCACGCTTAGCATTGCGTCCTCGACGACCTCAATGGCGCTGGTGCTGACGCCGATAGAGATGCCGACAGGGCGGCAAACAGACGCCAGAAAACGCTCGTCCATCTGCGCATCCGCCAGCGCCATTTTCATCGCAGAAAGTGCGAATTGCGCCTGCCGCGGCATGCGTTTCCACTTAGTTCCGGGGGGTAGGTGGATTTCCGGCTTGAAATCGGTCGCTTCGGCTGCGATGCGGGTGGAGAGCTTCGAGGCGTCGAACAATGTGATAGGGCCGACACCGGAACGTCCTTCGACAAGTGTTTGCCAGAAGTTCTCGGTACCGATGCCGTTCGCCGCGATAGCCCCCATGCCGGTTACAACCACGCGTTGGTGGTCGTTATGGGAAAAAGCTTTCATAAATTGTAGTTGGTAGTGTCGCATCCGGTCTGCCGATTGTCCAGTTCAAAAACGTACCGTTCAAAAATGTGCTAAATGCCGTGAAAACCTAACGCCAAGGTGCGCTTGTACATTATTGAACGCCGGATGGTGCAGTTTACTGGTGGAATGGCGCATTTTTACGGTTTCCAGCGTCAGATTTTGATGTCAGAATGTGGCATGGGTCATGCTGGCGATTCTGAGGCTGGAATCAGTTAAATGATGTACAAGGTGCGTGGAACATGAGGAATAGTCCTATGGAAAGAGTAGGGGTGGTGAAACATTTGGCGGGGATGGTTCTCGCGGTTCTTATGGTGTCTGGGGCATGGGCTGACGGGTTCAGGAATCCGCCGGACACGGCGGCGGCTCTGGGCAAGTCGGGCAAGCACATCGTATGGGTGGATGACGCCTCGGCGGTGTTCTATAACCCCGCGAACCTTGTGGACGTGCCTTCGCGGCAAGTGCAGGCCTCGGCGTTACTGGGTTACAGCCATGCCGACTACACTGGGCCTTTCGGTCGTACGGAGACGGAGAGGCCGTGGGGATTGTTGCCGGCTTTCAGTTTGGCGTGGCCGCTGGCTGAGACGGGCCTCGCGTTCGGGTTTGGCTCGCACGTGCCGTATGGGCGGCAGACGCATTGGGATTCAGACGGGCCGTTTCCGCTCTTCAGTAGGATGTCGGTCATGGACTTCTCCCCGCAAGTGGCTTGGAGGGTTTCGGATTCAGTCTCGATCGGCGCAGGGTTGGATATTTACTACGGGCGTTTGCAGTTCCGCCAGTATGTGCCGTTTGCGCCGCCTCCTGTGCCGCCGGGCAAGGCCTCGGCTGACGCGGACGGTTATGCGGTCGGCGCGAACGCTGGGATCACCTGGCGTATCACCGAGCGGCAACGTTTGGCGCTGACCTGTCGCTCTCCGTTCGATCTGAAATTCAAAGGAGACCTGGACGTGGCTGGGTTCCCTTCTCCTCCGTTTCCTCCGACAGTGCCGGAGAGTGACCTTGACACGACCTTTAAGTTTCCGACGATTATTGCGCTCGGCTACGGTATTCAGCTCACGGAGACGATCCGCGTGGAGGCGAACGTCGAGTGGCTCCAGTATTCGCGCAACAAGACGATGCGGATCAACGCGGGGGCGAACGACCCGCTGGTGGGGATGCTCGGTCTCAGCAACAGCCCGCAGAACTGGAACGACACGTGGACGTTCGGCCTCGGCGGCGAGTGGCGCTTCGCGCAGGATTGGACATTCCGCACGGGGTACCTCTATCTTCAGAGCCCAGTGCCGGACAGCACATTTACCCCCCTGATATTGGATGTGGACCAGTCGGTCGTCAGTGTAGGGCTTGGCTATGAACACGGACGGCACGGGATCGACCTCGCCTATGCTCTCGGGATCTTTGAGAAGCGGCGTGCCGGTGTCACGAAACAGGACCATTTTGATTTTGATGGTCATCTTGTTGCATTGAGCTACACATATTCCTTTTGATTTGACGCATATTCATGCGAGATTAGGGAGCACTACGTATGATGTTTTGCAACACGGTTGAACAGCACTGCGACCGTCCGGTTGTTCTCGTCATTGACGACGAGTTGGGGCCGCGCGAAAGTCTCCGATTCCTGCTCAAAGACGACTATCGGGTATTGTGCGCCGATTCCGTCGAATGTGGGCTGAAACTTCTGGAGACAAATAAGCCTGACCTCGTGATTATGGATATCCGTATGCCGGGAAAAAACGGTATTGAGGGGTTGCGAGAAATCCGTAAGCGTGACACGGAATTGTCCGTTGTCATGCTGACCGGCTTTGCCGCCGTAGACTCGGCTCAGGAGGCGATCAGGAATGAGGCGAGCGACTACATTGAGAAACCGTTTGATGCCGCAGAGATGCGGCGTGTCGTGAAGCATCGCATCGAGCAGACACGGTTACGCCGGAAACGCAGCAGTCTGTTGAGCGATGCGGACGCATTGGATCAGCGCATCAGAGAGCTTCAGGGGAAAGACCGACTGGTGGAGTTGGGTCAGTCCTCCGCTGAGTTTGTGCATGATTTGCGCAATGCGCTTACGGCTGCCACCGGATCATCCAGTTTGCTGCGGATGGAGGTTGAGGAGATGCTTGAGCGTCAGTCAGAAGGGGTGTCCGTGGCTGGCAATTATCTCGACTCGCTGGAAACCTCGATGCAACGTTGTGTTGAAATGTTGGATACATGGCAACGTATGATCCATCAGACTCCCCAACAGAACGTGCTGTTCTGGCTTCACGCGTTTCTCCATGAGTGTGTGGAGCCATTCCAGCCTACAGCACAGATGCGAAGGGCTCAGATTTTGTGTGAGACGGAGGGAGACGATATTGAAGTGGTTGGCGACCGTGTGCAGCTTGCGCGTGTCCTTGCAAATCTCATTCAGAACGCGCTTCATGCGCTACCTGCCGATAACGGTTTTGTTCGCGTCCGTTCGGAAGTAAAGGGGCCCGCGATCTGCGTCAAGGTTTCAGATAACGGATGCGGCATTAGCGCTGAAAATATGGGTCTTATTTTCAAACCGAATTTCACAACCCGCCGGGCATCGGGGGGCATGGGCCTCGGGCTTTTCATTGCTCAGAAAGTCGTGCAATCGCATGGCGGCACGCTGACGGTGGAAAGCACGGCTGGTCAAGGGTCAACGTTCACCTTCACGTTGCCTCTGATGAAATCCGGTTCTAAGAATGGCGGCGCGGCTTGAAGGGTAGGGGGAAGAACCCCCAAACCTCATTTTTGTATAGACGATAATCGGTGCCGAAAAGCTCATGAAGAAAGCGCTCTTCGTAGTAGGCGCGCGAGAGTTCCAGCGGTATGAAAACCAGCACACCGAAGATCAATGATCCCCATGCGCCAAAAAAGACAGGCAATCCGACAATTTCCATACAGGCACCGAGATAGAGCGGGTGTCGGATGAAACGATACGGGCCCTCGCGCACGAGGTAGCGCACGCCGTTGGTGTCCGAAACGTCCACATGCCATTGGTTCCTGAGCGCGTGAAAAGCCCAGTAACGCAACGCGACACCGGCAGCATAAACAGTAAACCCGGCGATCATCGGTAATGGCCCAAGAGACTGCCGACAGATCATGAATTCGGCGATAGAAGCCCCGAGCGTCAGCGTGTATGCGTACCCCACGGCGGTCGCAGTCCAATCCTTTCCGGCACCGCTGCATGTCCGACCGAGTCCTTGCCGCAGATACATGGCCCACATACGTTCCACGCAGGCGGCAATGAAAAAGAGTACCCCTGCGGTTTTTCCCGGAAACGGGGCTGTGGATGGGTAGAGCGCTACGGGCAGGAGCACCACGAGAACGACTGTTACGGCTACACCGTGGAAAAGAAGGCGGGAGAGTCTTGTCCGCCACGCCGTTCCCGCGTCCTTTTCGGGGCCGATAGTTGAATCGTCTTCTGCTGTCATAGTGGGAGACCTGAAACGGGGTTGTCTTTTTTTGTCTTGTCTGTTCGCGAGTATGCCAGAACATGTAATCGAAGACAAGGATGCCCGGTTGAAAAATGTGTGTGGAAGACGTACGATGATAGCCGTCAGGAGACGGTGGCGAAAGGAAACTTATGACTGTGGTTCAGGGAGATATCACGAGACAGGCGGTGGATGCAATTGTCAATGCCGCGAACACGACGCTATTGGGCGGTGGCGGTGTGGACGGTGCCATCCATCGTGCGGCAGGGCCGGAACTGCTGGCGGAGTGTTGCACATTGGGCGGTTGCGCAACGGGCGGTGCGGAAATGACGAAGGGTTATCGGTTGCCTGCGCGGTACGTGATCCACACGCCCGGCCCTGTTTGGGAGGGGGGACATCGGGGTGAACGCGCACTGTTGACCGCGTGTTATCGAAACAGTTTGGAACTGGCCTTGCGGAATGGCTGTCGCCGTGTGGCTTTTCCGTGTATCAGCACGGGGGTGTACGGATACCCGAAAGAGGCCGCCGCACGCGTTGCCATTGAGACGGTGCGCGGTTTCATGGAGCGCAATCCCGGCATGATAGATGTTTGCTTCTGCTGCTTCTCCCCGGCGGATGCCCATATGTATGAGGCGCTGTTAAAAGAATACGAGGCAGAGGGGGGCGGTCAGTCGAGGGAGGAACTGGCAGATGACGGGTGTCCTGACCGTGCGTCCAAATAAGCGCGTGTCTCAGAGCGGATCACGGGTGATAAGAGCAGGAGTGCGATCAGGTTGGGCAAGGCCATGAGCCCGTTAAAGATATCCGCCAGTGTCCAGCAGGTCTCAAGTCGCATGATGCATCCGATATAGACGGTTGAGACAAAAACCGTTCTGTAGACGGGAATGGCCTTCTCTCCGACGAGATACTGGAGAGCTTTTTCGCCATAATAGCCCCAGCCAATGAGTGTGGACCACGCGAACAATGCCAGTGCGACAGTGGCGAATCGCCCGCCCCATGCCCCGTAAACGGAGTTGAACGCGGCAGCGGAAAGACGTGCGCCTGTGAGGCCGTTGCCGTCGGGTCCAGTTTGTGTCCATGCGTCGCTCGAAAGGATGACCAGCGCCGTGAGCGTGCAGATCAGGAGCGTGTCGATGAAGGTCTGTGTCATGGATACGAGCGCCTGCACGACGGGTTGGCGTGTTCTCGCGGCGGCTGCGGCGATGGGGGCCGAGCCGAGTCCGGATTCGTTTGAGAAGAGGCCGCGCGCGAGCCCGACGCGGACGGTCTGCGACACCACGGCACCCGCGAATCCGCCTGCCGCAGCGGTTGGCGTAAACGCATGCCGCACGATCAGCGCGATGACCGACGGGAGGGCGGATGCGTTGACCCAGAGCACGCCTACTGTGATGCCAAGATAAGCGAGGATCATCAGAGGGACAAGGCACGAGGTCACACGGGCGATTCCCTTGATGCCGAAAAGCAGGACGAGTCCTGAAAGAATCGTCAGGACCATCCCCGTGTCTCGTGTGTCGAACCCGAATGAACCGTTGAGGCTGTCGGCGACGGCGTTCGCCTGTGTCAGGTTACCGATGCCGAAGCTGGCCACCACCGTGAAACAGGCAAAGGCAATGGCCAGCCATTTCGTTCCGAGTCCGTTCTCAATGTAGTACATCGGGCCGCCGCACATCGTGCCATTTGGGGCTTTGATACGGAATTTGACGGCCAAGAGAGCTTCGGCGTATTTCGTTGCCATGCCGACACATCCGGTGACCCAGAGCCAGAAGACCGCGCCGGGGCCGCCGATGGCGATGGCTGTGGCGACACCGACGATATTACCAGTGCCGACGGTGGCGGCCATGGCTGTCATCAGTGCCTGAAAGTGACTGATATCGCCTTCGCCGTTGTTCTCTCTCCGCCTGACGAACGCCAACCAGAGGGCGTGGGGCAAGAGACGGAACTGCAGGCCGCGCAAAATGCAGGAGAACCAGAGTCCTGTGCCGATGAGCAGGAACATCAAGGGCCAGCCCCATACGAAGCTGTTGAGTTGGTCAAGGAAGCGTTCTAAGCCGAGTGCCATATGCGTCCGTAATATAGTCGCAAGTCCGACGGCTGACAAATCAAATCGCGGCGCGCCAAGGGGCGGTGCGGGGATGATATTTCGCTTGCGCGGTGCATGGGGTTTGAGACAAAATGACGCCGTTTTTTCCGTATTGGCCGGATCACTCAAAAAAGGTCGCTATGTCGAACACAAGCAGTTTGGATGTCATCTCTTCTTTGTGCAAGCGCAGGGGTTTTATTTTTCACAGCTCAGAAGTCTACGGGGGCATCAACGGTTTCTGGGATTACGGGCCGATGGGATGTGAAATGAAACGGAACATCAAGGAGGACTGGTGGCGTTTCACGGTGCGGAACCGCGAGGATGTGGCGGGGCTCGATGCGACGATCATCATGCATCCGGCGATCTGGAAGGCGTCGGGTCATCTCGACACGTTTTCCGACCCGATGAGCACCTGCCGGAGCTGCAAGAAACTGATGCGGGCGGATCAGGTATGGGATGTGCTTTCGGACGGCGAGATTGGCGAAAGCCTGAAGGCGCTGGTCGAGGATGGCCCCGACGCCGCGAAGGTGGCCGGGTGGTGTAAGGGTAAAGCCAAGGGGCAGGCACCGAATCTGAAGGCGGTGCTGGATGCGGAGACGCTGACGGCGGCGTTCGAGAAGATCAAAGCGGCACCGGGCGACTACGCCTCGGTGCAGGCACTCTACACGCTTCTCGCCAATGCCAAGGGCAACGGGCCCGCCGTGACGCCATGCCCGTATTGCGGCGGTGAGCTGACGGAGCCGCGTCCGTTCAACTTGATGTTCAAGACGGTGGTCGGTCCGGTCGAGGACCCCGCGAATGTGGCGTATCTGCGGCCTGAGACGGCGCAGGCGATTTTCGCGCAGTTCCAGAATGTGTTGGCGACAAGTCGGCAGCAGGTGCCGTTCGGAATCGCGCAGATGGGCAAATCGTTTCGAAATGAGGTGACGCCGCGCAACTACACGTTCCGCTCGCGTGAGTTCGAGCAGATGGAGCTTGAATTCTTCATCCGCCCCGACGAGGCGGTGGAACTGATTTGCGGCAAGGTCACGACGATGGCGGACGCCCCGGATCTCTCCGTCCCGCAGGACTCGTGGGGGTGGGAGGTTTGGCACAAGTATTGGGTGGAGCAACGCAAGGCGTGGATTGTGGCATGTGGGTTGCCCAAAGAGTCGTTTGTCGAGTATTGGCAGAAGCCCGAAGAGTTGGCGCATTATGCGCGTGCGTGTGTGGATATCGAGTACAGTTTTCCCTTCGGCGTGCAGGAACTGGAGGGCATCGCGGCGCGCTCGGATTTCGACCTGTCGCAGCACCAGAAGCACAGCGGCAAGAGTATGGAGGTTTTCGATGAGCCGCTGAAGCTTGCGGCGGCGAAGCTTGACGATGCGGCCAAGGTGGCGTTTGTCGGGAAAGTGGTCGAGGACTGGGTGGCTCGCGGCAAGGAAGCCGATGCGGCTCGCGCATTTGTGGCGCGGCTGTTCGAGGGCAAATATGTGCCGCACGTGATCGAGCCTTCGGCGGGTGTTGACCGTATGATGTTGGCGTTGCTCTGCAATGCGTACGAGGAACAGAAACTGGTCGACGAGAAAGGCAAAGAGGATACGCGCGTGGTGATGCATTTCAGTCCGCGCATCGCGCCGATCAAGGTCGCGGTCTTTCCGCTCGTGAAGAACAAGCCTGAAGTCTACAACAAGGCACGTGAGATTTTTGAGCATCTGCGCCGTCGTTATGCCGCGTTCTGGGATGCGGGCGGGGCGATCGGGCGTCGTTATCGTCGGCAGGACGAGATTGGCACGCCGTGGTGCGTGACCATCGATTTCCAGACTCTGGAGGACAACACCGTGACCGTGCGTGACCGCGACACGATGCTGCAGGAGCGGCTGACGTTGGAGCAACTCAAGGCGAAACTTGAGGGTGCGCTGATTGTTTAGAGGCACGTGAAGGAGACTCTTGCCTTGATGGATGACCTGCATTTCGCGAAACCCGACTACGACCGTCAGAAACGGAGGGGTATGCCTGAAGTGATTTATGGCGCAGGCAAGACATCAGGGCAGATTCGTGCGATCATGCTCGCCCTGAATGAGGCGGGGCAGAACGCCTTCGCCACAAGGGTTTCGGCTGAACAGGCGGCAGAGGTTTGCGAGGCGATGCCGGGGGCGGTGTATTGTGCCGACGCGCGCATTTTGACGTGTGATGTGGTTCCTTTGCCGGAGCGTAAAGGCAAGGTCGCTGTGTTGTGCGCGGGGACTTCTGACCTCCCGGTGGCGGAAGAGGCGGCTGTTACGGCAGAACGTCTTGGAGCCTCAGTGGAACGGATATATGATGTTGGCGTGGCCGGCCTGCACCGTCTGCTTTCACGCATGGAACGTTTTGCGGATGCGCGCGTGATTGTGGTTGTGGCCGGGATGGAGGGCGCGTTGCCCTCGGTCGTCGGCGGGCTGACGGACAAGCCTGTAATCGCGGTGCCGACGAGTGTGGGGTACGGGGCCAGTTTTCAGGGGGTCGCAGCCTTGCTCGGCATGCTCAACTCGTGCGCGTCGGGTGTGACGGTCGTGAACATTGACAACGGATTCGGCGCAGGTGTGGCAGCCGCGATGATTAACCGCCTGTAGGATTGCCGGAGAGCGGCCGAGGGGGATGGGGAATGCGGTTTTACGACACACATGCGCATTTTGATGTGTTGGAGGCGGGGCAGACGGTTGACGTGATGACGCGCGCTGAAGAGGCGGGGGTCTCGCGTGTTGTGGCCGTAGGAGGGAGCGCTGAACTGAACGCGGCAGCGACGGCGGTTGCGCAGGAGTATCCGCAACACGTGCGTTTGGCTTTGGGTTTTGATCGTGATCAGGCGCAGCAGGCTTCACCGTCGGTTTTTTGCGACGTTTTGCGGCAACTCAAAGAGACGCTGTCGTTGGTGGCGGTCGGCGAGACGGGGCTCGATTTCCATTATCATCCGGAGACAGCAGATGCGCAGTGCGCGTTGTTTGCGGCCCAGTTGCGGTTGGCCGACGAGTGGCGGTTGCCAGTCATTATCCACACGCGCGAGGCAGATGAGGCGACGTTGCGTGTTTTAGATGAGACACCTTGGCGAGGTGAGGGGCTGAGGGGCGTGGTGCATTGTTTCACGGGAAACAAAGACTTCGCCAGGCAACTGCTTGATCGTCAGCTGGCGATCAGTTTCAGCGGGATCGTCACCTTTCGGAATGCGGACATGTTACGTGAGAGTGCGGCATGTGTGCCTGATGACCGATTGCTGATCGAAACGGACTCGCCCTTCCTCGCGCCTGTGCCCGTGCGAGGGAGCCGCAACGAGCCAGCCTATGTAACGCATGTTGCGGAGTGTCTTGCACGGGTGCGCAATACACCACTTGAACGCATTGCCGAGATCACATGGGCCAATGCGTGTCAGATATTTGGCTGAAGCAGAATTTGGTGGTTCGGCGTGTTTGCCGAGAACATCAAACCAATGCGATATCGGCCTCTTGCCGCGTGACGAGATTCTTGCGTTTGGCCGTGCCTTTCGCGAGATCATCAGGTCCGATGAAGATGGCTTCTGCTGCAGAACCCGCGCCGGCGCGGGAAAAGAATTGCTTCGGTTTCTGCTTTGAGAGGGATAACTCCACCTTTTCGCCATTCTCTCGCAGTGATCGGGCAAGCCGTGTGGCCGCATCTCGCTGTTCAGGGAACATGTAGCCGATGGCCACACCACATTTCTCCTCTGCGGCGGTTTCGCCGAGCAGCTCTTTCAGAACTTCGATAACCACAACGTCCCCGAACCCCAAGCCGACGGCAGGTGTAGCCGCGCCGCCGATCATGGTGAGTAGACTGTCGTAGCGTCCGCCTCCAAATATTGCCCGGAACTTGCGCGCTGTGTCAAATGCTTCGAAGACAGTACCGGTATAATATGCGAGTCCACGAATGACCGCGATATCGAAAACAATGCGGTCTGCGATGCCGTATGTTTCCGCCAGCGCAAACAGCTCGCGCAACGAGGCTATAGCTGGAGAATCGGGGCCGGCCAGCTTGGCGGCTTGATCCAACGTCTGCACGCCAAGCAGTTCGAAAGTCTTTTGGATGGCATGGTCATCCAGTCCTTGATTTTTCAGGAGGGCAGCAATCTCTTCGTCTGTTATCTTGCCGCGCTTGTCGAGGGCAAGAAAGGCAGAGGCGTGATGCTCGTGAGGGATGCCGGACTTTTCAAGGAGTTCCGAGAGAAGGGCTCGATTGTTGACGTGTATGCGGTAGGCGCTGTCCGGCATGCCCATTGCCTTGAGACTGGCTGCGGCGGCAGCTAGGATCTCGATTTCGGCGGAGACGCTATCTTCGCCGATGATGTCCATGTTCCACTGGTAGTGTTCGCGTTTGCGTCCACGGGTCATCCGCTCATAACGAAAGCATTGGGCTACTGTCGACCACTTGACGGGAAAAGTGAGTCGTCCCTGCCGCGCGGCGATCATGCGTGCGAGCGTTGGGGTCATCTCGGGGCGCAGGGCGAGGCGTCGTCCGCTTTTGTCGAGAAAATGGTAGATCTGCTCAGAGACCTCTTCGCCGCTTTTACGTTGCAGGAGATTGAGGTTTTCCACGACGCAGGCGTCGTATGGCTGGAATCCGAATAGGGCGGCCGCTTGCCGCCATGCGTCAAAAACGCGGTTGCGCCAAACCATGTCTTCGGGGTAGAAATCCCGCATGCCGCGTGGCGGCTCAAAAGAAATAGGGGGTGTACTCATAAGAAAACCTGTTGCAAATGCGTGCGGGCTGTAAATGAACAAACGAACGCACTCTTATGCGCAGTGTCACAATGTTTTTTTGTCGTGATACGACGTGGGAGGAAACAGAAACGCATGCGCGTGAAGGCTATTTGCTCGCAAGCATTTGACGCATGCGCTTGCCCGGCTTGAATTTGACAACTTTGCGTACCGGGATAACGACGATGTTTTCGGGCTTGTTGGGATTGCGCCCGATTCTGGCTTTCCTCTCCGTTATCTGGAAAACTCCGAATTCCCGGAATTCGACATGTTTGCCCGATTCGAGGGCATTGATGATGCCATCGAGTGTGCGCTGCACGATGTCGAAAACCTGAAGCTGTGTCATTCCTGTTTCCTTGGAGATTTGGGTTACCAGATCTCGTTTGGTGAGGGCGTTCGCGTTGCCGGAGTCTTCCATTTCGTCGATGCTCATGAGACACTCCTTCCATGCATGGGATTATCGGTTTAATGTGGATGTCAGCGTGTCCACAAGGTTGCTGATTTTCTCGACGGCGTGCTCCACTGGCACGAGGTCAATCTCTTTCGATGTGCGGAGTTTGATTTCGACCCCGCCCTTTGCGAGTCCTTTGGCTCCCGCCACAATGCGTATCGGACAACCGATAAGATCGGCGTCCTTGAATTTTACCCCGGGACGTTCTTCGCGGTCATCGACGAAGACGTCAATCCCGCGAGCCTGAAGATCTTTTTCGAGCTGGTCGACGACTGCGCAGACGGCGGCGTCTTTTGGGTCGAGCAGGAGCAAGTTCACGGCAAAAGGCGCAACGCTGATGGGCCAGACGATTCCGTCCGCATCGTGGCTTTGCTCGATGACAGCCTGCAAAGTACGGGTTACGCCGATGCCGTAGCATCCCATGACCATCAGTTCGCTTTGGCCTTTGTCATTCAGGTATTTGGCGTCAAACGACTCGGTGTATTTCGTGCCGAGCTTAAAGACGTGCCCCACTTCGATGCCTCGTTTCAGTTGCAGGGCTTTTCCGCATCGAGGGCAGGCGTCACCCGCCACGACAACGGCGAGGTCTTCGAATGCTTTTACGGAGGCGTCGCGAGCGAGATCGACATGCTGTATGTGTGCATCACTCTTGTTTGCCCCCGTAATGAGGTCAACGCGGTTTCTCAGGCTGTTGTCTGCGTAAATTGGAGCTTGGATGCCAACCGGCCCGGCAAACCCAACCGGCGCACCTGTGATCTTCTGGATGGTCGCTTCGTCTGCGAGTTCGATCTTCTTTGCGCCGAGTAGACGCTTAAGCTTGTGTTCGTTGAGGTCTCTGTTTCCCGGCACGATTACCGCGACCGGAGTGCCGTCGGCAAGATAGATCAGCGTTTTAATGAAGCATGAGGCGTCGCGCTTGAAGAAGGCCGCGAGGGCCTCGATAGTCCGGACATCCGGGGTTGCCACCTCTTCAATAGGCGGACATTCAGCGGGCGAGGTTATACCCGTCTCAACCGCCCGTTCGGCTCTTTCCTGATTTGCCGCGTAGCCGCAGGACGCGCAGTCGATGATGCCGTCCTCACCTGAATCGGCAAGCACCATGAACTCATGCGACCACTTGCCTCCGATGTCGCCCGTGTCTGCCTCGACCGGACGAGCGTCCAGTCCGCACCGGCTGAAGATGCGGACATAAGCGTCGTACATTGCCTGATAGGAGAGGTCTGCCGCCTCGAACGATGTGTCGAAGCTGTAGGCATCCTTCATGATGAACTCTTTCGCGCGCATCAATCCGAATCGGGGACGGATTTCATCACGGAACTTCGTCTGTATTTGGTAGACCGTACATGGAAGGTGGCGGTAAGAGCTGACTTCTCCTGCCAGAAGCTCTGTGACAACCTCTTCGTGTGTAGGTCCTAGCGCCATCATACGTTCGGCGCGGTCTTTAAGACGGAACATGCCGGGTCCCATGGTGGACAGTCGTCCAGAACGCTCCCACAGTTCGGCGGGTTGAAGCGCAGGCATCAGGATCTCCTGCGCTCCTGCGCGATTCATTTCCTCACGAACAATGTTTGCGACTTTCTGGAGTGCGCGTAGCCCGAGCGGCATAAACGTGTAGAGCCCGCCGGAAAGCTTACGAATCAGACCGGCCCGGACCATGAGTTTGTGACTGGCGATTTCCGCCTCCTGAGGGTCATCCCGTAGTGTGGCGATGAGCGTACGCGACCAGCGCATAGGTAAAAATCCCTTCCTAACCTTCGATCAGATAAACAATTGTGAATTATTTGACCTGATTTCGGGGGGTTTCGCAAGCGAAAAAAGGAAGATAAAAACCCTTGCCTCGGAGGCAAAGAAAAGCGACAATTATCTGATAATAAAAAGCGTATTAGGAGTGTTATGCTTTTTGAGAGAAAAAGAGCTTTTACGTTGGTTGAGTTGCTGGTGGTTATCGCGATCCTCGGCATTCTTGCCGCCGCGTTGACGACACAGGTGACCCGTGCCACATCAATGGGAAAGTCCATCAGGTGTAAGGCGAACCTGAAGAACCTTGCGCAGGCGGCGATGAGTCATGCTGTTGCGAATAACGACAGCCGCATGCCGTGGGCGGGGTCTCATGAAGGGGTCTGGCCCGAGGATGTCTCGGGGACATATATGCCCGTATATCATCAGAGGAAAGGCTGGGTGTCATGGACGGGGCGGACGGATCGCGACTGGAAAAGTCAGCAGACGCAAAGCGGCTCCACGAAACCCGCATGTTTTTACGGTGACGACAGCGCCTCGATCTTTTCGATTACGAACGGAGCGCTGTGGGATTTTGTTGGGCGGGACATGTCGGCTTATGTGTGCGATGTCCACCAGGGGATAGCAAAGAGGGCCAACTTGGGAAAAATCCGGCGGTCTTACGTGATGAACGCCTATTTCGGCTATGATTACCGGGTGGGGAGTGCGATCACGCCGCCATGGAGGGAAATCCATATGCAGTCGCTGGCGAATCGCGGTAATGCGGGTGGTTTGCTGTTGTTCGCGGAACTTCCCGCGTATAAAACATCGGGCGGAAAGTTTGCTGAGGGTGTCGATAAGGGGCAGCGCCCCTCTGACGGTGTTCTTGAGACGGTGATCAAGAACTATGCCAATGGAGCGAATACCGTGGTCTCCAAAGAAGAAGTGATCGGGTTCAATCATCAAGTTGGAAAAAGATTCTGTGCGCATGTCGCATACGCCGACGGGCATGTCGATGTGGTGATTGCGCCCTCATCTCCCAGCGAGAAGAAACTGCAGGATTTGACCTTTTTGTTGTGTAACGGGGTGGATGTGCCAGCTCGAGACAGTGAATGGGCTGGCGCGAGAAGCAGCTTTTTGGGCGATTGATCGTACCCCGTGAGGATTTTGTTTTTGACGGACCCCGATAGAAGGTGGGAGTGTTAGATGATACGGTTTGTGAACAAATGTTTTCTATTATTGGCATTCGTGATGTGTGCACAGGTTCTCTGCGCGCAAGAGACCCAGTATCTCCCGGTTGATCGGCGCATGCTTTTCAATACGTATGGAGTCTTTTTCCCGCATGGCGATTATTATAATGCGGCTTGGTCTCATGTTGGTTCATCTGCCCCTTTTGGCCGGGCTGCATTGCTGTTCGGAACAAATCACTTTCATACTTCAGGTTGGAGTTTAATTGCGTGCAGAGCAGGTACGCCGGGGTATATTGCTGGGTTTCAATATGTGCAGCCACTAACGTACTCGTCTCCAAGTGCGACAACAAATTTTCAAGCGTGTATGCAAAATACGCTGGAAGCCCAAATCATATCCCCGCGCTTTCAAGAGGGGATCGGAACGATATATTTCGAGGCCATAAACACCGAGCCTTCCCGTCCAACAGAAATAACGGTGCAGATCGCGACAAATATGCTGGATAATTTCAACCTTCTAACGGAAACGAATATTCTTGACGCCAGCGAAAGTGCACAGTTTTCTTACAATTGGGTGGACTTGGACGTAATCCCGTTGAACTTCACGGATAATACGTCGTGTCATCGTTATCGTCGTTTGCTAAATCTTCGCGTGCCTGTTAAACTTCGAATAGCTAGGACGGGGACGACGTATACGGGACTTAACCCCTTGCTTGATAATGCTTATACTGCGGTTGATAACGTTTGTGTTTCGCCCCCTCCGTCCGACGTTGTCATCATCCGCCCCGAGGTTGTTTTCCAGCCTGGTTATCCTGCTGAGAAAACGAATTTAACGATCCGATGTTATGTGGATAACGTTGACCCGAACGTGCCGACGACGCATGCGACGCGGACGGTCACGGTGTATTACCGTTGGCGCTATCTGGATCAAGTGACGAATGCGTGGTCGAGCATGGTCATGAACAATATTGATGTCGGAGACGGTTTGGGAAATAACGAACTGTTTGCGGCATCGCTACCTGTCCAGACACAGGAAGGCGATCTGGAGTATTATTTTGTTTGTGAATTTGAAGGGTATCGTTATAAGCATATTGATTATACGCAAATGGGGACGAACTATGTTTCTGAGCACCTTTCCCCGCGAACGTTGAGAGGCGGTGCGTCGCAACCGGATGGTCGCGAATTTTATGTGCGGTTACGCCCGTACCAGTCGAAATTCTCGGCCCTGCAGGTTGTTGCCGACCAGTACGCGGAGCCGATCAATATGGTTTTGGTGGGGGATGATGAGTGGCGCGGAATGGTCCCCGTGAATAACGGGGGAATAACAAATCTAAGCTGGTTTTTCCGGGGGTTGGGCGAGTACATTGAGGGTTCAGACCTGTTTTCAGCCGATCCGGTTTATTGGTCGGAGCAATCTCAGGCAAGTGTCGGTAAGGTGCCTTATGGGGGCATGTGCGTGGTGACATCAAACAGTGCGCCGCGTATTCAGGTTACCGTCGATACGGGCGGGTACGTGCAGATCCTGTTCAATACGCGGACGTTAGCGTATATGACTAGCCGTGCAGAGTATCAGAATTTCAATGCTTGGCCCGCGCCTCCTGAGACGTTCACCGAGAGTAGCGGCCAGGCTGCGAAACAGCGTTTCCTGAATACATTTGATCCGTGGGCGGCCAACCTCAGCACGGTGTTTAACGAGTATTTTGTTGTGCAACCCGCAAACTATTTGGCGAATACGAACTATTCGGTTGAGCCTTTTGAAACCGCAAACGGTTGGCTGGCAGGAAGTGCCGCCTATGTGCGGGATCGTGCTCTCGCCGACTACGACAACTCCGACGGGACGCTCAATTACCGGAATATCGCGTTGCGGTTGAAGGGTGGTTCGGCTGCGCTTGGTCTGGGCTACGTGCATAATCGGGTCAACACACGTCCGAATGGGTTGCAACAGTTGACGTTCAAGAGCCGTCTGGGGCAACCGATCAACCGTAATGAGATCGCATGGTATCGGTACGCTTTCACGAATTCCAACTATCTTGTACGCGCGACAGTCAGGGCTGATGCGGGGATGTCGCCAGAGGCTCCTTCGATCTCTCTGATCGGATATTATCGTGACCCCGGAAATTTCTATGAGTACCGGATCACTCAGGTTACAAATTCCGCAAATCTAACCACGGACAATCGGATCAGTCACCAACTGTTCAAGTGGGTTGATGGTTCGTCTAGCTTGCTGCGGGCAACTACACTCAACTCGGCGGCCTCCCTTACGACAGCAACACTGATGGAATTGCGTTTGTTTAACAGCGGTGCGTCAACGGTCATCAAATGCAAGTTTGGAACGACTGATAATGTCATCGCGATCACAAACAGCACGGCAGCGATTCAAATGGGGTCTTTCGGTGTGCTGTCGTCTGATTGTAGGGCGGGGATATCGGATATTTCTATTCAGCCGACAACGACCGATGCGGCCGCATCAGGGAGCGCGGTGTCCGTTTTGAGCACAGATCTTGCAATTTTTAACACGCAAATCGGGAATTGGTACCTTCCTACAGGGCGTTTCGAGGGACGCCCCAATGATGTCCCTCGGGGCATTTATTCCATCATACCTGCCCAGAAATTAGGAGTTTATCTGCAACCCTCTAGTAATGATTCTCTGGGCGAGCCGTCCGCGCCAGGGACTGCGGCATGGACAAAGGTTGACGAGGTTACTTTCTCTAACTTCAACTACGTTGCGAGCAGTGTGACGTTCAACAGTTGGCGGTCGCAATTCGTGATGCTGCGCGTGTTGGGGCGGACAGACGATTTGTCGGTCGATGTCGCGGTGGATGAGCTACAGGTCTCATCGTGGCGAGGGTTGACGTCGTCCGATTCAGGAAGTGCGCAGAACAGCGATTGGGTTGCAACGGAAGCTTGGGTTGTGAGGCGTGCTGTCGCGGGCCTCAATGAGGGACAGGTGTCCGGAGCGTTCAACAAAACGGCCGCAAGTCCTAAAACTTCCGTTCAACTTTCGGCGCGTTATGCCGACACGACAGAGGGGATCGTGACGAACAGCACCGTGATTTATGAAGGGTTAATCTATCTGAACGGAAGCGGTAATACAAATCGGTTCCGGGAAAGTTTTGCCGGTAACGTTTTTCTGAAAGTGGACGGTGTGACTGTGCTCGACAATACAAACGCGACGGCTGTTTCGTCGGGTGAATTGGTGCGTGATGCGGGCTGGTATAGCTTTGAATTGCGGTTGGGCCGCGGACTGGCGGCAGCCGGACCTTCTGGTGGCGGCGTGAATGGGTTAGGGGTGGCGTACAGCAGGAATTTGAGTGCAACGTGGGTCCCGCTGGCTGATACAGGAACAGGCGCTTTCCTCTACACATATGTCAAGGAAGTCCAGTTAGATCACTCGCGGGCCGATCCGGCAGAGGATCAATCCTTGCGCTCGCGTCTGCTTTTGAATGGCGTGGGTTCGTTGGAGTTCGACTACAGGGTGTTGCGCGGGCCCGCTAAAATCACTGTTCAATACGCTCCGGAGTGGGATACTTCAGCGTGGACAAACTTACAGTCTTTCGTCGTCTCAAATGCGATGCCCTTTTTCGTACACGCCTCGGTGTATGCAGGGAAAATGGGAGAGGCCGGTTACCTTCGCATTCTGAACGAGCGTAGTGGCGGGTACACCAATGCGTGGATATCGATTGATTCGGCCCTCGCATGGGACGAGCCGATGATTGCGGATACCTCTTGGCGCGCATACAATGCCAAAATCACGAGTACGGATAAGCAACGGGTTTACTTGGATGAGACGGCGGCTTGTTTTCTCAATAACAGCCAGACGGCGGAGGCTGATCCGGTGCAAGACCTGTACGTCCCGTTCCTTCAAAGCCCGCGTTTGCCCGCTGGATTGGGAACCCTTTCCTTCATGGCGCGTGCCTACAGTAATGGACAACCCGCGACCGTTTCCGTTTTCGTATCCACAAATGGATGGAGCGCCCCGTCTAACCAGTGGTTTATGGTCCATCAGATAACGGCCTCCAGCAACTTGTACCAGCGCTATTTCTTCAAGCCTGCGGACGGGCGGGCTTATAACGCTGTGCGTTTGGTGACCGGAATCGGAGGAGGGTATTACCGTGCTGGTATCGAAGAGGTCGCGATCTCTGAACCGGTTTTCCCTGGATTCGATATCCTGAACGTGCGTCCAATCTGTAAAGGCAGCGATGGCGAGTACGAGGCGCGCTATCAGCCTTTAGACTCCGACGAGGTTGGAATCGAGGCGCAAATCGCAAACATGCAGCTGTCTCCGAGCAACATTCAGATGTTTGTTAGTTACTACGTCGGAACTAATGTGTGGGGTGTTGAGCACTGGCCTATAGGGGCGACAGTGACGAAACCAATGTATCCTGTGATCGGCAACCCGACTGTTTACAGAACTTCGCCGTTAAATGACATTCCCTTTTTGGAAAAAGATCAGGTCGTCCAATACCACGTGTGGGCGAATTACGAGGGAGACGGCGCCAGTCTGACAACAGAGCAGAAGGTCTTCAACAATCCGTCCTGGTATTATCCCATTGATCTGAACCAGAAGTACTCTGCGCTTGGATGGTCGCCTTACTACATTGTGTACGGTGTTCCTCTAGGTGCGGTGTGGATCAACGAGATCAATGCGGTTGATAACGCCACGAATGGCGTGCGGCATTATGGCGAGAATCAATATATTGAAATCGCGGTTCCGGCGGGCGTTGACCTTGCTGGGTGGGGAATTGAATTGGTCAATAATCTTGGTAACTCGACGATGATCACGATTCCCGCAGGACTCCCAGTTCAAGACCCTGTTACAAACGGATACGCTTTCTTCGTGATAGGTGAACATCCGTATACGCGAAACGCGAGTATTCCCGCATTGCCAAAACTGGACTACGGCTTTTCACAACTGTCATGGGCTATGCCTCAAGTCGTGCCGGGGGGGATCCGGTTGCGGCGTCCGCTCGGCATGTACGAGCACACGGTGGCGTATGACTGGGACCCGACGATAGTCGGTTTTGATGGCGAGACTTGGGCGCTAAATGATCCGGAGGGGCGGTTTGTTTATGTGGGCCGTGAGCATCAGTTTGGCTCGCTGAGTGTCACGAACAACGCTGGGGCATCAAAGAGTGAGTGGATGTTCCCGTTGAGTTGGACGCCGGGCTTGCCGAACATCGGACAGAATGTGCCGAATGCTGCACTACTGGCGCCCGGAGTCTCGAATGTGGTTGTGACATCGTATATGGCGACGGATTTCGGCACGCAAAATGGCAGGACGGCCAATCCACTCTTGTTCAAGGTTAAGAAGGGCGGAACGACCAATATTGTCTATCAGGCAATCGATTGGTACCGTCTGACTTCAATCAAGGTCAACGAGGCAGAGGTCTTTCTGCCGGGTGAGGAACAAAAGAGCTTCAATTTGGTGCTGAATGCTGTTGAGACAAATACGACGATTGTTGTCGATACCCGTCTGCGTGGTGACATTGGACAACTTGGTGTCAGTGGTGAGGTCTTGTCATGGTTGTTTAAGTTTGATGACACGCTCCCTCTTGTTACCAGCTATTTAATGAGTTCAGGAAACACGATTTTGCGTGAACTGATGTTGACGGAACTGTATTGGTTGGATGCGAATCCTACCGTGACCAACTACTTGCGCGGTTCTTTTGTGGGCCTGCCGGAGAAAGACCCTGTAACGACGAATTATCATCTGACGGTCGCGATGTCGCTGAGTAACGCAGTAAATGGAATCAGTTCCAATCTCACAAACCTGCAAGGGAATGCTACGTTTAAGGTCGGGGCGAAGCAGAACCCGGGTGATTTGAGTTGGAAGATGATTGCTCAGTACAAATTCACCCCAGATTCTTTTGATGCGGATCACAAGTCACGGTTCTTGATCCTTAATCCGTTTGTATTCCATTTGATTGGCTGGAATCCCGACAGTCTTTACTTTAATTGGGTTATCGAGATGGAAGACCCGCGATTGTATATCTACAACTTGATGAACACGCCATAAAGCGAATGCTTCATCACCGAGCGAGTGTTTGCCGCGTCGGCAGACACTCGTTTTTCATGGTGTCTTCATTCGCAACAAGCGAACGAGAGCACCCAGCATCAGAAGTATGACGACAAGTGACACGGCCTTGATTTCGTCCGGAGTTAGGGAGAGTCTCCGTTTACGTAAGAATCGAGTCGGTGTAGTGTCGGAACGGTTGTTAGCGGGCTGTGGCTTTTTCATGATAGTAAAATAACGTCGGCAAATATGGCGTTCAACCATTTTTTGATACGTTTAAGGGCAAAGCTCTGTGGAAGTGTCCAGTGTCTGGTGCTATAATCTGCCCCCAAAGGTTGCTTATGACTACAACAAAAGAATACGATTTCTCGGCGATTGAGAAAAAATGGCAGACGTTCTGGGATGTCAACAAGACGTTCAAGGTCAATGACTTTGAGCCGGGGAAGCCCAAGTTTTATTGTTTGGACATGTTCCCCTATCCAAGCGGGGCGGGCCTGCATGTCGGGCACCCGGAAGGTTATACCGCGACGGACATTCTTTGCCGATACAAGCGGATGAGGGGCTTCAACGTTCTGCACCCCATGGGTTGGGATGCCTTCGGTTTGCCTGCGGAACAATATGCTGTTGAGACGGGGACGCATCCTGCGGTCACAACGGAGCGAAACATCAATCGATTCCGGCAGCAGATCAAAGCGTTGGGTTTCAGTTACGACTGGGACCGCGAGGTGAACACGACGGATGCGGGCTACTACAAATGGACGCAGTGGATCTTCGAACAGTTATATAAAAAGGGATTGGCATACGTTGCGGAAGTCCCGGTGAATTGGTGCTCGGCTCTGGGGACAGTTCTCGCGAATGAAGAGGTGATCGATGGCCGCAGTGAGCGAGGAAATCATCCGGTAGTTCGGAAGCCGATGCGGCAATGGATGCTGAAAATAACCGAATATGCGGAGCGGCTATTAGAGGACTTGGAAGAGTTGGACTGGTCTGACGGAATCAAGGAGATGCAGCGTAACTGGATCGGGAAGTCCGAAGGTGCTGAGGTGACGTTTCCGGTTGTTGGTGGTAACAAGGCGGTTACCGTTTACACCACTCGTCCTGACACCCTTTTCGGCGCGACCTATATGGTTCTGGCACCGGAGCATCCGCTGGTTGATGAGATTACATCGGAAGATGCGCGTGAGGCGGTCGTGCAATACCGTGAGGCTGCGGCTCGTAAGAGCGATATGGATCGCACGGAATTGAACACGGAAAAGACGGGCGTTTTTACGGGTGCGTATGCTACTAATCCCGTGACGGGCGGGAATATTCCTGTATGGATTGCAGACTATGTGCTGATCAGTTATGGAACGGGTGCGATCATGGCCGTGCCGGCACATGACACACGGGATTTTGAGTTTGCATGTAAATTTAAGCTTCCTGTTGTCTGTGTCATAGAGCCCGACGCAACGGAGGCTGCTACCGCAGGCATACGTGTCGATGATGTTTTGTCGGGCAAAGCGTGCTGGACGGGGAATGGGCGGATGACGTGTTCGGCAAATGGGACGGGGCTGGATATCAATGGCCTTGAAGTCGCCGATTCCAAACGCATGACGATCGATTGGCTCGAAGCGAATGGCATCGGGAAGAAGTCCGTTAAATATAAACTGCGCGATTGGCTTTTCAGCCGTCAGCGGTACTGGGGGGAACCCTTCCCTGTCGTGCACATGGAAGATGGCAGTGTTCGTCTGGTTGATGAAAGCGATCTGCCGCTGACGTTACCGTCGCTGGAAGATTTCAAGCCCACGGGGACAGGGGAGCCGCCGCTCTCGAAGGCTAAGGAATGGTTGGAGTATCGTGATCCGGCGACAGGTATGAAAGGGTGTCGCGAGATGAACACGATGCCGCAGTGGGCGGGGTCGTGTTGGTACTATTTGCGTTACATTGATCCTCGCAATGAGCATGCGGCAGTCGATCGCGCAAAGGAGAAGTACTGGATGCCGGTTGATTTGTATGTCGGCGGTGCTGAGCATGCGGTGCTTCACCTTCTTTATGCTCGGTTCTGGCACAAGGTGCTTTTTGACTTGGGATATGTTTCCACCAAGGAGCCGTTCCAAAAGCTTGTCAATCAGGGGATGATTCTCGGGATATCGTATAAGGACTCGCGAGGTGCGTTGGTGCCGATGGAACAGGTTGACCAGCGACCTGATGGCGCATTCCATAAAGAGACGGGGGAAAGATTGGTCGAATTTCCCGCGAAAATGTCGAAATCCCTTAAGAATGTTATCAATCCGGATGACGTGATCCGGGAGTACGGGGCCGACAGTATGCGGCTCTATGAGATGTTTATGGGGCCGTTGGAGGCGGTCAAGCCCTGGAACACGAAAGGTGTTGAAGGTGTTTTCAGGTTTCTGAAACGTTCTTTTCGGATGATTGTTGAGCAGCCGATTGTTGACGAGCCTGTCTTGGGCGAACAGCGTCGCGTGTTGCACGCGACGATCAAGAAAGTTACGGATGACCTTGAAACCATGAGTTTCAACACGGCGATCAGCCAAATGATGATCTTCATCAACGAGTTCTCTGGGCAGGGGAAGCCTTTGCCACGTGAGGCCGCCGAGAAGTATGTCCTCCTGTTGGCACCCTTTGCGCCGCATTTGTGCGAGGAGTTGTGGGAGACGCTGGGACACACGACAACGTTGGCGTATGCCGAATGGCCTGCGCATAATGAGGAATACTTGAAAGTCGAAGAGGTCGAGGTCTTGGTTCAGATCCTCGGGAAGCCTAAGGCTCGTGTTATGATGCCGACGGGGGCCGATCAGGATGCGATGAGGCGGATTGCGCTTGAGCACGTCGCCGTGCGTGAAGCGTTAGAGGGTAAGGTCATCAGGAAAGTGGTTTGTGTCCCTGACCGTCTCATCAATATCGTTGCAAGCTGACGGTGCTTGGCAAGTTTTTTGCGGTCTGCAAGATGAAAAGTGTCCTCCAAGAGGGAGCTTGCGTTTCGTGCGGGCGTTGGTCTGGGCGGTATTCGTGGAGTTGCCCGTATTGCGGTGAGCAGGTATGGCATTCGATGTGGTGGCGCCTGATGTGCGCATTGTTGGTCGGTTTGCCGCCTGTTCTTGTTACGATGCTTGTTATGTCTAGTAGGCCGGACTTTACACTTGTGCCACAAGTGCTGGGCGAAACGGCGTTATCAATGCGTGTCTTGTGCGCCGCGGGGTTTGGGCTGCTGCTGCTGCCATATGCGGATGACAAGTGTGTTGTTAGCTCACGGAGAGAACTCGTGCAACGCCAGACATTCGCCGTATGCGGCGGGGTGTTAATGGCTGGATATGCGGGTATTCTCGCCGTTTGCTTATCGTGTGGGAAAGCCCCTCTCGGGGTGTTGGGTTGGATACAGGCTATATTGCTGATGCTGTGTGTATCTGCCGCACCTTGTTTTTTCAAGCTTCCGTGGCGTGTGGTGGCCACTTCCTTTTTATGGTTACTTATGATTGCCGCTACATAGTTCTGGGGGGGCAGAACGTGTTCTATTTCGCGTCAGAACATCCTAATGGGCTGGTTTCAAGGGTTCAATGTGGATGTTGGCAATCAGGTCTGCGCCGAAATGCGTGCGCAGCTTGTCTTCAAGGCTTGTCGCGACCGCATGCGCGTCCGACACCTTCATGTCCGGGTTGACGCGGATGTGAAGATCGATTACGACTGTCTTGCCGACCGCGCGCGTACGCAGATTGTGAGGATAGAAAACATCGGGAAGGCTGAGTGCCAATTGTTTGATCTCTTCGTGCACCGACTGCGAGAGCGACTGTTCGGTGAGGCAACCGAGCTGGTCTTTGACAATGTCGAACGCGACCTTCAAGAGGAGAAAGCTGACGACGATGGCGGCGACGGGGTCCATGATCGTCCACTCGTTGCCGAGGAAGGTGGCCGCGCCTATGCCGATGGCGGTGCCGACCGAGGACATGGCATCGGATCGGTGATGCCATGCATTCGCGACGATGGCGTCGTTCTGAGTGCGGCGTCCGACTAAAAGTGTTTTCCGGAAAAGGATTTCTTTGAATATAATTGAGAGGATCGCTGCCCAGAAGGCTATCTGGGAGGGGCGAGCCAGTACCTTGCCGTGCAAGACGTCGAAGATTGAATGAATGGCGTTCCAGCCGATGCGTATGCCGACCAGAAAAAGGATGAGGCCGACCAGCATCGCGGCAACGGTCTCGTACTTGCCGTGCCCATAAGCATGATCTTCATCGATCGGTTTTTTCGCATAGCGTATGCCGATCAGGACAGCAAAATCAGTCGCGAAGTCAGAAAGCGTATGGATCGCGTCTGCGATCATCGCCTGACTGTTTCCCTGCAGTCCTGCGGTGAATTTGATCACCATCAGTACGACATTAACTAAAACGCCGATCAGGGTGATACGTTGGGCCTGCTCGGCGCGCTGTGATAAATCCATTTTCAGATCCTCTCAGTGCCCGTTACTGTGTCTGGATTATGTGGCAAAAATGAGATGGCGTCAATCGATTGGTTCGTACTGATCATCCGGTATTTCCAGTTTGGCGTGACAGTATCAGTGAGGGGCGGATGCGGTCGGCCGCGTCGTCGTGTGTTTGCGCGTTTTTGAAGGGATTTTGCCCATGCCGTCGAACGGCCTTCGAGACGGAGCGATTTTGATTGTAATGGGGCCGTGAAGCGGGTATTTTTACCCCCTGAAAGATGGATTGTCGGGGAACGGCCCATCGGGTTGGGCCGGGCTGCCGAAACCGTATACAAGGAGAATTAGAGATGTCGAGGAAAGTGACAATTTTCACGGGGCAGTGGGCTGACCTGCCCTTCACCAAGGTGTGCGAGATGATGGCTGAGTTCGGTTATGACGGGCTTGAGCTTTGCTGTTGGGGCGACCATATCGATCTGGATAAGGCGTCGAAGAGCAAGGCCTACTGCGAGGATAAGCGCGAAGTGCTTCAGCAGTACGGACTCGGGTGCTGGGCGATCTCCAACCACCTTTCGGGACAGTTGGTTTGCGACAACATTGACGACCGACACTACATCTTCGCGCCCGCCGCGTTGAAGGGCGATCCCAAGGCGACGAAGAAATGGGCCATCGAGATGCAGAAGAAGGCGGCGAAGGCTGCCAAGAATCTGGGCGTCGGAGTCGTAAACGGTTTCACGGGCTCGCCGATCTGGCACTTGCTCTACTCGTTCCCGCCGTGCCTGCCGAACCAGATCGCGAACGGCTACAAGGAGTTCGCGAAGACGTGGAAGCCGATCCTCGACGTGTACGCGGACAACGGCATCAAGTTCGCGCTGGAGGTCCATCCGACCGAGATCGCCTTCGACATCGCGTCGGCGCAGCGTGCGATCGAGGCGCTGGACGGCCACCCGGCGTTCGGATTCAACTTCGACCCGTCGCATCTGGGTTATCAGGGTGTGGATTACGTGAAGTTCATCCGCACCTTCCCTGACCGCATCTTCCACGTCCACATGAAGGACGCGTGGTGGAGTCACGGCGACGGCTCGGTGGGCGTCTTCGGAGGCCACACGGAGTTCGCCGATCCGCGCCGCTACTGGGACTTCCGCTCGCTCGGGCACGGCGACATCAACTTCGAGGAGATCATCGTCGCGCTCAACGACATCAAGTATCAGGGCCCGCTGTCGGTGGAGTGGGAGGATTCGCGCATGGACCGCTGCCACGGTGCGCAGGAGGCATGCGACTTCGTCAAGGGCGTCGATTTCCCGCCGAGCGCGATCGCGTTCGACGCGCAGTTCGATCGCTGAGGCGACCGCCTGCCGCACGGTAAGGGGGCGCGGGGTCAGACCTGCGCCCCTTTTTTGTGTTCGAATGGGTGCGGGGAGTCGTTCTTGCCCGGTAGAGATGCGCATGGTATAGTACTGAACCTTTCACACAGGACGACCTTATTTCTCGGAGAATGCATGAAACTTGTACTTGGCTGTGACCACGGCGGGCTGAACGTCAAAAACGCGATTTGCGAATATTTCAAGGCCAATCCAGATTACGCGGTGTCCGATCTCGGCACGTGTGCGCCCGGTTCCGTGGACTATCCGGACTTCGCGGTCGAGGCGGCTGAACGGGTTATCGAGGGGCAGGCGGAGGTTGCGGTGCTGGTCTGCACGACGGGCATCGGGATGAGCATTGCGGCGAACCGGTTTTCGGGGGTGCGCGCGGCGCTCTGCGCGGACGGCGCTACGGCCCGGAAGGCGCGGACGCACAACAGCGCAAACGTGCTGGTGCTGGCGGGCTCGCTCGCGGCGGCAGAGGCGGTGGAGATCGTCAACGCGTTTTTGGAGACGCCCTGCGGGGCGGAGGAACGCCACCAGCGGCGCGTCGGCAAGCTGGAGCGCGCGGAGCGGTTGGCCGAGGTGTCGCATCTGGCCGTGGCAGATCCTGAGGTGCACGCGGCAGTGCTGGGGCAGGTGCGGCAAGAGAACAGCACGATCAACCTGATCGCGTCGGAGAACACGGTGACGCGGGCGGTGCGCGAGGCCTCGGGGTGCGTGTTGACCAACAAGTACGCGGAGGGGTATCCCGGGAAGCGGTGGTACAGCGGGTGCGTGCCGGTCGACACGGTGGAGACGCTGGCGATCGAGCGGGCCAAGGCGCTGTTCGGCGCGGAGCACGCGAATGTCCAGCCGCACTGCGGAAGCTCCGCGAACATGGCGGTCTATTTCTCGGTGCTGAAGCCCGGCGACACGATCCTTTCGATGAGCCTTGATCAGGGCGGGCACCTGACGCACGGCAGCCCGGTGAATTTTTCGGGGCAGCTTTTCAACATCGTGCCGTATTGCGTCTCTCCTGAGACGGAAGCGCTCGACTACGACGTGATCGAGAAGCTGGCGGTCGAGAAGAAGCCCAAGATGATCGTGGCGGGCGCGAGCGCATATCCGCGGACGCTGGATTTCCTGCGGTTTCGGGCGATCGCCGACGCTTGCGGGGCGATGCTGATGGTGGACATGGCGCACATCGCAGGGCTGGTGGCAGGCGGGGCGCATCCGAGCCCGGTGCCGTACGCGGAGTTTGTGACGACCACGACGCACAAGACCCTGCGCGGGCCGCGCGGCGGGCTGATCCTCTGCCGCGAAGCGTTCGCGAAGGCGGTGGACAAGACCGTGTTCCCGGGGCTTCAAGGCGGTCCGCTGGAGAACATCATCGCGGCGAAGGCGGTGTGTTTCAAGGAGGCGCTGGCTCCGGAGTTCAAGGCGTACGCGCGGCAGGTGGTGGCGAACAGCCAGACGCTGGCCGCAACGCTCAAGGGACGCGGCTATCATCTGGTCTCGGGCGGCACCGACAACCACCTGTTGCTGGTGAATGTGGCGCGCAACGGGCTGACCGGCAAGGATGCGGCAGCGGCGCTCGACGCGGCGGGCATCATCTGCAACAAGAACACGATCCCGTTCGACAAGAACAGCCCGTTCGTGACCTCCGGCATCCGCATCGGCACCGCGTCGGTGACGACGCGCGGCATGGGCGAGGTGGAGATGATGAAGATCGGCACGTGGATCGCGGACATCCTCGGCAACCTTGCGGACACCGCGTTGCAGGCGAAGGTTCGGGGCGAGGTGGCGGCGCTGACCGCCGGGTTCCTCGTGCCGTAAACGGCAGAGAGCGTTTTTAAGGAGAAAGGCGGCAGATGAGCGCGAAGAAAAAGATTTACCTGAGCGGGCCGATCATGGACGAGCACCTTGAGCTGGCCGTGACGTGGCGCGAGTTCGCCAAGCAGGAGCTGAAGGACCATTTCGTGCTGCTCGATCCGATGCGGCGCAATTTCAAGGACCGCGAGGTGGACAGCGCGAACGAGATCGTGGAATTCGACCTGCAGGACGTGCGCGACGCGGACATCCTGCTGGTGAACTACAGCAAGACGTCGATCGGCACATCGATGGAGGTGTTCTACGCGGCGCACGATCTGGGCAAGTTCGTGGTGGCGTTCTCGCCGTTCGGGTTCAAGGACTGCTCGCCGTGGATGGTGCGCTATTGCACCAAAATCTTGCCGTCGTTGCAGGAGGCGGTCACGTATATCCGCGACCACTTCATCACGCGGCACGTGGATTGAGCGACGCACGATGGAACGGCTATCCTTCACAACGCAGGCGGGGAGCGTGTTCGCGGTGGAGTGGGCGGGGTGGCAGCCGCGCGACACGGCGGTGCTGACGTTCATCCGCGTCGGGGGAAGGGTGCTGCTGATCCTCAAGAAGCGAGGGTTGGGACAGGGCAAGTTCAATGCGCCCGGCGGCAGGCTGGAGCCCGGCGAGACGCCGGAGCAGGCGGCGGTGCGCGAGACACGCGAGGAGGTGGGGCTGACGCCCCTGAACCTCGCGGCGGCGGGACGGCTGGATTTCGCCTTCACGGACGGCTATTCGCTGCGGTGCCACGTGTTCACGGCGGACGCTTTCGAAGGCGAGCTGACGGAGACGGACGAGGCGGCACCGTTCTGGTGCGACGAGAGCGAGATCCCCTACGGGCGTATGTGGTCGGATGACCGGCTGTGGATCCCGCTGATGCTGGAAGGGCGGGGATTCGAGGCCCAGTTCGTGTTTGACGGCGATCTGATGCTCTGGCACCTGCTCAGCGTTGCTAGCGTATGAGCCGTTAATGGTCGTGGGGCGTTTCCGCGGCGATCGAGGTCACCGTCAGGCGTCCGTGGTGCACCCCTTTTGTCGTGATCAGCCGGTCGGCCATCTCGCGGACGCGGGCAGAGGGGCCGCAGACGGCGAGGATTTCCATGCAGAGGCTGTGATCGACGTGGACGTGCAGCACGGAGCGGATCAGCTCATGGTAGTCGTGCTGGATGTCGGTGAGCGAGGCGGTGAGGTTGCGCTTGTGGTGGTCGTACATGAGGGTGACGGTGCCGACAATCTGTGCGTGGGGGGCGTCGGCGTGGTGTCCGGCGAGGTGCTCGCTGATGATTTCCGAGACGGCCTGTGAGCGGCTGGGATAGCCTTTCTGCTGCACCAGAACGTCGAGCGCATCCGCGAGTTCAGGTGAGATGGAAAGGCTGAAGCGTGTTTTCGTGTCGGATTTCATCGTGTTCATGCCTCATGCGTCGATGAAGAGTTCGGAGGAAGCGAAGAAGGGATCGCTGGTGCAGCGCAGGCCGACGCGGCGCAGGCCGGCCTCGTCACCGGGCGTGATGATGTGGGTCATGTGCATCTCGCAGTCGCGCAGGTCGATGAGGCGTTCCATGGCGATCTGCGCGGCGGGGTTTGTGGCGCAACTGATGGCGAGGCCGATGAGGGCCTCGTCGAGGTTGAGGCTGGTGTATTTTCCCTTGAGGATGTCGTGCTTCATGCGGACGATGGACTGGACGACCTGCGGGGCGATGAGGTGGATCTGGTCGGGAATGCCGGCGAGTTCCTTGATGGCGTTGAGTACCATGCTGGCGGCGGCGTGCATCTGCTCGGAGTTCTTGCCGACGACGACGCGTCCGTCCTTGAGCTGGACGGCGGCGCCGCAGAAGATGCCGTTGCGGCCTTTGCCGTGCTTCATGGCGTCCTGCCCGGCCTGACGGGCGGGTTTGACGACGGAGCGGTCCTCGGGGGAGAGGCCGAGTTTCTGCATGAGCAGCTCGATGCGGTCGACGGCCTCGTGCTCGATCTGTCCGGAGGCGTATTCGCAGAGGTGGCGGAAGTAACGGCGGATGACCTCCTGGCGGGCGGCCTCGCAGACGACGGCGTCGTCGGTGATGCCGAAACCGACGCGGTTGACGCCCATGTCGGTGGGCGACTTGTAGGGGCAGACCTCGCGGGTCATCTTCTCCCAGATGGCACGGAGGAGGGGAAAGGCGTCGACGTCGCGGTTGTAGTTGATGGTGACCTTGTTGTAGGCCTTGAGGTGGTAGGGGTCCACCATGTTACTGTCGTTGAGATCGACGGTGGCGGCCTCGTAGGCGACGTTGACGGGGTGTTCGAGGGGAAGGTTCCAGACGGGGAAGGTCTCGAACTTGGCGTAGCCCGCGACGCGGCCGAGGTGGCGCTCATGGTAGAGCTGGGTGAGGCAGGTGGCGAGTTTGCCGCTGCCGGGGCCGGGGCCGGTGACGACGACGATAGGGCGTTCGGTCTCGACGAATTCGTTGGCTCCGTAACCTTCCGGACTGACAATGGTCTCGACGTCGGTGGGGTAGCCTTGGGTGACGTAGTGGTAGTAGACCTTGATGCCGCGGTGCTCAAGGCGGGCGCGGAACTGCTTGGCGGCGTGCTGGCCACTGAAGCGGGTGATGACGACGGCGCGGACGAGGAGGCCCCAGTTGCGGAGGCCGTCGATGAGTTTCAGGGCATCGGCGTCGTAGGAGATGCCGAAGTCGGCGCGCATCTTTTTGCGTTCGATGTCGCCCGCATAGATGCAGAGGAGGATCTCGGCCTGGTCTTTGAGTTTCTGGAGCAGGCGGATCTTGACGTTGGGGTCGTACCCTGGGAGGACGCGGGCGGCGTGCATGTCGTGCATGAGCTTGCCGCCGAATTCGATGTAGAGCTTGTTTCCGTTCTGCTCGGCCCTGCGCCGGATTTCTTCCGTCTGCTCGGCGAGATATTTTTCGTTGTCGAACCCGATAACGTTCACTAGAGACCTGCTTTCTTTCAAGGGGACAGATGCGGGAAAACGTGCCTGCCGCGAAGGCGTGACCGGAATCAGTGTATATCACAGCGTCGGCAGGGACAGCAAACACTCTTTGCGACAAAAATGGATGCGACAAATGTGTCGGCGGCGCGGCGTGCCGCGTCGGGCGTTTTGCCGCTTGTTGCGGGATGGGGCAGCAGGTAAACTGGGGGCATGAAAATTTTAGAAGACAAGCGGTTCGGAGAGGGGCAGGGGCCTGCACAGGAAGTGGTTTATCCGGCGCAGTTTCATTTCCGGGTGATCGCCGAGGCGGCGGTTTTCGTGGAGTCGGAGCTGGTGTCGGTGTTGGCGGGATACAGGGTGACAGCGCCGCTGGCGGCCTCGCGGGTGTCGGGGGGAGGACGATACCATGCCTACAGCGTTTCGGTCGAGATGGGCAGCAGGGAGGAACTGGACGTGTTCGATGCGGCGTTGAAGCGGGTGTCGGGGGTACGGATGGTGCTGTAAGGCCGGCGCTCAGTGGCCTTCGTCGTCGGCGAGTTGGCGGGCAGGGACGGGAAGGTCGAAATCGAACATGAGGGGCAGGTGGTCGGAGAGGCGGACGCGGGGGATTTTGAATCGGACGGGGGTGATGTCGGCGTCGTGGCAGATGAAGTCGAGTTCGCGGCAGGGGGCCCAGCTCGGGTAGGTGGGGGCGTGGAGGGCGTTGGCGCTCTTGAGGCCGGTG
>Ga0208244_100328_pt1 | contig 51529 bp, 52 predicted proteins | sample SubbioCR12Aug_5A_FD_184828 | JGI IMG/M metagenome (GOLD analysis project Ga0208244, IMG submission 184828) | Serpentinite rock and fluid subsurface biosphere microbial communities from McLaughlin Reserve, California, USA - CR12Aug_5A (SPAdes) | ecosystem: Environmental > Terrestrial > Deep... | reverse complement strand
GGGTGCTTACAGCACAGACAGCCTTTTGCTGATCTGCGCCGATATATTCTGTACCGGTGACGGATTTGCACCCGCCCATTTCGTCACCGGACACTTTTGGGCTGCGGCCTACCTCCGTGCCGGTCAGGGTACGACCGGACAGGGTTTGCATGGTAGCCACCTTCTTCGGCGCAGCGGCATCGCAAAGCGCGCCGAAGCTGCCCGACGTGTAGTACTGCGAACCCGTAATGCTCAGACAGGAACCCGGCTCATCGCCCGTCACCTTGCTGGAGCGGCCGACTTCGGTACCCGAAACCGGCTGATTGCCGCGCGAAGACATCACGCTGACCTTGCGCGGCGCTTCGGGCGCGGTGGTGCTGCACACGGCTGTGAACTGTTCACGGGCCAGATATTCGGTCCCGGTAATGCCGCGGCATGCGCCGGTTTCATCACCGGTGACTTTCGTGGCATGGCCGACTGCGGTACCGGTCACGGCTTTGCCATGGCTGGTATGCGTCACGGCAACTTTCTGCGGTGCCGCGTCTGCGTTGGCCGGAAGCGTATAGCCCGTGCCCGTGATGGCACGAGCGGCACCGGTCTCGTCGCCGGTGACCTTCTCTGAATGTCCGACCTGCGTGCCTGTAACCGTCTTGCCCTTGGCCGTATCGCCTACCCCGACTTTAGCGGGCGCCGGCGCGGGCCGGGCTGCGCAAAACTCGTCGAAACGCTCGGCCGCCAGATATTCGGTGCCGGTAATACCGCGGCAGTTGCCGGGTTCGTCACCGGTGACATTGGCGGAGCGGCCGACTTCGGTGCCCGTGACCTTGCGCTCACCCACCGTATGGCTCACACCGACCTTGGCCGGCGCCGGCGCCGGGCGGGTGCTGCACAGCGTGTCGTACTGCTCGGCGCCGATGTATTCGGTGCCCGTCACTGCACGGCAGGAGCCGGGCTCATTGCCCGTTACCTTTTTGCTGCGCTCGACCATCGTGCCGGTCACGCCATGACCCGACAGGGTGTGGCCTTCTGCAACCTTGGCCGGCGCAGGCGTGTCCATTCGTGCCCGCATGCGACCCGCGGGGCGCGATTCATTGCTCGCCTTCATGTTGCCCGCCAGCGATTGCACCACCCGGCGCTGCATGGCTTTTTGACGACCGGTTGCACCTTTGGTGATGGCGACCTGCCAGTCCTGGCCCGGCATGGTGGAAGCGATTTTGGTCGCTTGCGCCACGCGCTTGAGGCCAGCCTTGCCATCTTGCGACAGTGCAGCGCGACGTGCACGCGCCAGGGCGCGGCCGGTCGGCTCAACAGCTTTTTTGGGAACGCTCGAGGCAGGCGACACCGCGGCAGCCGGCATCATGCCCGCCGAAGCCTGTGTATCGCCACAGCCACCTTTGGCGCCGTTGCAACCGCAACCGCAGCCCTTGGCCGGCACTTCAGCCGCCGTGGCGGTCGATGCGTAAACCGCTCCACCCGATTGCGGCTTCTGGCGCACACGGCCGCTGGGCCGCGAGGCGGTCGGCTGCAGCGCAGCCTTGCCCGACGTGCTCAGCGCTTCGCGTCGCGCACGGCTGGCATTGCGGCCATTGGACGCGACGGCCGCCCGGGCTTGCGCCATGATGGCGGCATCGGAGGCCGATGTGGCAGACGTCTGGCTCAGGCCAGGCGCAGCGGCAGGGGCCGGAGCGGCACGCGTCGCAGCCGGCTTGGCCGACATGACCGACGCGGTTTTCGTCACACCGGTCTTGCCGTGCAAGGCCATAGCCTTGCGACGATTCAACGCCAGCTCGCGCCCGGAAAGGGTCGCGGTGGCTGAGCTGTCAGTGGTTAGTGTCATCACTTACCTCGAATTTAACGGGTTTGTTGAGGTCGCGATTACGCGAACAATCCGTGTCGCAACCGCGACCTCAGCAAACAGAACCTGGAATACAACCGTCCTACTCAGCGCCAGTGCTTTCGCACCGGCGCCCATTTGCTTTTTAGCGATACACCACGAAATTCATGCCCTGGCTCTGCGCGTAGTTGTCATAAGCGACAAAACGCACCAGCTGGTCAGGGAATTCGCGATGGCACGCATCGAGCTCGGCCAGCACGGCGTCGACCGACTGCTCGCCAAAGAAGGGCAGCTTCCACATGTACCAGTAGTTGCTGGTGGCAGCGGTGCCTTTTTCGGTGTGCTCGACCGACGGGTTCCAACCCTGGCTAATGCAGTAAGCGATCTGGCGGCGGACCTGATCAGCCGTCATCACCGGCAGATAGGAGAAGGTCTCATACTTGGTCGCGGCTTTGTAAACTTGAACAGCCATGTTTTTTTCCTTTCAATAAATGGGGGACAGACTTCGGAAAGGATCCAGGAACAGCCCCGAACCCCAATCCTGTTCTGTGCGCCTTACTTGTTCGCGATGTCCAGCTTGTCGACGGTATCGAACTCGAACTTGATCTCTTTCCACGTTTCCATGGCGATCTTGAGTTCGGGGCTGTTGGCTGCAGCGGCGATAAGGATGTCCTTGCCTTCGCGCTCAACGTCACGGCCTTCGTTACGTGCCTGCACACAAGCTTCCAGCGCAACGCGGTTGGCGCAGGCGCCGGCAGCGTTACCCCAGGGGTGGCCCAGCGTACCGCCACCGAACTGCAGCACGGAGTCATCACCGAAGATGTTGACCAGTGCGGGCATGTGCCAGACGTGGATACCGCCGGACGCAACTGCGAACGCGCCGGGCATGGAACCCCAGTCCTGGTCGAAGAAGATGCCGCGGCTGCGGTCTTCCGGAATGAAGGACTCACGCAGCAGATCGATCCAGCCGAGGGTGGAAGCGCGGTCGCCTTCCAGTTTGCCGACGACGGTTCCGGTGTGCAGGTGGTCACCACCCGACAGACGCAGAATCTTGGTCAGGACGCGGAAGTGAATACCGTGGTGCGGGTTACGGTCGACCACGGCGTGCATGGCGCGGTGGATGTGCAGCAGCATGCCGTTGTCACGACACCAGTTGGCCAGGCCCGTGTTGGCACAGAAGCCGCCGGTGATGTAGTCGTGCATGATGATCGGCGCGCCGATTTCTTTTGCGTACTCGGCACGCTTGTACATCTCTTCCGGGGTCGGCGCGGTCACGTTCAGGTAGTGGCCCTTGCGCTCGCCGGTTTCGGCTTCGGCTTTCAGGGTGGCTTCCTGCACGAAGTCGAAACGCTGACGCCAACGCATGAAGGGCTGGCTGTTGATGTTCTCGTCGTCCTTGGTGAAATCCAGACCGCCGCGCAGACACTCGTACACGGCACGGCCGTAGTTCTTGGCAGACAGACCCAGTTTCGGCTTGATGGTACAGCCCAGCAGCGGACGGCCGTACTTGTTCATCACGTCGCGCTCGACCTGGATACCCAGGGGCGGGCCACCGCAGGTCTTGACGTAGGCGATCGGGAAGCGCACGTCTTCCAGACGCAGGGCACGCACGGCCTTGAAGCCGAACACGTTACCGACCAGCGAGGTGAACACGTTGACCACCGAACCCTCTTCGAACAGGTCGATCGGGTAGGCAATGAACGCATAGAAACAGGTGTCGTCGCCCGGCACGTCTTCGATGCGGTAGGCGCGGCCCTTGTAGTAGTCCATGTCGGTCAACAGGTCGGTCCACACCGTGGTCCAGGTGCCGGTTGACGATTCCGCTGCCACTGCTGCGGCGGCTTCTTCACGATCAACGCCCGCTTGCGGAGTAATCTTGAAACAAGCCAGGATGTCGGTGTCCAACGGGGTGTATTCCGGCATCCAGTAGGTCTGCCGGTATTCCTTCACCCCGGCCTGATAGGTTTTCACTGCCATATTGTTACTCCTTGCTAGCTGATTCAGACGAAACTTCCAAACCCTAATATCCGGACGGCATGCAACTCCGACCGGGCCCCAGGAAACCCTGAACAAAACCCCCGGCTTCAGAGGACTTATTCAAAGCTTCCCGTCTATCTTTATCACAGCCTTGGTGACCATGACGCGAACGTAACCATATCCGCGCTATTGCATAATTAACAATTCATATTGATGATGTAATCCATAACCATCGGTTATGATTGTCCAATGCATATTACTCTTAGGCAATTGCAGGTATTCGAGGCGGCGGCACGGCTGGGAGGATACACCCGCGCCGCGGAAGCGCTCCACCTCTCCCAGCCAGCCGTGTCGATGCAGATCCGCCAGCTTGAGGGGCAGGCCGGCATGCCGCTTTTCGACCAGATCGGCAAGAAGATCCACCTCACCGACGCCGGCCGCACACTCTACAACCACGCCCAGAGCATCCTCGCCCAGGTCCTGGAGGCGCAGCTGGAACTCGAGGAGATGCGCGGAGTGCGGCGCGGCCAGCTCAACATCACCATCGCCAGCACCGCCAACTACTTCGCCCCGCGCCTCTTGGCAGCATTTTGCCAGCGTCACCCCGAGGTCAAGGTCAGCCTCGACGTCAGCAACCGCGAACATATCCTCGAACTGCTCAACGAGACCGACAAGGACCTCGCCATCATGGGCCGTCCGCCCGAAGCCTCGGACCTCGTCGCCCACCCCTTCATGGAAAACCCGTTGGTAGTGATCGCCGCGCCAGGTCACCCGCTGGCGCAGGCGCGCAACATCCCGCTGGCGCGCCTCAGCGAGGAAACCTTCATCAGCCGCGAGATCGGCTCGGGCACGCGCATGGCCGCCGAGCGCTTCTTCGACGAAGCCGGCACGCGGCTGACCACGGCAATGGAAATGAGCAGCAACGAAGCGATCAAGCAGGCGGTGCAGGCCGGGCTCGGCCTCGGCGTGGTATCGGTCCACACCCTGGAGATGGAACTGGCGCTCGAGCGCCTGGTGATCCTGGATGTGCAGGGATTCCCGATCCTGCGTCACTGGTACGCGGTGCACCGCCAGGGCAAGCGCTTCTCGGCGGTGGCGCAGGCATTTCTCAATTTCGTGATGGACGAGGCGGAACAGCTGTTTGTGCCGCAAGTGGTCAAGCGCTGAATTTCTCTGGCCGCAGCACCTGAGTGTCGGTGATGAAGGCGGCAAGGTGGTGGCCCCGCTTCATCAGACGCTCGACATCGGCCAGCACCTCTTCGAGCCTGGATTCCGGCACCACCAGCATGAACAGGATATTGCTCCCGCCTTCGAGCACCCCGGTCTGCAGACCGGCACTGCCCGCCCCACGCGCGTCCAGTACCGTGTAGCCCGACGCTCCGTGCCTGTCGGCGATGCCCACCAAGCGCTCCTCGAGGGTGGCGTTGGCCACGATGTTGATGAGTTTCATGGGATAGCTCTGGGTCATGGTAATCAGGCGGCGAGTCGGGTAATGACGTAATGGTAAAGCGGAATGCCGACCAGCACGTTGAAGGGGAAGGTCACGCCCAGCGAAAGCGTCAAGTAGAAGGACGGGTTGGCCTCGGGAATGGCGAGCCGCATCGCCGGCGGTACCGCGATATACGAGGCCGACGCGCCCAGTACCGCCACCAGCAGCACGCCGCCCTCGCTGAAGCCGAGCCAGTAATGGCCGACCAGAATCCCGGCGGCCGCGCCGATCAGCGGCATCACCACGCCAAACGACACCAGGAACAGGCCAGCGCGACGAAAATCGGAAATGCGCTTGCCCGCTTCCATGCCCATCTCAAGCAGGAACAGCGAGAGCACGCCCATGAACAGGGTGCTGAAGAACGGCGTGATCGTCGCCAGCGAGTCGGGCTTCACCACCAGGCCGATGACCATGGCGCCGAACAGCAGCATGACGCTGCCGTTGGTGAAGGCGTCGCGCAGCAGTTCGCCCATGTGGTTCTCGCGCGCATCGTCCTCGCCGGCCCCAGAACCGCGCGAAAAGCGCGCCAGCATCAGGCCGACGATGATCGCCGGCGATTCCATGATCGCCAGCATGATGACCGGGTAGGACTCGTACGCGATCTCCTGCGCGTTCAGGTAGGCGATCGCGGTGAGGAAGGTACCGGCGCTCACCGAACCGTAGTGCGCGGCTATCGCCGAGGCGTTGAGCTTGTCGAGGCGGCCGGCGAGCAGGATGAGGTAGGCGACGATCGGCAGGCTGAAGCCCAGCACCAGCGCCGCCGTCACCGCGTTGAGCGCGTCGCCGAAGTCGGCGTGCGACAGCTCGATGCCGCCCTTGAGGCCGATACCGACGAGGAGATAGATCGACAGCGCTTTGGCAAGCTCCGGCGGGAATTTGAGGTCCGATCTGACCGCTTGGGCGACGAAGCCCAGGGCGAAGAACAGCACAGCCGGAATCAGCAGATTCGACAAGTCCACCCTTATCCTCCTCATTCTTGATATGGTCTGCCGCACGGCGGCTTACGCCCGCCTGTTGCGGCACGGTGGGCTTATCTTATTGCAGTTGCAGCATCAGCCGGGCTTGTGGAAGGCGAAATGGCAACAATTTCTCATGGTGAAAAAGCGATGGCCCGGACGCGTTGACGCCCCGTGCCGATCTCGCCATAATCACCGCCAGCCGGGACGGCCAGCTCCCGGCGCCAGGTTCAACCCCTCCGCATGACGGTGTCCCGTCCAAGACTGGCCTTCGACCCATCCAATCATCTGGAGCCTCATTCGTGGACACCGTACCCACCACCGCACCTGCGCCCGTCACTCTGGGCGACTCCTTCAAATACTGGCTCAAGCTCGGCTTCATCAGCTTTGGCGGCCCCGCCGGGCAGATTTCGATGATGCACCAGGAACTGGTGGAGAAACGCCGCTGGATTTCCGAGCACCGCTACCTGCACGCGCTCAACTACTGCATGCTGCTGCCGGGCCCCGAGGCGACTCAGCTGGCGATCTACATCAGCTGGCTGATGCACGGCATCAAGGGCGGCATCATCGCCGGCGTGCTGTTCTTCCTGCCGTCCTTTCTGCTGCTGTCGCTGCTGGCCGGCCTCTATCTCGCCTACGGCGCCCTGCCCTGGGTGCAGGGCATTTTCTACGGCATCCGCCCGGCGGTGGTGGCGGTAGTGCTGTTCGCAGCGTGGCGCATCGGCAGCCGCGCGCTGAAAAACGAGGTGCTGTGGGGGATGGCGGCGCTCGCATTCATCGGCATTTTCGTGTTCGGCATCGCGTTCCCGTGGATCGTGCTGGCCGCGGGCCTGCTCGGTGCGATCGGCGGCAAGCTTGCGCCGCACAAGTTCAAAAGCGGCGGCGGACACGGCGCCAGCGCCAAGCAGTATGGTCCGGCGATCATCGACGACGACACGCCGCCACCCGCCCATGCGCGCTTTTCCTGGCGCAAGCTGGCGTGGAAGCTCGTGTCTTTCGTGCTGATCTGGGTCGGCGTCATGCTGGCGATCCGCGGCGTACCCGATCTCTACAACATGGGCGACTTCTTCACCAAGGCCGCCTTCCTCACCATCGGAGGCGCCTATGCGGTGCTGCCCTACGTCTACCAAGGCGGGGTCGAGCATTTCCAGTGGCTGACCGGTCCGCAGATGATGGACGGCCTGGCGCTGGGTGAGGCCACGCCGGGCCCGCTGATCATGATCGTCACCTGGGTCGGCTATCTCGGTGGCGTCGCCAAGGGCGTCTTCGACAACCCGGTGGCAGCCGGACTCGCGGGCGCTGCGGTGGCGACTTTCTTCACCTTCCTGCCGTCCTTCCTGTTCATCCTGGTCGGCGGCCCGCTGGTCGAAGCGACGCGCGGCGAAATCCGCTTCACTGCGCCGCTCACCGGCATCACCGCAGCGGTGGTCGGCGTCATTCTTAATCTGGCGGCCTTCTTCGCCTGGCATACTTTCTGGCCGCAGGGCACGGCGGACGCACCGTTCGCGGGGGTCTTCGACTGGTTCCCCGTCATCGTCGCCGTCGCCGCCTTTATCGCCCTGTGGAAATACCAGGCCGATATCATGAAGGTGATCGGCGTGTGCGCCCTTGTCGGGCTGGCTTATTCATTCTTCATGTGAGGATCGTATGGAACCCGGAACCCAACCCCTGAAGCGCTGCGGCTGCGGCGCACCGACCGAAAAATGCCCGGACTTGCCGCGCACGATTGCGCCTGCCGAGGTGAGTCCCGACGCCGCGCTGGTGTTCGACGTGCGGCGCGAAGCCGACTTCGCCGCCTCCGACGAAATCATTCCCGGTGCGATGTGGAAAAACCCGGACAAGATCGATGCCTGGATCGGTGCCCTGCCGCTCACCCTCGACGTGGTGATTTACTGCGTGCGCGGCGGCAGCGTATCGAACAGCGTAGTGGATCGCCTGCAGGCTGCGGGCGTGAAGGCGCGCTACATCGAAGGCGGGCTGGAGGCCTACAAGGCCGCGGGCGGCAAGCTCGCCCGCAAATAGTCGGCTTGACGTTCAAGCAACGGGAGAAACCATGGATCACCACGACGAAGCCTTTCTTAAGCGCGCCGCCGAGGCACGCGCACGCATCCGCGAAACCCCGGCCGCGACGGTAGAGGCGCAGCATGCTGCGGGGGCGCACGTTCTGGACGTGCGCGAACCTCACGAGCACGCCGCGGGCCATGTCGAAGGGGCTTTGAATGTGCGCCTGGACGAACTGGCCGCGTGCATCGCTAGCGTGCTGCCGGACAAGGATGCGGCCGTGCTCTGCTACTGCAATGGCGGCAACCGCGGTGCATTGGGCGCAGACACCTTGCAAAGCCTGGGCTACAAGAATGTGCGCTCCATCGAAGGCGGATTTCGCGCCTATCTGGCCACGGGCGGCAAGGTGGCCAAGAAGTGAAATGGGTCACGCGCGAGCGGCCCAAGATCGACCGCATCGCCTGTCCCTGGCTGGTCGCGCGCTTCATTGACCCGGCCGCCGAGTTTCTCTACGTGCCCGCCGATCAGGTACTGAAGGTGGCGGCAGAAACCGGCGCGACGCCTTACGACATTCCGGGCGTGGATTACGGCCACGTCGGCGAGCTGTGCAGCTTCGATGCCTTTTTGCGCCTGCACGATCTGAACGATCCGGCCTTGCAGCAGCTCGCCGTCATCGTTCGCGGCGCCGACACCGCCCGGCTCGACCTGGCGCCGCAGTGCGCCGGACTGCTGGCGCAATCGCTGGGCCTGTCAGCCCTGTTTGCGGATGACCACGTGATGCTGCAGCACGGCATGCTGATGTATGACGCCTACTACGCCTGGCTCAAACAGGCCCAGGGCGAGCCCCATGGCTAGAACCCCGCCGCCATCTGAGACCCTGCCTACCCATCGGGAGTGGTTGACTAAATTACTCGGTTATTCTATGGTTCGGCATTACAATTTTTAACTGAACGCTAGGACGGCATCATGGAACGCGAAATCAACGGCAAAATGGTCGAGACCGACCCCGAAGGCTATCTGGTCAATCTGGAAGACTGGTCCGAGGAATTGGCAGTCGAACTGGCCAAGGAAGACAATCTGGAACTCGGCGAAAACCACTGGAAGGTCATCCACTTCATGCGCGACCAGTTTGCCGCGAACGGTACCGCCCCCAATCTGCGCTTCCTGCAGAAGGGCCTGAAGGAAGAATTCGGCGCCGAATGGGGTGACAAGAAATTCCTGTTCGACCTGTTCCCGTTCGGCCCCGCCAAGCAGGCCGGCCGCTACGCCGGCACTCCGAAGCCGACCGGTTGCGTGTAAGCGCTGCCCGCTTCGACAAAAGCCCCGCATATGCGGGGCTTTTTTTCGGGCTGCCGCCGTGCAATGGCTACTTGGCCGGTGGACCACCTGCCAATGCATCCACCGGCGACTCGAACGCAATGAAGAGGACGCAGGGGCCTGCCGCCCCGCACGTCGCTGCGTGCGGCAGGCCGGGTGGGCCGTAGGCATAGGTGCCCGGCGTGAGCACCGTGGTCGGATGCCCGTCGTAGGTCACGCTCAGTTCGCCGGCCACCAACACCATGCGCTCGGCCGAGGTGTGCCAGTGGCGCGGGATCACCGCATTCGCGGGCACCTTGAAAAAGACATCGGCATTGTTTTTGGCCGGATCGCCGTGCAGCACCGCAATCTCGCAGCCTTTGGGCATGAATTCGGGACAGCCGCCCCACTTGAGCGCGGAATTCCCCCAGGTGTTTGAAAGCGGGACCTCTTGGGCAACGCCCGGGACCGCGACGAATAATCCGGAAAGCAGCAAGCCGTTGACGATGAAGCGGCGTGTTATGGTTTGCGCGTACATGGCACCTCCTCTACGTTGGGAACAACACCTGTCAGGCGGTTGCCCAACAGTTATTGGCAACTCCCACCATAGTCGAGAAATCGCTAGGCGCGCTCACTGCGTGCCGCGGAACATGAAATACACCGCGCCCACCAGGCACAGCGCAGCCCACAGAAAATCCCATTTGAGTTCCGCCCGCATGTAGAAAATCGCGAACGGTACGAACACCGACAGCGTGATCACCTCCTGCAGAATTTTCAGTTGCGGCAGGCTGAGCACGGTATAGCCGATGCGGTTGGCCGGCACCTGGAACAGGTACTCGAAGAGGGCGATGCCCCAACTCACCAGCGCGGCGATGATCCACGGCTTGTCGGACAGGTTCTTCAGATGCGCATACCAGGCAAAGGTCATGAAGACGTTGGAGACGGTGAGCAGCAGCACGGTTTGCAGGGTGGCGGGCATGGCTTCGATCCGAAACATGGCACGCGCGAATTGTAGGGGCCTCTCGCGGTAAAATGCCGCTTTTATTCGACGGGTCAGGCAGATGAATGCTCCTCTGGTCGGTGTGGTGATGGGTTCTTCCAGCGACTGGGAGGTGATGAAGCATGCGGCATTAATGCTGAAGCAGCTGGGCATCCACTTCGAAACGCAAGTGGTGTCGGCGCACCGCACACCGGATCTGTTGTATGAATATGCCGCGACCGCCGAAGCGCGGGGGATCAAGGCCATCATCGCCGGCGCCGGCGGTGCCGCCCACCTGCCGGGCATGATCGCGTCCAAGACCATCGTGCCGGTGCTGGGCGTGCCGGTGCCGTCGAAATATCTCAAGGGCATGGATTCGCTGTTGTCAATCGTGCAGATGCCGAAGGGCATTCCGGTCGCCACCTTTGCCATCGGCGAGGCCGGCGCGGCCAATGCGGCATTGTTCGCCGCTGCGCTGATCGCTCGCTACGACGCGGGACTGGCGCAACAACTCCATGATTTCCGCCGCGGCCAGTCGGATTCAGTGCTGGCGATGGATCTGCCCGATGTCGAGTAAGCCGCTGCCCATTTTGCCTGGCGCCACGCTGGGCATCCTCGGCGGCGGCCAGCTCGGCCGCATGTTCACCCTTGCCGCGCGCACCATGGGCTACAAGGTCATGGTGCTCGACCCCGATGCGGCAAGCCCCGCCGGGCAGATGGCCGACGTACATGTGCGCGCCGACTACACCGACCACGCCGCCTTGCGCCAGCTGGGCGAAGCCTGCGACGCGGTCACCACCGAATTCGAAAACGTCCCCGCCGCCAGCCTGATCGAGTTGGCGAAGCATTGCCGGGTGTCGCCCGGCGCCGACGCGGTCGCCATTGTGCAGGACCGCAGCCACGAAAAATCCTGGCTGGCGCAGCACGGCTTTGCCACCGCGCCGTTCGCGCTGGTGTACAGCGAAGGCGACCTGCGCACGGCGCTGGCGGAAACCGGCACCCCGGCCCTGCTCAAGGTGGCGCGCTTCGGCTACGACGGAAAGGGCCAGGCCAAGGTCGCCACGCTCGACGAAGCGCGCGCCGCGTTCCGCGAATTCGGCGGCCAGCCCTGCGTGCTGGAAGGTTTCGTCGAGCTGGAATGTGAGGTGTCGGTGGTGCTGGCACGCAGCGATGCGGGCGAATGCGCGCTCTTCCCGGTTGCCGAAAACCACCACGAAAACGGCATTCTCGATGTCTCCATCGTCCCCGCCCGCGTGCCCGACAGTCTCGCGCAACAGGCGCGCGACATGGCACGCGCGGTGGCCGACAAGCTCGGCTACGTCGGCGTGATGGCGGTGGAATTCTTCGTTGCCGACGGCCGCCTGATGGTCAACGAAATCGCCCCGCGCACGCACAATACCGGCCACTACACCCTGGACGCCTGCGTCACCGATCAGTTCGAACAGCAGGTGCGCGTGCTCGCCGGCCTGCCGCTCGGCGACACCCGTCTGCTGTCGCCGGTGGCGATGGTGAACATCCTCGGCGACCGCTGGCACGACGGCGGCCCGCACTGGGACGCGCTGCTGGCGCATCCCGCCATCAAGCTGCACCTGTACGGCAAGGAAGCCGCGCGCCCGGGGCGCAAGATGGGGCACTTCAACGTGCTCAACGCCGACCTGTCCGCTGCGCTTGAGCTGGCGGAGCAGATGCGTGACACGCTCTAGCCTGCGGCTTTTGGCGTCGCTCGCCGCGCTGCTTGCGGCGGCGTCGATCGCCGCCGCCGATACTTCTGCGCCCCTGCCACGACTCCAGCTTCAGGCCGGCACACATGTGTTTGATGTCGAAGTTGCCAGCACCCCACCGCAGCGCCAACAGGGCCTGATGGGACGCACCCGGCTGCCTGCCAACGGCGGAATGCTGTTCGTGTTCGAGCGCCCGGACCGGCATTGCTTCTGGATGCGCAACACACCGTTGCCGCTGTCGATCGCGTTTATCGGAGCCGACGGCCGCATCGTCGATCTCGCCGACATGCAGCCACAAACCGAGACGCTGCATTGCCCGTCCGCCGACGTGCGCTATGCGCTGGAAGTGTCTCAGGGCGGGTTCCGCCAGCGCGGCATCGCGACGGGTGCGCACGTCAAGGGCCTGCCCCGCTAAGCCAGCGCGCTCAGGGGGCGATCGACAGCACCCGGAGTTCCACCTCGTTGCCCTTGTCGTCGGTACGCAGCACGCGCACCGGCAGGTAATGCCGGTCGATCGCCAGCCAGAGTTCGAAGCGGCCGTCCTTGTCATCCAGCCGTGCCAGATGCAGAGTGCGCAGCAGCCCCAACTCCGTTTCCAGCAGGATCTCTTCGCGCACTTCGTGGGCATAGTGCCGCAGCCTTTTGCCGTTGAATACCTGATGACCCACGCGTCCTTCGGGCGGCGCAGTCAGGGCCAGCTGAAAAAACAGGCTGAGCGTGTCCTGCACCTCGCCCCGATAGGCAAAATGGCGCGGCGCGCCTTGCGCCGGACTCAACGTGAGCATCTGGTTGGCTGCGTCGAAGCGCGCGCTGCTGCGCTTGGCGCCGCGCTGGTCCCAGAATTCTTCCGGCGCCAGCCCATGCGGCGCGATGCGGCCGCGACTGGTCTGCACGAAGCGGCCGCTGTAGAACACGCCGGCGATGCCGGTAGCCGCGGCCACGCTGGTGATGGTGTAGCGCTCGCCATCGCTGATCCATACCAGCGTCTGTTCGCCGCGGGCAATCCCGTAACGCACCTGAAAGCGCAGGTCGAGCCGCGACGGCAGCGCGTTCAGCGACGGCCCGGCCGCAGCGGCTTCCACTACGGGCGGGATTTCCAATTCGGGTTCGGCTGCGTTGCCGTCGACACTCGCCGCAGCGTCCACCCTGACGTCAACCTCAGGCGCTACCGCCGCGTCGAGCACGTCCGGCGCAGCCGTCTCGGCGACGATTTCCGCTGCAGGTTCGGGCGGCGGCTTCGGGCGTGAAAGCGGTGTCGGGGGGCGCACGGATGGGCGCGGCAGCTCGGCCGGCGGCAGCTGGATCAACCGCGCTTCAATCGGCAGGGATTCGGATGGGGGCTGTTGCGGCGGCAATTCCCGGAACAGGCCGAACAGCAATGCGGCGTGCAGCAGCAGCGACCCTGCCAGGGCCAGCCACCACGGGGGCACGCCGCGCGTCACCCGGCTCAAGCCTTGACGCTGGCACGCACCAGGCGCTGTTCGAGGGTGACGCCGTCCTCGATCACCCGCACCTGAACCGGCAGATTGTCGCGCGCGGGCGCGATCCATAGGGTGATGGCCTTTTCGTCCGGCTTCTGCCCGGTGCGCTGGTACTGCGAGGTGCGAAAACTCCCCAGCGGCGTGCGCAAGGTACCGCCGTCGCTGCGCACATAGCGGTAGTCGTTGAGGTCGCGCCCGCTCACTACCTGCAACGCGAAATCAGCCGGTAGCCGGGGGAGGAACATGAACTGGTACAACTGCGACAGCTGATCCTGCGCGCCGTTCTGCAAACCCTCGACCGTCCACGAATTGCCCTTGTACTGGTAGACGATGCTGCGCTGCGTCCAGTCGAGATGCGCGGTCGCCAGCTTGTGCGGCGCATCGCTGCGTGCATGCTGGAACTGGGTGGGGCGCAGACCCTGCGGGGTGATGGTGCCGGTGCTTTCGAGACGGATGTTGCCGGGCCACAGCATTTTCAGCGGGCCGGTGGCGCGGGTTTCGCTGACCAGCGTGTACTGGGTGCCGCTGCGGGTGAAGCTGTCGGTCACCTGGCCCAGCTTGTGGCCGTTGCGGTAGAGGTCGTACACCAGTTCCATCTGCTGCGGTGGCGGCGCAGCCTGGGCCGCGGCAGCAATCAGGGTGACGGACAGCAGGAGGGTTTTCAGCATGGTCACCTTTCCGTGGCTAACACAGACTGTGACGTCGGATCGTCCTTCAAGTTTACGCGGCCGCCGTTTATTTGCAGTCGCCCTTCGGCAAACCAGCGCACGGCCTGGGGGTAGATGCGGTGTTCCTGCTGCAGCACGCGTACGGCCAGCGTATCGGGCGTGTCGTCCGCCCGCACCGGCACTGCGGCCTGGACGACGATGGGGCCGTGATCGAGGTCGGCGGTGACGAAGTGCACGGTGCAGCCGTGGACCTTGATGCCCTCGGCCAGCGCGCGTTCGTGGGTTTTGAGACCCGGGAACATGGGCAGCAGAGAGGGATGGATATTCAGCAGACGGCCTTCGAAGCGTGCGATGAAGTCCGCGCTGAGGATGCGCATGTAGCCGGCCAGCACCACCAGATCGGGCCGGTGGCGTTCGATCTCGTCGGCTAGCTGGGCGTCGAAGGCTACACGGTCGGAATGCGCGGTGTGGTCGAGCGCAATCGCCGTGAGGCCGCGTTCACGTGCGTACGCCAGACCGGCCGCCTGCGGGCGGTTGCTGATGACGGCGACGATTTCTATCGGAAGCCTGGCTTCGGCGATCGCCTGAAAGTTGCTGCCGCGCCCGGACAGCAGCACGACGACGCGACAGGTCACGTATAGATCACCTGCTCGGAATCTGCGGGGCGCGCGACGATCTCGCCGATCTGCCACACGGTTTCGCCGCTGGCCTCGAGATGCGCTTTCGCGGCGGCGGCATCGCTCGCCGCCACCACCAGGCACAGGCCGATGCCGCAGTTGAAGGTGCGCAGCATTTCGTCGGGCGTGACGTTGCCGGCCTGCTGCAGCCAGTCGAACAACGGCGGGCGCGTCCACGCGGTCGGGTTGACCTGGGCCGCAACGCCTTCGGGCAGGCAGCGCGGCAGGTTGCCGGTGATGCCGCCGCCGGTGATGTGGGCCATGCCCTTGACTGGGAGTTTTTCCATCAGCGCCAACACCGGCTTGACGTAGATTCGCGTCGGTTCCATCACGGCGTCGGCAAACGGGCGCCCATGAAAATCGGATTTCAGGCCAACGTGGCTGATATCGATCAGCTTGCGGACCAGCGAATAGCCGTTGGAATGCGCGCCGGAAGATGCCAGACCCAGCACCACGTCGCCCGCCACGATGGACTGGCCGCCGATGACTTTCGATTTCTCCACCACGCCGACGGCGAAGCCCGCCAGATCGTATTCGCCATCGGCATACATGCCGGGCATCTCGGCGGTCTCGCCGCCGATCAGCGCGCAGCCGGCCTGCTCGCAGCCCTTGGCGATGCCGGCGATCACCGCTTCGGCGGTGTCCAGCGTGAGCTTGCCGCAGGCGAAGTAGTCGAGGAAGAACAGCGGCTCGGCGCCCTGAACCAGGATGTCGTTGACGCTCATCGCGACGAGATCGATGCCGACAGTGTCGTGGCGGTTCAATTCGAACGCGAGTTTGAGTTTGGTGCCGACGCCATCGGTGCCGGAGACGAGCACCGGTTCCTGGTATTTCTTGGAAATCTCGACCAGCGCGCCAAAGCCGCCGATGCCAGTCAGCACTTCGGGGCGTAGGGTGCGTTTGGCCAGCGGCTTGATGCGCTCGACCAGCGCATCGCCCGCGTCGATATCGACACCGGCATCTTTGTAGGAAATGGAAGACACGCCCGACTCCAGAATCAAAAAGTGCGGTATTTTACCGCCTATGTCGCCTTCTCGCCCGTTCAACCTGCCCTGGCTTGCGCTCGCCGTCCTGCTCGTCACGGGCGGACTGGTTTATCTGCTCGGTCCCATCCTCACCCCCTTCCTGGCGGGCGCCCTGCTGGCCTACATTTTTGATCCGCTGGTGAAACGTCTGGAAGCTTTCGGGCTATCGCGCACCGTCGGCACAGTCGTCGTCATTCTGCTGGCCGGACTGGTGCTGATCGGCCTGCTGCTGGTGGCGCTGCCGCTGTTCCAGGGGCAGTTCGCCGAACTCTCCCAGCGCGTGCCCGCCGCCCTCGACCTGCTGCAGACCCGCTTTCTGCCGTGGCTACACCAGACCTTTGGCATCGCCCTCTCGCTCGATCTGGAGACCCTGAAAACCTGGCTCACCGAACAGGCCGCTGAAAGTGGCGCCGAATGGCTGCCCACCCTGCAAACCGGCGCGCTCGCCATCGTCGGCGTGCTGGTCAACCTGCTGCTGATTCCGGTGGTGATGTTCTATCTGCTGAAGGAGTGGGACGTCATGGTGGAACGGGCGGCGACGCTGATTCCGCGCCCCTGGATGGGCACCGCCACCCGCGTCGCCCGCGCCATGGATGCGGTGGTCGGCGAGTTCCTGCGCGGCCAGATGGCGGTGATCCTCACACTGTCGCTGTATTACGTCGTCGCCCTGTGGGCGGTGGGATTGGACTACGCGCTGCCGATCGGCCTCCTCACCGGCGTGCTGTCCTTCGTGCCTTTCCTCGGTTTCGGCCTCGGCGTGATCCTGGCCGTGCTGGTAGCGGTGCTGCAGTTTGCCGACTGGACCGGCGTGGCCTGGGTGGCGGGGATTTATCTGGTCGGGCAGCTGGTGGAAAGCTATATCGTCACCCCGCGTCTGGTCGGCGAACGCGTCGGTCTGCACCCGGTTGCGGTGATTTTCGTGCTGGCGGCGTTCGGCCAGTTGTTCGGCTTCGTCGGCGTGCTGCTGGCAGTGCCGCTGGCGGCAGTGCTGCTGGTCGCGCTGCGAGAGCTGCGCGGTGTGTACGAGACCAGCGCCTTCTATCGCGGCGGCTATAATGCCGGCTCTTCCGATCCCGCTTCGCCTGCCATGTCCGCGCCCCTTCTTGAGTCCCACATCGCCTCCCTGCCGCTGGTCCACAAGGGCAAGGTGCGCGACATCTATGCCGTCGGCGACGACAAGCTGCTGATCGTCACCACCGACCGCCTGTCGGCCTTCGACGTGGTGATGCCGACGCCGATCGCGGGCAAGGGCGAGGTGCTGACCCGCGTGTCGGCCTTCTGGTTCGACAAGCTCAAATCCATCGTGCCGAGCCAGGCGCTCGACATCGCGCCGGAATCGGTGGTGGCGGACAACGAACGCGACCAGGTCGCGGGGCGTGCCATCGTGGTGAGAAAACTCAAGGCGCTGCCGGTCGAGGCGATCGTGCGCGGCTACCTGGTGGGATCGGGCTGGAAGGAATACCAAGCCAGCCAGTCGGTGTGCGGCATTCCGCTACCCGCCGGCCTCGCGCAGGCCGACCGCCTGCCGCAGCCGATCTTTACGCCGTCGACCAAGGCGGCGGTCGGCGCCCACGACGAGAACATTAATTTCGAGCAGATGGCCGGGCTGATCGGTGCCGACCTCGCGACGCAGGTGCGCGACGTCAGCCTGGCCCTGTACAAGGCTGCGGCGGAGTATGCGCTCACCCGCGGCATCATCATCGCCGACACCAAGTTCGAGTTCGGGCAGGACGAAGACGGCCGACTGGTGTGGATCGACGAGGCGCTGACCCCGGATTCGTCGCGCTTCTGGCCGGCCGACCAGTACCGGCCCGGCAGCAATCCGCCCAGCTTCGACAAACAGTTCGTACGCGACTGGCTGGAAGCCAGCGGCTGGAACAAGCAGGCGCCGGGACCGGAACTGCCGCCCGAGATCGTCGCCAGGACCAGCGAGAAATACCGCGAAGCGATGACCCGGCTGCTGGGCTGAACCCGGTTGGACCACCCGCCTACACGCAAACCGGCCCTCACGTAAACAGCAAGAATGAACCGGTTCGCAAGGTCCGCGCGACGTTGCCATTTGAGTCGAAAGCTTTAGAATTCCGCCTTTCACCCCGATACCCTGCGGCGCTTGCCGCTTCCTACCTAACAAGCGAGAGATAGAGTCATGACCTACGAAGATTTCGCCAGCGCCCAATCGTTTTTCCTGTGGACGACCTTTGTGATCGCCCTGATCATGGGCGCCGTGGTCAACAAGACCAACTTCTGCACCATGGGCGCGGTCTCCGACTGGGTCAACATGGGCGACACCGGCCGCATGCGCGCCTGGGTGCTGGCCATCGCGGTCGGCGTGCTGGGCGTGATGGGTCTGGAAGCCGCCGGCATGGTGAACGTCACCAACACCTTTCCGCCTTACCGCCAGATGAACTTCCCCTGGCTGGAAAACCTGCTCGGCGGCGTACTGTTCGGCATTGGCATGGTGCTCGGCTCCGGCTGCGGCAACAAGACGCTGATCCGCATCGGCGGCGGCAACCTGAAGTCGATCATGGTGCTGCTGGTCATCGCCGTCATCGCCTACTTCATGGTCAACCCCTTCCCGGGCAGCGACAAGACCCTGTATTCGACTCTGTTCTATTGGTGGACCAACCCGACCGCGGTCGCGCTGACCACCAATCAAGACCTCGGCGCCATGCTGTTCGGCGACAACGCCGCCACCGGCCGCATGGTGATGGGCGCCGTCATCGGCGGCCTGCTGCTGGTGTGGGCGTTCAAGTCGGCAGATTTTCGCAGCAACTTCGACAACATCCTCGGCGGCCTGGTAGTCGGCCTCGCGGTACTCGGCGCCTGGTATTTGACCAGCAACGTCATGGTGAACGCCGACGGCGACATGCTGTCGCTGCAGGGCTACGCCCAGGAATGGGAACTGTACGCGCCGGCCGATGCGGTCCAGCCCGCCTCCACCACCGCCCTGGCTTCACAGTCCTTCACCTTCATCAACCCGATGGGCCAGACCTTCGGCTACGCGCTGGGCGGCTTCGACAGCAGCCTGCTCACCTTCGGCCTGATGGCGCTGGCGGGCGTGATCGCCGGCTCGCTGCTGTGGTCGCTGATCTCGAAAAGCTTCCGCATCGAGTGGTTCGCTTCCGGCCGCGACTTCGTCAACCACCTGATCGGCGCGATCCTGATGGGCTTCGGCGGCGTGCTGGCGATGGGCTGCACTATCGGCCAGGCGGTCACCGGCTTCTCCACCCTGGCGCTGGGCTCCATCCTCACCTTCGTCGCCATCGTGCTCGGCAGCGCCGTCACCATGAAGATCCAGTACTACAAGATGGTGTACGAGGACGACGCCACCTTCATGAAGGCCTTCATCACCGCGCTGGTCGACTTGAAGCTGCTGCCCGCCGGCCTGCGCAAGCTGGAAGCGGTGTAAACCCGGCGCAGGTTCTGGCTACAAAAAAGCCCCGCTTCGGCGGGGCTTTTTGTTGGCCGACACACCGACCGCACTACTTCAGCGTCGCCTTCAGGAACTCCGCCACCGCCGCCACCATCTCGGCCTCGCGCCCGTTGAAGAAATGGTCGGCGCGGGCAATCTTCACCTGCCGCGAATCTGCGGTGACGAAGCTCTGCTTGCGCTTGCCCGCGTGGGTCAGCACCGGCGGCAGGTCGTTGTCGCCGTACAGGTCGAGAATCGGCAGCTTCACCGCCTGGTAATCGCCGGCAGGAATTCCCAGGCTCGCCCAGGCCTTGACCGCAGGATCAGGCTGGCCGGTCAGATAGACGCTGCTCATGCGGGCGCCCATGCTGTGCGAAACGATGGCGATTTGCTTGTAGCCCTTGGCCTTGAGAAATGCGACCGCTTCGCCGATGCGCTCGGCGGCTTCCGGAAAGGTGGGCGGGTACTGGTCGCCCCGGGCATCAGCCGCCAGGATCGGCATCTGAATCGACAGCGTGGTGAAGCCGCGGTCGGCCAGTTCGGTGCGCAGGACGCCGATCATGCCCCAGTCGGGATGGATGCCGAGGCCGTGCACGACGATGGCCGCCTTGTCGGTGCCGCCCGCCTCGGTGAACAGGGTGAGAAACTTGTGATGGCCGCGCGGGGTCTCGAGATAGACGGCGTCGCCCACCACCAGCCCGGGAACCACCTCGTCAGCCCACTTTTTTTCGCGCGCATAGTCGGCCACGCCGCCTGCGGCCCAGGCGTTCACAGAAAGAAATATCGCAAGCCCGGCCACCCATAAGCTGTTTTTCCGCATTGCCATCTCCTATAAATTAAAGTTCGCTAATGAACGCGCCGATAATTCTATGAAACCAATAAATTTTCAAGGCTGGATAGTGTGATTGCCAAATCTTTGCGTGCCGTACCTCCGCTCACGCCTTCCGTGCCTACGCGCGGTGTGCGTTTGCGTGGCGGCGCACGGGTAGTGATTGTCGACGACCGCAGCACCGCCCGAAAACTGCTGGAAGGTCTGGCCCTCGCGCTGGAACCCGGTGTGGTGGTCGACAGCTTCGACGATCCGCATGACGCCCTCGAGCAGATGCGCCTGATCACCCCCGATCTCATCATCACCGACTACCGGATGCCCGGCATGGACGGCATCGAATTCACCCGCCGCATCCGCGCCGAACGCCATCTGGCCGATGTGCCGGTCGTCATCGTCACCGTGGTGGAAGACCGCCAGGTCCGCTATCAGGCGCTGGAAAACGGTGCCACCGACTTCCTCACCCGCCCGATCGATCCGCAGGAATGCCGCGCCCGCTGCCTCAACCTGCTGAACCTTCGGCGCAGCCAGAAACTGGTGGCCGACCGCGCGCAGTGGCTGGAAGAACAGGTGGCGCAGGCTACCCGTGAAGTGCGCATGCGCGAACGCGAAACCCTGCTGAAGCTGGCCAAGGCCGGCGAATACCGCGACGAGGAAACCGGCAACCACATCCTGCGCATGGCGAAATACGCCCGCCTGATCGCCGAGGAACTCAATCTCACCGCGATGGACTGCGATGAAATCGAAACCGCCGCGCCGATGCACGACATCGGCAAGATCGGCATTCCCGACCATATCCTGATGAAGCCCGGCCGCCACACCCCCGAGGAGCAGGCCATCATGCGCCGCCATCCGCTGATCGGCCACAGCATTCTGGAAAACAGCCCGTCGCGCTACCTGCAGATGGGCGCAGTAATCGCGCTCAACCACCACGAGAAATTCGACGGCAGCGGCTATCCGAACGGCCTCACCGGGATCGACATCCCGCTGCCCGCCCGCGTCGTCGCAGTGGCCGACGTGTTCGACGCGTTGACCTCCGTGCGCCCTTACAAGAAGGCTTGGTCATTCCAGGATGCGCTGCAGTACGTTCGATCCGAAAGCGGCAAGCACTTCGACCCCGCCTGCGTCAGCGCGTTTGAAAATCGGCTCGATGCCGTGGCCGCCATCATGAAAGAACTGGGCGACCAGCCCGACTGAGGCCGCCACCCGCATGCTGAGCCGGCTGCCGCTTCCCGATTTCGCCAAACGCCTGCAGGAACGGATCCGCTCGCGGCCGGATACCGAGTTTCAGCAGGCGCTGATCCGCCTGTGCATCGTTGTCGGTTTTTATCTCTATTTCTCGCTGAGTTGGCTGGAGCACAGTCCCGCCATGGCCGAGCAGGTTCATTTTCTCGGCATCAACCTCACGTTCATTTCACTCGCCCTGCTTATCGGCTCGGTCGTCGACACGGGGGCTTCCGTAACGCGTCGCAGTATCGGCATGCTGCACGACTTCGCCGTCGCCACCTATATGCTGGCCATCACCAACGAGACCGGCGCGCCCGTAGTCGCCATCTACCTGTGGGTGACGCTGGGCAACGGCTTCCGCTACGGCACCCCCTATCTGCATGTCTCGACCGCCGCCTCGGCAATCGGCTTCATTTTGGTCTACCAGTTCAACCCCTTCTGGAACACCCACGCGCCACTCTGGTGGGGTCTGTGGGTGACGCTGATCGCCATTCCCCTCTATACGTCCACTCTGCTCAAACAGCTTCACGCAGCAGTCAAGCGCGAGCAGGAAGCCAGCCAGGCCAAGTCCAGCTTCCTCGCCAACATGAGCCATGAACTGCGCACGCCGCTGAACGGCGTCATCGGCGTAGCCGATCTGCTGGTGGAGACCCCGCTCAACAAGGAGCAAAAGGAATTCGCCCACATCATCCGCAGTTCGGCCGACACCCTGCTGGAACTGATCGAGAAGGTGCTCGACATCTCGCGCATCGAATCCGGGCGGCTCATCACCACCGACGAGGATTTCGACCTGCATCGTCTGCTCAACGGCATCACCACGATGATGCAGTCCCTGGCACGGGGCAAGGGGCTGGTGCTGGCCGTTCACATTGCACCGCAGACGGCGTTTCACTTGCGCGGGGATGCGCGGCACCTGCGGCAGATCCTGGTCAATCTGATCGGAAACGCGATCAAATTTACCGATCACGGCCGCGTGGATGTGTATGTCCGGCCAGTCGGCATGGCCCAGCCGCAACGTCTCCGCTTTGAAATCGTCGATACCGGCATCGGCATTTCGGAGGAAGCGCAGGCACGCGTTTTCGACAGCTTCACCCAGGCCGATCCGTCGGTCACCCGGCGCTTTGGCGGCAGCGGGCTGGGTACCACCATTGCCAAGCAACTGGTAGAAGCGCTCGGAGGACACATTGGTTTGAACAGCCGAGAAGGCGAGGGCACGACGATTTGGTTCGAACTGCCGTTCGCCCGGCAAAGCCTGAATGCCGAGGAAACCCCGGTGCATTTCGATTCGCCAATGCGGGTGGCGATCCTCGCCGGGACCGAACTGAAGATCCGGCTGTCGACGGTGATCGAGACCTGGGGTGCGGAAGTCGTGACGGTGGACAACACCGTGCGGCTCGCCGCCGAACTGTCCGCGCATGTATCGGGCGGCACGGCGCCCAATGCCGTGGTGGTTGAACGCTCCGCGCTGTCGGGTGATCCGGTCGCTTTCCTGCATCTGCTGCGTGACGATCCCAGCCTGGCTGCACTACCGGTCATCCTCATCGAGTCGGACGCCAGCATCCCGCCCGCACGCGACGCGCAACTGATGCAGGCGGGCTACGCCTCGGTGCTGCGCACGCCGGTCAACAGCACGCTGCTGTTCAATGCCATTCATGCCGTGGTCAGCCATGACATGCCAGCCAATGTTGTCTCGCTGGCCAGCCATTTCGAATCGCAATCCAGCCACCCCGGCGGGCTGCGCATCCTGGTGGCGGAGGACAATTCAGTGAACCAGCGCGTCATCCGCGGCCTGCTGGAGCATGCCGGACACCAGAGCTTTCTCGCCCACGACGGCGAAGAAGCCTTGTCCATGCTCGAAGACGCCGAGCAATCCTATGATCTCGCGATCATCGACATGCACATGCCGAATCTGTCAGGGGCTGAGGTGGTGCAGCGCTGGCGCTTCATGGAAACCGGCCACCTGCCTATCATCATGCTGACCGCCGATGCGCGCGCCGAGGCACAAGCCCATAGCGAAGCGGCGGGGGCCGACAGTTTCCTCACCAAACCCGTCAACAGCCGTGAACTGATCGAAGTGATCGCCCGGCTGGCCAGACAGTCGGAACAGCCTGCGCTGACCGCAGCCGCCCTCCACACCGTGCCTGGGAACGAACTGGATCAATCGGTGCTGACCGAACTCACGAAAATGGGGGGGCCGGCCTTCATGCAGGACTTGCTGGAGAGTTTTTCAGCTGACAGCGAACGCGCCTTGCAGGACATCGAGCACGCCCTCGCGGCCGAAGATTACGGGCAATGGCACGGCCAGTTGCACAAAATCAAGGGCGGTGCCCGCGATCTCGGCGCTGTCCATCTGGCGCAATTGTGCGCCGAAGCCGAGCGCATCAAGCCCTACGAACTGACCAGCGCCGTCGCGCGCCAGAAGCTGCAGGCGGTGCGCCAGTCGCTGGCGGACACGCAAGCCGCCCTCAATGCCTATCTGGAACGGGAATTACGCGCCGAGCGAGTTTGACGCAGCGGCCGGTGCGACCTCCCCCTTGCCCGTCTGGCGGTTGACCAGCCGTTCCATCATCCGCAAATCCTTCGGTTGCAGCCGCAAGGCCGCATCCACCCAGAGTTCGGTGATGCGCATCAGTTCGTCGTAGGACACCGGCTGGCTGATCTCGCGCGCAGCGCGCACCGCCAGGATTCCGTTGCGGGACTTTTCCTCCCGCCGAACATACTCGTAGACCGCCTGCTCGCCTTCACCCGGCTCGGCCAACACGTCGACCACACCCATTTCATGCAGTTCTTCTGCCAGATAGAGCTTGCCGCTGAGAATGATTTTTTCCGCCAGGTGATGGCCGACCCGACGCCCCAGAAAGGTCATCGCCCCCATCCCCGGAAACAGGTTGAACAGGATCTCCGGCAAGCCCATGCGCGCACCGCGCTCGGCGATCAGTACCTTGGCCGCCAGCGCGCTTTCGAACCCGCCGCCGAGCGCCTGCCCCTGGACCAGCGCGATGCTGGTGACGTTGGGCCGGTTCAGGTGGCTGTGCACGGCATACGAGCAGTCGATGCAGGAAATGGCGTAGTGATACAGCGCATCGCGATCGCGCGCGGCAATGTGCTGCATGAACAGGCTCAGGTCGCCGCCGAGGCTGAAGGTGTCCGCCACCTTCGATGCCAGCACGAAATATTTCACATCCCTTTGCGCCGGATCATCGATCATGCCGACCATGTCGTTGCCCCAGGCGATCAGCTCGCGCAACAGCATGGGCGTGAAACAGGGACGCGGCTCCGCATGCATGTAGCCCCAGGCGATCTGGCTGTGCGGGTCGAAATAGGTGGTGAGCTGCGTGTAGGCATTGGGCTGCGGTTGCAGGGTGGAACGAACAGCTTGCAAATGCATCATGATTTTCTCCACAATTTAATTGATCGACCATGCGGCGAATTTTCAGCATGTGTCGAAAGCCTAACGTGGGCCGTGCGCGCACTCAAGCAGGAAATTGCAACGCCGGGCGCATACCCACCCCTAGTCGGAAATTGTGAATGGAACGCTAGATCGTGAGGTACAGCGGTCTTGCTAGAAGGTCCACAGCATGCGCAGCGCCAGCACGATCAGCAGCAGCGCGAAAATCCGCTTCAAGGGACGCACCGGGAGCCGGTGGGTGGTGCGCGCGCCAAGCGGCGCGGTGAGCACGCTGCCGGCGACGATGCCGGCGAGCGCCGGCAAATAGATGAAGCCCAGGCTGCCGTCGGGCCGACCCGCCACACCCTGGCCGCCCAGCGCATAGCCGAGGGCGCCGGCCAGGGCGATGGGAAAGCCGATCGCCGAGGCGGTGCCGATGGCACGGTGCAAGGGCACGTTGTGCCACAGCATGAACGGCACCGACAGCGTGGCGCCGCCGATGCCGACCCAACTCGATACCGCGCCGATCACGCCTCCCGCGATCGTGGTGCCGGCGGGGCCGGGCAGGCCGCGATGCGGCGCCGGCCTGAAGTCGAGCCACATCTGGAAGGCGGCGTAGAACAGGAAAGCAACGAAAAACACCTTTAGCACCGTCGCCGGCACCTGTGCCGCCAGCAGGGAGCCGGCCAGAGTGCCGGCCAGCGCACCGGGGGCGATGCGCCGCACCAGCGGCCAGCCGACGGCACCGTGGCGATGATGCGCCCGCACGCTGGACAGCGAGGTGAACAGGATGGTGGCGAGCGAGGTACCGAGCGCCATTTGCGGCTCGATGCCCACGGCCAGGCCCTGGGCATGAAACTGCATGATCAACAGCGGCACGATGATGAGGCCGCCGCCGACGCCGAGCAGGCCGGCGAGAAAACCGGTCGCCAGGCCGAGCGCGAAATAGGCGGCCAGCAGCGCCGGCGCGAGCTCGGGCATCAGAGATGCTTGAGGATAAAGGCGTACTCGGCCGGATCGACCGGCGTGATCGACAGGCGGTTGCCCTTTTGCAGGATGCGCATGTTGGCGAGTTCGGGATAGCCGCGGATTTCGGACAGCGGCATCAGCCGCGTCTTTTTCACCAGCTTGACGTCGACGTTGAACCAGCGCGGCGTTTCCGGCGTCGCCTTGGGGTCGAAATACTTGTTCTTCGAATCGAACTGGGTGGCGTCGGGATACGCCGCCACGCTCACCTCGGCCAGGCCGGCAATGCCCGGCTCGGCGCACGACGAATGGTAGAACAGCACCTTGTCGCCAGGCTGCATCTGGTCGCGCATGAAGTTGCGTGCCTGGTAGTTGCGCACGCCATACCAGGCGACGCTCTGCTTCGGCATGGCGGCGAGGTCGTCGATGCTGACGTCGCTGGGTTCGGATTTCATCAGCCAGTAGCGCACACTCAGCTCCGCTTGATCAGGGTGCCGACGCCTTCCGGGGTCAGCACTTCCAGCAGCAGCGCGTGTTCGACGCGGCCATCGATGATGTGCGCGGTTTTCACGCCGCTGTTGACGGCGTCGACCGCATAGCCGACCTTGGGAATCATGCCGCCGGAAATGGTGCCGTCGGCGATGCGCTCGTCAACCTGGCGCGGCGTCAGCCCGGTCAGCAACTGCCCCGATTGATCGAGCACGCCGGGCGTATTGGTGAGGAAAATGACCTTCTCCGCCTTCAGCACGCCAGCCAGCTTGCCGGCCGCGACATCGGCGTTGATGTTGTAGGCATTGCCCTCCGCGTCGGCGCCGAGCGGCGCCACCACCGGAATGAAGTCACCCGAGTCGAGCAGTTCGATGATTTTCGGATCGATGCTGGTGATCTCGCCGACCTGCCCGATGTCGAGCATCTCGTCGGCCTTGTCCTTGCTCTTCACCAGCATCTTCTTGGCGTGAATGAAGTTGCCGTCCTTGCCGGTCAGCCCCACCGCGCGGCCGCCATGCTTGTTGATGAGGGTGACGATGTCCTGGTTGACCAGACCGCCAAGCACCATTTCGACCACGTCGAGCGTCTCCTCGTCGGTGACCCGCATGCCCTGGATGAAGTCGGACTGCTTGCCGATCTTTTTCAGCAGGTCGGCAATCTGCGGGCCGCCGCCGTGCACCACCACCGGATTCATCCCCACCAGCTTCAACAGCACCACGTCCTTGGCGAAGGCTTCCATCAGATGGCGCTCGGTCATGGCGTTGCCGCCGTACTTGATGACGATGGTCTTGTCGTAGAAGCGCTGGATGTAGGGCAGCGCCTCGGACAGGATGTAGGCCTTCTCTGCGGCGGTGTGTTGCGTGGTCATGGCGACTCCGTAAGGGTTCGGGCGGATTTTACGCCAATAAAAAAGGCGGCGCGAAGCCGCCTTTCTCTTGGCCCGGGGATTTACTGGATTGCCAGCCGCTTGGCTGCTGCCGCAGCTTTCTTCGGCAGCACCAGTTCCAGCACGCCGTCCTGGTAGCGCGCGCTCGCAGCGGCCTCGTCGACCTCGTGTTCCAGCGCGAAGCTGCGGCCGACACGGCCGAAATAGCGCTCGCGGCGCAGAAGCTTTTCGCCTTCCTTCTGCTCGGTGTTTTTCTTCACTTCGGCGCTGATCGACACGGTGTTGCCGTCGATCGTCACGTGAATGTCGTCCTTGCTGACGCCGGGGATGTCGGCGTGGACGGCATAGCCTTGATCGTCCTCTTTCACATCCATGCGAATCTGCGGCATGTCCTTGTCCAGCTGCACGGGGCGGAAGAAGCCGCGGAACAGATTGTCCAGCGAATCGGTCATTTCAAACGGGTCGTAGCGGGTGATGTTTGCCATGGCGTTCTCCTTAAAATTGATGAACAGTACGGATGCTGCTGATTTGGGGTGTCCCTTTTTTATTTCAAGAGCCGCAGTTGCCGCTAGGCGAGACTGCCCTTACAGTGCCCGCACCGGCTTCACGCAGGGCAAGGATCCTTGATGAATACGCTTGACGCACGCACCTGGCTGGCCGACCACGGGGACTACCTGTTCCGGGTGGCGCGCCGCCAGCTCCATTCCGACGAACTGGCCGAGGACGCGGTGCAGGAAACCCTGCTGGCCGCGCTTTCGGCGCAGGCCCGCTACGCCGGCGACGCCAGCCCGCGCACCTGGCTCACCGGCATCCTCAAGCACAAGATCGTCGACCTGATCCGGCGCAACGTGCGCGAGGTGGAAATTCCGCGCGACGAGGACGGCGAAGAGGCGGTCGACCTGCTGTTCAAGCGGGACGGCCACTGGGCCGAGCCGCTGCGCCCCTGGGGCAATCCGCACGCCGAGGCGGAAATGAGCCAGCTGCGGCGGGTGCTGGACCAATGCGCCGACCGCCTGAAGCCGGTGATGGCCCAGGTTTTCAGTCTGCGCGAGGTGGCCGGCATGGAAACCGAAGAAATTTGTAAGGAACTGAATATCACGCCGACGAACTGCTGGGTACTGCTGCATCGCGCACGATTGTTCATGCGGCAATGCCTGGAAATGAACGGGTTTTCGAAAGCGGGTGCCGTATGAAATGGATGGCGACATGCAGGGAAGCAACTGAACTTGCCTCGCGAGCCATGGACGAACGGTTGCCGCTTTCCAATCGCATGGCCTTGCGGTTCCACCTTGCGATCTGCAAGAACTGCACCCGTTTCAACCAGCAACTGCAGCAAATGCGCCGTCTGTTTCGAGAAGAAGCCGCGGCGGACGATGACGCCGCCGGGCTGGCACCCGAAGCCCGTCAGCGCATCGAAACAGCATTGCAGAAAAAGCTCGGCTCGTGAGCCTTTCGCAACACACCGGAATCGTCCGGTATTTTTGACCGTCGTTAAACCTGTTAGGAGAGAAACACCATGTCCAAGAAAACCCTGATCGCCAGCGCTGTCGGCTCTGCATTCGTCGCCAGCATGGCTGCCGCCCCCATCGCCTCGGCTGCGGAAAACCCCTTTGCCCTGTCCGGTCTGGCTTCCGGCTACCAGGTAGCCGACAACCACGGCGCCAAGCCGGCCGAAGGCAAATGCGGCGCCAAGCCCGGAGCCAAGCCCATGGACGGCAAGTGCGGCGGCGCAGCTAAGGCCCAAGACGGCAAGTGCGGTGAAGGCAAGTGCGGCAACAAGGCCAAAATGAAGGACGGCAAGTGCGGTGAAGGCAAGTGCGGCGGCGCCAAGAAGCCGGCCGACGCCAAGCCGGCTACCGCCCAATAAGCCACTAGCCTGATGCCCCCCCTGCGCCTCGCCGGCGCGGGGCTCGGGTTCCGGCGCGAACTCATTCCCGCGCTGAAAACCCGGGTCCCCGACGCCATCGATTTCTTCGAGCTCGCTCCGGAAAACTGGATCGACATGGGCGGTGCCTACGGCCGCGATCTGCGCGGCTTTACCGAACGCTATCCCTTCGTCTGCCACGGCCTGTCGCTGTCGCTCGGCGGACCGTCCCCGCTCGACGAGCTGCTGCTCCACAAAACGCGGCAATTCATGGATGCGCACGGCATCCAGCTTTATACCGAACATCTGTCGTACTGCTCGGACGACGGGCATTTGTACGACCTGCTGCCGATCCCTTTCACGGAAGAGGCGGTGAAACACGTCGCGCGCCGCATCCGCCGCGCGCAGGACATTCTGGAACGCCGCATCGCGATCGAAAACGCGTCCTACTACACGCCGTCTCCAATCGCCGAAATGGACGAACTCACGTTCATCCGTGCCGTGCTCGACGAAGCCGGCTGCGACCTGCACCTCGACGTCAACAACGTCTACGTCAACAGCGTGAACCACCGCTACGACCCGCTCGACTTCATCCGCGCCCTGCCGACCGAACGCATCGTCTATATGCACATGGCCGGGCATTACGTCGAAGCCCCGGACCTGATCGTCGACACCCACGGTGCTGACGTGATCGATCCGGTGTGGGCGCTGCTCGATCAGACCTACCGCATCCACGGCGTCGCGCCGACGTTGCTGGAGCGCGACTTCAATATTCCGCCGCTGGATGAACTGGTGCGCGAAGTCGAGCACATCGCGCGCATCCAGGCACGCCATCACCGACATGACCAAGCCAGCGCCGCTTCCTGAATTCCAGCGCTACCAGCTCGCCTTCACCGCGCACATCCGCGACCCGAAGACGCAGCCGCGTCCGGCCGGCGTCGCAGCGCGGCGCATGAAGGTCTACAACGAACTGCTTTACAACAACATCGAGGGGTTCCTGCTGTCGTGTTTTCCGGTGCTGCGGCAGGTGCTGGGCGCGCGCAAATGGGCGCGGCTGGTGCGCGCCTTTTTCGCCACGCATCGCAGCCGCACCCCCTACTTCCGGCAGATTCCCGACGAATTCATCCAGTTCCTGCAGAACGAATGGACCTCGCCTGACGGTTATCCGCCCTATCTACTGGCGCTGGCGCACTACGAATGGATCGAGTTGGTGCTGAGCGTGTCGACGCGCAGTTCCGAGCGTGCCGTCGATGCGACGGGCGAGCTTGTCGACGGCATGCCGCTGCTGAACCCGGTGCTGGCCAACCTGCGCTACGACTGGCCGGTGCACCGCATCGCGCCGCGCCGCAAGGTGCGGCCTGCTGAGACGTATTTATTGGTGTTCCGCGATACGGAAGACTCGGTGCAGTTCAGCGAAATCAACGCCTTCACTGCACGCCTGCTGGCGCTGCTGGAAACGGGCACGCTGACCGGCCGCGCCGCGCTGCAACAGATCGCCGCCGAGAGCCGCCACCCCGACCCGGCGCTGATCCTTCAGGCCGGCAGCGCGCTGCTTGAAGACTTGCGCGCGCGCGGCGCGATCATCGGAACTGCGCTACCGGGCCACGGCGCCTAAGCCGGAGAGCGCTTCGCTGCAAAGCCGCCGCCCCTGCAGCACCGCTAATCTTTAATGGTGGTGATGTTGCATGGGTTGATTGGGCATCGCGCCACTACCCATGGGTGAACGGGCTTCGACCTTCACGTCCACCGTCTGCGTCTTGCCGCCCGATTCGATCGTCAGGGTGAGGGTAATGACCTCGCCGGCGGCGATCGGCTTTTGCAGGTTCATCAGCATGATGTGAAAACCGTTGGGCTCGAGCGTAACGGTCTTGCCCTTCGGCAGTTCGATCGCCTTCACTTCGCGCATGCGCATCACATCGCCATCCATTTTCATTTCGTGCACTTCCACCCGCGGCACCATCGAGCTGGAGGCGCTGAGCAGCCGTGCATCGGCATCCGACCGGAGCTGCATGTAGGCGCCGCTGACCTTCTGGCCCGGCATGGTGGCGCGCGCCCACGCGTCGGTGACGCTGACGTTGGCAGCCCAGGCTGATTGCGCGGCGAGGGTGGCGATTACGGAAAACATCCACACATTCAGTTTCATCTTTGCTCCATTTTTTACGGAAGACTGCGCCAGCAAGGCAGTACGGCCACACACGGCGCTTCATTCTGACCACCCGCAACGATAGGTCATCGCGATGCGGAAGGCGATGCGACAAATCGCCGCAGCCCTTGTCTGCCAAGGGCTTGCGGCAATTTGCCGCATTCTCGCACGACGGCAAACTCCCTAAACTTGCGCGGGCTTGAAGTCCACGGAGAACACAATGAAGAACAAGCTGCCCTGCGCCCGCACCCCGCTCGCCCTTGCCATTTTCCTCGCTCTGTCGTCCGGCGCTATCGCACAAAACACCCCCCCGACCCCGCTCGATGCCGTGGTCGTCGTCGCGGCACCGGAGACCGCCGAGCCGGCATTCCCGGGCACCTCCCTCGATGCGGGCAAACTGTCGTCGCTGCGCGCCGCCACCAGCGATACGGCCACGCTGCTGCGCGATGTGCCCGGTCTCAGCTTCTACGGCGCCGGCGGCGTGTCCAGCCTGCCGTCGATCCGCGGCCTGGCCGACGACCGCCTGCGCATCAAGGTCGACGGCATGGACCTGATCGCGGCCTGCCCCAACCACATGAATTCGCCACTCTCCTATATCGACCCGACCGCGGTCGCGACGGCAACGGTCTACGCCGGCATCAGCCCGGTGAGCGTCGGCGGCGACAGCCTCGGCGGCAGCATCCTGGTGGAATCAGCCGCGCCGGTGTTTGCGAAGCCGGGCCAGGGCACGCTGACCCAGGGCGAGGTCGGAGCGTTCTATCGCAGCAACGGCAACAGCTACGGCGCCAATCTCGCCGCCACCGCCGCCAGCGAACAGGCCAGCCTGAGCTATACCGCTTCCTACGCCCAAGCCGACAATTACAAGGCCGGCGACAACTTCAAGGACTACACCTTCACCGGTCGAGCCGGGCACACCCTGCCCCTCGACGAGGTCGGCTCCACGGCTTACGAGGCGATTAACCAGGCACTCAAGTTTGCGTGGAAAAACGACAGCGACCTGTTCGAGTTCAAATACGGCCGCCAGCACATCCCCTACGAGGCCTATCCCAACCAGCGCATGGACATGACGGACAACGTCAGCGACCAGTTCAACCTCGCCTACACGAGCCAGCGGGACTGGGGCACGCTCAAGGCGCGCGCCTACTACGAGCACACCCAGCACGAAATGGATTTCGGCGACGACAAGCGCTACTGGTATGGCAACGCTTCGGGTGGATCGACCGCGACCGACGGCGTTCCGTGCGCGCCGATCACCGGCGGCATGGGCCCGACCTCGTGCGCCGCCGGCATGCCGATGTATAGCGACGGCAAGAACACCGGCTTAAACCTGCATGCCGAGATGCCATTGTCCGACAGCGATACGCTCCGCGTCGGCGGCGAGGTCCAGATCTATCGCCTCGACGACTGGTGGACCGCTTCCGGCGCCGGCATGTCGCCCTTCACCTTTCTCAACATCAATGACGGCGAGCGTGATCGCTATGCCGTGTTTGGCGAATGGGAAGGCCGCATCGCCCCGCAGTGGACGGGCCTCGTCGGCGTTCGCCACGAGACCGTCAAGAGCGATGCGGGCCCGGTGCATGGCTACAACCTCGACACCTTCCCCACCACGGTCGCGGCCAGTCCCGGCAACCAGACTGCGGACGCCGCGGTCTTCAACACCGCCGACCGCAGCGAGACAGACCACAACTGGGACCTCACCGCACTCGCCCGCTACTCCCCGGCGGCCACACAAAGCTACGAAATCGGCGTCGCGCAGAAAACCCGCTCGCCCAACCTGTACGAGCGCTACACCTGGTCGACCTGGCAGATGGCGGCGCTGATGAACAACTTCGTCGGCGATGGCAACGGCTACGTGGGCAACCTGAACCTGGAACCGGAAGTGGCACGCACCCTGAGCCTCACGGCCGACTGGCACGACGCCGACCAGGCGCTCTGGGCGGTGAAACTCACGCCCTACTACACACACGTGAAGGACTACATCGACGCGGTGCGCCTGCCGGGCCAGACTGGCACCAGCAATTTCGTGCTGCTCCAGTACGAAAACCAGTCCGCCCGCCTCTACGGTATCGATCTCTCCGGGCACGCCGTGGCCGCGCGTGGAACGGAACTCGGCGACTTCACCGCACGGGGCGCGATCAGCTACACGCGCGGCGAGAACCGCGATACCGGCGACAACCTCTACAACATCATGCCGCTCAACCTGAAGCTCGCCCTGGTGCAGCAGTACGGCCGCTGGCGCAATACCGTCGAGGGGGAACTTGTAGCGCGCAAGAACGATGTCTCCGCGGTGCGCAACGAAATGGAAACCCCGGGTTACGGCCTCGTCCACCTGCGCGCCCATTACGAGCAGAAGCGCTACAGCATCGATTTCGGCATCGAAAACCTGTTCGACCGCTTCTATTCTCTGCCACTGGGCGGCGCCTATGTCGGCCAGGGCACGACCATGACCAACCCGGCCCTGCCCAATTACCCGCAATGGGGCACGCCCGTGCCCGGCCCAGGCCGCTCGTTTTACGCCGGCGCAAGCCTGAAGTTCTAGGCAAAAAAATCCCGCCGGCAGGCGGGAAGGAGAGGGATACGCGATGAAGCGTGATCCAACTTTAGGCCAGCCGATCGCTGCGCACAATTGGACAAATTGTCGCAGCCCGCAGGCTGGGCGGCGCGCGCATTACAATGCCGCCATGCTGTCCGCTCCCGATCCCACGCTGCTCTCCACCCTCCCCGCACGCGCCCTGCTGGGCCGGCTGCTGGCGGTGCGCGTGTCGCTGATCGCCGGCTGGACGGCCGGCATCGTCTGGCTGCACTTCGGCCTGGGCATCCGCATGCCGCTGTTCGAGATGGCGGCGGTGCTGGTGCTGATGGGGCTGTTTTCGCTGTCGACCGCGTGGCGGCTGCGGCTGGACGCGCCGGCGACGCAAATGGAATTCCTCGCGCACCTGCTGGCCGATCTCACGGCCTTCGCGGTGCTGGTGTTCTTCAGCGGCGGCGCGACCAATCCCTTCGTCTCGCTGATGCTGGTGCCGGTCATCATCGCCGCGATCAGCCTGCGGCCGCGCTGGGTGTGGCTGCTGGCTGCGGTGGCGGGCGGCTATTACGCGCTGCTGCTGTTCGTCTACCAGCCGCTGGCGGTGGTCGATCCGATCGCCGCCTACGGCATGCACCTCGGTGGCATGTGGTTCAACTTTCTCATCAGCGCGGGGCTGATCGCCTTCTTCGTCACCCGCATGCAGGCTGCGCTGCGCACGCGCGATCGCGCGCTCGCCGACCTGCGCGAGAAGCAGCTACGCGACGAGCGCATTGTCGCGCTCGGCACCCAGGCCGCACTGGCGGCGCACGAGCTCGCCACCCCGCTTGCCACGATCCAGACCACCGCGCACGAACTCGCTGCCGAATTCGCCAACGACCCCGACATCGGCGAGGACTGCCGCCTGCTCGAGAAACAGGCGCAGGCCTGCAAGCGCATCCTCACCCAGCTCGCCGCACGCGCCCAGGACACACCGCCCGACGTGCAGCCGCTCGACGCCTGGCTCGCCGGCGTGGTCGAACGCTGGCAGGTCTTGCGCCCCGGCGCGCAGATCAGCACCGCACTGCCAGCCGACCATCGCAATTTCAGCGCGCCCGACGGCCTCGAACAGGCGATCCAGAACCTGCTGAACAACGCTGCCGATGCCTCGCCCGCGGCCGTGGAATTCGCCGCAACCCTCCAGCCCGACGCACTCGTGATCGATATCGCCGACCGCGGCCCCGGCTTCACCGCCGAGCAAAAAGTGCAGGCCGGACGCGTGCAGTTCAGCGGCAAGCCGGGGCGCGGCTGGGGCATGGGGCTGGCACTCACCCACGCCACGCTGGAGCGACTCGGCGGCAGCCTCACCCTGACCGAACGCGAGGGCGGCGGCACCCGCGTGCGCGTTCGTTTGCCCTGGAACCCACCCGAATGAATACTGCTGCGATGAGGCTCCTGATCGTCGAGGACGATGCCGATTTTGCCGCGGCGCTATCGCGCGCGATGCACAAGCGCGGCGTCGAAGTGGCGCTGGCGCACGATGCCGCCGAGGCCCAGGCCGTGGCGGAGCGCTTCGCCCCCAGCCACGCCGTGGTCGACCTCAAGCTACCCGGCGAGTCGGGGCTCAAGGTCGTCGAACAACTCGCCGCGCGCAGCCCCGCGCCCGCCATCGTCGTGCTCACCGGCTACGCCAGCATTGCCACCGCGGTCGAGGCGGTGCGGCTGGGCGCGCAACATTACCTGGCGAAGCCGGCGGATGCCGACGAGATCCTTGCCGCACTCGTGCGTGACCAGCCCGACGCCACGCTTGAAGTCAGCCCCGAACCCCTGTCGGTGGCGCGGCTGGAATGGGAACACATCCAGAAAGTACTGAACGCGCACGACGGCAACATTTCGGCGACTGCGCGCGCGCTGAAAATGCACCGCCGCACGCTGCAACGCAAACTCGACAAGCACCCGCCAAAAGCCGATTGACCGGGCGGAACTTCGTCCGGCCCGTGCAGGTCTCTTTGGACGTCTTGTCTCGAGAAAGCCCACCCCCATGAATGTGAAATCCCTGCTCGACCAGCTGCTGAGCTCCGGCCAGTCGGTGCTGTCCAATACCCTCGGCAATCAGGCGCCCTCCGGCAATGCCCCCGGCAAGCCCGGCTACGCCAACTTCGGCACCGGCATGCTGGCAGGCGGCGCGCTGGGCTTGCTGCTGGGCGACAAGCGGGTGCGCAAATTCGGTGGCAAGACGCTGGCCTACGGCGGCGCCGCGGCGCTCGGTGCGCTGGCGTTCCGTGCCTACAGCAACTGGCAACAGCAGAAGGCCGCCGCCGGCGGGGCAGCGGTCCCTGCCCCCCAAGCGGCGCAGTTCCTGCCGGCGCCTGCGACCGACGACGACAGCCGTGCGGTGCTCAAGGCGCTGATCGCCGCCGCCAAGTCGGATGGCCACATCGATGGGCGCGAGCGCGGATTGATCGAAGAGAAACTCGCCTCCCTCGCTAACGATCCCGCGCTGCGCAGCTGGATCGACGCCGAAGTCGCGCGCCCGCTCGACCCCGCCGAGGTCGCTGCCGCAGCGGGTTCGATGGAAGTCGCCAGCGAGATGTATCTGGTGAGCGTGCTCGCGGTCGACACCGAAAGCTTCATGGAGCGCGCCTATCTCGACGCACTGGCGACCCAGCTCAAGCTGCCGGCCGACTTGAAAGCACAACTGGAAACCGAGGCGAGGCAGGCGCTCGTCGCGGCCTGAGTCCTCAGTGGCCGGCGCCCCAGTCGACCAGACCGAAGTAGGCTGTCATCAGCACCACGCCGCCGAAGATGATGCGGTACCAGGCAAACACCGTGTAGTCGTGGCGGCTGATGAACTTAATCAGGGTGCGTACCGCGATCAGCGCGCTGACGAAGGAGGCGACCCCGCCGATCGCGAACAGCGGAATGTCGCCGGCGTCGAACAGGTGCCAGTTCTTGTAGAGGTCGTAAGCCGTGGCGGCGAACATGGTGGGGATGGCGAGGAAGAACGAGAACTCCGCCGCCGCCTTGCGTGACAGGCCGAGGAACAGCCCGCCGATGATGGTCGCGCCCGAGCGCGAGGTGCCGGGAATCATCGCCAGCGCCTGCGCGAAGCCCACCGCCAGCGCACGGCGCCAGGTCAGGTCGTCGACCGTCTCGGTGCTGACCACGTGCTTGCGGCGCTCCGCCCACAGGATCAGCAGGCCACCGATCACCAGGGCGGACGCCACCACCAGCGGATTGAACAGGTAACCCTTGATTTCCTTGTAGAACATCAGGCCCAGCACCGCCGCCGGCAGAAAGCCCGCCATCAGGTTGATCGCCAGCCGCTGCGAAGCCGGGTCGCGGTGCAGCGTCGTCGCCACGTGCGAAAGCCGCACCCGGTATTCCCACACCACCGCAAAAATCGCCGCCAGCTGGATGGCGATCATGAACACCTTCGCCTTCTCGTCGTTGAAGCCCAGCAGTTGTCCGGCCAGGATCAGATGCCCGGTGCTGGAGATCGGCAGGAATTCGGTGAAGCCCTCGATGATGCCGAGGATGAGGGCGTGCAGGATCAGGGTCGGGTCGGCCATGGGTCGCGTCGGGTATAAAAAAGGCGCGCCAACCGGGCGCGCCTGGGAATTATACGCGGGGCGGCTCAGGGCTTTTCGATCGCTGCCCGGACCGCTATCGCACCGCGCATTCCCCGGCCCCGCAGCCCGCCACCCGGTTGCGGCCCTGCTGCTTGGCCTGGTACAGGCATTCGTCGGCCGCGGCGATCAGCGCATCCAGCGTGAAATGCTCGTGCTCGGCCTGGGTAATGCCGATGCTTGCGGTGACCCCGGTGGCGCCCGTCTCACCCGGGACCTGCAGGCCCGCAATCGCGGCGCGCAACCGTTCTGCCAGCGCCAGCCCTTCCTCGCGGTCGGTTTCGGGCAGCAACACGATGAATTCCTCGCCGCCCCAGCGGGCGAGGATGTCCTCTTCCCGCATCGCCGTCTTGAGTACGCCCGCCACGGCCTTGAGTACGGCGTCGCCGTGCGCATGCCCGTGGGCGTCATTGATCTGCTTGAAACGGTCGATGTCGATCAGCATGACCGAGGTGGCGTGCCCATGGCGAATCGCCTGGCTCCACAGCGGGCTGGTCTTGTCGTAGAAGGCGCGCCGGTTGTTCAGCCCGGTCAGCGGATCGAGCTGAGCCAAGCGCTCGGCACGCAGCCGTTCTTCCTGGCCGACGCGGAACTGGTAGCCCAACGCCAGCGCCAGCAGCGTGGCGTCGAGCAGCATGCCGATTTCCACAGCGCGGAAGGTCCAGCTGTTGTGGGGAATGAAGCCCCAGGTGGCGAGCGTCGTCAGCAGGGCGCCCACCATGGCGGCAACGGCGGCGATGAGGAAATACCGGGCCGGCTTCTGGCCGGCGCGCACCGAGAGGATGCCGAGGAGCAGCATGATCCCGGTAAAGAGGAAGACGAAGCTAAAAGCGGCCAGCAGCGCGACCTTCTGACTGCCCAGCAAAAAGGCGGCCGCCAGCAGCACGCCGAAGCCCGCGCAGAACGCGATGACGGCCTTGCGCACCCGCGGGAAATACACCCGCAGATTGAGAAAGCGGATGGCGAATACGAGGCCGCTGACGCCATACAGGAACATCAAAAACGGGTTCGACCATTGCTGCCAGACGGGCGAATCGGGCCACAGCCAGGCGTAGCCATGGCCGGTGTAGGCGACGTTCATCGCCACGAACATCGCCAGATAAAGCGAATAGAACAGGTAGCGCGAGCTGCGCAGGCTGAGATACAAAATGGCGTTGTAGGCCATCAGCGCGAGCAGGAAGCCGTAGATGATGCCGTAGCTGAATTCCTGCTGCATCTGCCGGGTATGCGATATCTCCGGACTCAGCAGGGTGATCGGGACGACCATGGGATCGGGCGTTTCCACGCGCACGAACACCTCGCTCACACCCGCGCCGAATGCATGGTGCAGCACGAAATAGCGGTTCGCAACCGGGCGCTGCGCGTAGGGCTGAATGTCGCCGAGGCGGTGGCTTGCGACGGTTTCGCCCCGATGCCGGACATACACCTCGACGCGGTCGAGCCAGGCAATTTCGATGGCCAGCCGCCGTTCGACCGGCGCAGCACCCGGGTTGTCCACCGCAAAGCGGATCCACGCCGGCCTCGCGCCGATGCCGAAGTTCAGGACGGGATTGTTGCCGGGCCTGAATCGTCCCGCCTGGAAGGCGGCGATCGCGTCGGACAGTTCGAGCCGGCCGTCCTGCTCTTGCAGCACGCTCGCAAACTGCCCGATGGCGGACGGGTCATCCCGGGACATCGGCAGCGGCGCCGAAACGGCCGGCAGGGCGAACAGCCAGACCAGCACGGCGACGAGACCGCCCAGCCGCCCGAACCACCCGCTAGGCAAGGCCTGCGCCCGGTTGAAGGACATGCAGGGTCAGACCTTGCGATACACCTCGGCGCCTTGCTTCACGAATTCAACCGCCTTCACTTCCATGCCTTTCGCCAGCGCGTCGGCTTCGGTGAGGCCTTCCTTCGCCGCGTACTCGCGCACGTCCTGGGTGATCTTCATCGAGCAGAAGTGCGGGCCGCACATCGAGCAGAAGTGCGCCACCTTGGCCGATTCCTTGGGCAGGGTCTCGTCGTGGAAGGACTTGGCCTTGTCGGGGTCGAGGCCGAGGTTGAACTGGTCGTCCCAGCGAAATTCGAAGCGCGCCTTGGATAAGGCGTTGTCGCGGATCTGCGCGCCGGGGTGGCCCTTGGCCAGATCGGCGGCGTGCGCGGCGAGCTTGTAGGTGATGATGCCTTCCTTGACGTCGTCCTTGTTAGGCAGGCCCAAATGTTCTTTTGGCGTGACGTAGCAGAGCATGGCGGTGCCGTACCAGCCGATCATGGCGGCGCCGATGCCGCTGGTGATGTGGTCGTAGCCGGGGGCGATGTCGGTGGTGAGCGGGCCCAGAGTGTAGAACGGCGCCTCGTGGCACTGCTCCAGCTGGATGTCCATGTTCTCCTTGATCAGTTGCATCGGCACGTGGCCGGGGCCTTCGATCATCACCTGCACGTCGTGCTTCCACGCCACCTGGGTCAGCTCGCCCAGCGTCTTCAGTTCGCCCAGCTGCGCGTCGTCGTTGGCGTCGTAGATCGAGCCGGGACGCAGGCCGTCGCCCAGCGAGAAGGCCACGTCGTAGGCCTTCATGATTTCGCAGATGTCCTCGAAGTGGGTGTAGAGGAAGCTTTCCTTGTGATGCGCGAGGCACCACTTGGCCATGATCGAGCCGCCGCGCGAAACGATGCCGGTCATGCGGTTGGCGGTCATCGGCACGTAGCGCAGCAAGACGCCGGCGTGGATGGTGAAGTAGTCGACGCCCTGCTCGGCCTGCTCGATCAGCGTGTCGCGGAACATTTCCCAGGTCAGTTCTTCGGCCTTGCCGTCGACCTTTTCCAGCGCCTGGTAGATCGGCACGGTGCCGATCGGCACCGGCGAATTGCGGATGATCCACTCGCGCGTCTCGTGGATGTTCTTGCCGGTGGACAGGTCCATCACGGTGTCGCCACCCCAGCGGATCGCCCAGGTCATTTTCTCGACTTCTTCCTGGATGCTGGAACCCAAAGCCGAGTTACCAATGTTGGCGTTGATCTTCACCAGGAAGTTGCGGCCGATGATCATCGGTTCGGATTCCGGGTGGTTGATGTTGTTGGGGATGATGGCGCGGCCGCGGGCGACCTCATCGCGCACGAATTCGGCGGTGATCTCGTTCTGCAGGTTCGCGCCGAAGTTCTGCCCCGGATGCTGGCGGTTCATCATGGCGGCGAGCTTCTCGCCCAGCGGGCCGGAGGTTTTCAGCGATTCCACGTAGGCCGCGCGGTTGTTGTTCTCGCGGATGGCAATGAACTCCATCTCCGGCGTGATGATGCCTTTGCGTGCGTAGTGCATCTGCGACACGTTCATGCCGGCCTTGGCGCGGCGCGGGGTGCGGGCAAGCTCGGGAAAACGCATGCCTGCGAGCGCGGGGTTCGCCGCCTGCTGGCGGCCATATTCCGAACTCAGGTCGGACAGGATTTCGGTATCGCCGCGCGCCTCGATCCAGCGGGTGCGCAGCGCGGGCAGGCCTTTGCGAATGTCGATCTGCGCCGCCGGGTCGGAGTAAGGGCCCGAGCAGTCGTAGACGAAAATCGGCGGGTTCTTTTCGCCGCCCATGCTGGTGGGCGTGTCGTCCTGGCTGATCTCGCGCATCGGCACACGGATGTCGGGCTGACTGCCCTCGACGTAGATCTTGCGCGAATTGGGCAGCGGCTGCACCGCGGCCTCGTCGACGTGGGCGCTGGCAGCGGTAAATTGGGCGGCTTGATTGGGAATGGCGGCGTTCATGTGGCGCTCCAAAAAACAGGAGGCGTCCAACAGCCTCACTGAGAAAACAACGGAGGCCTGAATCGGCCTCCCTACGGCGGTGTCAACCGCATCAGGTTCAAAGGGTATGTCTCACTCCAACTGAAAAACATCCGGCTGGAGACCCCTGGCGAGCGGCTCAAGGTAGCGGAAATGTGGAATAATTGCAAGGCAAGACCCCATCTAACTTATTGATATTCAAGGGTACCGCATGGACATCGAGCAAACGCGCTTCAATATGGTCGAACAGCAGATCCGTCCCTGGGATGTGCTGGATCAGGACGTTCTCAATCTGCTGTTCAAGGTGCGGCGCGAGGACTTCGTGCCGGAAGCCCATCAGGCGCTCGCCTTTGTCGATATGGAACTCCCGCTCGGCCACGGCCAGGCCATGTGGACGCCCAAGCTGGAAGCGCGGGTGCTGCAGGAACTCGACATCCGTCCCACCGACCGCGTGCTGGAAATCGGCACCGGCAGCGGCTACCTCACGGCATTGCTGGCGTCCGAAGCGGCTGAAGTCGTGTCGGTCGACATCGTGCCCGAATTCACCGCGTCGGCTGCGCAGAAGCTTCGCGCCCACGGCTTCGACAACGTGGTGCTGCACAGCGGTGACGCGGCCCGCGACTGGCCCGATGAGGCCGGCTTCGACGTGATCGTGCTGACCGGATCGACCCCGCTGCTGTCCGACGCGCTGGTGCGCCGCCTCCGGGTCGGCGGCCGCCTGTTCGCCATTACCGGCGAAGCGCCGGTAATGGAAGCGCAGCTCATCACCAGCACCGCGCCAGGCACCACCCGCAGCGTGACGCTGTTCGAAACCTGCGTGGCGCCGCTGCTGAACGCGCCGCATCCCGCCGCCTTTGTGTTCTAGGTTGAGTGTCTGATGCGCCAGTTCCGGCCCGCTGAACTCGCCGCCCATATCCAGACCGGTCACACGCCGGTGCTGCTCGATGTGCGCGAACCGTGGGAGTGGAACCTGTGCCGCCTGCCCGGCGCTATCCTGATCCCGATGCACGAGCTGCCCGGCCGCGTGGCCGAATTGAACAAAGACGCCGAAACGGTGGTCATCTGCCATCACGGCGTTCGCAGTTATCACGCAGCACGCTATCTTGAAACAGTAGGGTTCGGCGACGTCATCAACCTGTCGGGCGGCGTGGCTGCCTGGGCGGATGAGGTCGATCCGGCCATGCCTCGCTACTGACCCAACATTTAGGACTGGATCCACCATGCAATTGAAGCCGCTGTTCCTTGCCCTGTCGCTGGCCCTGGCGCCCGCCGCCCACGCCGCCAACCTGAGCGATGTTTACCGCGACGCGCTGTCCTACGATGCGCAGTATGCCGCCGCCCGCGCCGCCTTGCAGGCCGGCCAGGAAAAATCGGTACAGGGCCGCGCCGGGCTGCTGCCCAACGTCAACGTCAGCGGCAATGCACGCTACCAGAATGTGGATGCCACCTTTGGGGACGACACCTTCCCCTCCAACAGCATCGGAATCAACGCCGCCCAGCCGCTGTTCCGCAAGCAGAACAGCGTGCAGTACGAACAATCGAAAAACCAGGTGAAGATCGCCGAAATGCAGTTCAAGGCCGCCGCGCAGGACCTCATCCTGCGCGTCGCGCAGGCCTACTTCGACGTGTTGCAGTCACAGGACAACATCGCCTTCATCAACGCGCAGAAGGCCGCGATCACCGAACAGCTCGCCGCCGCCAAGCGCAACTTCGAAGTCGGCACCACCACCATCACCGATACCCACGAGGCGCAGGCACGCTACGACCTCGCCGTGGCGCAGGAAATCGCCGAAGAGAACAGCCTCAACATCCGCCTGCGCGCACTGGAAAAACTCATTGGCAAGCCACCCGGCACGCTCGACAGCCTGGTCGACAACAAACTGCTGAAGGCTGAACCCGGCTCCCTCGACGAGTGGGCCGCGCGCGCCGCCGACGGCAACCTGCAGGCCGAAATCCAGCGCATCGCCAAGGCCATCGCCGACCAGGAAGTCGAACGCAACCGCGCCGGCCACTATCCGACGCTGGACGCGGTCGCCGGCTACAACATCAACAACAACCAAAGCTTTGGCACCGGGAAGATCGACACGAAGACGGCCAGCATCGGCGTCGAATTCAACCTGCCGATCTACCAGGGCGGGCTTACCAACTCGCGCGTGCGCGAAGCCGTGTCCAACCAGGAAAGGGCGCGCCAAGATCTGGAAAACGCCACCCGCGAAGCCGGCCTGCAAGCCCGCCAGGCCTGGCTCAACGTCAATAGCGGTGTCGCCCGCGTGCGAGCGCTGGAGCAGGCGCTGGTCTCCACCCAGGCGCAGCTCGATTCCACCAAGCTCGGCCTGGATGTCGGCGTGCGCACCAACCTCGACTTGCTCAACGCCGAGCAGCAGGTGTTGTCCGCCCGCCGCGACCTGGCCGGCGCGCGCTACGCCTACCTGCTGTCCAGCCTGTCGCTCAAGGCCGCCGTCGGCACCCTCAGCCCGGCCGACCTGGCCGAGATCGACCGGCATCTGAAGCCGGTAGCAGCGGTGCAATAAGCGCTGCCACCCGCGCCGCCGCGCCGCGATGGCGCGCGGCAAAAGTCAGCCCGGCCTCGCCCATGCGGGTGCATGCGGGCGCATCGTTCAAAAGCTGCAGCGCCTTGTCCAGCAATGCTGCAGCATCGTTCACCCGCATTGCCGCACCGGCTTCTATCGCCAGCCGCGTTGCTTCCTCGAAATTGAAGGTGTGCGGCCCCACCAACACCGGCCGCCCCACGCTCGCCGCCTCGATCAGGTTCTGTCCGCCCAGCGGCTCCAGGCTGCCGCCGACGAAGGCCACATCGCACGCCGCGTAATACGCGAAGAGTTCGCCCAGACTGTCGCCCAGCAGTACCCGCGTATCCGGATTCAATTCCGCGGCCTCCAGCGCGCTGCGTCGCTGATGCCTCAGGCCGGCTGACTCGATCAAGCCCGCCACCGCATCAAAGCGCTGCGGATGACGCGGCACCAGCACCAGCAACACGTCGGCCGGCGCAGTGTCGGCAAACGCACGCAGCAACGGCGCCTCTTCGCCTTCGCGCGTGCTTGCCGCCAGCAGCACCGGCCGCGGTCCCCATTGCACCCTCCAGGCCGCGCCGCGTTCGAGCTGGTCAGCCGGCGGCGCAATATCGAATTTGAGATTGCCGGTGACATGCACCGACGACGCGCCGAGCTTCAGCAAGCGCGTCGCATCGGCCTCGGCCTGCGCGGCGACGAGGCCGATGCGCTGCAGGCATGCCCGCGTCAGCGCCGGCAATCGCGCGTAGCCACGCGCCGAACGCTCTGACAGCCGCGCGTTGGCCAGCGCCAGCGGCACGCCCGCTCGCGCTGCAGCACGGACCAGATTGGGCCACAACTCGGTTTCCATCAGGATGCCGACGCGCGGACGGACGCGGCGCAGAAAGCGGCGGGTCAGCACGGCATAGTCATAGGGTAGATAGACGATGTGCGCAAAATCGCCATACAGCGCTTCGGCCGTGGCGCGCCCGGTCGGCGTCATGCAGGTGAGCAGCACCGGCGCGTCGGGATGCGCGGCACGCAGCGCATCGATCAGCGGCTGCGCCGCACGCATCTCGCCGACCGACACCGCATGGACCCACAGCGCGCCTGTGACCGACACGGGGCCGAGCGCCAGCCGTTCGCCCCAGTGCCGCCAATAACCGCGCTCGCGCCGCCCGCGCCACAGCAGGCGCAACGGAATCAGCGGCGCGGCCAGCAGCAGCGCCAGCCGGTAGAGCGTCCAGTCCAGAATAAGGCGCAGCTTGAGCATTGGCAGATTGTAAAGGGCGCGATGCTAGAATCGACGCCACTCTGGAGACCAAACAATGAAAATCCTGCTCACCGGCGCTGCCGGGTTTATCGGCATGCACGTCGCGCAGATCCTGTTGAAGCGCGGCGACGAGGTCGTCGGCATCGACAGCCTCAACGACTACTACGATCCGGCATTGAAGCTCGCGCGGCTGGAACAGCTCAAGCCCTACCCCAACTTCCGCTTCCTCAAGGACGACATCTCCGATCGCATGGTGATGGAAGACCTGTTCGAGAAAGGCCACTTCGACGCCGTCATCAACCTCGCCGCGCAGGCCGGCGTGCGCTACTCGCTGAAGAACCCGCACGCCTACGTGCAGTCCAATATCGTCGGCTTCGCCAACCTGCTCGAAGGCTGCCGCCACCACGGCGTCAAGCACTTCGTCTACGCCAGCTCGTCCTCCGTCTACGGCGCCAACACCAAAATCCCGTTCTCCACCCACGACCCGGTCAACCACCCGGTGAGCCTGTACGCCGCGAGCAAGAAGGCCAACGAGCTGATGGCGCACACCTACTCGCACCTCTACGGCCTGCCCACCACCGGGCTGCGCTATTTCACCGTCTACGGCCCGTGGGGCCGCCCCGACATGTCGCCGTGGCTGTTCACCTCGGCCATCCTGGAAAACCGCACCATCGACGTCTTCAACCACGGCGACATGATGCGCGACTTCACCTACATCGACGACATCGCCGACGGCACGGTGAAAGTGCTCGACCGCATCCCTCAGCCCAACCCCGATTTCGACCACAACAACCCCGACCCGGCATCGAGCCACGCGCCCTACCGCATCTACAACATCGGCAACCACACCCCGGTGCAGCTGATGGACTTCATCGGCACCATCGAAGCCGCGCTGGGCCAGACCGCGAAGAAGAACTTCCTGCCGATGCAGGACGGCGACGTACAAGCGACCTACGCCGACGTCGATGACCTGATCCGTGACACCGGCTTCAAGCCGGCGACGACGCTGGAATACGGGATCGGGAAGTGGGTGGAGTGGTATCGGAAATACAAACAGTTAGGCTGAGCTGGTTGAGTGGCAATTTTTCCCCTGAGTTCACGAGAAATCTGGAGGCGTCTTGGTATCACCACGACTAGTTGCAAAAATTGAATCAGAAGAGCCGACTCTTCGATTGGCTGTTCTGATTGATGCTGATAACGCTCAAGCTGCCGTTATTGAAGGGCTGCTCGCTGAAATAGCTCGTTTTGGGGAAGCCACTGTGAGACGCATATACGGCGATTTCACCGCCCCAACGAGCTCCTCCTGGAAGAAGGTGTTGCAGCGCTACGCCATAAAGCCAGTTCAACAGTTTGCGTACACGACAGGCAAGAACGCGACGGACAGCACGTTGATCATCGACGCGATGGATTTGCTATACACGCGGAAATTTGACGGCTTTTGCTTGATTACAAGCGACAGTGATTTCACTGGCCTTGCGATGCGATTGCGTGAAGAGGGCCTTACGGTTCTAGGGTTTGGTGAAAAGAAAACACCGGAGGCGTTTCGAAATGCCTGCCACAAATTTTTGTTCACCGAAGTCCTTCGCCCAAGTACAACAGCGGAGCAGGTTGAACTGCCGTCAAACGCTGAGAGCGAATCCAAGGCTGTTCCAAGCCAAAAACCTACTAATGCAGCTGATCCAAAGCCCGAATTCCCCAAAGAATTTGTCCTGACCGCTCTGGAGCAGTCAATCGACGACACTGGATGGGCGCATCTTGGTACTTTCGGGAGCTACCTGACGAAGCTACAGCCTGATTTCGACTCCAGGTTATACGGCTACAAGAAGCTTTCTGACCTTGTCAAAGCGAAGACAGATCTCTTCGTAACAGAAGAACGGCAAGCACCCGGGTCAAATCAGAAGGTTATGTACCTCCGCGCGAAGTAGTTTTTGAGAACAGTCGAGCAACTGCGGATAGACCACGGTTTCCAGCACCTAAACTGAGTTACTCAGAACAGTCCATTCCCCTCCCTCAAAAGTGAACCCCTCCACAGTCAAAACCTACCTCCCCTGGGTCGTGGCCGTGGCGCTGTTCATGGAGGGGCTCGATACCACCATCGTCAACACGGCGGTGCCGGCGATCGCGGAGGGGCTGCAGGTGACACCGCTGAGCCTGAAGGCGGTGGTGACGAGCTACATCCTGAGTCTGGCGGTGTGCATCCCGGTGAGTGGCTGGATGGCGGACCGCTACGGCACGCGGCGCGTGTTCGGCATCGCGGTGGCGGTGTTCACCCTGGCCTCGGTCTTGTGCGGGCTGGCGCAGAACGCGCCGATGCTGGTGGCGGGACGCATTCTGCAGGGCGTGGGGGCGGCGATGATGATGCCGGTGGGGCGGCTGGCGATCATCCGCACCTTTCCCAAGGCGGAACTGCTGCGGGCGATGAACTTCGTCATCATCCCGGCGCTGATCGGGCCGCTGCTCGGGCCCACGGTCGGCGGCCTGATCGTGCACTGGTTCTCGTGGCACACCATCTTCTTCATCAATGTGCCGGTGGGGCTCTGGGCGCTGTGGCTGGCGCATCGCTACATGCCGGATTACCGCGGAGAGACACGGCGCCCGCTGGATGTCATCGGACTGGTGCTGTTCGGCAGCGGCGCGGCGCTGCTGTCGTGGCTGCTGGAAATCTTCGGCGAGCATCAGATCGACGCGACCTCGGCGGCGGTGCTGCTGGCGCTCAGCCTCAGCCTGCTGGCGGCGTATGTGCTGCATGCCCGCGAGACGGCGCATCCGCTGCTGCGGCTGGCGCTGTTCCGGGTGCGCACGTTTCGCGTGTCGGTGGTGGGCGGCTTCGTCACGCGTCTGGGGGTGGGCGGCATGCCCTTCCTGCTGCCGCTCTTGTACCAGATCGGCCTGGGCATGCCGGCGTGGCAATCGGGCCTCTTGATGATGCCGGTGGCGGCGGCGGCCATGGGCATGAAGCTCATCGCTTCGCGGGTGCTGGCGCGCTTTGGCTACCGGCGCGTGCTGACCGTGAACACGGTGATGATCGGGATCGTGCTCGGCCTGTTCTCGCTGGTGACTGCGGCCACACCGATCGCGCTGATCGTGCTGCTGGGGCTGGCCATGGGTTTCTTCAATTCGCTGCAATACACCAGCATGAATTCGATGGCCTTTGCCGACATCGACACGCCCGATTCGAGCATGGCCAGCACCATCGCCAGTTCGATGCAGCAGATGTCGATGAGCTTTGGGCTGGCCTGCGGCTCGCTGATCGCCGGCTGGTATCTGGGCGACCTGCCGCAGACCGACCGCGCGGCGGTGACGACGGCCTTGCATTACGCGTTTCTGACGCTGGGTGCGTTCACGATGTTGTCGTCGCTGGCGTTCTGGTCGCTGAGGCCCGGGGATGGCGAGAGCGTCAGCCGCGGGACGCTGCGCGTGACGGAGGAATGAGGACGACACGCTATGCAACGCATGCGCGGGGTGAGGGCTTGCCTTTTGTCGCCATCGTGCGAGGATGCGTTCGCGTTCATGGATTTGTACGCGAGGGAACAGACATCTGCACCTAAAAATTTAATCATCAAGGGAGGCTTTATGAAAACCAGAAATCCATTTTCTCTTTATGTTTTGTTGTTTCTCGCATCGGTGGTGAGCGGTTGCGCATCGGTGCCGATGGCCTCGTTGGACGAAGACGCCAAGGCCAAGACGTTTGCAGTCCGCGAAGGTAAGTCCAATATCTACGTTTACCGCAACGAGTCGTTCGGCGGCGCGATTCCGCTGACGGTGGCGTTGAACGGCAAGCTTGCCGGGCAAACCGGACCCCAGACCTACTTCCTGTTCGAGGTGGACCCGGGTTCGCATGAAGTGAGTTCCATCGCGGAGAACACGTCCACACTCAAGCTGGATGCTGCGGCCGGGAAATCCTACTTCGTCTGGCAGGAGGTGAAGATGGGCATGTGGATGGCGCGAAGCCAGTTGCAGCAAGTCGACGAAGCAACCGGCAAGAAAGGCGTGGCTGAATGCAAGCGCGCGCAGTCGAACTTCTAGCACGCTCGCAAACGACTGCCCCGGGGGGCAGTCTCCGCATCATTAGGGTCAAGTCTAGATCCATACATCGTTTCTAGACCGGGCCCCAACGATGTGGCCTTAATAATGAGCGCATGGCTCACCGGGTTCTGATCCGCAGCATGTCGCCATTTGACGACATGCATTCATCCGCCCAAGCCTATGTTTTATCTAACTATTCTTCACATCACCCGGATTCGCCGTCGCCATTGGGCGACATTTTGACCTGTTTTTCCGGCTGTCCAATCCGCTCTTAAAGCCTATCTGCCTGTTAATCCAAAGCTTTTCAGCGCTGGCACGGGTACTGCTCATAGGGTCCTGTGTCCAATTCCGGACACAACCACACCAGAGCGTTTTAACCCAGTACCCGAGAGAGACAATCCATGCTCAAGAACTTTATGCAATCCGGCCCTGCAAAATCCGATTCGAGCCGGACCGGCCATCCGGCCTATGAATCGACCCGCTCAACCGAGACTCCGAAAGCAGCCGAACCCACCCCGGCAAAAGCCGCTGCCGAAGCCACGAAATCCGAACCCCGCGAAAAAGGCAGCAAGCTCATCGTCGGGCCGAACATCAAGCTGAAGGGATCCGAAATCACCGATTGCGAAATCCTGGTGGTGGAAGGCCGCGTGGAAGCCTCGATGAACAGCCGCGATATCCGCATCGCGGAAGGCGGCGTGTTTTCGGGTAAGGCCGAAATCGACGTGGCCGAGGTGCGCGGCACTTTCGAAGGCGAATTGACCGCGCGCAAGCGACTGGTGATTCACGCCACCGGCAAGGTGACCGGAGTGATCCGCTATGGCGCGATGATGATCGAGGAAGGCGGCACGCTTTCCGGCGATGTGGAACGGCTTGCCAGCGGTCCCAGCCTGGCCAAGGTGCCGGACCTTGCAGCGCCCGAACCGGCTGAAGCTGTTGAAACGGATGCGTCGAAGCTGGAGCCGATCCGTTTCGGTTCCTCCCTGGCCCGCAATACGGTAGGTAAACGCTAGGGCGGATCGAAGCCCTGCGCCGGCACGCTGTCGTCGATGTGCGACAGGGTCGCCGTATCCCTATTTCTGCTTGTCATGGGCCTGCGCGTGCGCGCGGGCTTTTGCCGCGTCCGCCTCGTCAGGCGTCAAATGCTGCCAGCTTCTCCGCCTGATCGACGCGCTCCCAGGTGAACTCCGGCTCGGTCCGCCCGAAATGCCCGTACGCGGCGGTCTTCCGGTAGATGGGACGGCGCAGGTCGAGGCTTTCGATGATGCCGCGCGGGGTGAGCTTGAAGGTGCAGCGCACCCGGTCTTCCAGCGTTTCGTCCGGCTCGGTGCCGGTGCCGTAGGTGTCGATCAAGAGCGACACCGGCTCGGCCACGCCGATGGCATACGCCAGCTGGACCATGCAGCGCTTGGCATAGCCCGCCGCCACCAGATTCTTGGCGATGTAGCGCGCCATGTAGGCCGCCGAGCGGTCGACCTTGGTGGGATCCTTGCCCGAAAACGCGCCGCCGCCATGCGGACAGGAACCGCCGTAGGTGTCGACAATGATCTTGCGGCCGGTGAGGCCTGTGTCGCCGTTGGGGCCGCCGATTTCGAACGGACCGGCGGGATTGACCCACAGTCTGAAGGTCGGCGTGCGCAGCGCCTGCGGCAGCAGCGGATCGACGATTTCGCGCGCCACTTCCTGCGCGACCCAGGCGGGATCGAGGTCGCGCGCGATCTGGGTGGAGATGATCACGGTTTCGACGCCGGCCATTTTCTGCCCTTCGTAGGCGACGGTGACCTGGCTTTTGGCGTCGGGGCGCAGCCAGGGCAAGGCCCCGGATTTGCGCAGCGCGGCCTGTTTCTGCATCAGGCGATGCGCCAGCCAGATCGGATAGGGCATCAGGTCCGGGGTTTCGTCGCAGGCATAGCCGAACATCAGGCCCTGGTCGCCCGCGCCGATGTCGCCGCCGGCCAGGGTGATGCCCTTGTGAATCTGGATCGACTGGTGATTGAAGCGCACCTGCACTTCGCAGGTGTTGGGGTCGATGCCTGTTTCGGCGTCGCGATAGCCGATGTCGCGCAGCACCTGGCGGGCAATCGCTTCGGCGCGGTTCCGGACTTCGTCGAAGAGTTCACGGCGCACGGTTTTGAACTCGCCGGTAATCACCACCAGGTTGTCGGCGACGAGGGTTTCGCAGGCGACTTTGGCCTCGGGCTCCTCGGCCAGGAAGGCGTCGAGGATGGCGTCGGAAATCTGGTCGGCGACCTTGTCCGGATGGCCTTCGCCAACGGACTCGGAGGTAAACAAATGACGGCGAGGGTTCATGTGCGTGGTCCTGTGTAGCGTGGGTTAATCAAGTGTTGCGAGTTGTGAGGCGCCACAGCGAAGTCACTTCGGCGGCACGCGCAGCGTGCAGCGGATCGGTGTCGTCCGCGGCGCGGGGGTGGGTGGGCCGGGTGTCCATCCGCCCCGCGACGTTCAATCCGGCGGCGTCGAACGCGGCGAGCAGCGCCTCGCGCGAACGCAGTCCCAGATGCTCGGCCAGGTCCGACAGGATGAGCCAGCCTTCGCCGCGTT
>Ga0208244_100327_pt1 | contig 51886 bp, 46 predicted proteins | sample SubbioCR12Aug_5A_FD_184828 | JGI IMG/M metagenome (GOLD analysis project Ga0208244, IMG submission 184828) | Serpentinite rock and fluid subsurface biosphere microbial communities from McLaughlin Reserve, California, USA - CR12Aug_5A (SPAdes) | ecosystem: Environmental > Terrestrial > Deep... | reverse complement strand
AAGGACGGGTTCAGTTCTAATCGGACCGCGACGTACGCGGATTGTTAGCTAACTTTAGGAGACTGTAATGCCAACCTATGTTCGTACCGACAAGTGCGACGGCTGCAAGGGTCAGGACAAGACCGCCTGCATGTACATCTGCCCGCACGACCTGATGAAACTGGACAAGGACGGTTCGGAAACGGGCCACGCCATGAAGGCGTTCAACCAGGAGCCCGAGCAGTGCTGGGAGTGCTATTCCTGCGTGAAGATCTGCCCGCAGCAAGCCATCGAAGTCCGCCACTACGCCGACGTCGTGCCGCTGGGCGGCATGGTGCAGCCGCTGCGTGGTTCCGACTCCATCATGTGGACCATCAAGTTCCGCAACGGCACGCTGAAGCGCTTCAAGTTCCCGATCCGCACCACGCCCGAAGGCTCGATCGATCCCTATGGCAACAAGCCCATGCCCAAGATGGCTGAAATCGAATCCACCGGTTCGTTCACCCGCGACATGATGGGCGGCTACCGTGCCGGCAACCCTGCCGAACTGATCCGTAAGTAATCCCGGTTTAATAGAGAGGTAAATGAAATGGCTGGAGAATTTGGTAATCCCGAAGTTGTCCAGGAGGATGTGGACATCCTCCTGATCGGCGGTGGCATGGCATGCTGCGGCGCTGGCTACGAAGTCATGCGCTGGGCCGATGCGGCCAAGGCCGAGATGGGCATCGATCTTAAAATCAAGCTGGTCGACAAGGCTGCGATGGACCGTTCCGGCGCCGTGGCGCAGGGCCTGTCCGCGATCAACACCTACATCGGCTCCGAGCAGGACCCCGCCGACTACGCCCGCATGGTCTCCAACGACCTGATGGGCATCACCCGCGACGACCTGGCCTACGACTTGGGCCGCAACGTCGACGATTCCGTGCACCTGTTCGAAGAATGGGGCCTGCCGATCTGGAAGACCGACGAAAACGGCGAGCGTCATGACGGCGCCCAGGGTCTGCCCGCACTGAAGGACGGCGGCAAGCCCGTGCGTTCCGGCAAGTGGCAGATCATGATCAACGGCGAATCCTACAAATGGATCGTCGCTGAAGCCACCAAAAAAGCACTCGGCATGGATCGCATCGAAGAGCGTATCTTCATCGTCAAGTTGGTCAACGACAAGAACGACCCGCAGCGCATCGCCGGTGCCGTCGGCTTCTCGACCCGCGACCATAAAGTCGTCGTCTACAAGGCCAAGGCCATCCTGCTGGCCGCGGGTGGTTGCGTGAACATCTTCCGTCCGCGTTCCGTCGGTGAAGGTACCGGCCGCGCCTGGTACCCGGTGTGGAACGCCGGTTCGACCTACGCGATGGCTGCCGAAGCTGGCGCCGAGCTGACCATGATGGAAAACCGCTTCGTGCCCGCCCGCTTCAAGGACGGTTACGGCCCGGTCGGCGCCTGGTTCCTGCTGTTCAAGGCCCAGGCCGTCAACGCCTACGGCGAAGTCTACATGGTGAAGAACAAGGAACTGCTGAACGACTACCCCCCCTACGGGCAGGCAGCCGTTCCCGCATCGTGTCTGCGTAACCACCTGATGCTGAAGGAAATGAAGGAAGGCCGCGGCCCCATCTACATGGACACCGTGACCGCCCTCGCCAAGCTGCGTGAAACCCTGACCCCGCGCGAAGTGAAGCACCTGGAAGCCGAAGCCTGGGAAGACTTCCTCGACATGTGCGTCGGCCAGTGCGGTATCTGGGTCGGGGAAAACATCGAGCCGGAGAAGAAGAACTCCGAACTGATGCCGACCGAGCCCTACCTGCTGGGTTCGCACTCCGGTTGCTGCGGCATCTGGGTGTCGGGTCCGACCGACCTCGGCGCACCGACCGATGAAGCGCATCCCGATGCGGCCAAGATTCCGGCACACCTACCCAAGGGCTGGAGCTGGGGCTACCGCTCGATGACCACGGTCAAGGGTCTGTTCACCGCCGGCGACGGCGTGGGCGCATCCGGCCACAAGTTCTCCTCCGGCTCGCACGCCGAAGGCCGCATGTGCGCCAAGTCCATGGTCAAGTACTGCATCGACAACAAGGATTGGAAACCCGAACTCGACACCTCCGTCGAGCAGCTGGTGGAAGATATCTACAAGCCGGTGCGTACCTACCTCGAGCACAAGGACTACACCACGGCGATCGACGTCAACCCCAACTACATCACGCCCAAGATGCTGCAGTTCCGTCTGCAGAAGATCATGGACGAGTATGTGGCCGGCGTCGCGACCTACTACACGACCAACGCCAACATGCTGGGCGTGGCTGAAGAGAAGCTGAACATGCTGAAGGAAGACGCAGAGAAAATGCGTGCGAAGGACCTGCACGAACTGCTGCGCGCGTGGGAAAACTACCACCGCATCCTGACGGCCGAAGCCCACATGAAGCACATCCAGTTCCGTGAAGAAAGCCGTTACCCCGGCTTCTACTACCGCATGGACAAGAACTTTGTCGATGAGGAAAATTGGCATTGCTTCGTGAACTCGGTCTACGACAAGAACTCCAAACAGTGGAACTGCTTCAAGCGCGCCCACGTGGATCTGGTCGACAAGTCCAAGCTGTTCAAGCCCGCTGCCCACTGATTCATCAAGTAGGCAGTAAACTCCGGGCGCCGCTGTGTTAAAACGGCGCCCTTTAAAACCGGGCGCCATCAGGCGCCCGGTTTTTTTCAAACGGACAAAACTGCAAAGCCAGCAAGGTTTAGCATCCAGTTGAAAGCGCGTACCCTACGCACTCCCCACTGTGTGTTATCGATTTTTGAAGCGAGGGGCTCCGCCCCACGAGGTTGAACCATGAACGAAGCTGAATTTAAAGACATGATCGAAGACTCCCCGTTCGCGGGCAGTCCGGTCAAACCCATCATGCTGACGGAAGACGCGACGCTGCAGTTCCGCTGCCATCGCAACGTCAAGTGCTGGAACGCGTGCTGCAGCAACATCGATATTCCGCTGACGCCCTACGACATCCTGCGCTTGAAAAAGCGCCTGGACCTGTCGTCCGGCGAGTTTCTCAACCAGTATTCGGTGCCGTTCGAAATGGACAAGGACGGCATGCCCGGCGTCAAGCTGAAGCCGGTCGAAGGCGGCACCGCCTGCCAGTTCATGACCCCTGAAGGCTGTGGCGTCTACGAAGACCGTCCGACCGCCTGCCGTTATTATCCGGTGGCCCTCCTGACCATGCGCCGCTCCGACGAATACGTCGACCGCAGCGCCTATGCCATGGTGAAAGAACCGCATTGCCTCGGCCACTTCGAGGACAAGACGCAGACCATCGAGGAGTATCGTCGCGAACAGGGCGTCGAGGAATATGACCAGAAAGCCCATGCCTGGCGCCAACTGGTGGTCAAGCGCAAATCAGCCGGCCCCGCCATCGGCAAGCCCACGCCCATTTCCAACCAACTGTTTTTCATGGCGAGCTACGACGTCGACCGTTTCCGCGCGTTTGTGATGAGCCCGAGCTTCAACGACACCTATGACATCCCGGTCGACGTCATGGCGCTGCTGATCGCCGACGACGAAGCCCTGCTCGATTTCGGTCTGAACTTCCTGCGCCACACCCTGTTCGGCGAAAAATTCGTCGATGAACGGCCGGATGCCTACGAAAAGCGGCTGGCGCGCCGCCGCGCCCTGGCCGAACAGGACAAGGAAGCCGAGTTCCAGAAAAAAATGGAACTCGAAGACGACAAATACTCAGGGGAGCACTGATCCGTATGCGTTGGTTTGCACTGGCCCTGCTTGCATTGTCGGCCCTGCTCCCCGCAGGCGCTTCGGCACAGGCCACGCTCAACAAGTGCGTCGACGCCGAAGGCAAGGTCACCTATTCCAACCTGCCTTGTCGCAACGCGCGAGAAGCGCTCAAGGTGGAAATCGATCCCGCACCGACCCCGGATCCGGTGCGTCCGCAGCCTGCTCCGCAGCAAGCCCCCGTCGCGCCCGTTGCGCCGGCTGCGCCCACCGTACCCGCCGCGGCGCCTGCCCCAGCCGTGCCGGCCACGCCCAGTGCCTCATCCGTGCCGGTCATCCCCAAAATGCCGGCCGCGCCGACCGCGACCAAGGCCCCGGTGATCTCGATTGAGCCCGCCTCCAAATACATCGAAGCCCAGCCAACCCCGGCAATCAAGCTCCCTGAACGCGCCTCCGCAAGTCAGTGCAACGCGTTGAGCGAACAGCTCGGGCGCATCCTCGACAAAATGGATGCGGCCCGCCGCGTGGGCGCCACGCAGGAACAGATGAATACCTGGAATTCGGAAATCAAAGAACTCGAACGCAAGAAACAGCAATCCGGCTGTTTCTGAAACGCCTCCCCGACCATGAACGCACGCACCCTTGACCCAGCCCAACACCTGATCGAAAAAGAGCCGTATTACGAAGCGGTCGGCGACGAAATCCAGCTGTTCGAGGCCGCCTACCGCCAGCAGATCCCGGTATTGCTGAAGGGCCCCACCGGCTGTGGCAAGACGCGTTTCATGGAGCACATGGCGTGGCGACTCAAAAGGCCTCTGATCACGGTGTCGTGCCACGACGATCTCACCGCGTCCGACCTGGTCGGTCGATACCTGGTGAAGGGCGGCGAAACCGTCTGGGTCGACGGCCCGCTCACCCGCGCGGTACGCTGCGGCGGCATCTGCTATCTGGATGAGGTCGTCGAGGCGCGCAAGGACACCATGGTGGTGATCCATCCGCTGGCCGACGACCGCCGCACCTTGCCGATGGAAAAACTCGGCCAGGAAGTCGAGGCGCCGCCCGAATTCTGTCTCGCGATTTCCTACAACCCCGGCTACCAGAGCGTGTTGAAGGATCTGAAGCAATCGACTCGGCAACGCTTCGTTGCACTGGAATTCGACTACCCGTCGGCCGCGCTGGAACGTCGCATCGTCGCCACCGAGTCCGGCGTGTCCGACGCCATCGCCGACAACCTGGTGCGCTTCGCGCAGATGACGCGCAACCTTAAGGGCAGTGGCCTGGAAGAAGGTGCCTCGACGCGGCTGCTGGTGCACGCCGGCAAGCTGATCGCCGATGGCGTCTCCCCGGTCACCGCCTGCAAGTCCGCGGTCGCGCAGGCGGTGACCGACGACGCCGACATGCTGAAGGCGATCCAGGAGCTGTCCTCCTCCATCTTCTGATGGCGCAGCAGCCGTTAACAGCAGTCGAAATGGAGGCCAGCCTCCACGTCTGGCTGGATACCGAATTCACCTTCTTCAAGGTCGAGCAGCTCGCCACCGAGCTGGAACCCCTGACACGCGACGAACAGGATTTCATCCTCGGCTGGATCCGCCGTATCGCCTCCACCCACATTACCCTCGCCTGGCAGTTCGGCCGTCGCGCACCGGCGCTGCTGCCGCGCATGGAGCGGCGCCTGCTTGAAGCGTGGGCGGTGCACACCTGCGACATCTTCGACCGCACCGGCCTGCAGACCGCACTCAGGGTGATGGAGGAGGTCGACAGCTTCGACGACGCGCAGCACGCCAACGATGCCGCCGGCGCGCTGTTCGAGGACATCGCGCCGGTGCTAGGCAATTTCGTCTGCGGTCTTTCCGGTCGCCGCCTGAAGCTCGAGGAAGGCGACGCCGCCTGGACCGACGGTGAGCGCATCGTGCTGCCGCCGCTGATCGCCGCGCTGCCGAACCTGGACGACAACTTTCAGCTTGCCAAGGCCACTGTCGCGCTGTTGTGGGCGCAAACCCGCTTCGGCAGCCTGCGCATCGACCATGCGACCGTCGCTGCCGGCTACGCTGATCCCGAACGCGCGCTGGCCCGCCTGCACGCACTGGAAACGCTGCGCTTGACTGCCTGCATCGCGCGCGAACTGCCCGGTCTGCACCGTCAGATGCAGCGCCTGCGCGCGCAGCTCGACCCCGCACTGCCGCCGGGCTGGCAGCGGTTCGCGGCGGCGCTGGCATCGGACCAGGCCACCCAGGACGACAGCCTGGCCTTGCTCGGCGCAGCCTACGATGAAATCGACTGCCCGCAGTGGAGCGACCAGGGCTGTCTGCGTCCGGAGGCGATCGCTGCCGCCCGCGCGGTCCGCCTGGACAAGGAAAAGGCGCGGCTACGCATCAAGCTGGCCGAACTGCTGGAGGAGCACACGGCCACGCAGCCCGATCCGCAGGCGGCCCCCGAAACGCCGCCCGAACTGGATGTGACGCCGCGCGACGAAAACGGCCTGCTCGACTTCGACATCACCCTGGACGATGCCCCGATCGCGCCGCCCGAAGGCGTCAAGCAGTTGCTGACCTCGGTCTATCTCGATTTCGGCGAGATCCCCCCGGACTACCTCGTCCCGGCGGGCGACGGCGAATACGACGCGAATCGCGTGTTCGACCAGCCCGAGGATCCAGACGCCGTATGGCACGGCACCTATCACGAGAAAGGCGCCGAGCTGTTTCCCGAGTGGGACCACGGCCGCCAGCATTACCGCAAGAACTGGTGCGTGATGCGGGAAAAAACCGTCACCCCGGTGCACGACAGCTTCTATCGCGACACGCTCGACAAATATGCCGGCGTGGTCAAGCAGCTGCGCCGAAAATTCGAGGCGCTGCGCGACGAAAACCGCCTCGACAAGCGCCAGACCCAGGGTGACGAAATCGACCTCGACGCGCTGATCGAGGCGCTCGCCGACGCCAGGGACGGCCGCGAAATGAGCGACCGCCTGTTCGTGCGCATGCACCGCGCCGAGCGCAACATCGCGGTGGCTTTTTTAGTGGACATGAGCGGCTCGACCAAGGGCTGGATCAACGAGGCCGAACGCGAAGCGCTGATCCTGTTGTGCGAGGCACTGGAACTCCTGGGCGACCGCTACGCGATCTACGGTTTTTCCGGCACCACCCGCAAACGCTGCGAGCTATTCCGCATCAAGACCTTCGACGAGTCCTACGACGATGAAGTGAAGGCGCGCATTTCCGGCATCCGCCCACAGGAATACACCCGTATGGGCTTCGCGCTACGCCACATGACCAAACTTTTGAACCAGGTCGAGGCCAAGACCCGCGTGCTGGTGACGCTCTCTGACGGCCGCCCGGACGATTATTTCGACGTCTACCGTGGCCAGTACGGCGTCGAGGACACGCGCATGGCGCTGCAGGAAGCGGCGCGCACCGGCATCCACCCCTTCTGCGTCACGCTCGACCGCGACGCGCGCGACTACCTGCCGCACATGTACGGCGCGGCGCGTTACATCATTCTGGACGACGTGCGACAATTGCCGGTGAAAGTCACCGATATTTACCGACGCATCACGACATGATCCTCGCTTCGCTTGCCCTCTCCCCATCCCTGATGACGCTACTAAGCAATCGACTAAGCCCGCAAGCGGGCAAGTCGCTGCTTATCTCCCGCACGCGGGAGAGGGTGTAAAGGCCATGCCCATGACGATTAACGAACTCAAGGCAGGATTTTTCTACAGCAACGGCGCCTATGGCCGCACCTGGGGCGTGCGCCAGCTGGCCGAAATCACGCTCGACGCCGAGAGCGGCGAGCAGGTCGCGCATTTCAAGGGGATTGCCGGCACCTGCCGCCGCAAGAAGGGTCATTGCAGCCCGGCGGAATTCGCTCGCTGGGCGAAATATCAGGTGGCGTTGCATGAAAACGACTGGAAACGGGTCGGCGGCGACGCGGCCGCCGCCGAATCGCAGGCGGCTTAGGCGGCAGGCGGTTCCGTGGCAGGCAAATCTGCCGCGGGCTCATCGCCCTCCAGAACCACGGCTGCCTGCGTATCCAGATAATCCATGACCGCATAGGTCAGCGCCGTGCAGCCGGTGCCGTCGAGTGCTGAAATCGCGAACACCGGCCCGGTCCATTCGTAATCCGCCACGAACTTGGCCACCACCGCCTCACGCTCGGCCTCGTCCACCATGTCGATCTTGTTCAGCACCAGCCAGCGCGTCTTGTCATACAGCTTCTGATCGTACTTGCGCAGTTCCTCGACGATGGCGCGCGCCTCGTGCACCGCGTCTCCATTGTCTTCCCAGCGCGGTGAGATGTCGACCAGATGCAGCAGCACCCGCGTGCGCTGCAGATGCCGCAGAAACTGGTGGCCCAGCCCCGCGCCTTCGGCTGCGCCCTCGATCAGTCCCGGAATGTCGGCGATGACAAAGCTGCGCTCGCTGTCCACCCGCACCACGCCCAGATTGGGCGCCAGCGTGGTGAACGGATAGTCGGCCACCTTGGGGCGCGCCGCCGAGACGGCACGGATGAAGGTCGACTTGCCTGCATTCGGCATGCCCAAGAGGCCAACGTCGGCCAGCACCTTCAATTCCATTTCCAGTTCCCACTCCTCGCCCGGCTCGCCCAGCGTGTGCTGGCGCGGCGCGCGGTTGGTACTGGATTTGAAGTGCAGGTTGCCCAGACCGCCGCGCCCCCCCTTGGCCAGGCACACCGTCTGGCCGTCCGCGGCCAGGTCGGCGACCACTTCGCCGCTGTTGATGTCGGTGAACACGGTGCCCACCGGCACGCGAACCGTGAGGTCTTCGCCGCCCTTGCCGTAGCACTGCGCGCCGCGCCCGTTTTCACCGTTTTGCGCCTTGAAGTTGCGCTTGAAGCGAAACTCGATCAGGGTATTGATGTTGCGGTCGGCCACCGCGATGATACTGCCGCCTCGACCGCCGTCGCCCCCATCGGGCCCACCAAAGGGAATGTTCTTCTCGCGCCGGAACGAAGCGCTGCCGTCTCCGCCCTTGCCGGCGATGACCTGAATTTTGGCTTCGTCAATGAATTTCATATTTTGATTCCCAACAAACAAAAAAGCCCCATCCGGCGGACAGGGCTTTTTGCGAACGAGTCGGAGTCAGCTCAAATCAACTCAGGCTGCAACCGGCTCAATGCGAACCATGCGACGGCGGGCAGCGCCCTTGACCTCGAACTTGACCGTACCGTCCGCCTTGGCGAACAGGGTGTGGTCCTTGCCGATGCCGACGTTGTCGCCGGGGTGGAACTGGGTACCGCGCTGACGCACGATGATGTTGCCTGCCAGAACCAGTTCACCGCCGTAGCGCTTGACGCCCAGACGCTTCGACTCCGAATCGCGACCGTTACGCGAACTGCCGCCTGCTTTCTTGTGTGCCATGTTATGTGCTCCTTATGCGGTGATGCCGCCGATTTGCACTTCGGTGAAGTGCTGGCGATGGCCCTGGCTCTTGCGATAGTGCTTGCGACGACGCATCTTGAAGATCTTGATTTTGTCTCCGCGAGCCTGGTTCAGCACCGTGGCCGTAACCGTGGCGCCGCGCAGCATGGGCGCGCCCATCTTGATGTCGGCACCATCGCCCACCATCAACACTTGGTCGAAGGTGATTTCGCTGCCGATCTCGCCGTCCAGCTTTTCAATTTTAAGTTTGTCACCGGCGCTCACGCGATATTGCTTGCCGCCGGTTTTGATGACTGCGTACATGGGGGGTCTCCAACCAATTCGAACCCAGGAAAGCGCGAGATTCTATCGGTCTTGCCAAAACAAGTCAAACCCTTTGGCAGGCTATTTGAATACATCGCGCGGTGAAAAAGCCCGGCGGGACTGCTACCATTGCCGGCTTATCAAAATAAACAGCCTGAATCGTGTCCCTGGAGAGCCTGCAATCCTACCTGGCCGACGACATGCGCGCCGTCGATCATGTCATCCGTCAAAGCCTGTATTCCGATGTGGTGCTCATCCGCCAGGTCTCCGAATACATCATCAACAGCGGCGGCAAGCGGCTGCGGCCGGCGCTGGTGTTGCTGTCGGCCGGCTGCTTCAACTATTCCGGCAAGGCGCACCACGAGCTCGCCGCGGTGGTCGAATTCATCCATACCGCCACGCTGCTGCACGACGACGTGGTCGACGAATCCGAACTGCGGCGCGGCCGCAAAACCGCCAACGCCCTGTTCGGCAATGCCGCCAGCGTGCTGGTCGGCGACTTCCTCTACTCACGCGCCTTCCAGATGATGGTCGCGGTCGACAACATGGAAGTCATGCGCATTCTGTCCGACGCCACCAACACCATTGCCGAAGGCGAAGTGCTGCAACTGCTCAACTGCCACGACCCCGACATCGACGAAGAGAACTACCTGCGCGTCATTCGCTACAAGACCGCCAAGCTGTTCGAAGCCGCCGGTCGGCTCGGCGCCGTCATCGGCGGCGGCACCGAGGAAGAGAAAACCGCGCTGGCGCACTACGGCATGCACCTCGGCACCGCGTTCCAGCTGATCGACGACGTGCTCGACTACTCCGGCGACTTTCTCAAGACCGGCAAGAACATCGGCGACGACCTCGCCGAGGGCAAGCCCACCCTGCCGCTGCTGTATGCAATGAAGCACGGCACGCCCGAGCAGGCTGCGAGCATCCGCCAGGCCATCGAGCACGGCGGGCTTACCGAATTCCAGAGCGTGCTCGCCGCGATCAAGGACACCCACGCCTTGCAGTACACGCGCGAAGCAGCGCAGCGCGAAATTCAAATGGCCAACACAGCAATTTCTTGCTTACCTGATTCAAATTCCAAATCAGCTTTGCTACAATTAGCGGCTTTCGCGGTTGACCGTAGTTTCTGACCGCGCAGACAAAGCAGTTTCCCGGTAGTTTTTCAAACGGGGTTCGCACAGAACCCGCCATCTGCCTCGGGGCGTAGCTCAGCCTGGTAGAGTACTGCGTTCGGGACGCAGGAGTCGGAGGTTCGAATCCTCTCGCCCCGACCATCTTTCTTCCATTGCGGAAACCCTGGCCTTGCCGTTTCACTGCCCCGACCGGCAGCCGAAACACGACGTGGTTGCGCCCACACGACACCCCCCACATTTGCTCAAACAGCGTTGCTGGGGGCTTACGGGCACTTGCATTGGCCTGAAATATGTTTTTCAACACCCCCTTGCCTTGGCGCCGGATTCAGATAAGCTAGCGCCACCCGCTTACCAGAGTTATTGAGGGCATGCCCTGCAGGCATTGAAATTGAGCCATTGCCATCCGCCCATTTATTCACAATAATCTGAACCGGACTTTTCCACACACTCACCAAGGGAGCTATCACACATGAACAGAAAAGAACTCGTCGACGCACTGGCCGCCAAGACCAACTCCACCAAGGCTGATGCTGAGCGCGCCGTCGCCGGTCTGATCGACATCGTCTCGACCACGCTGAAAAAGGGCGATTCCATCACCCTGGTTGGCTTCGGCACGTTTGAAGTGCGCAAGCGCGCTGCACGTACCGGCCGCAACCCCAAGACCGGCGCAGAGCTGAAGATCAAGGCTGCCAAGGTTCCCGCATTCAAGGCCGGCGCAACGCTGAAGGCCATGGTGAACGGCGTCAAGAAGTAAATCCAAATTTCCCTTGCCGCGTGCATGGGAAAACAGACGGGCGCTGCTTAGGCAGCGCCCGTTCTTTTTTGCAGTTCCCATTCGCATCGGCTGCGCCAGTCACCCCCTGCCCGCGACGTGATCCACCACGCATTCAACGCAATAGACCCAATCCGCATACGGATTTAGCCACGTCCGATGCGGCTAGAATGACCGCTTTTAACAGGAGTCCACCATGTCCGAACCCGTTGTGTACGATCGCAATCCCGCCGAACTCGAACTCGAACCCGGCGAATACTGGTGGTGTTCGTGCGGCCGCTCGATGACGCAGCCCTTCTGCGACGGCTCGCACGAAGGCACCGGGCTGGAGCCGGTCTCGTTCGTCATCAAGGAAAAGACCACTGTGTGGCTGTGCAACTGCAAGCACACCCAGGACAAACCTTTCTGCGATGGTTCGCACAACGACCTGCCCGATGATATTTTCTGACTCGCATCCAGCCGTGAACGAACCCGAACGTGTGCTGGCCTTCTGGTTCGGTCCGCCGGGCAGCGCGACCGAGATAGCCGGGCGGCAAAACAAGTTGTGGTTCGGCAAGTCGCCCGCCAACGACCAGGCAGTCATCGATCATTTTTCCGCCACGCTGACGGCTGCCACTGCAGGCCAGTTGGATCACTGGGCTAGCACTCCGCGCGGACGGCTGGCACTGGTGATCGTGCTCGACCAGTTTCCGCACCACATCCATCGCGACCAGCCGCAGGCCTTCGCCACCGACCCGCAATCGCTGGCATTAAGCCTGGACGCGCTGACGACAGGTGAGGACCGGCAACTGGCACCGATCGAGCGCGTGTTTCTGTACCTGCCACTGGAGCATGCCGAGTCGCTCGAGGTGCAGGACCGGTCCGTTTTACTGTACGAACAATTGGCGCACGAAGCGGTGGCCGACGAACGCAAGCTGTTCGACGGCTTCCTCGATTACGCGCGCAAGCATCGCGACGTGGTCGCGCGCTTCGGCCGCTTCCCGCATCGCAATGAAATCCTTGGGCGCCCCTCCACGCCGGAAGAACTTGAGTTCCTGAAACAGCCCGGCTCGCGCTTCTAGCCGGTAAAATGGCGGCTTTTGCGCCTTCCGGCCTGCTCATGTCCCGCCAGATCCTCGTCACCTCCGCCCTGCCCTACGCCAACGGCAGCATCCACCTCGGCCACCTGGTCGAATACATCCAGACCGATATCTGGGTGCGCTTCCAGAAGATGCGCGGCCACGACTGCCGCTATATGTGCGCCGACGACACCCACGGCACCGCGATCATGCTGCGCGCGGAAAAGGAAGGCATCACGCCGGAAGCGCTGATCGGCCGGGTGTGGGACGAGCACACGCGCGACTTCGCGGGCTTTCACATCGGCTTCGACCATTACTACTCGACACATTCGGACGAGAACCGTGAGCTTGCTTCCAGGATTTACCTGCGTCTGAGGGAAGCCGGGCTGATCGAAGTGAAGACGATCGCCCAGTTGTACGACCCGGTCAAAAACCTGTTTCTGCCTGATCGTTTCATCAAGGGCGAATGCCCAAAATGCGGCGCAGCGGACCAGTACGGCGACAACTGCGAAGCGTGCGGCGCAACCTACAGCCCCACCGAGCTGAAGAACCCGGTGTCGGCAGTGTCGGGCGCGACGCCGGTGCACAAGGATTCCGAGCATTACTTCTTCAAGCTCGGCGACTGCGAGGCTTTCCTGCGCGAATGGACCAAGTCGGGCGCCTTGCAGGACGAGGCCGCCAACAAGATGCAGGAATGGTTCGCCTCGGGTCTTAACAACTGGGACATCAGCCGCGACGCGCCCTATTTCGGCTTCGAGATTCCCGACGCGCCGGGCAAGTATTTCTACGTGTGGCTGGATGCGCCGGTGGGTTACATGGCGAGCTTCGCCAAGTATGCGAAGGAAAACGGCCTCGACTTCGATACTTGGTGGGGCGCCGATTCGAAAACCGAACTGGTGCATTTCATCGGCAAGGACATCCTGTATTTCCACGCCCTGTTCTGGCCGGCGATGCTCAAATTTTCCGGCCACCGCCTGCCGACCGCGGTGTACGCGCACGGCTTTTTGACGGTGAACGGGCAGAAGATGTCGAAGTCGCGCGGTACCTTCATCACCGCCGAAAGCTACCTCGCGCAGAAGCTGAATCCGGAGTGGCTGCGCTATTACTACGCCGCCAAGCTCAACGGCTCGATGGAGGACATCGATCTCAACCTCGACGACTTCGTCGCGCGGGTGAACTCCGACCTGGTCGGAAAATTCATCAACATCGCCAGCCGCACCGCCGGTTTCATCCACAAGAACTTCGAGGGCAAGCTCGCCGACGGTGTCGCCAACCTCGAGCTGATCGGCGATTTCCAGGCCGCCGCCGGCACGATCGCTGCGCACTACGAGGCGCGCGACTATGCCAAGGCCCTGCGCGAGATCATGGCGCTGGCCGACCGCGCCAACCAGTACGTGGCAGACGAGAAGCCGTGGGAACTGGCGAAGAAGCCCGAAGCGGTGTATCGACTGCACGAAGTCTGCACGGTTGCGCTGAACTGCTTCCGCCTGCTGACCCTGTACCTGAAACCGGTGCTGCCGAAACTGGCCGAGCAGGTCGAAGCCTTCCTCAACATTCCGCCGCTGGCCTGGGAAGACGCGCAGAGCCTCTTCATCCGCCACCGCATCAACGAATACAGCCACCTGATGACCCGTATCGACCCCAAATCCATCGAAGCCATGGTAGACGCCAACAAGCAGAACCTCGAACCAACCCCCGCCCCCGCACCGGCGCGCCACGCCGAAGCGCAGGTGCATGCCGCGCAGCCGGCGGCCACGCCCGTATCTGAAACCATCAGCATCGACGACTTCGTCAAGATCGACCTGCGCATCGCGCGCATCGCCAACGCCGAGCACGTCGAAGGCGCCGACAAGCTGTTGCGGCTCACCCTCGACCTTGGCGAACTCGGCACGCGCCAGGTGTTTGCCGGCATCAAGTCGGCCTATGCGCCGGAAGCGCTGGTGGGGCGGCTCACCGTAATGGTCGCCAACCTGGCGCCGCGCAAGATGAAGTTCGGCATGAGCGAAGGCATGGTGCTGGCTGCCTCCGGCAACGCGCCGGGTCTCTTCATCCTGTCGCCCGACAGCGGCGCGCAGCCGGGCATGAAGGTGAAGTGACCGCGGCATGAAGACGCAGCGCCTGCACAGCATGGGCCGCGTGCAGGGCCAGTTCAGCGTTTTCCAGCAGCGGATCGATTGAACACCTGAGGTTCGGGCAAAAAAATGCCCGACTCGTGAGAGCCGGGCAGAGTATCCACCAAAGGAGGAGGATTGGAGGAGACAACACTGCTGAGCCATTGCGGCAACACCAGCGTTATAAGAATTCTCTAATATAACGAAATGCCTGTCAACACTTTTTTACAGGCCGACCCTTGGTTATTTCGTATCAGCCCGCGCCGAAGATCAGTAAATGACGTTGACCGCCTCGGGCTTGAGCCAGTCACCCAGGGATTCGATCAGCCGGTCGTCCAGCCTTACCCGCCATTCCTCGCCCAACCGCACGCGGCAGCGCGCATCCTGGTTGTGGTAGTCCACCCAGACCGGGCAGCCGCCCTCTTCCACCTTGTAGGGCGCGAGCAACTCACTTAATTTGCGGCCACTGTTAGGCTGGCCGTGGCACTGGCCGTTGCACGCCAGCCGCAGCCCCTGGGCGAAGCGGGTGCGCGCCCCCGCCAGGTCATAGATCCGCTCCGCGGTGACCCGCAGGCCGCCCGAATAATCGTCGCGATTGACCTTGCCTTCGATGACCAGCAGCGTGTCGTCCTTCAGCAGATGGCGGTTCTGCTCGAAGAGTTCGTTGAAAATCACCACCTCGACCTGCGCCGTCGCGTCGTCCAGCAGCAGAATCATCATCTTGCCGCGCCGGGTCATCTGGGTGCGCAGCGAGACGACGATGCCGGCCAGCATCTGGGGTTCGCGGGCGGGTTCCAGGCTGTCGAGCTGTTTCTTGGCGAAACCGGACACTTCCGCCAGATACGAGGTGAAGGGGTGGCCGCTGAAGAAATAGCCCAGCGCGGACTTTTCCTGCAGCAGTTTTTCCTGCTCGGGCCATGCCGGCACGTCGATCAGATCTTCGCCGCCGCCGTCGAGCAACTCGCCGAACAGCCCCACCTGACCGCCGCTGCGCGCCGCGCGGTCGGCGGTTTCCAGTGCCGCGCCGACCGAGGCCATCAGGCTGGCACGGTGATCGTTGAGGTTGTCGAAGGCGCCCGCCTTCACCAGTGCTTCCAGCACGCGACGGTTGAGGTAACGCTTGTCGACGCGCCGCGCCAGATCGAATAAGCCTTTATACGGTCCGTTGGCTTCACGTTCGGCGACGATAGCACCGATTGCCGCTTCGCCGCTGCCCTTGATCGCACCCAATCCATAGCGGATTTCAGTCTTGCTGACCGGGTCGAAGCGGTAGCCCGACAAATTGATGTCGGGCGGCAGCAGGGTCAGCCCGTTGGCGCGGCAGTCCTCGTAGAAGACGCGCACCTTGTCGGTGTCGGACATTTCCGACGACATGGTGGCGGCCATGAATTCGGCCGGGTAATAGGCCTTGAGCCAGGCGGTGTGATAGGCCACCAGCGCGTAGGCGGCCGAGTGCGACTTGTTGAAGCCGTATTCGGCGAATTTCTCCATCAGGTCGAACAGGCGCTCGGCGACCTTGGTATCCGCCCCGCGCTTAGCCGCGCCGGCAAGGAAAATCTCGCGCTGCTTGGCCATTTCCTCGGGCTTCTTTTTGCCCATGGCGCGCCGCAGCATGTCGGCGCTGCCGAGGCTGTAGCCCGCCAGGATCTGCGCCACCAGCATCACCTGTTCCTGGTAAACGATGATGCCGTAGGTCGATTTCAGCACCGGCTCGAGATCGGGATGGAAATACTCCGGCTTCTGCTTGCCCTGCTTGCGCGCGATGAAGTCGTCCACCATGCCGGAGCCGAGCGGCCCCGGGCGGTTAAGCGCCATCAGCGCGATGATGTCTTCGAAGCAGTCGCCCTTCAGCTTCTTTTCCAGATCCTTGGCCGAGCGCGATTCGGACTGGAACACCGCCGTCGTGTTGCCGTCGGCGAACAGCTTGTACACCGCTGGATCGTCGAGCGGCAGGTCTTCCAGGCGGAAGCCCTTGCGGTCCTCATGCCGCTGCACGAACCGCACCGCCTCGGCCAGGATGGTGAGCGTGCGCAGGCCGAGAAAGTCGAACTTGACCAGGCCGATCGCCTCGACGTCGTCCTTGTCAAACTGCGACACCATCGATTCCGAGCCTTCGGCGCGGTACAGCGGACAGAAATCGGTGAGCCTGCCCGGCGCGATCAGCACACCGCCCGCATGCATGCCGACGTTGCGGGTGATGCCCTCGAGCTTTTCCGCGAGCGGCAGCAGTTCAGCGAGTTCTTCCTCGTTCCGCGCGCGCTCGTCGATCTGCGGTTCCTTCTCGCGCGCCTCGGCCAGCGAAATGCCGAGCTCGTTGGGCACCAGCTTGACGAACTTGTCAACGAACAGATACGGCAGGTCGAGCACGCGGCCGACGTCGCGCAGCACCGCCTTGGCCGCCATGGTGCCAAAGGTGGCGATCTGCGACACCGCGGCGTGGCCGTACTTTTCCTTGACGTACTGGATCACGCGATCGCGCCCGTCCTGGCAGAAGTCGATGTCGAAGTCGGGCATCGACACCCGCTCGGGGTTGAGGAAGCGTTCGAACAGCAGGTCGTAGGCCAGCGGATCGAGGTCGGTGATGCGCAGGCTGTAGGCAACCAGCGAACCGGCGCCGGAGCCGCGCCCCGGGCCTACCGGGACATTGTTGTTCTTCGCCCAGTTGATGAAGTCGGACACGATCAGGAAGTAGCCCGGAAAACCCATCTGGATGATGGTCCCCAGCTCGAACTCCAGCCGCTCGGTGTATTCCGGCAGCCTGGCGGCGCGGACGTCTGGATCGGGATAGAGCTGGGCCATGCGCTCGGCGAGGCCCTCGAAGGAACGCTGCCGCATGTAGTCGTCGAGGCTCATGCCGTCCGGTGTCGGAAAATCGGGCAGCCGACTCTTGCCGAGTTCGAGTTGGAGGTTGCAGCGCTTGGCGATTTCCACGCTGTTGGCCAAGGCTTCCGGCAGGTCGGCGAACAGTTCGGCCATCTCGTCCGGCGATTTGAAATACTGTTCGGCGGTGAATGGCCGCGGCCGGCGCGGGTCGCCCAACATCATGCCCTCGGCGATGCACACACGCGCCTCGTGCGCCTTGAAATCGTCGGGCGCGACGAACTGGATCGGATGAGTGGCGACCGCCGGCAGGTTCAGCGCCGCGCCGAGATCGAGCAGGCCGTCGATCAGGCGCTCGGTATGCGGCTGACCGTAGCGCTGTAGTTCCAAATAATAGCGGCCGGGAAACAGTGCAGCCCAGGCTTCGGCCGCGGCGCGCGCGGCGTCGGATTTGTCGTCGAGAATCGCCTGCGCGACGTTGCCGGCGTCGCCGCCCGACAAGGCCAGCAGGCCCTCGGTGCCTTCCGCCAGCCAGGCAGGATCGATCTCGGCGCGGCCGCGATGGATGTTGTCCTGATAGGCGCGGGTGAGCAGTTCGCACAGGCGGCGATAGCCCTCGCGGTGCTGCACCAGCAGCAGCAGGCGCGACGGCCGGTTGCGGTCGGCGGCGTTGCTTACCCAGACGTCGCAACCGAACACCGGCTTGATGCCGGCGCCGCGCGCCGCGCGGTAGAACTTCACCCAGCCGAAGGTGTTGGACAGGTCGGACAGCCCGAGCGCGGGCATGCCGATGCTCTTGGCACGCTTGACGGCTTCGTCCACCCGCACCAGGCCATCGACGACGGAATACTCGGTGTGCAGGCGGAGATGGATGAAACGCGGGTCGGTCATGGGAATGCAACAGAAAAGCAGGCGATCATTTTAACGCCGCGCGGGGGTGAGCCAAAAAACAAAAAGGCAGCCGAAGCTGCCTTTTGTTCGAACCGTACCCAGCGCTCAGTTTGCGCGGCGCTTGAATTCGTTGGTGCGGGTATCGATTTCAATCATGTCGCCGATTTCGACGAAGGCCGCCACCGGCAGTTCGAACCCGGTGGGCTTGATGCGCGCCGGCTTCATGACCTTGCCCGAGGTGTCGCCGCGCACGGCGGGCTCGGTGTATTCGACTTCGCGCACGACGGTGGTGGGCATCTCGACCGAGATCGCCTTGCCGTCGTAGAACACCACTTCGACCGGCATGCCGTCGTCGAGGTAGTTCAGCGCGTCGCCGAGGTTTTCGCCTTCGACTTCATACTGGTTGTATTCGCTGTCCATGAACACGTACAGCGGATCGGCGAAGTAGGAATAAGTGCATTCCTTGCGGTCAAGGTTAACGGTTTCGAACTTGTCGTCGGCGCGGTAAACGCTTTCCATGCCGGAACCGTTGAGCAGGTTCTTCATCTTCATTTTGACGACGGAAGCATTACGGCCCGATTTCGAGAATTCGGCCTTCTGCACCACCATCGGGTCTTTGCCGATCATCACGACGTTGCCGGCGCGGAGTTCCTGTGCGATTTTCATGGGTGTGTCCTGCTGCGAGAGCGCTAAGGGTTTGAGAAAACCCGGCATTCTAACTTATTTTCAACAAAATCAACCAGCTTGTCGGTGAGCCGGCCGGCCTGACTGAGGCGGACGAGCCAATCCACGGCGTGGCGTTCGATGGTGGCCTGCTGCGTCCGCCACGCGGTCCAGCAGGCCGCCACGCTGGCCCCCGCCTCTGGCATGCCGTTCCAGTGCCGCCACATCCCCGCGACCGCCCGCGCCGCCCCGGCCTCCATCCCTTCGACATACAGCGCCCGCAACGCCTCCAGCTTGTGCCAGTGTGCGGCGTCGGCCTGCGGGTAAGCCTGCCAGACGAAGGGCCGGGCCGCCGTCTGCGCACGCACGCAGGAATCCTCGCCGCGCACGAAATTGAGGTCGCACGCCCACAGCAGGCGATCGTAGGCGTCCTGGTCGGTGAAGGGCAGCACGTGCAGCCGCAGCGCGCCGCGCACGGCGGCGTCGCCCGCCTTCAACGACGAAACACCCAGCCAGGCGGCCAACTGCGGGATCACCCGGCCTTCCGGCACCAGGCAGGTGATCGGCCGCGCGTCGGCCGCCCAGGCATCGAGCAACGCAGGCAGCGCGGGATTTTCGTAGGCGAACAGCGACACGCGCAATTCTTCCGGCTGCTGCAGTTCCAGCCCCAGCGCACGCCAGAATGCTGCAATGCCCTGCCGCTGGAAGGCCTCGCGGCGCGCGGGGAGATCGGGTTCGACCAGCAGGCCGCCGGTATCCGGCGTGAAGCCGGGAAAAAAGAAATGCTTGGTCAGCGGCAGGCGCGGATGCGGCGACGGCAGTCCATGGTGATCAGCCACCCAGGATTCAGCGGAGAGATATTCGAGATTGATCCACACCGGCGGCGGCGATTGCGCGCTCATCGCGGCCAGATAGGTTTCCGGCAACGCGCAGCCGAAAGCCTCGATCACGACCTGTGCCGGCACGGCTGCCGCAAAGGGCGCACGCCATGCGCAGACCGTCACGCCCTCGCAGCGCTGCTCTGCAGCATGCGGATCGATCGCCGGCCAGATGCGCTGGAACGCATCAAGCTCATCCACCCACAAGCGCACGGCAAGGCCATGCTCCCGTGCCAGCCCGCGCGCCAGCCGCCAGGCGATGCCAATATCGCCGTAGTTGTCGACGACGTTGCAGAAGATGTCCCAGCGCGTGCCCATGGCGCGCATCCTACCGCAACGCACCGGCCGCTTTCAGCACCAACTCGAGTTGGAAGGAAACCACAGCTTGGCAAAGGCCCTTGTTTTTATACGGTTTCCACTTGTAAAAACGCATGCGCGGTAGTAAAAATGCAATCAGTTTGGTTTCAAGAACCGTGCAGGTTTGGCATTACCGCAGGGGCATCACCGGGTAGCGCGCTTGAATTCAGACCGACGGCCAAAAAAATCATGCCGTCCTGTCGTCCGCGTCAGCGGTTATGTTTGTGTCACGCCGAGGAGGAAGTTTTAATGGCAACAGGTACAGTCAAATGGTTCAGCGACGCCAAGGGTTTCGGCTTCATCACCCCCGATGACGGCGGCGAGGATGTGTTCGCACATTTCTCCGCCATCCAGTCCAACGGCTTCAAGACCCTGAAAGAAGGTCAAAAGGTCACGTTCGAGGTCAGCCAGGGCCCCAAGGGCAAGCAGGCGTCCAACATCCAGCCGCAAGCTTGAGTTGTTGAGCTGAAATGAAAAACCCCGCCTCGGCGGGGTTTTTCATTTGGGCCCGGCCCCCGCCGAGGCGGGGTTTTTTATTGCCCAAAAAAACAAGGCTTACATCTTCGCAACCATCGCCTCGGCAAACGCCGAGCACTTCACCTCGGTCGCGCCGTCCATCAGGCGCGCGAAGTCGTAGGTCACGGCCTTGGCGGCAATGGCCTTTTCCATGCTGGACACGATGAGGTCGGCCGCTTCGATCCAACCCAGATGGCGCAACATCATCTCGGCCGACAGGATCAGCGAACCCGGGTTGACGTAGTCCTTGCCGGCGTATTTCGGTGCGGTGCCGTGGGTGGCTTCGAACATCGCCACGGTGTCGGACAGGTTGGCGCCCGGCGCGATGCCGATGCCGCCGACTTCTGCCGCCAGCGCGTCGGAGATGTAGTCGCCGTTGAGGTTGAGCGTGGCGATCACGTCGTACTCGTCGGGACGCAGCAGGATCTGCTGCAGGAAGGCGTCGGCGATCACGTCCTTGATGACGATGCCGTTGGGCAGTTCCATCCACGGACCCTCGCCGATCAGCTTGGCGCCGAATTCGCGCGCGGCGAGTTCATAGCCCCATTTCTTGAAACCGCCCTCGGTGAATTTCATGATGTTGCCCTTGTGCACCAGGGTCACCGAGCGGCGCTTGTTGTCGATCGCGTACTGGATGGCCTTACGAATCAGGCGCTCCGAGCCTTCGACCGACACCGGCTTGATGCCGATGGCCGAGCTCTCTGGGAAACGGATTTTCTTGACGCCCATTTCCTTTTGCAGGAAGTCGATGACCTTCTTCACCTGGTCCGAATTGGCTTCCCACTCGACGCCGGCGTAGATGTCCTCGGTGTTCTCGCGGAAGATCACCATGTCGACCTTTTCCGGCGCCTTTACCGGGCTCGGCACGCCGGTGAAGTAGCGCACCGGACGCAGACACACATACAGATCCAGCATCTGACGCAGCGCGACGTTGAGCGAGCGGATGCCGCCCGAGGTGGGCGTGGTGAGCGGTCCCTTGATCGAAATCACGTAGTCCTTCACCGCCTGCACGGTTTCTTCCGGCAGCCATTGGTCGTCGCCGTAGACCTTGACCGCCTTCTCGCCGGCGAACACTTCCATCCAGGCAATCTGCTTTTTGCCGCCGTAGGCCTTGGCCACCGCCGCGTCGACCACACGGCGCATTGCCGGGGTGATATCGACGCCGGTGCCGTCGCCCTCAATGAAGGGAATGATGGGCGTGTCCGGCACGTTCAGTGAATTGTCGGCGTTGACGGTGATTTTCTGACCTGCGGCGGGAATCTGGATATGTGTGCTCATGATGTCTCGAAACGTTGTTACCTAAAGGGTAAAATTGGGACTTTGCCCCCACCCGAAGTGTCGCGTCTTATTTTGTTCAACAAACCCTACGGCGTGCTCAGCCAGTTCACCGCCGAAGGCCGCTGGCAGGGTTTGCGGGATCACCTTTCGCTGCCGGGTGTGTACGCAGCCGGACGCCTGGATGCGGACAGCGAAGGTTTGCTGATTTTAACCGATGACGGCGCGCTCCAGAGCCGCATCGCCGATCCCAAACACAAGCTGCCGAAAACCTATTGGGCACAGGTCGAGGGTGCGCCGAGCGAGGACGATCTCGAACCGCTACGCCGCGGCGTCGATCTCGGCGACTTCGTCACCCGCCCAGCCCAGGCGCGCCTCATCGAAGAACCCGCCGGCCTGTGGCCGCGCAACCCGCCGATCCGCTTTCGCCAGGCGATCCCGACAAGTTGGATCGAACTGACGATTACCGAAGGCAAGAACCGCCAGGTGCGGCGGATGACAGCGAAGATCGGCTTCCCGACGCTGCGGCTGATCCGCGCTGCCGTCGGCGAATGGACGCTGGGCAGTCTTCAGCCCGGAGAATGGAAAGAGATTCATGTCTGAAACCGAAATCTGGCTGCCCCATGTCGTCGTCGCTGCCATCGTCGAGCGCGACGGCAAGTTCCTGCTGGTGGAGGAGCACACCGCCGAAGGCCTGCGCCTCAATCAGCCCGCCGGCCACTGGGAGCGCGGCGAGACGCTGATCGAGGCGGTGCGACGCGAAGCGCTCGAGGAGACCGCGCACCACGTCGAGCCGACCGCGCTGCTCGGCTGTTACACCACCCACTATCCGCAACGCGACATTACCTATCTGCGCTTCGCCTACGTCTGCAGCGTGACCGGCTTCGAGGCCGAACGCGCGCTGGATACCGGCATCGTGCGCGCCGTCTGGCTGACGCCGGAGGAGCTCGCCGCCCATCCCACGCCACACCGCAGCCCGCTGGTGATGCGCTGCATGCAGGACTATCTGGCCGGACGGCGCTTTCCGCTCGACTTCGTGAGCCACGCATGAGCACCAAGGTCGTTGTCGGCATGTCGGGCGGGGTCGATTCCGCCGTCGCCGCCTATCTCTTGAAGCAGCAGGGATACGACGTGCTCGGCGTCTTCATGAAGAACTGGGACGACGACGACAACACCGAGCAGTGCACCGCGCGCCAGGATTTTCTCGACGTGCTGGCGGTGGCCGACGTCCTCGGCATCGAGGTCGAGGCGGTGAATTTCGCCGCCGAATACAAGGAACGCGTGTTCAGCTACTTCCTCGCCGAATACCAGGCCGGGCGCACCCCCAACCCCGACGTGCTGTGCAACGCCGAAATCAAGTTCAAGGCCTTCCTCGACGACGCCATCGCGCGCGGCGCTGAGTTCATCGCCACCGGGCATTACGTCGGCAAGGGTGAGGACGCCGCCGGCCGCGCCACGCTGCTGCGCGCACTGGATACCAACAAGGACCAGAGCTATTTCCTCTACCGCCTGAGCCAGGCGCAGCTCTCTCCTTCCCTGTTTCCGCTGGCGCAGCTGCCCAAGCCCGAAGTGCGCGCGCTGGCACAAAAAATCGGCCTGCCCAACGCCGCCAAGAAGGACAGCACCGGCATCTGCTTCATCGGCGAGCGCAACTTCCGCGAGTTCCTCGAACGCTACCTGCCGCGCGACCCCGGCGACATGAAAACGCCCGAAGGCCGCGTCGTCGGGCAGCACCAGGGCCTGATGTACTACACCCTCGGCCAGCGCCAGGGCCTCGGCATCGGCGGGCAGAAGGACAGCAGCGACGAGCCCTGGTTCGTCGCCGCCAAGGACATGGCGACCAACACGCTGGTCGTGGTGCAGGGGCACGACCATCCGCTGCTCAAGCGCTCGACACTGGCCGCCGGCCAGCTCAACTGGATCAGCGGCATCGCGCCCGATCCAGGCCGCGCCTATACCGCCAAGACCCGCTACCGGCAGACCGACGCTTCCTGCCGCATCACCCGACTGGAGGACGACACGCTGGAACTCGCCTTCGACGCGCCGCAATGGGCCGTCACGCCCGGCCAGTCCGTGGTTTTATACGAGGGCGAAGTGTGCCTCGGCGGCGGCATCATTACCTGAACCCGCTACAATCTACGCATTCAAGACTTCCATCCCATCATGTCGCACGAAGCCCCCGCCCCCGCCGCCAACTTCATCCGCAACATCATCGACGAGCAGAACGCCGCCGGAAAATGGGGCGGCCGCGTTGAGACGCGCTTCCCGCCCGAGCCCAACGGCTATCTGCACCTCGGCCATGCCAAGTCGATCTTCCTGAATTTCGGCCTGGCGCGCGACTACGGCGGCGTGTGCCACCTGCGCTTCGACGACACCAACCCGGAGAAGGAAGAACAGGAATACGTCGACGCCATCACCGAATCGGTGAAGTGGCTGGGCTTCGACTGGGGCAAACACCTCTACTTCGCCTCGAACTATTTCGACGCCATGTACGCCTGCGCCGAGTACTTGATTACGGCCGGCCACGCCTATGTTGATTCGCTCAGCGCAGATGAGATGCGCGCCTACCGCGGCACGCTGACCGAGCCGGGCAAGGACAGCCCCTACCGCAGCCGCAGCGCGGAGGAAAACCTCGACCTCTTCCGCAAAATGCGCGCCGGCGAATTCCCCGACGGCGCCCACGTGCTGCGCGCCAGGATCGACATGGCCTCGCCCAACATCAACCTGCGCGATCCGGCGATCTACCGCATCAAGCGCGCCCACCACCACAACACCGGCGACACCTGGTGCATCTACCCGATGTACACCTACGCGCACCCGATCGAGGACGCGATCGAGCACATCACGCACTCGATCTGCACCCTGGAATTCGAGGACCAGCGCCCGTTCTACGACTGGCTGCTCGACAAGCTCGCCGACGGCGGCTTCTTCACCCGCCCGCTACCGCAGCAGATCGAGTTCGCTCGGCTCAACCTCACCTACGTCGTGCTCTCCAAGCGCAAGCTGATCCAGCTGGTCGATGAAAAACACGTCAGCGGCTGGGACGATCCGCGCCTGCCCACGCTCGTCGGTGCGCGCCGTCGCGGCTATACGGCGGAAGGCTTCAAACGCTTCACCGACCAGATCGGCGTGTCGAAATCCGATGGTTGGATCGACTACAGCGTGTTCGAGGCCTGCCAGCGCGATGTATTGAATGATTCCGCACTGCGCCGCATCGCCGTACTCGATCCGGTCAAGCTGATCATCGACAACTATCCGGCAGACCAGTCAGAAGACTGCTTCGCCCCCAACCACCCGCAGCAGCCCGACCTCGGCAAGCGCGCTGTGCCGTTTTCACGCGAGCTGTGGATCGAGCGCGAAGACTTCATGGAAACCCCGTCCAAGGGCTATTTCCGCCTGTTCCCGGGCAACTCGGTGCGGCTGCGCTACGGCTACGTCGTCGCCTGCACCGGCTGCGACAAGGACGAGAACGGCATCATCACCGCCGTGCATTGCGAGTATCTACCCGACACCAAGTCCGGCACCCCCGGCGCCGACTCGGTCAAGGTCAAGGGCAACATCCACTGGGTGAGCGCGGCACACGCCTACGAAGCCGAAGTGCGCCTGTACGACCGCCTGTTCAGCACCGCCCAGCCGGGCGTCGAAAGCGGCGATTTTCTGAAGGACCTCAACCCTGATTCGGTGAAGGTGATCCGCGCGCAGCTGGAACCCAGCCTGCGTGACGCCGCGCCCGAAGCTTCGTTCCAGTTCGAACGCCACGGCTACTTCGTCGCCGATCGCGTCGACACGAAACCCGGCGCGCCGGTATTTAACCGGACGGTGACGTTGAAGGATTCGTGGGTGAAGGCTGGGAATTAAGGTATGACGCTTCATTCCGCATTGCGAAGCTGACCCCAATGGTTCTGACGCTCGACAAGCGGATGCGAGCGTGCCTTGACCAACAACTTCGAGTCAACGACGAACCTCTCGAATGTCGCGTCGTTAACAGGGATGAGCACATCCTTTGACAGCTTCATCCACAGATACTTTCTGGCGTTTTCCGTCAACGCGAAAGCCTTCCGCTTGTTGTTGAAAAGTACCGCCTCTCCATTCTCATACACGTACAGGCTCTTATTAGCATCCTTGCTTCCTGGCGATGCCAGGACCTGGCCATGCAGGAGATGAAATTGTCCGGCAGGCGGAATTTGCGGGCTCAGGCCCCGAAAGGAGAGTCGGGGAATGTTGCCGGCTGGGCTCTTATCTGGCTTGATGACTGTGACATCGCCGGATTCGAGATCGTATTTTTGTATGTCCCAAAATCCCCCCTTCTCGACTTTTGCATTTTCCTTGCTCGGCTCCCTCAATTTCAATCCGTTGACATAGATGGATTTGTGATCGAAGGATAAGGTTGGATCTTCGCTGTGGTGCTGGATATAGGCTTCCAGTTCGAAGGTATCTTTGTCGATCAGAAAGATATCGCCCGCGGCGCCAGCGTGGCTCGCTATATACGCCGGTATATAGATGACAATCTGATCCCCCAACCTGAACACATTAGAACTGCCTCGGCTGAGACTGTATGCATTCGGGAAACGTGTGCCTTCATCGTGACTGACTAGCCTGCTACCCGTCCATTTGTAGTCCGGAACGATTGTCTTGATTTTCAGCAGAGTCTCGGCGTTCCAAAGTGTCAATACATTGTCCGACCCGAAGGTGACGAACACCTTGTCGACCAGCAGCCCATTCTGGCTGTCGTGGGTTACCGATTGGGTGACATTCCTCGAAGTTAAATCAAGCAGCTGGATCGAGCTCGAATCATGGATGACGATTTTCGATTCATCGGGTGTGATGAAAATCTGGTACCGATCGTTGCGCTTTTCCGGCTGAACTAAATCGAATTTCACTTTGAACGATTTTATGAGCCTGAAGGGATCAATCTGGTATTGGCTCAAGGTGCCATTCTTGAGAACGTATAGGCGCTTGCCATCGGGCGTGAGGACCGAACTGTCGACTCTGATGTGCTCCCTGACTGGACTGATCTCGCCTATGAATTGCTCAGTGTCGACTTGAATTCCAAGTTCCTGGCCAATCTGAGTGGCAGCGGTCGGGGCCACGTAAATGAGGGACTTCGCGTTCTGCCTTGCGGCTATGCGAACAATTTCTGGGTCATTGCGCAATTCCCTGTCGGCATAAGCCAGTGCGCGCCAGTCTTGCGTGACCGCGGCCAGGACAATATCCCTGTCCTGTTGATGGGCCTTCCCGGCAAATGCCAGCGCAATGCCTGAACTCCTGACGGCCGCCAGCACGATTTCCTTATCCTGGACGAACTTCTCTGGCGCATAGCGAAGCGCTCCGCCATTCCTCCTTACCGCTGATCGAATAAATTCCTCGTCACGCCGGAATGACTCGTCCAACAGAAGCGGCAAAGCCCCATCCGATTTTTCGATGGCAGCGAGAACAACGTCCTTGTCTCTGCGAAAACTGTCCTTGATGAGTTTCTCGGCCTTTGTCGAATGACTGACCGCAATCAGGACGATAGCCTTGTCCTGCCGAAGCCTTTCTTCCATATGCTCTATGACTTCGGGGTTTAGCGCAGCGGCTGCGTGAACGAACGCGATGTCATCCTTCAGGGACTGCGCAACATGCTTCCATGTGAAAGCGCCCCACTTCACTGCGGCAAGAGCGAGATCCCGATCTTGTTTCAGCCTGTCGCTGACACCCTTATATGATCCCCCATACCGCTTGATGGCAGCCCATGCCACATCGATATCATCTTTCAGCGTGGCATCGAGCTGAACAAATGGCTGGCCAAACCCATGTCGATCATGATTGATCACATACAAGCCGATTTCCTTGTCCTTCTTGATGGCTTCTCCGCCAAACTTTAAAAAACCGGTATTGATTGCCAATGCCTTTGACATGAACGCCGTGTCGTTCTTGAGCGATGCATCCGCGTACCTGAGCGTCAGATCGCAACAATGCGATTTGTTCTTGGTCAGCATTTTCAGGATGAACTCCGCATCCTTCTTCAATCTCGGACTTGCGTATTCAAACCCGCGGCTGGGATCGGCCATCACTGCAGCCTCAACCACTTCCTCGTCGTCTTGTACGGCCGGTGGAGCGTTCTTGAGAGCTCTTCCGTTTTTCCTTACGGCAGCCAAAGCCACGCTCTTGTCCCTTTTCAAGGACTCAACGGCAGCCAAGGCCGCGTCCTTGTCCCTTTGCAAGGACTCTTCCGCAGAGAGTATGAAGAACTCAGTGCCTTTGTAGCGCCCTTGAAATGAAGTGACATCAAGGCCAGTGATCTCCATTAATTTCTCGGGAGGCTTTTGGTACGAATAGAAATACCCCGAACCTTGCCAACACCTTTCGCATGGAGAAGGATCATGGGTATAAGTCTCTATGGGTGTCTCAGCCGGTATGCCAGAGACCCGTTGTGTGTGATAGCCGGCGAGAATGACCTTTGTAAGCTTGACCCCACTTGCCAGAGACACCTTCCAAAGCGTACGGTCGTATGCGGTGAGTGCGAGCACAATAGGCCCGTTGTCATCACTCACATTTACAACAACTTCCCTCTCCGGATTCTTGCCAGCGTACTTCCGGTGGCAGTCTGTCGAAGGTGACACAGTAAGCGGTGCGGAAGCAGCAACAGGCTGTTTATCTTTTCGTTCGTCATTGCATTTTGCCCACCAAGGCCTGTCATCTATCCCAGGCGGAGTTTGCCCCTGATAAACCCCAATCACATGCATCGCCGGCATTGCTGGCCGCTCTCTTGGGACTGGGTTTTTAGGGGGTAGGGGAGATAACTGCACCTGGCTAGGCGGAGCGGCAATCAATGTATCCGGAACGCTCGGGCCAGAACTTGCCAGACAAACAACGGGAACCAACAGGGCTGCAACAAGGCTAGTGGCCAATCCTGTTAACACCGGCCATACAAATGGTTTCATTGCTGTCCTTGAATGCTGTTAGCAGCGCACGAAGTTATGGGGTAGTGATGGGTCAGACACCCTTGCTGCGAAATCAGGACTCGTCCCGCGATTCGTCCGGCGCAAGAACCACCGGCAAATTTCGGGCGCCGTGCAACACCCGCTCGATGCGAACCGTGTCGTCGAGCACGTTGAAGAAGATCACGTAACGTCCCAGCGGCGCCATCCGTAAGCCTGGTGCCAGATCTTCCCGGCTGGGATAACTCAGTGGTGCATCGCCTATCTGCCCGCATCGGTCCTGCAATCGGGCGACGAAGCGCCGGGCGTTGGCCCGGCTGTCCCGGGCAATGTAGTCACCAATCTCGATGAGGTCTTGCCGGGCTCTCGGCGAGAAGGTAACGGACGCCATCAGGCGCGGCGCTTGGAACCTGTCTTGCTGACGGGCCGGACGGGCTCGGCATAGCGCGCGCCCAGTTCGGCGAAGACGTCTTCGGCGGGCAACGCTTCGCCGCTGTCGATGCCCTCCTGAATCGTTGCGCACAGATCGGCATTCAGCCGTGCCAGCATGGCTTCGTACACGCTTGGAGAGAGCAGATAGGCGGCCGGCCGGTTATGGTTGAGGACGGCGACAGGCTCGGAACCCGCCTGTTCGAGCACGGCGCTGGGACTGCGTTTGAGCTCGGTGATGCTCACCGAGCGAGAAGCGAGAACCTGTTCCATGTGGCACCTGCGTCATTCAAAAAGGTACCTTATTCTGTTCCTTATTAGGAGCCCTATCAAGCCTTGAATTTGCTGGCCGTGCACTGGCACAAACTCGCCTGCCGCCCAACGGCGGGCGTGGCACACGCCCGGATCAGGCTTTGAGCTTGTCGCCGAACTTCCCCTCCGCCTTCGCCACCTTCGGCGCCACCACGAACTGGCAGTAGGGCTGATACGGGTTTTGCTCGTAGTAGCGCTGGTGGTAGTCCTCTGCAGGATAGAAGGGCGCCGCTTCACTGACTTCCGTGACGATGGGCGCGCCGAATTGTTTGGCTGAAGTCAACTCGGCGATCATCGCTTCCGCTTCGGCCTTCTGCTCCGGCGTGTGCCAGAAAATGGCCGAGCGGTACTGGGTGCCGACATCGTTGCCCTGGCGGTTGAGTTGCGTAGGGTCGTGCAGGGTGAAGAAGACGTCGAGCAATTCCCGAAACGAAATCACGTCCGGATCGAAAGTCACCTGAACGACTTCGGCGTGGCCGGTGTCGCCGTTGCAAATATCCTTATAGGTCGGGTTGAGCGTCTGGCCGCCCATGTAACCGGAGATTGCAGACTCGACGCCGCGCAGGCGGTTGAACACCGTTTCGAGGCACCAGAAACAGCCGCCGGCAAGGGTTGCGATTACGTGTGACATAGGCTCCACCTTTAGGGAAATACTCTCATTCCGTCATCGAGAGGCTCATGGAGCCGTGGCGATCCAGAGTCCGGATTGCCGCTGACATTCTGGATTGCTTCGGCTTTACCCCCCAAAGACGACTAGACGACCGGCACAGTTTGCTCGAACGATGCGCGGGTTGCCAGTTTGTCGGCAAGCCTGGCGAGATTGGGGTGGGCGGTGCGCCAGTCGATTTCGGGGAAGCGCAGGTTCAGATAACCGAGCGTGCAGCCGCAGGCGACATCGGCCAGCGTCATGCTGTTGCCGAGGAACCAGGAATTTTCGCCCAAGGCTTCGGACAGTGCTTCGAGGCCACGGAACAGGGTCTTTTCCTGCAGCACCAGCCAGTCGGCGCTCTGCTTGTCGGCGGGGCGCTTCTTTTCGAGGAAGAGCGCCACCGCAGCATCGGTGACGCCGTCGGCCAGCGCCTCGATGCCGCGCACCACCATGCGGCTTTTCGGCTCGGAGGGAATCAGGTGCGCCACCGGGCTGACATGGTCGAGGTATTCGACGATAACGCGCGAGTCGAACACGGATTCACCGCCCTCCAGCACCAGCACCGGCACTTTGCCGAGCGGGTTGAGCGACGGCACCGTGCTGTCGGGTAGCCACGGGTTTTCGACCTGAAGCTGGAAGGGGATTTTCTTTTCCAGCAGCACGACACGAACCTTGCGGCCGTAGGGGCTGGTGAGCGAGGTGACGAGTTTCATAGGGATTCCCTGATGGGCGACTTTTTCAAGATAGCTTATTCGCGGCGCCATTATCACCTGTCGCACGCAGCGTTCCAACCCGTTCGCGCAGGGCGGGCAACACCTCGGATTCGAACCAGGGGTTTTGCTTCAGCCAGCCGCGGTTGCGCGGGCTGGGGTGCGGCAGCGGAAGGTAATCCGGAGCGAACTTGCGCCAGGCACGCACGGTATCGGCCAGCGTGCGGCCGCGGCGGCCCAGGTAATACGCCTGGGCATAGGCGCCGATCAGCAGGGTGAGTTGGATATCGGGCATGGCGGCGCGCAGTTGCGGGTGCCACAGCGGCGCGCATTCCGGGCGCGGCGGCAGGTCGCTGCCGTTGACCGTGCCGGGATAGCAGAAGCCGGTTGGAACGATGGCGATGCGGGATTGGTCGTAGAACGCTTCGCGCGTCATCCCCAGCCACTGCCGCAGCAGGTCGCCGGAGGGATCGTTCCAGGGAATGCCGGTTTCGTGCACGCGCCGCCCCGGGGCCTGGCCGACGATCAGCAGGCGGGCCGTGGGCGAAGCGCGCAGGATGGGGCGCGGCGGATGTGGCAGATGGGCGGCGCAGACCGTACAGGCCTGCACCCGCGCCATCAGCTCGGCAAAGGGTTCTGTTGTGCCGACGTCAGCGGGCGTGGTCGACGATGTACTGCTTGACCGCATTGACGTCGGCATTCATGACGTGTTTTTTCTGCGGCTGCGCTTCCAGGTCGGCGAGTTCGGCCGGACGCACCGGGTCGATGCCGAGCGCCTCGCGGATGGCGTCCTCGAACTTAGCGGGCTGCGCGGTTTCCATGCAGATCAGCGGCACGCCCGGTTCGCGATGCTCCAGGCCCACCTTCAGACCGTCGGCCGTATGCGGGTCGATCATGGTGCCGTAGACCTCGTACACGGTGCGTATGGTGTCCATGCGATTGGCGTGGCTGCTCGAACCCGACACCACCCCCAGCGCGGCCACGCGGTCGAACAGGCCGTCGGCCTTGAGATCGAAGCTTCCGCCCGACTCCACCGACGCCCACAGGTTGCGCACCTTGGCGGCGTCGCGGCCGGAGAGGTCGAAGATAAAGCGCTCGAAGTTGGACGCCTTGGAAATATCCATCGACGGGCTGGAGGTGTGTTTCGTTTCCGGGCGCGGACGATAGACGCCGGTGCGGAAGAACTCGTCGAGGACGTCGTTTTCGTTGGTGGCGACGATCAGCTTGTCGATCGGCAGCCCCATCTGGCGCGCGATGTGGCCGGCGCAGACGTTGCCGAAGTTGCCCGACGGCACCGAGAACGACACCTGCTGGTCGTTGCTCTGGGTGGCGGCAAAATAGGCCTTGAAGTAGTACACGCTCTGCGCCGCGACACGCGCCCAGTTGATCGAGTTGACCGCGCCGATGTGGTGCTTGGCCTTGAAGTCCAGGTCGTTGGAGACGGCCTTGACAATGTCCTGGCACTGGTCGAACACGCCGCGTATCACCAGGTTGTGGATATTGGCGTCGGCCAGCGCATACATCTGCGCCTGCTGGAAACGCGTCATGCCGTGCTCGGGCGACAGCATGAACACGCGCACGCCGCGCTTGCCGCGCATCGCGTATTCGGCGGCGGAACCCGTGTCGCCCGAAGTGGCGCCAAGGATGTTGAGCTCGCCGTGGGTCTTGTCGAGCACGTACTCGAACAGGTTGCCCAGCAGCTGCATCGCCATGTCCTTGAACGCCAGCGTCGGGCCGTTCGACAGGGCCAGCACGTGCAGGCCGGGCTCCAGCGTTTTTAGCGGGGTGATGTCATCGGCGTTTTCCTTGTCGGTGACGTAACGGTAGACGTCCGCCGTATAGGTCTTGTCGATGAGCCGGCGCAGGTCGTCGTGCGGGATGTCGTCGACCAGGCGCGACAGCACTTCGAACGCCAGCTCGCGATAGCTCATGCCGCGCATCGCTTCCAATTCGGCTTCGCTGAAACGCGGGTAGGTCTCCGGCACGTAGAGGCCGCCGTCGCTGGCCAACCCGCCAAGCAGGATTTCGGAGAAGCGGAGTTGCGGGGCGAGGCCGCGCGTGCTGAGGTAGTTCATTTTCCGGACCTGACTATTTAGCCGCGAGTTCTTCAAGGCGGATGCGCATCACCTGCCCCGCCACGGTGTCGAGCGCTTCGATCTTGGCGATCGCGGCGTTGATGTTCTTCTCCACCGTGACATGGGTCAGCAGGATGATGTTGACCTGCTCCTCGCCCTCGGCGGGTTCCTTCTGCACCATGGCGTCGATGGAGATGTGGCTGTCGGCCAGGATGCGGGTGATGTCGGCCAGCACGCCCGGGCGGTCGAACGCGCGCAGGCGCAGGTAGTACGCAGTGCGCACCTCGTCCATCGGCAGGATCGGGGTGTCCGACAGCTGGTCGGGCTGGAAGGCCAGATGCGGCACGCGGTGGTGCGGGTCGGCAGTGTGGAGCCGCGTGACGTCGACGAGGTCGGCAACCACGGCCGAGGCGGTCGGCTCGGCGCCGGCGCCGGCGCCGTAATACAGCGTCGGGCCGACGGCGTCGCCCTTCACCAGCACCGCGTTCATCGCGCCGTCGACGTTGGCGATCAGCCGCCGCTCGGGAATCAGGGTCGGATGCACGCGCAGCTCGATGCCGTTTTCGGCGCGGCGCGCGATGCCCAGCAGCTTGATGCGGTAGCCGAGTTCCTCAGCGTATTGCACGTCCTCGCGCGTCAGTTTGGAGATGCCTTCGGTGTAGGCGCGGTCGAACTGCATCGGGATGCCGAAGGCGATCGCCGACAGGATGGTGAGCTTGTGCGCGGCGTCGATGCCCTCGATGTCGAAGGTCGGATCGGCTTCGGCGTAGCCCAGTTCCTGCGCCTGTTTCAGCACGTCTTCAAACGCCGCGCCCTTGTCGCGCATCTCGGTGAGGATGAAGTTGCTGGTGCCGTTTATGATGCCGGCCAGCCACTCGATGCGGTTGGCGGTGAGGCCCTCGCGCAGCGCCTTGATGATGGGAATGCCGCCCGCCACCGCAGCCTCGAACGCGACCATCACGCCCTTGGCCTGCGCCGCGGCGAAGATTTCATTGCCGTGCTTGGCGACCAGATGCTTGTTGGCGGTGACCACATGCTTGCCGTTGGCGATCGCTCGCATCACCAGTTCGCGCGCCGGCTCCAGGCCGCCGATCAGTTCCACCACGATGTCGATTTCGGGATCGTCGACGACGTCGAACGGATTGGTCGTCAGCGGCAGATCGCCGGCCAGCGGCTTGGCTTTTTCCAGATTGCGCACCGCGGCACGCAGCACGCGGATTTCCCGCCCGGCGCGACGGGTGATTTCCGTGGCGTTGCGGCGCAGCACGGTCAGTGTGCCGCCGCCGACAGTTCCCAGGCCCAGCAGGCCGACGTTGATGGGTTTCATTCAGTTGTCTCGTTCAAATAAAAAATCAGCGATGCGCGCGCTGGCGGTCGAGGAACCGGCTCATGCGACTCATCGCCTCGGTCAAATCTTCTTCGTGCGGCAGGAACACCACGCGGATGTGGTCCGGATGCGGCCAGTTGAAGCCGCTGCCCTGCACCACCAGCACGCGCTCCTCTTCCAGCAGGTTGAGGATGAATTTCTGGTCGTTGCTGATGTGGTAGAGCTTGGGGTCGAGCCTGGGGAACAGATACATCGCTGCCTTCGGCTTGACGCAGCTCACGCCGGGAATCAGCGTCAAGAGTTCGTGGGCGAGGTCGCGCTGGCGCGTCAGGCGACCGCTCGGCGCGACCAGGTCGTTGATGCTCTGGTAGCCGCCGAGCGCGGTCTGGATCGCATACTGCCCCGGCACGTTGGAACACAGGCGCATCGACGCCAGCATGTTCAGCCCTTCCAGATAATCCTTGGCGTGGCGCTTGTCGCCCGACACGATCAGCCAGCCGGAGCGGTAGCCGCAGGCACGGTAGTTCTTCGACAGGCCGTTGAAGGTGACGATCAGCACGTCGTCGGCGAGCGAGGCGATCGAGGTGTGCTGCACGCCGTCGTACAGCACCTTGTCGTAGATCTCGTCGGCATAGACGATCAACTGGTGCTGGCGCGCGATCTCGAGGATTTCCAGCAGCAGCTCGGTCGGATACAGCGCGCCGGTCGGGTTGTTGGGGTTGATGACGACGATGGCGCGCGTGTTGGGCGTGATCTTGGAGCGGATATCGTCCAGATCCGGCAGCCAGCCGGCGCCCTCGTCGCACAGGTAATGGCGCGGCTTGCCGCCGCCCAGGCTCACCGCTGCGGTCCACAGCGGATAGTCGGGCGCCGGCACCAGCACCTCGTCGCCGTTATTCAACAGCGCCTGCATCGACATCACGATCAGCTCGGATACGCCGTTGCCGATGAAGATGTCGTCGATCTGCACCCCGGGAATGCCCTTGCGCTGGGTCTCGTGCATGATCGCCTTGCGCGCCGAGAACAGGCCCTTGGAATCGCTGTAGCCCGAAGCATTGGGCAAGTTCAGGATCACGTCCTGCACGATTTCCTCCGGCGCCTCGAAACCGAAGGGCGCGGGGTTGCCGATATTCAGCTTGATGATGCGCTGACCTTCCTCCTCCATCTGGCGCGCGCGTGCCATCACTGGCCCGCGAATGTCATAGCAGACATTGTCGAGCTTGGACGATTTATGAATGGTGCGTAAGCGGGGCTTGTGGTCAGCCGTCACGGTGTTTTCCCGGTGCGTAAAATCAAGGCAAAACAATGCCTTGGAAAACGCGCGATTTTACCGGAGGCGCCCTGCCCCGGCAAACAAAACCGGGCGACCCGGGCATCCCGGCTGCGAGAATCTGCTAAGGTTTCGGTATGAAACTCCACCTCAACGCCGACGCCAACCAGCTGCTGTTCACCGGCTACGGCGACGACCACGTCCTCATCAACGGCCATCGCCACGAAGCCAGCCTGCTGCTGACCGCGCAGGGCGTCGAAGTCGCCCCCTGGGCCGGCCTCGACTTCTCTGCCCTGACGGCCGCCCACTTCGAATGGGTCGCACGGCGCGAGCTCGACATCCTGCTGCTCGGCACCGGCGCCCGCCTGCGTTTTCCCCATCCTGCGCTGACCCGTTCGTTAGTCGATGCGCGCATCGGTCTGGAGGTGATGGACATCGGCGCGCTGTGCCGCACTTACAACATTCTCGTGTCGGAGGGGCGGAGCGTGGGGGCGGCGGTATTGATCGAGCCTGTGGCTGGGCGCTGAGGCCGTCGTTGCAAGGTGCGCAACGGCGAAGCAATCCAGTTTGTGATGGGCGCGCAGTATCTCGGATGGGAGAACTTTCGCCAAGCGACTGACTGTTGGCCGGGGGTAGCCCGGCGGCTAGTTACTTTTCTTGTCTCGCCAAGAAAAGTAACCAAAAGAAGGCGACCCCAACAGTCCCGAATTCCCGAAGATCAAGCGCGTCGGGTGGGCGGCAAAGAACTCGCCCCGCCTTGTTGTTTTGATTTTGTTTTTTGTGGGCGGGGCTCAAACACCTTTGCCGCTGATCCACCCGACGCACTTGATCTTCGGCGGGTCTGTAAGGGGAAGAACGTCAAAACCAGTTTGGCGATGAGCTGCCGTCGCGAACTGGATCGAAGGCTTCGCTGTGAGGCTATAGAATCCTCGCTCAAGTACACAAGCCACCCCGTCATCACTGGCCTGGTTTTGACTTGCCACCCCTCTCAGTCCCGCCGGAAATTGAGTCTGCCGGGCGGATCAGCGGCAAAGGTGTTTGAGCCCCGCTCACCTCCGAATATCTACAACAGCGGGGCGAGTTCTTTGCCGCCCGTCCGGCAGGCTCGATTTCCGGGGTTTCGGGGATGAGCGGGGGCGCCTTTTCTTGGGTTACTTTCTTTTGGCGAAGCAAAAGAAAGTGACTAGCCGCCGGGCTACCCCCGGCCAACGGTCCTCAAACTGCCAAGACCCCAACTACATAGCGATGCTGCGCGCCTAACCCGAACTGGATTGCTTCGCTTCGCTCGCAATGACGGCTCACGCGTCCGGCATCACCTGCTCAAAACTCGTTATCGCCTGAAACACCCCACAATCCTTATGCGGCTGCTTCGAATCGGGATTGCATACCGCCAGCAGTTGGGCAATGCCGTAGGCCTGGGCGCTCTGCAGCACCGGCAGGCTGTCATCGACGAACAGGGTGCGCAACGAATCGAAAGGCTCGATCGCCTGCAAGCACTGCCAGAAATCCGGATGCTCCTTCGGCAGACCCACTTGGTGCGAGGAAATCAGCGCATCGAAAAAAGTGTCGATGCGGGTTTCGCGCATCTTCAGACCGAGGCTCTTGGGATGGGCGTTGGTGACCATCACCACCCGGCGGCCGGATACGCGAACGGCCTGCAGGAAGGCCGGCACATCCGGGCGCACCGCGATCAGGTGAGCGACCTCTTCCTTCAGTTGCACGATGTCGAGCGCGAGCTCGCTGCTCCAGAAATCGAGGCAATACCAGTTGAGCGTGCCGGCATGGCGTTCGTAATGCGCGGTCAGATGCGCGCGTGCCGTTTCCGGCGCCAGGCCGTGATACTCGGCGTAGCGGCGCGGCATGTGGTCGAGCCAGAAATGGTTGTCGAAATGCAGGTCGAGCAGGGTGCCGTCCATGTCGAGGAAAACAGTATCGATTTGCGGCCAGTTGATCATTGCTGCGATTTTCCGTGGGTCGACGCACCGGGGAAGGCTGCGCCGTAGCAGGCAAAGGCTAGAACAGTTCGTCCCGGGACACGCCGCGGCGGCGCAGCAACTGCCGCAGCAGGCGCAGCGATTCCATCTGAATCTGCCGTACCCGTTCACGCGTGACCTGAAGCTCCAGCGCCAGGTCTTCCAGGGTGCAGGCCTCGCAACCGTTCAGGCCGAAGCGCCGCTCGATCACCCAGCGCTGCTTGTCGTTGAGCTGGCCGAGCCATTCGTGGACGTGATGCTCGACCTCCTCGATCTGCAGCATTTCGTCAGGCAGATGCGCGTTGTCGTCGGCGATGGCCTCGCCCAGCGACAGCGTGGGGTCGACGTCGAGCGGCGCATCCAGCGAAGCCACGCGCTCGTTCAACTGCATGATGCGGCGCACGTCCTCCACCGGATGCGCGGTCAGCGCGGCGATGTCGTCGGCAGTTGCGTCGGTCACGCCATGAGTTTCCAGATGGCGCTTGGCGCGCAGGTAGATGTTGAGTTCCTTGATGATGTGCACCGGCAGGCGGATGGTGCGCGACTGGTTCATGATTGCCCGCTCGATGTTCTGGCGGATCCACCAGGTGGCATACGTCGAGAAGCGGAAACCGCGCTCGGGGTCGAATTTTTCCAGCGCGTGGATGAGGCCGAGATTGCCCTCCTCGACCAGGTCGAGCAGGGTCAGCCCACGGTTGGCGTAATGCTTGGCGATGTTGACCACCAGGCGCAGGTTGCGCTCGATCATGGTCTGCCGTGCCTCGAAGTTGCCCTGCACGGTGAGCCGTGCCAGCGCAACCTCCTCTTCTGCGGTGAGCAGCGGGGCCTGGCCGATTTCGTTGAGGTAGAGTTGGGTGACGTCGACCTGCGATTCGCCGAGGATGGCCGACGCCAGTTCTTCTGCCGAATCCTGAGTGGCCGGTTCCGCCGCTTCGGGCTCCTCGGGCATCAGCTCATCCGGTTGCTCGCTGGCGTCTTTGCTCATGAACGCTCCGGCAGAAAATTCAGGGGGTCGAGCGGCTTGCCGTAACGGCGGATTTCGAAATGCAGCTTGACGCGGTCGGCATCGCTGTCGCCCATCAAGGCGATCCGTTGTCCGGCGGTCACCTGCTCGCCTTCCTTCACCAGGATCGTCTCGTTGTGCGCGTAGGCGGAAAGATACTCCCCGGCATGCTTGACGATCAGCAGCCGGCCATAGCCGCGCAGGCCGCTGCCGCTGTACACCACCTTGCCGGGCGCCACGGCGATCACCGGCGCATTGCGCTGCCCGACGATGTCGATGCCCTTGCCGCCCGCGGCGCCGAAGCGCCCGGCCAGCACGCCCTCCGCCGGCCACAGCCAAGCGCCGACCGTTGCACTGGCCGCTGCGGCCGGCGGCGTCGCGGCCGGCGGCATCGCGGCCGGCGGCATCGCGGCCGGCGGCAAGGCGGCGGGTGCGGGCGGCGGCGCCGGCACCGCGGCGACCGCCGGGCGCGGATTCGACGCCTGCGCCCAGTTGGCTTCGGAATACGGCAGCAACACCGCTTGCGGTTCGCGCAACTCGTCCGGCTCGGTCAGCGGACGCGCGCTTGGCGCGGGTTCATCGTCGAGCGGACGGATTTCGATCGCGCCCGCCGGCTGCGTCAGCCGCAGCACCTGGCCGACCAGGATGCGGTCGGGCGACTCGAGCCGGTTCCAGATCGCGACCTCGCGGTAGTCGAGGCCATTGGCAAAGGCGATCGCATAGAGCGTGTCGCCGCGCTGCACGGTATGCGTCCCGGTGGTGGACGGCGCGATCTGCGGCGTCGTCACCGGCGCGACCGCAGGCTTGACGGCCGTGCGCACCGCGGTGCGCTCGCTCACCGGCGCCGGTCCGGACGCGGTGCAGCCCGCCAGCCCCACCACCAGCAAAGCAAGCCACAGCCTGCTCACGCCACCCCCGGCAGCAAGGGAACGAATTTCACGCCTTCGAGACGGCGCTCGGCATAGGCGTCGCCCTGGCGCTCGACCACGCACAGTGTCTGCGTGGCATTGCCCAGCGGCATCACCAGGCGGCCGCCGTCGGCCAGTTGCGGCAGCAAGGCTTGCGGCACTTCGCCAAAAGCCGCCGCGATCACGATGGCATCGAACGGGGCGAAGTCCCTGGCCCCGACGATGCCGTCGCCGTGCTTGGGCTTGACGTTGTTGACCCGCAATTCACGCAGGCGCACCCGGGTCTTGCCGACCAGCGCGGCGATGCGTTCCATCGACACCACTTCGCGCGCGAGTTTGGCCAGCACCGCGGCCTGATAGCCGCAGCCCAGGCCGATTTCCAGCACGCGGCCGAGCGGGTGGCCGGCGCCGTTCTCGCCGTGGCGGGCCAGCTCGGCCATGCGCGCGACGATGTAGGGGTTGGAAATGGTCTGGCCGAAACCGATCGGCAGCGCGGTGTCCTCGTAGGCGCGGGACTCCAGCGCCTGGTCGACGAACAGGTGGCGCGGCACTTCGCCCATCGCCGCCAGCACGATTTCGTCCTTGATGCCCTGCTCGCGCAGGCGCTCGACCATGCGGCCGCGGGTGCGGGCCGAGGTCATGCCGATGCCGGCGCGGGAGCTCAGGGTTTCAGCCATGCGCCCACACTGTCCATCTGGTTGAAACGGGTGAGATCCATTTGCAACGGCGTGATCGAAACGAAGCCGCTCGACACGGCATGAAAGTCGGTGCCCTCGCCCGCATCCTGCGCGGCGCCGGCGGCACCCACCCAGTACACGGTCTGGCCACGCGGGTTGACAGTTTTCACCACCGACTCGGCCTTGTGGCGCTTGCCCAGCCGGGTCACGCTGAGGCCGCCGAGATCGTCCCAGGCGCGGTCCGGCACGTTGACGTTGAGCAGCATTGGCTCGGTCGGCGGCTGCCGCTGGATGCGCTGCACCAGCTCGGCCACCACGCGCGCGGCAGTGTCGAAATGCACCGCGTTGTGGTTGGCGAGCGACACCGCGATCGATGGGATGCCGAGCAGATAGCCTTCGGTGGCGGCGGCGACGGTGCCGGAATAAATGGTGTCGTCGCCCATGTTGGCGCCGTGGTTGATGCCGGAAATCACCATGTCGGGCATGTGATCGAGCATGCCGGTGACGGCCAGATGCACGCAGTCGGTCGGCGTGCCGTTGACGTAGTAAAAGCCGCCCGGCGCCTGGCGCAGCATCAGCGGACGGTCGAGGGTGAGCGAATTGGAGGCGCCGCTGCGGTCGCGCTCGGGCGCCACCACGGTGATCTCGGCCAGCGGTTCAAGCGCCTGCGCCAGCGCGGCAAGGCCAGGCGCAAAATAACCGTCGTCGTTGGACAGCAGGATGCGCATCAGCGGCAACCTACGGGCAGGGCCGGCATTCGGCGCGGGAAAGTCATGGCGATGATGCGGACGTCGAACATGGGCCCGATTCTACCATCGGGATTTAATCGATTCAGTCGTATTCGCGCGTGTAAAACGCATCGAAACTGCTCTGCTGGCCGGCCTGCGCCTCCAGCCGCACGCGCGGCGACAGCTGGTAGAGCACCTTCACCACCTGGTTCAGTCCATCCAGACTCTGCTCGTAACTCAGCGTGGCGCGCGAGGACAAGCGCTTGCCGACGCTGACCACGGTGGTGGCAAGGTCGTCGCCTTCGCCGCCGCGCACGCCAAAGCTGTCGATGCGCAAGGCTTCGGCCAGTTGCGTCTGCATGCTGACCGACTCGGCCTGCGAGAGCAGCGCGCCGGCGGCGATCTGCAGCAGGGCGAATTCCTGCTGGCCGCCGTTGTCCAGCCCGTGTCCCAGCACCAGCCAGGCGAGCTTCTCGGTATCGGGCAGCGCCGGGTCGGAGTACAGCGTCACCAGTGGACGCTGCACCGTGCCGCGAACCTGCACGCCGACCTTCACCGTCGGCGTCTGGCGCACCGCCAGCACGTCGAGCCCCGGGTTGTCGATCGGACCGATGAAATTGAGCACGCCGCGTTCGATATCCAGCGACTGCGCGTAGGCGGCATAACGGCCCTGCTCCACCTGAATGCGGCCTTCGCCGCGCATAATGCTGTTGACCGTGAACACGCGCAGCTGGCCGCCCAGGCGCGCGTCCAGCCCGCCCCCCTTGAACAGGAAATCGCTGCCCAGGTTGAGTTTGAGGTCGAGTTCCAGCGGGATGCGCTGGGCCGCCGTTTTTTCGGGCGGCGGCCGGCCGACGACGACGACGTCGCTCGACAGCGTGGGCCGGCTCGCTTCGGGCATTTCCAGCCGGGCCCGGTCGGCGGTGAGTTCGCCGGTCAGTTGCAGCCGCTTGGGGTCGAGATTGAGCCGGGTGGTGCCGGACACGATCACGCGGCGGTCGCTGCGATTGGTGACGGCGAATTGTTCGAAGTTGAGCGTCAGGCCCGCCTGCGGGTTTTTCAGCTGCGCCTCGCCGCTCACCACGATGCGGCCGCCCTCACCCCGGAGTCCACCGGGCCCCTTCAGTTCGCCTTCCTGCACCCGCACACGGTCGTCGGCCAGCAGCAGTTTCAGCATGCCATCGGTGATCACAATGCCGGCTTCCGGCATCGCAAAGCGAATCTGGCTGGCGTCGATGCGGCCGTCGACGCGCGGCGCCGCGAGGCTGCCGCTGCCGCTGAGGTTGGCGTTGAGGCGCGCGTCGGCACGCATGCCGACCGGCAGGAAGGGCCGCGCCAAGCGCAGGTCGGACACATCGAACTGCGCGGTCCACGCCAGCGGCGCGCTGCGCGGCAGGATGAAACCGGCGCCTTCGCGGGCCACCGTGGCCTGGCCTTCGGCGCGCAACTGGCCGGCTTCGCGGCTGGCCGCCTCGACACGCGCGCTGACCCGGCTGGCCACGGCATCGAGATCGAGTTCGAGCGTGGTGAGGCCCAGGTTCAGCGCCGGGTCCTTCATCCGCACGTCACCCGACTGGCGACGCAGCCGCAGCGTGCCGTCGAGGGTGGTGCCGGCACGCAAGTCCCAGTTGCCGTTGACGCGGAGATCGGTGGTGAAAGGCGGGGCGGTTTCCAGCAGCGTCAACAGCGGCGCCAGCGGCAGGTTGGCCAGCGTGCCGCGGCTCGCCCACTGCGTGTCTTGCAGACTGAACTGTTCGACCGTGACGCGGCCGCCGGCCAGCGTCAGCGCCAGCTGGCTCACCTGCTGCTGCTCGCGCGACAGCAGCAGCGTGGCCGGCGCGCTCAGCAGCATCGGCCACGGCCCCTCTGCCCGCGCCTGGTTCAGCTGGCCGCGCCAGGTGTGCTGCGCATCCAGCCCGCCGGCCAGGTTCGCGGTCACATGCCAGTCGGGCAGGCGGGCGTCGAGCGTCAGCGTGTGCGCATTGCGGCGCCCCTGCAGACTGGCGCGCACGGTGTTCAGCCGCTGCCCGGCCAGCGTGACGCCGCGCGCGTCGAGCTGGCCGGTGAACGCGCCCGCGGCGGCGGCCTGCAAATCGAGTTCCAGATTCAGCGTGTCGGCAACGATGTCACCCGGCAGGCGCAGGCCGCTGGCCGCAACCGTCGCCTCGATCTGCGGCGCAGCGGGGTCGCCGCTTACGCTGCCGCGGCTGCTCAGGCGCCCGGCCAGGCCCAGGTTCAGCCGCGCCAGCGCCGGCGCATCGATGTCCCAGTTGAGACGGTCGCCGGCACGCCCATAGGCGCCGAGCAGCTTTGCCCGATTGCCGGCCAGATTCAGGTCGATGTCAGCATCGGCGAGGTGCTGCTTTTCATAGCGCACGCGGCCTTTGCCGCTGACCGGGCGGCCTTCGAGATCGCCCGGCGGCAACGTGAACTGCGCCTGCAGACGCAGCTCGGGGGCCAGCGCGCCGCTGGCCTCGCCGCGCGCATTGAGCCGCCCGCGCGGAAATTTTCCGAAGCGTGCCGGATTGATCTGCGCGGCGTCGAACTCGGCCGAGAATGCGCGCCCGGCATCGAGTTGCAACACGCCCTTCGCCGTCAGGCGGCCAGCCTGCCCGCTGAAGTTGGCGGATTCCAGCTGCAGCGCCGCACCGGCATGGCTCAACGTGAAGCGGCCCTGCCCCCAGCTTTCGCTGATCTCGGCATCCAGCGTCTGGCGTGCCGCATCGCCCGTCAGTTTCAGATTCGCCTTGATCCGCGTGGCATTCAGGTCGCGGTGCAGCCCGGCCAGATTCACCCGCGGACTGGCAAGGTCCACGATAAAGCGGCCGTCGCGCCACTGGCCGCCGCCGGAAAATTGCCCGGCCGCGCCGAGATCGATCGCCAGCGCGCTGAAGTCGGCGTGGCTGGCGTCGCCCAGCACCGCGCCGCTGAGGTTGGCGAGCGGCAGGCGATCCTGGTCGAAGCGGCCGGCCAGCCGGTTCGACAGGCTGAAGGTGCCGAGCAGGCGCTCGCCGGGCTGGCCTTCGAACACGCCGGAAAACGCAAGGTCGGCACGCGGCGCATCGGCCGCAAACTGGCGCGGGTCGATGCCCTCGCCCGCCACCAGCAGGCGGGGCAGGCGCACCGTCGCGAAGGGCGCCGCCTGCCCGTGGGCCATCACCTGCATGCCTTCGGCCAGCGCGTCCAGCCTGAAATCGATCGCCGCCAGTTCGCCCGTCAGTCCGAGCGTGGCCTCGGTCGGCACCGGCGCATCCCGGGTCGCGTTGAACTGGCCCTGCAATTGGAACGGGGCGTCCTTGTCGATGCCGAACCGTCCAGTCACGTCCGCCCACGGCGTGCCGGCCACGGCAGTGAAATCGAAGCGCGCCCCGCGACCCTCCACCGTGCCGCGCAGCGCAGTGAAGTGCAGCGTCTGCCCCGCGTCGACCACATCGAGCTTGGCCACATCCCACGCGGCCACCCGGATGTCGAACAGCCAGCGCAAGGTGGCGGGATAGCGCGGCGGGGTGGGGTCCTCTTTCAGCACCTCCACCTGCACGTGTTGCGCCGCCAGCAGATCGATCTCGATCAATCGCTGCCACAGCGACCGCGGCTGCCAGTCGAGCTTCACCTGCTGCAGCGTGATGCGCTGCGTGTCCGTCGTCAGCTTCAGGGTGCGGACACGAGCCGCACCGGCCAGATGACCTTCCACACCTTCGAGCTCAAGACGGCCATTGCTCAGCGGCGTGGCCTGTTTCGCCAGCCAGACAAAGCCGGTGGTCGTGGTGGTCAGCCACACCGCCGCCAGCGCCAGCGCGGCCAAAACGGCCAGCAGCGCCGCCAGCCCCCAGGCCACGCGCTTCAAAACAGCACCCCGAGCGAGAAATGCAGGCGGAATTTTTGGGTGGCTTCGCCATACGCCAGGTCGAGGTTGATCGGCCCCACCGGCGAACGGTAGCGCGCGCCGACGCCGTAGCCGAACACCGGCGACAGCGCGGCCGGGGTGTCGGCTGCGTCGCCCGCATCGACGAACACGGCCATGCCCCAGTTGCCTTCGAAGAAATGGTTGTATTCGACGCTGCCGGTGGCCAGGTGCCGCACCGATTCCACGCCGCCTGCCAGGGTGCGTCCCAGGCTCTGGTAGGCGTAGCCGCGCACCGAATTGTCACCGCCGGCACGGAACAGAAAATCGGTGGGAATGCCCTCGCGCGTGTCGGCCAGCACGCTGCCCCATTCGCCGCGCAGGATCAGCCGGCCGTTGTCGCCGGCGCGGAAATACTGGGTATGGCGGCCATACAGACGAACAAAGCTGGTGTCGGACAACAGCGCCTCGCTCGCGCCGCCCCCCTGCAGCGTCAGCACATAGCCGCGCCGCGGATAAAACGCGCGCCCGACCGTGCGCTGGGTCCATGAATAGTTGGCGGTCAGCGCCTGGTTGCGCGCACTCACCACATTGCCAATGGACTGCTCTTCCGTCTGGTACTGCAGGGACAGCGTGGTTTCGATCTTGTCGCGCGTGCGGGTGCGCTTGGCCACGAACACATTGCCGCGCGTTTCCTGGCCTTCGATATCCTCATACTTGAGCTGCGCGCCGAGGCTGTTTTCATAGCCCCGCGCGTTGCGCGGCCAGGCCAGTTCCACCGCACCGGTCTGACGGTTGGTTTCCAGACGCGCATCCAGCTTCAGGCGCAGCCCGCGATTGGCAATGTCGCGATGCTCCCACGCCGCCTGCACCCGCGCGCCGGTGTCGGTGCTGATGCCGGCCCCCACGCTGAACCGTTTTTGCGGCCGCTCCCTCACCTCCACAAGCACCGGCACCGCAGCCGCCAGCGCCGGGTCGGTTTCGATGCGTACCGTGGCCTGCGCGTAATAGCCGCTGGTTTCCAGCGCCATCTGGTAATCCAGCAAATCCTGCTGGCGATAGGGCTGACCGGGTTTCATCGGGCTCAGGTTGCGCACGATCGATTCGGGATAACGCTGGCTGCCGCTGATGATGGGCTCGCCATAAAAAAATGCCGGGCCGCTGTCGATCCGCAGCGTCAGGTCTGCCGACTGCGTCTCCGGGTCGATGCGCGCCTCGCTCGCCGCCAGTCGGGCCGCCGGATAGCGGTTGGACAGCAGCGGACCCAGCAGCGCGACCTTGGCAGCACTCCAGTCGGCCTGGCGAAACGGCATGCCAACTTCCAGCGTGAAGCTCTCCTTGGCGCGCGTGCGCAACCATGAGCGATCCGCCTCGGCCAGTGCGCCGCTGAAGTCGATCGTCACCGAACGCACCCGGGTGCGCGGCCCTGGCGTCACCCCATAACGCAGCACACGGTTTTCCCCCGCGCCAGTCAGCGTGCTGTCGACCTGCGGCGAAAAATAGCCCTCGGTCGCCAGCAATTCGCGCGCGGTGTCCGCACTCACGCTGCGCAGCCGTTCCAGCTCCGCTTCGTCCAGCGCCTCGCCCAGCCGCGCCGCCCGTGCCGTTTCCAGATGCTGCGTCAGCAGCGCCTTCAGTTCTTCCGGCGCGTCCACCTCCACCGTCAGCGCGTGCGCCGGCAACGCGGCAAGCGCGGCAAGAATCAGCAAGGCGTTGAAAAGGCGGGTAGACACGGGAAATCCAACTGGGTCATCGTCAAGTCATTCTAGGGGGTGCGGTGGATCGGACAAAGTCACTGCAGGAAACAGACCCGGCAGGCGCCGGGTTTCTTTAAGCAGAAGGTCCGATCGATGGGGAACCGGCCAGAAACGATTCCCTACCGCGCCTAGGCCTCAACATCAGCTTCCAAACCCTAGCCGGCATAGCGGGATTTTCAGTTCACAGCCATAAAAAAAGAGGGCGGGATTCTCCCTCTTTTTTGCCCCCCATTCCGATCAGGCGGCTTGCGCGATTGTCTTCTCGAAGCTGAACACCCCGTCCTGCGCGTCGATACGGATCGTGTCCTTAGGACCGAAGCGTCCGGACAGGATTTCCTTCGCCAACGGGTTTTCGAGTTCGCTCTGGATCGCGCGCTTGAGCGGCCGCGCGCCATAGATCGGATCGAAACCGGCTCGGGCGATTTCGGCCAGCGCGGCTTCGGTGATGTCGAGCTGCATCTCCATCTGCGCCAGGCGGTTTTCCAGGCCTTGCAGCTGGATGCGCGCGATGCTGGCGATGTGCGATTCGCCGAGCGCGTGGAACACCACGACTTCGTCGATGCGGTTGATGAACTCGGGACGGAAGTAGGACTTCACTTCGCCCAGCACGGCGAGCTTGATGACCTGGTAGTCGTCACCGCTCATCTGCTGGATCATCTGGCTGCCGAGGTTGGAGGTCATCACGATCACGGTGTTGCGGAAGTCGACGGTGCGGCCCTGGCCGTCGGTCAGGCGACCGTCGTCGAGCACCTGCAGCAGCACGTTGAACACGTCCGGGTGGGCCTTCTCCACCTCGTCCATCAGGATGACGGAATAGGGCTTGCGGCGCACCGCTTCCGTTAAATAGCCGCCCTCCTCATAACCCACGTAGCCGGGCGGCGCGCCGATCAGGCGGGCCACGGAATGTTTTTCCATGAACTCGCTCATGTCGATGCGCACCATGTGGTCGGCGGAATCGAACAGATATTCGGCGAGCGTCTTGCACAGCTCGGTCTTGCCGACGCCGGTGGGGCCGAGGAAGAGGAAGGAGCCGAGCGGCCGGTTGGGGTCGGAGAGTCCCGCGCGTGAACGACGGATCGCGTCGGAGACGACGCGCACGGCTTCGTCCTGCCCCACCACGCGGCTGTGCAGCTTGTCTTCCATGTGCAGGAGCTTGTCGCGCTCGCCCTGCAGCATCTTGGAGACCGGGATGCCGGTGGCGCGCGAGACGACCTCGGCGATTTCCTCAGCGCCGACTTCGGTGCGCAGCAGCTTGAACGTGGGCTTGGTGTCGGCCGATTCGGCATGCTTCAACTGCGCTTCCAGTTGCGGCAGCTTGCCGTACTGGATCTCGGCGACCTTGTCGAGCTTGCCCTGACGTTGCAGGTCGGTCATTTCGCCGCGCAGGCGGTCGATTTCTTCCTTGATGTGCGCGGAACCCTGCACCTGGGCCTTTTCAGACTTCCAGATTTCTTCCAGGTCGGCATATTCACGGCCGAGCTTGGTGATTTCCTCTTCCAGCAAAGCCAGGCGCTTTTTCGACGCTTCGTCGGTTTCCCGCTTCACCGCCTCGCGCTCGATCTTCAGCTGGATGATGCGGCGGTCGAGCTTGTCCATGACCTCGGGCTTGGAATCGATTTCCATCTTGACGCGCGCCGCGGCTTCGTCGATCAGGTCGATCGCCTTGTCGGGCAGGAAGCGGTCGGTGATGTAGCGATGGCTCAATTCGGCGGCAGCGATGATCGCCGGGTCGGTGATGTTGACGCCGTGGTGCAGCTCGTAGCGCTCCTGCAGGCCGCGCAGGATCGCGATGGTCGATTCGACACTGGGCTCGTCGACCAGCACCTTCTGGAAGCGGCGCTCGAGCGCGGCGTCCTTTTCTACATACTTGCGGTATTCGTCGAGCGTAGTGGCGCCGATCAGGTGCAGCTCGCCGCGCGCCAGCGCCGGCTTCAGCATGTTGCCGGCATCCATCGCGCCTTCGGCCTTGCCGGCGCCGACCAGGGTGTGCAGTTCATCGAGGAACATGATGTAGCGGCCCGGATCCATCGCCAGCTCCTTCAGCACGGCCTTCAGCCGTTCCTCGAATTCGCCGCGATATTTGGCGCCGGCCAGCAGTGCCGCCAGGTCGAGCACCAGTACTTTCTTGCCTTTCAGCGTTTCGGGCACCTCGTCGTCGACGATGCGCTGCGCCAGGCCTTCGACGATGGCGGTCTTGCCCACGCCAGGTTCGCCGATCAGCACCGGGTTGTTCTTGGTGCGGCGCTGCAGGATCTGGATCGAGCGGCGGATTTCGTCGTCACGCCCGATCACCGGGTCGAGCTTGCCCTCGCGCGCGCGCGCAGTCAGGTCCAGCGTGTATTTGGCAAGCGCCTCGCGCTGGCCTTCGGCTTCCTGCGACTGCACCGCCTCGCCGCCGCGCACGGCCTGAATCGCCTGTTCCAGCGCGGGCCGGCTGGCGCCGTGCTGCTTCATCAGCCGCCCCGTTTCCCCCTTGTCGTCGAGCGCTGCCAGCAGGAACAGTTCGGAGGCGATGAAGGCGTCGTTGCGCTTCATCGCCTCCTTGTCGGTCAGGTTCAGCAGGTTGTTCAACTCGCGCGAAATCGACACTTCGCCGCCCTGACCTTCGACCTTGGGCAGCCGCGTCAGCGCCTGGGTCAGCGCCGCTTTCAGCGCCGGCACCTGTGCCCCGGCGCGCGACAGGATGGACGATGCACCGCCACCTTCCTGATTCAGCAGCGCCAGCAGCAGATGCTGCGGCTCGATGTAGGCATGATCGCCGCCGACGGCCAGGCTTTGCGCGTCGGAAAACGCCTGTTGGAACTGGGTGGTGAGCTTGTCAAAACGCATAGGGGGCCTCGTGCTTAAGGTATATTCAATGGCTCTTAAATGATGCCGGTCGGAGCGATTTCAACCCACCATGTCTGAATTGATTCAAGCAAGCGTTTTGGTCGATGTCGCACGCGCGCTGGAAGAGGATGTCGGCAGCGGCGACCTCACCGCCCGCCTCATCCCGGCGACGCAGACCGCCCAGGCCCGTGTCATCACCCGCGAAACCGCCGTCATCGCCGGCCGGCCGTGGTTCGACGCCTGCTTTCGGTCGCTCGACCTCGGCTGCGACATCGCTTGGCAGGCCCGCGAGGGCGATACCGTTGCCGCCGGCAGCGTGCTGGCCGAGATCCGGGGCAATGCGCGCGCACTACTGACCGCCGAGCGCCCGGCGCTGAATTTCCTGCAGACGCTGTCGGCGGTGGCCACCGCCACCCGGCCGTATGTCGAAGCGGTGCGCGGCACCGGCGCCGCCATCCTCGACACCCGCAAGACCCTGCCCGGCCTACGCATCGCCGAGAAATACGCAGTGCGGGTAGGCGGCGGGCAAAACCAGCGCACGGGCCTATACGACGGCATCCTGATCAAGGAAAACCACATCGCGGCCGCCGGCGGCATTGCACAGGTGCTGGACGCCGCGTTCAGGCTGGCCGAAGGCAAGGTCAGCGTGCAGATCGAGGTGGAAACGCTCGATCAGCTGGATGAGGCGCTGGCCGCCGGCGCGACCCTGATCCTGCTCGACAACTTCAGCCTGGACGCGATGCGCGAGGCCGTGCGCCTCACCGCCGGCCGCGCCCTGCTCGAAGCGTCCGGCAACATCACCCTGGACACGGTGCGCGCGGTGGCGGACACCGGGGTCGACCGCATTTCCGTCGGCAGCCTCACCAAGCACATCCGGGCGGTTGATTTATCGATGCGGATCGACACCCAGTGATCACGCCATGATCGAAGTCGTCCGTGCCCGCTATGCCGACCCGGCGCACGCCGACGCGCTGATCGAACTGCTGGACCACTACGCGCGCGACCCGGCGGGCGGCGGCGTTGCACTGTCGGATTTCGCCCGCGGCAACCTGGCCGATGCGCTCGCCGCACGGCCGTTCGTCTTCAGCGTGCTGGCCTTCGACAAGGGTCAGCCGGTCGGGCTCATCAACGCCGTCGAGGGCTTCTCCACCTTTGCCTGCCGCCCGCTGGTCAACGTGCACGACGTGGTGGTGCGCGGCAGCCACCGCGGCCGCGGCATTGCGGCACGACTGTTTGCCGAGGTTGAAGCCATCGCCCGCGAACGCGGCGCCTGCAAGCTCACGCTCGAAGTGCTCAGCGGCAACCGCACCGCGCGGGGACTCTACGAAAAACTCGGCTTCGACGACTACCGCCTGGACCCTGCAATGGGGGAGGCCCGGTTCATGCAGAAATGGCTGGACTGAAGCGCTCGCTGGCCGCAGCTGCGCTGGCCTGGACGGCATTACTTCCGCTTGCTGGGTGGAGCGGCGCTCCCCCCGCCGCGCCAGCCATGCTGCTGGCCGAAACCTACGCGGCCGATATCGACGTCACGCAATACTGGGTCAGCGAGAAATTAGACGGCGTGCGCGCCCAGTGGGACGGCCGCATCCTGCGCTTCCGCGGCGGCGGGGCGGTTCCGGCTCCGGCATGGTTCACGGCAGACTTCCCGACGACACCGCTGGATGGCGAATTGTGGATTGCGCGCGACCAGTTCGATGTGCTGTCCGGCATCGTGCGCAAGCTCGAACCCGATGACCGAGAATGGCGGCAGGTGCGCTACCTGATTTTTGAACTACCCGGCGCAGTGGGCGACTTCAGCCAGCGCCTCCAGCAGATGCAGACGATCGTCACGCAGGCCGCCGTACCCTGGCTGCAGCAGGTCGAGCAATCCCGGGTTGCCGACCGTGCAGCCTTGATGAAACGCTTCGATGCCGTCGTGCGGGCGGGGGGCGAAGGCCTGATGCTGCACCGCGCCGACGCCGCCTATGTGACCGGACGCAGCGATGCGCTGCTCAAGCTGAAGCCGTGGCAGGATGACGAAGCGGTCGTGATCGAGCACCTGCCCGGCCAGGGCAAATACCAGGGCATGACCGGGGCACTGTTGGTTGAAATGCCGGACGGCCATCGCTTCCGCCTCGGCAGCGGCCTGAGCGACGTGCTGCGCCGGAATCCCCCGCCCATTGGCACGCTCGTCACCTATCGTTACCAGCACCTGACGAAAAAGGGGCTGCCGCGGTTTCCGCGCTTCCTGCGCGTACGGGAAAACTTCTAGCCCGTCACGCCAGCCAGATCAGCGACGCCATCCGCCCGGTCACGCCGTCGCGGCGGTAGGAAAAAAACGACTCCGCTTCGTTGAAGGTGCAGCGCCCACCGCCGTAGATTGCCTGCACGCCAATGGCTCCCAAGCGGATGCGCGCGAGGGCATAGAGGTCGGCCAGCCATTTTCCCGGCGCGTGCGGGGCGAAAGCCGCGGCCGCTCCGGCATGCTGCGCGACGAAGACCGCGCGCACCTCGTTTCCCACTTCGAAGGCTTGCGGGCCGATGGCGGCGCCCATCCAGGCCAGCACCTCGCCAGGCGGCACCTGCATCGCGCCCACCGTCGCCTCCAGCACGCCATCGGCCAGCCCGCGCCA
>Ga0208244_100326_pt1 | contig 52114 bp, 40 predicted proteins | sample SubbioCR12Aug_5A_FD_184828 | JGI IMG/M metagenome (GOLD analysis project Ga0208244, IMG submission 184828) | Serpentinite rock and fluid subsurface biosphere microbial communities from McLaughlin Reserve, California, USA - CR12Aug_5A (SPAdes) | ecosystem: Environmental > Terrestrial > Deep... | reverse complement strand
GGAGCCCGGCTGTCTGCGAGCCAATCCCGATGAGGAAACCACCGACTGGAGAGCCGTGTGCGGGAGAACTGCACGCACGGTTCGGAGGGAGGGGAAGGCGAGAGCCTTTCTCTACCCCTATCAGAGGTTTTCAAAAGAGTCCTGGGTCCCGGCCTGCGCCGGGACGACGACAGCTCGTCATACCGGCGAAGGCCGGTATGACGGAAGACGGCCTGCGCCGGTATGACGCACCGCCGTCCCACGCACACTGACTTTTCAAACCCGCCCGAACACATCCTCCAGCCGCACGATATCGTCCTCCCCCAGATACCCCCCCGACTGCACCTCGATGATCTCCAGCGGCACCATGCCGGGGTTCTCCAGGCGGTGCTTCATTCCGATCGGGATGTAGGTCGACTCGTTCTCCGCCACCAGGAAAGTCTCCTCCCCGCGCGTCACCCGCGCCGTGCCGCGCACCACCACCCAGTGCTCGGCGCGGTGGTGATGCATCTGCAGCGACAGCGACGCCCCCGGCTTCACCACGATGCGCTTCACCTGAAAGCGCTCGCCGCAATCCACCGAGTCGTACCAGCCCCACGGCCGGTGCACCTTCCTGTGCGCCTGAACCTGCGCGCGGCCATCCGCCCTCAGGCGCGCCACGACGTGCTTCACCTCCTGCGTGCGATCCTTGTGCGCCACCATCACCGCATCGGGCGTCTCCACCACCACCAGATTCTCCACCCCCACGCAGGCCACCATGCGGCCGTCGGCATAGGCCAGCGTGCCGCGCGAATCGTGCAGCAGCACGTCGCCGCGCGCCACGTTGCCGTCCGCATCCTTCTCCAGCACCTGCCACAGCGCGTCCCACGCCCCCACGTCCGACCAGCCCGCCGCCATCGGCACCACCATCGCCGCAATGCCGCCCTCCGCATCGCCGGGCAGCTTCTCCATCACCGCGTAGTCGATCGAATCCGCCGGGCAGGCCAGGAATGCCGCCTTGTCCACGCGCAGGAACACATCGTCGCGCCGGCTGCCGGCGAACGCCTGCTCGCACGCCGCCATGATGTCCGGGCGATGGCGCGCCAGCGCCGCCAGCCACGCGCTCGCCCGCAGCATGAAGATCCCGCTGTTCCACGAATACGCCCCGCTCGCCACATACGCTTCCGCCATGGCGCGATCCGGCTTTTCCACGAAAGCCAGCAGCCGTCGTGCCCCGCCCGCGCCCACCGCCTCGCCGGCGCGGATGTAGCCATAGCCCGTCTCGGCGCGCTCCGGCACGATGCCGAAAGCCACCACCGCCCCCTCGGCCGCCCGCGCCGCCCCCTCCGCCATTGCCCGCTGGAAAGCCGCACGATCCGTCACCACATGATCGGCCGGCATCACCAGCAAGATCGGATCATGTAGGTCGGGCTTCAGCCCGACATCGGCCGCCTTCCCGTCCCGCGCCGCCAGCGCCGCCAGCGCCGCCAGCGCCGCCAGCGCCGCCAGCGCCGCCAGCGCCAGCGCCGGCGCCGTATTGCGCCCGGCCGGCTCAAGAATCAGCGCCGCCGCCGGCCGCCCGGCCGCGCGCAACTGCTCCGCCGTGATGAAGCGGTACTCCTCGTTGCACACCACCAGCGGCGCCGCCACCTCGGCCGCCGCAAAGCCATTCAGCCGGCGGGCTGTATCCTGCAGCAGCGAAAATTCGCCGGTCAATGGCAGCAACTGCTTCGGATGCTGCTCGCGAGACAGCGGCCACAGCCGCGTGCCCGAGCCGCCGGAAAGGATTACGGGTTGGATCTGCATGAAAAACCCCTTATGAAATTCGTCATTCCGCCATTTCGTCATTCCGGCGCAGGCCGTCACATCGTCATTCCGGCGAAAGCCGGAATCCAGAACAGCCATCATCACACCAGCAATGTCAGGACTGGATACCGGCCTCCGCCGGTATGACGAAAATGCGGCCTTCGCCGGGGCGACGGTGTGCCGTCATTCCGGCGCAGGCCGGAATCCAGAACGACCGCCATCACCCCAACAACGTCAGCCCTGGATACCGGCCTCCGCCGGTATGACAAAAAAGGCACTGGATACCGGCCTGCGCCGGTATGACGCAGAGACGGTCTTCGCCGGTACGACGAAGACTGCACCGGGGCGGCGAATACCTAAACCGCCGTCTCCCGCAAACTGACTTTCCCCCGAAACAGCGTCTCGTAGGCCGCCAGCAGCTTCGGCGCTTCGTATTTCCATTCCAGATCGTTCTCTACCCGATGGCGGCCGATCGCACCCATGCGGGCGCGGCGCTCGGGGTCATCGAGCAGTTCGACGATCTTGCGCGCCATGTCCTGCGGGTCGTTCTTCGCCGCATAGAGCGAAGCCTCCTGCGCCGAAAACCGTCCCTCGGTCAGGTCGAACTGTACGATCGGCTTGCCCAGCGCCATGTACTCCATGATCTTGTTCATGGTCGATTTGTCGTTCATCTCGTTGGCGACATCCGGGTTCGCGCACACGTCGGCGGTGTTCAGCATCTCCAGCAGCGCCTGGTCCGGCACCCGGCCGGAGAAGGTAACGTGTTCCGCGACCCCCAGCTCCGCCGCCAGGCGCTTCATGTCCTCCAGCGAGGTGCCGCCGCCCACCAGCCCGAAATGCACGTCCGTGCGCCCCATGTCGCGCACGACATGCCGCGCCGCCTGCAGCAGCAGATCGATGCCTTCCTGCTTGCCCATCACGCCGACGTAGCCGACGAGGAACTTCCGTCCCTGCTTCAGCGCCTCGACGGGCGGGATGATCTTCAGCCGGTCCAGCTTCGGCCCGCTGCGCACCACATACACTTTCTCCGCCGCCATGCCGCCGCGCTCGATGGCGATGCGCTTGTAGGATTCGTTGGTGGCAATCGACACGTCCGCCGTGCGGAAAGTCCAGCGCTCCAGCCAGACCATCAGCTTCCAGAAGAAGTCGCGCCGGCCGAATTTGGCTTCGTACAGCTCGGGGTTGATGTCGTGGTGGTCGAAAAGGAACCTCGTCCCGCAGAACAGCTTGAAAAAGCCCCCGACCAGAAACAGCAGATCGGGCGGGTTGCAGGCATGCACCACGTCGAAACCGCGCTCGCGCCGCACCTTCCACGCCAGGCGGAAGGTATGCCACAGCGCCGCCGAGTACTCCACGGCGTAGCCCTTTGCGCCCTCCGCCTCCATCGGCAGGTCGTAGCGGTAGATGTGGATGCCCTCGACTTCCTCGTAGTGCTTCTCGTAACCCTTGCCGGTGGGGCAGATGATCGACACGCCATAGCCCGCCGCGCGCAAGGTGGTCGCCTCCTGCCACACCCGCCGGTCGAAGGGCGAGGGCAGGTTCTCGACCAGGATCAGGACGCGCCGCCCGTTACCAGCAGATGCCGTCATAGCGGCCGGCCTCGCTCATCGCGCCGGTGATGCGCACCAGGTCAACCACCGTCTTGCCGGGGCTGACTTTTTGCAGGATGTCGCGGAACTCCGCCGCTCCGTTGCCGATCACGACCACCTCGGCGAAATCCAGCACCTCGTCCATCGTTTCCACCATCAGCTTCGAGATGTGCGGAATGTGGTTGAGGATGTAGTCCCGGTTCGCCCCGGTGAGGGTCGCCAGGTTCACGTTGCGGTCGTACAGGCGCAGCTCGTAACCGCGCCCGATCAGCGTCTCGATCAGATCCACCAGCGGCGACTCGCGCAGATCGTCGGTGCCGGCCTTGAAGGCAAAGCCGAGGATGCCGACTTTCCGTTTGCCGTGCGCCGTCACCATGGCGATGCCCTTGGCCACCTGGCGCTCGTTGGAAGGCAGGATGGCGTTGAGCACCGGCAGGTCGAGGTCCAGCATGCGCGCCTTGTAGGTCAGCGCCCGCACGTCCTTCGGCAGGCAGGAGCCGCCGAAGGCGAAACCCGGCTTCATGTAGTAGGGCGAAAGATTCAGCTTCGTGTCCTTGCAGAAAATCTCCATCACCTTGTGGCCGTCGATGCCCGCCGCCTTGCAGATGTTGCCGATCTCGTTGGCGAAGACCACCTTCAGCGCGTGCCAGGTGTTGTCGGTGTACTTCACCATCTCCGCCGTCTCGATGTCGGTGCGCACCAGCGGCGCATCCAGCCCCGCGTAGAGCTGCACCAGCACGTCGCCGGCGCGCGTGTCGGATTCGCCGATCACCGTCTTGGGCGGGTTGCGGTAGTCGTACACCGCCGTGCCCTCACGCAGGAATTCCGGATTGTTGCAGACGCCGAAATCCACGCCCGCCTTCTTGCCCGAGAACGCTTCCAGCGTCGGGATCACCACGCTGCGCATCGAGCCCGGCAGCATCGTCGAGCGCGCCACCACCACATGGAAGTCCGCCTTCTCCTTCAGCGCCAGGCCGATCTCCTCGCACACCTTGCGCACGTGCGACAGGTCCAGGTTGCCGTTCAGCTGCGAGGGCGTGCCCACGCAGATCAGGGAAAGCTCGCTCGCCAGCACCGCCTCGCGCACGTCGGTTGTCGCGCGCAGCCGCCCGGCCCTGACCGATTCGGCGATCATCTCGCCGATGTCCTTCTCGATGATCGGCGTCACGCCCTGGTTGATCAGATCCACCTTGGTGCGGTTCGGGTCCACCCCGACCACCGCGTGCCCATCCGCCGACAGGCAGCCCGCCGACACCGCCCCGACATAGCCGAGGCCGAACATGCTTATTTTCATTTCGCTCCCTTTATTCTTCCAACCCGTCATGCCGGCGCAGGCCGGCACCCAGAATCAACCGATCTCGATCTCCGTCACCAGCTCCGTCGTCCCCGCGATCTCCCCCGCCCAAACCACGGCGGGACAGGGCGCCTTCTCGTCGAAGCTGCGCGACACCCAGCCCAGCGGCGGATCTTCCTGCCCGCGCACCACCTGCGGCAGCCAGCCGGCCGCCGTCATGCGCAGACTGACTTTTGCACACTCCCGTTGCAGCATGACGACAGGCCCGTCCGTCTCGGCCGCGCACGCCTCGTGCGCATGCCAGAACAGCTCGACCCGGTGCCTGCTCTTGCATTCGAGACGGTCCGTCACGCGAAGCAAACGCGCAGCCTTGTCCAGTTCCAGCGTGCGCCGGTGCCGCACCGGATCGGGGAGGCGCAGATAGCCGTCATGGCTGCCCGCCCAGACCTCCTGCCCGGCCGCGGACTCCCAGCGCTCGCGCTGCGCCTGCGCATGCCGCGTCCACAAAAAATTGCCGCCCGAAACCGACTGGTCGGCGCCGTCCACCCGCACGGTGTTGTGCGCGCTTGTCCCCTTGAAATAGTCGCGCCAGGCGCGCTGCGTATGATAAGCGAATGTGCCGGGATCGATCAGCATCTCCTGCCCGCCGACCGACAGGGTGAAGGCCAGCGCATCGGCATGCCCGTGCGCCGCGATCGACAGATACCCCAGCGGCCCCGCATCGGCCACGATGCGTATCTCCTGCGGCGTGCCGAAGCCATCGCCCAGAATCGTGTAGCCCCCCAGCGGAAAGTCCCGCCGCGGCGCCTCCTCCGGCCCGGCAGCCAGCGCCGCGAAAGTCAGCCCCGCCGCATCGCCGAGCAGCCAGCGGCTCCTGTCGTCGAACACCCCGGCCTTCGCCTTGAAGTCCCCCCGCCCGAACAACATCGCCCCCGTGGCCAGCAGCGACCGATAAACCCCGCCGCCCCCTCCGTCATTCCGTCCCCCGTCACCGTCATTCCGGCCCCCCTCTCCGTCATTCCGGCGCAGGCCGGAATCCAGTGCCTTCCTATCCCCCGGCCAGAACCGCACCATTCTCCCATCGTCCGCATCCCCGATCATCGGCACATTGCCGCCCGCATCCATGAGCGCGGCGATGAACTCCAGCATCCGCTCCAGCCTCTGCCAATACGCCGCGGAAAACTCGACGCCGTTCGCCCGCCCGAACAGGCCGACGAGCAGCATCATGTCCGCCACCTCGTGCTGATACCAGATCGCCTGCTCGCGGTTGACCCCGTCCTCGCCGTTCTGCTTCAGCGCCTCCGCCTCGAACTCCCGCGCCGCCTTTTCGCGCCAGCGCGCCGACTCCGGCCACAGCGGCCACACCGACGCCCCGATGAACAAGCCCATCAGTTCGCCCAGCAGATGGTTGTTCGCCGAAGAATGCCGCGACAAATGCCCGGCGATGAAATGGCAGTGCCGATACACCGCATCCATCCACCGCCGCACAAATTCGTCATTCCGGCGCAGGCCCACATCGTCATTCCGGCGCAGGCCGGAATCCAGCCCACCCCCCAACAACCCCCACGCCACCGCCCAATTCGCCAGCCGTACCCCATGCTCCAGCGAACTCGTCCAGTTCGCCCCCAGCGGATACGGGCACTGCTCGAACCAGGAATCCAGCAGCGCCCGGCAGCCCTCCGCATAGCGCGCATCCCCGGTCAGATGCCAGGCCTGCGCCAAAGTCACCAGCTCCGCATGGCGGTTGGGCTCCCACAAATACTTGATATCGCCGACGATGCGTTCGTCGCGGTAATTCAGCGTCTTGCCGAACAGTAGCGGCGCCACCGTGCCGGTTTTCGGGTCGCGGTTCCATTCCGGTGGGAAACCCAGCGCCGCATCCTTCATGGCGAACACATCGAAACGCCCCGCCAATACCCGGTCCGCCGCCGCCCGATACACGACCGCGTCGAAATCGCGCGGCAGTTCCGCCAACCAAGCCCGCCCGCAGACCCCCCCCGGCCCCCCCGGCCGCGCCAGCCCCAGGCCGCGCCGCTCCCACTGCGCTTGGGCGGCATGGCGTAGGCGATACGCGATCTCCTGAACGCCCATGGCGCGAAGGCGGTTGAGTTTCCAAACAAGGGAACTCACCTTGCCATCACCCCAAGCTCGCGATAGATGCTTTCGATCTTAGGCAGAACCGCCTCTACCGAAAAGTTTTTTTCGACCTTCACTCTGGCATCTGCACCAAGTTTCTGAGCAATCCGGTGGTCGGCGAGGAGCAGCCTCAGTTTGGCTTCAAGTGCGACCCTATCACCTGGTGCTACAAGATAGCCTTCAATACCGTCTGTGATTGCCTCCGGAATTCCACCAACAGGGGTCGAAATGACCGGGATGCCGTAAGCCATTGCTTCTAGGACGCTCATCGGTAGACCTTCATTGTATGAAGGCAAACAATAAATACTTGCAGCTTGCAAAAGACTTTCTTTAGCCGCACCGGTAATCCAGCCCGGAGCACATACATGCCCCATGACCCTCCGAAACTGCGCATGATTGAGAATCCCAGTGACGTCCCCATCGCCGGCAAGGGTGACTTGTAGGACCGGGAAATCCTGTATCAGCCCAGCTACAGCATCCACAAGATCGTAGCTGCCCTTCGCCTTACCCAAACGTCCGAGACTAAGTACATTGTTCCTATCACGCTTCTCGAACCCGTCCAAGGAGGGAACAGCGACAGGGTTGTATATAGCCAGAATCGAGTCATTTGCACTGATCGACTGCAACCAGGAACGCCAACCATGCGAAAGCACGATGACACGGTCAGCCTTGTCGAATACATACCTAATCAAGCGTTTCGCAAAGACACCACATTCCTTCTCATAAAAAATATGGAAGCGGCCGCTATGAAGATGGACGATCGTTTTTGCCCCAACAATTCTCGCGAACACGAAGAAGCCAAACTTACGCCAAAAGCTGGCTCGCGAAGAAACATGGATATGAACTATGCCTACATTACCCTTGATCGCCAGGACGATGAAGCGAATAAATGCAGATATCGCGATAGCAAACTTGTCGAGAGTTGTACCGTCACAGTGTGTGGGGATGTACTTAACTGGCCACCGATCAAATAGTCCCGCGGTACGATATACGTTCACCACAGAGGATATGCCGCCCATGGTGTCGAACCGGGTGCCAAGCATGACAATGACTTTATCTTTAAGGCTCATTTTCAAATTGAGGCGAACTAGGCCTCTTTAAGTGCATGCATAAGCGGGTATGCCGCATCAATATGCTGAATCAGCATCACATGCTTCCCCGTCCGGGTCCGAGGTAAGTCATCCACTTCTAATACCTCAGCCACACAGCCCCCCTGCGTTTTGTTTTCAATGGCGGCGGCAATCCGCTGCCTGGTTTCTTCCGTCAGCCTGGATGAAGCCACCACCTTGAGTGTCAGTCGCCCCGGTTTCGACTGCTCGTATTGAATGGCTCCAACCCGTGCCAGTTCTTCAAAATGCGCGGCACCAAGCGTACAGATGGAAACCAGGCGCCCGTCGTGGCAAACCACGAACTCCTGCAGGCGGCCCTCGATGCGCTCCACCACCGGGTAACCCGCCAGGGATGGCGGGGGCGGCTCCGCACTCCACATGGCCAGGTCGCCCGTGCGGTAGCGGACGAAGGGCATGACCCGGTTGTCGAAACTCGTGCCGACGACTTCGCCTAATACGCCGGGCACAGTAATCGGCAAGCCATTCGAGTCCACCAGTTCCACATGACCATATTGCGGCCAGAAGAAATAGCGTTCGTCGTCCGGCAGCGAGGCGGCCATGAGCACCCGCTCGGACTGGCCATAGTGCTTGATTACCGGGCAGCCGAACACCTCACGGAACAGGCGCATCTGGTAGTCGTACACGTTCTCGGAATACAGCATCACGCTCTGGATATTGCCTGTGATGTCGGGGGCGGGGTTTTCCGCCAGCCACCGCGCCAAAGGGTACAGTGCCGAGGGGAAAGCCTGGATGAAGCGGGGCCGCCACTGTCTCAGCGCCTCGACGTATAGCGGCATCCAGCGCGCCAGCAGATGGTCGGAACTCAGGATCAACTGCCGCTTGATGGGCTCGTACATCCAGAGGCGGCCGCCTGGCTTCGCTGCGCTGGGGACACTGCGGCCGCGCAAGGCCAGCGCCAGCTCCCCATCCCGGTAACTTGCGCGGGCATGGAAGTCATCCATGAAGGCGTACTCGCGTGGGCGGCTGACGTCCTTTCCCAAGTAGAACTGCATGGGCTCGGCGGTGGAGCCGCCGGTGAAGGCGCGCAGCCGCTTGTCAGCCGGCATGGCCGAAGACAGGTAACGTGCCGTGTCCGCCTTGATGTCCGCCTTGGCAGTCAGAGGAAAATGCCCAAGTGCGCGATAGGGGTCTGTTTCATCGACAACGACCGTCCGCAAGTGCGCATAGGCCGGCACGGTTTCCACCGCCCAACGTAACGTATCCGCCAGACGCGCACGGGCGTAGGTCGTGACCGTGGCGTGGTCGCCTTGCGCCAGCACTGTCCGGAAATGCGTGTACGCCTGCCCCCGGCGCAGGCCCAAGGGCAACTGGCGATACGCGGTGCCCAAAAGGGATTTCAGCCATTGCGGCGCGGCGATGTAACCGGAAAGACCGCCGTGTAAGCGATCTTCAAGGCTAGGACTCATGGTTCCGTAGCCTTGATCAGGACAACGCCATCCTTGCCGGGCAAGGACAGGTGGGTTACAGGTTGGCCGGTGTTCCGCGACGTCACCTGCTTGCCGGCGAAGTGGCGCAGTCCAGGTTCCAACGTCACAGATTGTTGCAGCAAACCGGGGTTGACCAGCACCACGCCATGCTCGAAATCGCGCCGCCAGACACCGTTGCGCCACGGCTTGAGCGGCGGCGGTGTGGTCGCATGGCCCAATTTGACGTCGTACTCGTCGAACCAGGGTACCGAACTGTAGCCGCGTTTCTCGTCGGTGAAAGAAAAGTAACCGTCCCCCATCAAACAGGAAGCAAAGGCATAGCGGAAGAACTTGTAATCGCTGGGGTCGCCCCATACGTTGAAACCGACGATGCGGGGGCCGCGCAGGTGCTTTTCCACGTCGCGGTAACGCTGCATCATTGCCATCCAACCTTGGCGCCGTTCCAGCGACCAGGATTTACCCATCAGTCCTTCAAGGAAGGCTCCATCAAGTTGACCAGCGAACTCTGCTTCCGAGAGGTCACTGTCCGCGTTACCGATGATCAATATGCCAGGGTGCTGTGCACGGATGCTCGCCCACCAGTCTTGGTAGCCCCGGCGCCATGCCGACAATATGCGCGGGTCGTTCGGGTCATCCTCGATACCGTCTTTATCCCAATCCGCGCGGACGCGCGGACGGTACATGACGTTATCCGTGTACCAGATGCGCATTTCCGGCACATCGCGGAAATAGGCTTCGGAATTCCTGCGCGTTGACCACTGCGGGTAACGGTCGCCGTTGGCGTCGGGTTTGGCCCAATGGGTAAAGTTGGTCTCCCAGGCGGAATACTGCTTGGTCCACTGCACCCGTTTGCCGCCCGCGTCGCGCAACCACCAGTCAGACCAGGCCAGTTTTGCAACTACGTCCGCCATGGCGCTATCGTTGGGCACCTCCCGCGCCTCGTTGAGTACCGTGTACTGACCGATCAATAATCGCGGGTTGCGTGTCTGTATGTCCCGCGCGGCCTGAGCGTGGGTATACCCTTTCTTGGGTTGCCAGCCCTTGAAAAAGCCGAGGATGGCGATGTCGAGCCTGGCCAGTTCCTGCTGATAGGCGGGGTCGTGGTAGTGCTTTTCGCCGATGTTCATGCCAAGGAGACGGGGAAAATAATCTGCGGCACCAGTCGTGCTGGAAAAAAGAAGAAATGGAAAGCAGAAAAAAAGATTGCAAAGAAACTTCATTAGCTTGGCCTAAGTGCCAAAAAAGTCAAAGATAATCACTCCGACGATCACTAGATCGCTTATGCCTAATGGCACTCTTGACGATCAATTTCAAATACTCTTTAGCACCTGGTCTGAAATATTTCGACAGCGGAGATGCGTTATATATTTTCAAGACATGAATTCCCAATGGCGTGGCAAACTTACAAACCTCAAACCATTCTTTTCCACATATCATCCAGAAGATTGTTGTGTCGTACTTGTGGAGACGGTCATTGGCTGTCGCCAACTTTATAAGCCACGCCTCCACATCTTCGAGCAACTCAACTGACGGTTCTAGATTCAATTCACCAATGTGCGTGTTTACTTCAAGTTCCCGATCGGTTGGGCACAATCCAAGATGTTCCAAATACTCCTTGGCGATTTGCTTATGAAATTCAAGCATTGAATGACTGAATTGTCCTGTCAAGCCACTACGACGAACACGCACCCAACTCAGGGGCTCGTTCAAATTATTGATCCAACCCCGTTGCGCCATCCTGATGTTGAAATCATAATCTTCCGAGACCTTCAGACTTCTGTAACCATCTTCAGGCATCATTGATTTTCTGAACATATAAACAGCAGATAGAGTATTTCTAAAAATAAGGCAGATGGCAGTTTCTTCTGCTGTAACCGGACGTTTCCATATGTTTCTTAACCGCACCCCGGCATCCGTCATCAGAGATACATGAGATCCAATCATTACTAGTCGAGGGTCGGCATCCAGTGCTGCCACCTGCAACTCAAGCCGCTTTGGGTATGCAAGATCATCTGCATCAAGCAAGGCTATAAATTCACCTTTGGCATTGCGGATACCTGTATTTCTCGCTCTTGCGGGACCTTGATTAACCTCGTGTCGTATGATGCGGATGCGAGAATCCGAGTAACGGAAAGCAACATCGTATGTATTGTCTTCCGAGCAATCGTCAACAATGATGATTTCGAAATCAACATAAGTCTGAGCAAGAAGACTCTCTATCGTATCGCCAATATAATTAGCCACATTCCATGCAGGAACGATCACGCTAACGCGCGGACTCTCGGTAACCGTCACACTCCATTCCGTTGAACTAAATTTCATAAATGAGCCTGAATTTCTAGTTATATAGAATTTGGCAATGGGGCACGTAAATCATCAAGCAATTTCCGCACGTCATGATGTAAGCGCAAAATGACTACAAACAAAGCCAGCGAAAGTAAAAAAGAAATACTACCGATCAACAAACGCCAGACAGATGCACCTTCCCACCAATAAGTGCCCACCAGAGCCGTAGCCGCTGCACCGGATGTTGCTCCATAGGCACGCACAGCAAGACTTGCTTCGAAAAGCCGCCAGACGGAAGTGTCCAGCTTTCTAGCAATAACCATCAATGCCCAGTATTCCCCGATGATCAGGCTTGCGATGCTTCCCGCCACGGCACCATGCAACCCTACGAGATGGGCACCGGCATAGCTTAGGAAGATCGATAGAACGAGGTTTGTCGAGCTAATGACCAGCGCCACACGTCCCGCATCGAAAGCCGCGAGCAGATAGCCGCCTCCGACCACACTTGCGGCCAAGCCGATGATGTAAAGCTGCATCAATGGCGCCGCATCACGGTAGGCTTCGGTGTAAACGAGGCTCACCAAATCGGGGGCACATACGAAGAGCCAGGCCAGGAACGGCATCAACAGTATGATCATGGCGGCATTGCCATGTGCGACCAGAGCTGCTGCTCTGTGAGTATCCTCAGCAGCTAGAGAACGGCCAAGTGGCGGAAGGATTACATTGCGCATCGGCTGCTTGACCAGATTGGCAAGCCCCATCACAACGGCACCAATCGAGATAAGCGCGAACACGTCGGCGGGAAACAGACTCGCGACCACCCATTGATCCGCTTGGCCGCGCAACAGGTACAACGCATTCCCGACTGCGAAGGGCGCGGCATAAGTGACCTGTTGCCGCATCAAGTTCCAATCGCCACGGATGCCCTGCCACTTTGGGATCCAGGCACCATAGCCGATGGCGAGCCCGAACTTGACGGCCGCAAAAACACACATGACAAGCAGCAGGCTGGCCAGATCACCGATGCTGATTGCCGCACCTGCCAGAGCTGCAGTGCGCACGAGAGACAGTACGATCGTGGCACGGGCCTGCAAGATGGCCCGGCCGTCGGCAACCGCCACGGAATCGAACAGGCTGGCCATCACCCACAAGGCGACAAAAATCGGGACGGTGAGATGCAGGGCGACCAAGGTTGCCAAGGCTTCGCTCATCAAGGCAGCCGTCAGCCACAAGAGATAGCCCGCCAACAAGCCCGCTACAACAAGGAACAGGGCGGCATTGCCAATCAACCGCGGCCGCGCTTCCCCGGAAAGTCGCGGAAAAAAATAAAAAAGTGTCCTTGGCATGAAAAAGGGAAAGATCGCCAGCGCGGTGCTGGCAACCAGCCAGACAAGCCGATACTCCCCGAATTCGGTGACACTCAAATGCCGAACCAGCACAACTGGTAATAGCAGTTGTGCCGCATATTCGACGATACCAGCCACCGCTAGTGCGGAGCTGTTCTTGAGGAGGCTCATGGTTAGCCTCTGTCGCCCAAAACCCGCGCATACCTGGCCAGCATGCCATCAACACCAAAGGCGCGCGTAACCGTCACACGGGCTCGCTCGCCCAGTTCAGTGCAATGCTGCGGGTCCGCCAGTTTGCGCAAAGCCGCCGTCAGCGCCGTCACATCGCCGGCAGGGAACAGGTAACCGTTTTCGCCATTCGTCACTTGCTCTGCCGCACCACCAATGGCGCTCATGACCATGGGCTTGCCCATGGACAGGGCTTCCAGGGCCGCAATGGAAAATGTTTCCACCTGATGCGAGACGATGGCCATGCAGTCGCAGGCAGCGACATAGGGCCTGACATCGGCCTGAAAGCCGGTGATGGCCACATCGCTTTCCAGCCCAAAGTGGGCGATTGCCTCTTCGATGGCTGGGCGACGGGGACCGTCACCGATGATCAGGCACCTGGCGGCTACGCCTTCCGCCTTGAGACGACTGATCGCTTCGATGAGGTCTTCATGCTTTTTCTCCGGCCGCAGGGCGGCGCAGATGCCGATGACAAAGTCACCAGGTTTGAAGCCGAAGCGTTCACGCAAAGTGGTTTTTTTTTTGGTTGAGAAGCAATCCCGGAATCTTTCGGTGTCGATCCCGTTGTGGATGACGACGGCACGGTCTTTGCGCAGGCCACGGGCCTCCCAGTAGGTGCGCTGCGCCGTACTGACATACACGATGCGATCGCAACGGTTGAAGAAGGGGCGATAAATCCAACGCATCTGCCGGTCTTCACGCGCGGGCAATTCGGTGCTGTGAAATATCTCTACGATGCGGCAGCGATGACCGGACAGCCAACGCGTGAGATGGCCATAGAACAATGGGTAGGTATTCACGCAAACCAGCACGTCCGGTTTTCTCTTGGTTAACCAGTCCGCCAGTCGCCTCAAGCCTGCGAAATCCCACCCCTTGCCGAAATCGGCGCACCAGACGGGACCTGAAGTCTGATCAGCCTCGGGCAACAGGTGTTCCTCGCGTTTGAGATAAACGAGTGCGGTTTGAAAGCCCTGAGCGGCAAGGCCGTTGAACAACTGCAGGGTGTGTTTCTCCGCGCCGCCAAAGCGCAGGGAATTGACGATGAAAGCCACCGAGACAGGTGCTGCGCTCATGCTGGTCGCCGCGCCGAGTAAGCATGTTCGATGGCATCGAGGTAGGGCCTGAGCACCACGTCGTCGCCGTGGTGGCGCTCCATATAGGCGCGGCAACGGTCGGATACCCGACGCCATTCGGTGTCATCCGTGAGCAGTTTTTCCACGGCCTGTTGCATTTCCTCCATGCTGTTGACGGCATAACCCAGCCCTTCACGCCGGATCAGGCCATCAGGATCGAAGAACGCGACCACAGGCACGCCACGCCGCCAGGATTGCAGGTAGGAATTCGGGAAACCCTCGGTGTCCGATGTGTTCACGAATACACGGGCACGGTCATAGAAATCGCCCACGTCATGATAGGGGACTCGGCCGTGGAAAGTCATGTTTGGCAGAGCGGCGGCTTCCCGCTGGGTGGTTTCATACAAGGCTTGAAAGCCTGGTTGAGGGCCTCCAACCATATGCACCTGCCTGCGTGTCACTCGGCGCGCGAGTTCAAGCGCCAGATCAGGTCGCTTGAAATCACGAAGATTATTGACCCACAGAATCTCGACGTCGCGACGTGACAAATCAAACTCGGTTGCCGGTGGATCGACCAGCATATTCGCCACCGAACTTGTGACGCCATAGTTCTCTACCAGGGCTGATTGCTGCACGGCATGCTGACTGAGCACGGCATGCGCGCGGCGCAGTCCGTAGGCATAAAGCCATTTGTCGCGGCGATATCGGATAAGCAGCTTTGCCGGATCGGCATCCGTGTCATGCGCCAACCGGAATACCAGACCGCGGCCATGCAACCGGCAGAACAGGGCCATGAGCCCGACCATCATGCCGGCGCAACTGGTGTAGTACACGTCCGCATCGGCACGTTTCAGCGCCGACCATATTCCCGTCCAGCGAGGGTGGATGAAACGGATCACAGGCAACCCCGCATCCGGGCGATAGGCCTTGCAAGTTGTGATTCCGTCCCAAACAGTTGCGTCTGGCTGTCCATAATCCGCAACGGCCATCGAGATATCGAACCCGCGCTCCTTCAGGGCTTTCGCGATGAGGGTCTGCTGTACTTGCTCGCCCCCGATACCATGCTGGTTGTACTCACGCGCCAATACCGGCAGGTTCTCAAGACCTACAAGACATATTTTCATGTGACTCAAATATTCCTTGCATCCGATAGCGCAACCGCATGTCCAAGTGCCAAGCCATAAGTCAACCAGAGCGCGGCTTGCGGGTACGTGGGCACAAAACGGTCATCGGTAAGGCCCTGAACCAATAGGAGCAATAGACAAACGCTGCCGCCCTCGAATACACCACGCCACAAGGGATCGGAGTGATTCTGTTTCAGGTTACGAAACAGGCGCCACATGGACAGAAAAAATGCTGCGATGACCGCAACACCCAACAGGCCGAAATCCAGCAATACGCCCAGGTACGCGTTATGCGGATGCCCCACCGGCAACATGCCACCCCGCAGGTGGGCCGGCGCCCACAGTGTTGAACTCAGACCATGACCCCACACCGGGCTGTCCCACACCCAAGGCCATAGCGGACGCCAGATGTCGTCAAAGCGCCCGGCCGTGATGGCGCCGATGTCCCTGTTCGCCACGCCGGTGGTTGCCCGCTCGATGAAGGCTTCCGGCAAAAGCAGCACAATCAGGGCGACCGCAATGACACCGAGGAAGAGTTGGCCGAGTTTGCGTCTGCTGATCAGGTAATACGCAACGATAACGGCCATGCCGAGGAAAGCGCCCCTCGAGAACGTCAGCAGTGCTGTCAGTGCGGCGGCAATGGCAGCGGCAAACAGCAACAGTCGCATGAGTCCCCGCCTGGCCCTCAACGCGGCAAAGAGCAGGAGGGCGAACATCATGTTGCTCATCAGCCCCAGCTCGTTGGCGTGCATCCCCATCCAGGACAGAAATCCTCGCGCGCGTGACGAGGCTAGAACCTGCAGACTGGTCCCGGTCAGAATCAAATAACCAACAACGATGCAGAAGAAAATGAACGCCGATGAGGCGAGGGCAAAAATAATCGTTCGCCCCTTGCCATCCAGCACAGCCATGGATGCCAGCATTGCAACGACAAGGATGACCATCGGCTTCACGAGGACATCCAGCAGGTATTTCGTCTTGGTCATTGCAACCAGGCTTCCCGTTGCATCGGTTTGAATGGGAGCCATGGATGAGTAAAAGGAGCCGTAGGCAGCAGCCCCTGCGATCATCGCGAGGTATACAAGAAAAACCTTGGGTAAAGGTGGTAACTTGACGGCATTTTTTGGGTTGAGCGCAGTCAATAGCAGGGATCCCAAGGTTGCCGCAAGGAGGGCATTCATTGGGTTCAGCCCAACGATTCCCAGCATTTGCCTGGGGATGAGATACGTCGCAGCAAAGGGCAACAACAACACGCAAAACCAAAGTCCGATACGCCAGTTCCAAACAACGAAGCCGCTGCCTAAAAGCAGCACTACTGCAATCGAGGCATAAAATCCGCCCCCAATTCCTGTCAAGGCACCTATAAGGAATGCGAACAGGCCCAAGCCTGCCAGCATGCCTGCAGTCAACATGGCGGAAGGGGCTGAATTGACAGAGCCCAATGTCAGCCTGCTTTTGGCAGCAGTCTGACTCATGATCTTGCTTCGGGGGCGGCGGTTGGCTGACCTAGCAGCCTGGTAACAAGGCGCTTGTCCATTGCCGTAAATAATTCAGTAGCAAATCTGTGCTGGTTCTCGAAGGCTTTTTTTGGGTCTTTCGAGATCGTTGACATACGGAACAGATAGCCGTCCGGCAGATATCCTGAAACCGCATATTTCATTTGCACCAGCTCGCGGTCCAGGTAGCTGCGCACCACCTGATTTCCCATGGTGAACCAGTAGGTGACCGGCTCGCTGCGCGAACCCATGGTCGCCAGCATGCGGGTGGCGGGAACCTCGATGCCCTTGATCGAGATGTTTTCCTTTCTCAATGTGTCGATCTTGAATCCCTGCGCCGCATAGCAGACTTCCTGGCGGTGGGCGCGCAATTGCTTCGTCTGCGTCGAGCCGTAGGCCACGGAGAGCATGATGCGTTCGCCTTGCCCGTTGATGTAAGTCCTGCTGACGATCTGGCTGTATATGGCGTTCAGCGCCTCTTCCTGCGCGGCGGCGGGTACGAGGCTGACGCCGCCCTCGATCATCCGCCAGCCGCCGAATTGCTTGGGGATGGCTTTTTCAAGATCGATCTGCGGCGCCGTGTCCGCGATTGATTTGCTCGGCGTCAGCAGCCAGGCGGGTACGGGAGCCGCGATCATGAGCACGGCAACCACGATGCCGGTGCGGAGGAGGGGATTCATGGATTAGGCCCCCCGCCCCTCACCATGGCCCTCTCCCCGCTCGCGGGGAGGGGGGGATGGGATGGGTACTCCGCATGCGGGGAGAGGGGATGGAATGATCCGCCGTATCGCGGGGACTGACTTTTGCCCGCGCGGGCCTTGCCGCGGTTGAGGAAGAACTGGATCAGGCCGTCGATCGCCATGATGAGGATGAGGGCGCTGACGAACAGCACCATGCCGGCGAAGCCGTGCAGGAAGCCCTGTCCCGCCTCGTCGCCGAGATAATAGGTGATGAGCGAGAGGCTCATGACACGGATGGTGTTGGCGGCGAGCGAGATCGGGATGATGAGGATGGCGAGCAGGGTGTTGCGCCACCAGGACCCGTGCCGGGTGATGTGCAGGTAGAAGAGGCCCATGGCCTCGAGCGAGAACAGGGTGTGCAGGCCGGCGCAGACGTCGGCCACCAGCAACTGGTACTGGCCGAGGTAGAGGATGACGCCGTTGCGCGAGATGGGGTAGCCGGCGGCGTAGAGGACGTGCTCGGTGGCCCAGGAGACGAAGGTCTTCATGGGCAGGGTGAGCATGTCCACGATCGGGCCGGGCAGCGGGATCATGAAGAACAGGAAGAAGATCGGGAACCAGCAGGCCTTCAGCGCCTGGGTGCCGCGCTGCATGAGCAGCAGCGCCGGCAGGATCCAGATCAGGGAGCCGAGTTCGAAGAGGATGATGCCCTGCGAGCGGCCGAGGATGTAGAGCAGCAGGCCGAAAATGAGGAGCGGCCAGGCGACGGCGCGGCGCGGGGCGACCGGGGCGTCCTGGATGGCGTGGCGCAGGCTCCAGAATAGGTAGAGGCTGACGGCGAGGATGATGGGGCCGTGCATCTGCTCGTCGCTCCGCCACAGGCCCATGAAGAGGTCGACGAAGGTCGGCACGTACATGGCCGCGAGGCCGAAGAGCACGGGCGCCCATTCGATGCCGCGGTCGGTGCGTGTTGCGGAGAGGGTGGTCATGGGCGTTTTGGCAGAGCGTGTGCGCGGTTGCGTGAGCCCGGATGATAGGGGGCGGTGATTGCGGAATGATGACACCGGGAGGTCGTCATCCCGGCGGAAGCCGGGATCCAGGTTGGTCGGCGTGCAGGGGAATGGCAGGAGGTTGTCATCCCGGCGGAAGCCGGGATCCAGGTTGGTCGTGGGGGTGACGGCTGGCTGGATCCCGGCTTTCGCCGGGATGACGGGGCGCTGGGAAGCGCTTTTGACAAATTCCTGCAACATGCCGCTGCAAGAATGGGTGCCTTCTAATCTGATCGGGGAGGCGCGCATGCCGGAGGGACGTGAACAGGAAGGGTGGTATGCCGCGGAAGCGGATTTCCTGTCGGAGGAGCGCAACTTGCGCGCCGCCGCCGGGTCCGCGCTGTTTGCCGAGGCGCTGCGGCGGGCCTGCGCCGGGGCGCCGGAAGCGAAAGTCAGTCCCGGCGATACGGCAAGCAGCATGGCTGTAACAGCACTTTCATGAAGGCCTCGTAGGATGGGGGGCATCTTTCGGCCTTGCGCCGATCCGGGGGGACACATGAAAGCGATGATTCTTGCAGCCGGCAAAGGCACCCGCGTGCGGCCGCTGACCCACGAGCTGCCCAAGGCGATGATCCCGATCCTGGGCAAGCCGGTGATGGAGTACCTGATCGAGCACCTGGCGCGCCACGGCGTGACGGAAATCATGGCGAACACCAGCCACCAGGCGGCGCGCATCGAGCAGTATTTCGGCGACGGCCGCCGCTTCGGCGTGAATCTGGGCTATTCCTTCGAGGGCCACATCCAGAACGGCGAGATCGTGCCTTTCGCGCTCGGCTCGGCCGGCGGCATGAAGCACATCCAGGAGTTCGGCGGCTTCTTCGACGACACGACGATCGTGATCTGCGGCGACGCCATCATCGACCTCGACCTGACGGCGGCGGTGGCCGAACACAAGCGCCGCGGCGCGCTGGTGAGCGTGATCACGCGCGAGGTGCCCTGGCAGGAGGTGCCGAACTACGGCGTGGTGGTGAGCGATGCCGAGGGACGCGTGCGCTCGTTCCAGGAAAAGCCGCCGGTCGAGGAGGCGAAATCGAACTGGATCAGCACCGGCGTCTATATCTTCGAGCCGGCGGCGCTCGACCTGATTCCCGCCAACCGTGTTTACGACATTGGCGGCGACCTGTTCCCGCGCCTGGTGGCGGAGGGCCTGCCCTTCCATGCCCAGCGCCACAACTTCCACTGGATCGACATCGGCCGCGTCGCGGATTACTGGCAGGCGGTGCAGCGGGTGATGCGCCACGAGGTGCCGGGCATCCGCATTCCCGGCCGCGAGGTGCGTCCGGGCGTATGGGTCGGCCTGAACGTCAAGGTGGACTGGGAGACCGTCACCCTGCGCGGCCCGGTGTATCTGGCTTCCGGCAGCCACGTCGAGCAGGACTGCGAAATCGTCGGGCCGACCTGGATCGGCCACGGCAGCCACATCCAGCGCGGCGCCCGCATCGTGCGCAGCATCATCTTCGAGCACACCCGCGTGGAGCGCGACGCGCTTTTCCTGGAGCAGATCGTGTGCGGCGACTTCTGCGTCAACGCAGACGGCGAGACGCGGCTGCGCCACATCGGCGGCGCGATCATGCCCTGGAGCGATGCGCGCGAACGCGCGCCGCTGGCCTGCTGATCGGCCCGGCATCGGAACAACATCGGGAGGGAGAAGGACATGGAATCGGCGGTGCACATCGAGCGACGATGTTTTCCTCGTTTGCCGTTTCACTCGAAGGCGGTCTTCAGTATCGACGGCGTGTCGCAGGAAGGCACGCTGATCGACCTGTCGCTCAGCGGGGCGCTTTTCCGCGCCGAGGGAGAGGTTTTCGCCGTGCTTGATGACTATTGCCAGTTGGATATCCTGCACGGCGCAGGGCTGTGTTGCGTGCGCACGCGCGGCCGCGTCGCCTATGTGCAGGACGGCCTGATCGGGCTTCAATTCAAGCAGCACGAGTTCGCCGTCCTGAAGGAGCTGATGAAGATCGTCGAGATGAACCTCGGCACTCCGGACATGATGCAACGCGAGCTTGGCGCATTGTTGAAGGCACCCGCCGGGAGGCTGCGCTAGCGATGGGGGCCATCACGCATGCGCAGCCCGCCGCCTGGCCGCAGCCGGGTGCGCAGGTGAGGGATGGTGCGGCGGCACGAATTCTTGTGGTCGAGGATGAACCCGCCATCCGGGAGCTGATTGCCGTCAGCCTTGCGCGCGCCGGGCATCAGGTACAGCGCGCGGGCGATGCGCAGGAAGCGTATGTCCTGGTGCGCGAAGCCCTGCCGGATCTGATCCTGCTCGACTGGATGCTGCCCGGCATGTCCGGCGTCGACTTGGCGCGCCGCCTGCGCGCTGAGCCTAAGTCGCGGGAGGTGCCGATCATCATGCTGACGGCGCGCAGCGGGGAGCAGGACCGCATCGTCGGCCTCGAATCCGGCGCGGACGATTACGTCACCAAGCCGTTTTCGCCGCGCGAGCTGCTGGCGCGCATCGCTGCGGTGCTGCGCCGGGGCCAGCCGGCAGCGATGCATGGCGCCTGCGAGACCAATGGCATCATGCTCGACCCGGCCGCCCACCGGGTCACGGTTGCCGGCGATGAGCTGGCGCTTGGCCCGGTCGAGTTCCGCCTGCTGCACTTTCTCATGGCCCACGCCGAACGCCACTACAGCCGCGCGCAGTTGCTCGATCAGGTCTGGGGCGGCGGCGTCCATGTCGACGAGCGCACCGTGGATGTTCACATCCATCGTCTGCGCGCGACGCTGAAGGCCAGCGGTCGCGACGAGATGATCCAGACGGTGCGCGGCGGCGGCTATCGTTTTTCCGCCGGCGCCGCCTGATTCCTCGGTTCTATCAGAAGGGCAACTGCGATTGATGCGACGACGGAGCGGGGTGGCCGATCCGGCGGCGCTCGATGAACAGGCTGTTGCCCGGCATCTTCTTGGCCTGCTTCTTGGCCTCGGCAATCGACGTGGAAATCTGGTGCTGGGTGGTGTGGTCCATGGCCTCGACGGTCACTACGCCGAGCGACAGGGAGGTCAGGGGACTGAACGTCTTGTTGCCAAGGCGGTCTTCGGTGAAATAGCCGCCGTGCTCCCGGTCCTCGGCGCTGAAGATATCCGTTATCGCTTGTGGAAAGGCGTCGAGAATGGCCTGGCAGCGGTTTTCCCAGTCTGCGCTGCGGAACAGGATGATGAAGTCGTCGCCGCCGATGTGGCCGAGAAAATCCCGCGGCGGATCGCAGCAGGAAGCCAGCAGGCTGCCCAGCCGCTGAATCATCTCGTCGCCCTTGCGATAGCCATAGACATCGTTGAACGGCTTGAAGTGGTCGAGATCGCAATAGCATGCGGCGAAGGTGGCGCCGATCCGGAGCAGGTATTCGATGTGCTCGTCGATGGGGACGTTTCCCGGCAACTGCGTCAGCGGATTGGCATATTTCGCGGCATTGATCTGCAAGCGGGTGATTTCGGCCATCAGGTCGTGTCCCGTGCCGACGCCGAGGTATTTGCCCCCATCGGTCAGGATGAAGCCGTTGGTCAGTTGCCGCTGATCGGCGGAGACCATGATGCGGCTGAGTTCCTGGACGCCGATGTCCTTGTCGACCACGATCGGTTCGAAATCGATCAGCGCGGTGCAGGGCCGGCGCCCGTAGAGGTCGCGCCAGTAGCGGTGGGCGAAACGCTCGATGGTGGTGTATCGGTTGATGATGCCGAGCGGCACGCCATCGACGACGACAGGAACCGACTGCAGTTCGGGCATCTGCTTGAATAGATCGAAGACATTGTCGTTCAGGGTGTCGGGGCTCACCGGCTGGATCGGCCGCATCAGCCTGACGGCCGTTGCGTTGCCCGAATGCGCCAGGGCGTCATCTCCGTGCTTCCGGGCGTCGCCGTCGGCCTGTTCGAAGGCTTGCGCCGCCTCGTCCGGCAGGGAGGTGTCGGGCCGGGCGGCCGGCCGGCCGATCAGGTAGCCCTGGCCGAAGGCGATGCGCAGGCCCTTGATGGCGCGCAGTTCGGCCTGCGTTTCGATGCCCTCGGCGACGATGAGCGCAGCGGAATTTCTGGCGATCTCCTGGATCGAGCGAACGAAATGCAGTTTGACGGGGTCGCGATCGATGCCGTGAATGAAGTGCTTGTCGAGCTTGACATATTCGGGGCGCAGTTCCGACCACAGGCGCAGGCTGGAGAAGCCCTCGCCGAGATCGTCGATGGCGATCTCGAAGCCATGCGCGCGGTAATGGGTGGCCGCCCTGCGCAGGAGGGGATAGTCGTAGGCGGGCTGGCTCTCCGTGAGTTCGATGATGATCCGGTCGGGGCTGATGCCGAAATCGGACAGTTGGTCGGGCGTCGCCGCGCCCAGGCCGTCGCTATTCACGAGCAGTCCCGGGCTGACGTTGAGAAAGAGCTTTCCAGGCAGCGCCAGTTTCGCGAAATGGTCGAGGACGACTTGGCGGCTGAGCAGCTCGATTTGCGTGACCAACTGGTGGTAGCCCGCGGCCCTGAACAGGTTGAACGGCGAATGCAGCGGGCTGTCCGCCGGCCCGCGGATCAGTCCCTCGTAGCCGATGATTCGGCCGTCGCGCATGTCGATGATCGGCTGGAACAGGGGGGACAGCAGGCGCCGCACGATGATGTCCTGCATATGGTTGCGCATGGCATCGCTGTCGGTCGGGATCGACGGAATTTCGACGGGGCAGTCCTGGCCGGACTGCGATGAGCCGGTAATGTCGATTTTCATTTTGCCGTTCGGGAGCCTGATGGACCCGGTTAGACCGGATCGGTAGGGTGGGCAGCCTACTTTAGAAAGGCGGCGTTACACTGGTGTGAAGCGGGGATGACGCTTTCGGTTAGGCGGTGCCATTGCGGTATCGATGCGGCGCCGGGCTGCGCAGCAGGAATCGTATTGGGTTTGATTTGCATTATTGAGCCTCGTGTCTGTGCCTGTCGGATCAGGAGCGGCGTTGATAAAACCGTAATCTTCATTGCGGATAATCCCCTGCTCCAACGGGTCGGTGAGGAGTCGGAGTTGACAATCGGGAAGAGCGCGGCGCATGCCGCCGTACTGGAAAAGACGCTGCAAAGCATCGCGCTATTGCGCCGCGGGGCGCTCGCCATCGAAGGCGAGCTGGCGTCCTATCTGCGCAAATCTTCGCCGACCTTCCGCCAGAGCGCGCGCAACCTGGCGCACTATCTGGCAGTGCGTCGGCACGATATCCGTGAACTGCAGCAGGAACTGGGCAAGCTCGGGTTGAGCTCCCTTGGCCGGATGGAGGCGCATGTCATGGCTGCGCTCGATGCGGTGCAGGAGGCGCTGTGCCTGTTGCAGGGCCAACCCGTGCCGGACAATCTGAATCGGGCCTCGCAGATCACGTTCGACATCGGCCACGCGCTGCTTGCGGAAAACGCCGTCGCCGTCCTGGGTCCGATGCCGCCCGGACGCAATGCGCGCATCATGGTCACCATGCCGAGCGAGGCAGCGGAAGAACCGGCATTCATACGCGACTTGCTGGCCGGGGGCATGAACATCATGCGCATCAACGGCGCCCACGACAATCCGCAGGCCTGGGAGAGGATGGTGGCTTACCTGCGCAAGGCGGAAAAGGAACTGGGCACCTCGTGCAAGGTATGCTTCGACCTGGCCGGCCCAAAATTGCGCACGGGTGTCATCGAACCCGCCGAGGGCGTGGCGAAGTGGAAGCCGTTGAGAAACCGCTTCGGCCAGTTCGTAGCGCCGGCGCTGGTAGGATTCATCGGCGAGTGCGCCGACATGGAGGCCATGGACAGGCACATGATTCCTGTGCGCGGGGACTTGTTCGTCAAGGCGAGAGCGGGCGATGCCATCCATCTGGTCGATGCCCGGGGGCGCGGCCGTGCACTCGAGATCGTCGAGGTGTCCGGCAGCGGCTGTCTGTGCCAGGCCGACCGCACGACTTACGTGACAGAAGGGGTGGCGCTGCTACTGAAGCGCAAGGGCCGGACCATCGCCCGGGGAACGATAGGCACGCTGCCGCTCGAGCCGCTGTCGATCCTGCTCAGGGCCGGCGACCGGCTCGATGTGGTCAGCGGCGAGATCCTCGGCAGGAATGCCGTGCGCGATGAGGACGGCACGGTAGTCGAGCCGGCCGTGGTCGGCTGCACTCTGGACGAGGTGTTCAGCAGCGCGCGTCCGGGCGAAAGAATATTTTTCGATGACGGCAAGGTTGCGGGGATGATCCGCGGCGTGTCGGACGCTTGCTTGCAAGTTGAAATCACCAGCATTCCGGGCGGCACCTACAAGCTGCGCGACGAGAAGGGCATCAACCTTCCGGACACGCATCTCGGCCTGCCGGCACTCAGTCCGAAGGACCGCAGGGACCTCGCCTTTGCTGTCCGGCATGCGGACATGATGGCAATGTCGTTCGTCCAGCAACCGAAGGACATCGAGGCGCTGCTTGCGGAGCTGCACCGCCACGATGCGGCTGAGGTGGGCATCGTCCTGAAAATCGAAACGGCCAGGGCTTTCGCCAGCCTGCCCGGCCTGCTGCTGACCGCCATGCGCCATGATCGCGTCGCCGTGATGGTGGCGCGCGGCGACCTCGGCGTTGAGGTGGGATTCGAGCGGCTGTCCGAGATCCAGGAGGAAATACTCTGGCTGTGCGAGGCTGCACACATCCCCGTGATCTGGGCCACCCAGGTGCTCGAGTCGCTCGCCAAGGGCGGCATGCCTTCGCGCGCCGAGGTGACCGATGCCGCCATGGGCGCCCGCGCGGAGTGCGTCATGCTCAACAAGGGGCCCTACATCCTGCAGACCATGGAGTTCCTCCGCGACGTGCTGACCAGGATGCAAAGCCATGTCGAGAAGAAAACGGCCATGCTGCGCAGGTTGAGCGTTTCGGACATGCGCCAGCCGGGCAGGAAGCGGCTGCAGGCAAAGGCGCCGACAGGAAGGATGCGTACGGCAGCCTGAGGGAACAAAACGCCGTGTCGCGGGGGCTGACTTTCGCGCGGCTTATTGCATTGCCGCGGCGTCCGGCGCGCCGCTGCGTGCGGTGGCGTTGCGGGAAGCGCCTTCCGGCCCTGCGGATGATGCAGCATGATGCTGCCAGGAATCAATCGCCGCCAGCGCATCGAGCGGCTTTTCGATGACAACGGCTGGTTCGCTCGCCAGGACGTGACCGGCCCCGGCGTCGATCCACAACACGTCGCCCTCGTGTAACGTGCGCCCGCCGAGCGCAATGCTGCGGGCGGCGAGATCGATGGCGAGCGCACTGCAGCCGACCAGGCAGGGTTTGCCCATCTGGCGCGCCACCACGGCGGCATGGGCGGTGCGGCCGCCGCGCTGCGTCAGCAGTCCCGTGCTGACCGCCAGGCCGGCGATATCGGCGGTGAGGGGGTCTTCACGCACGAGCAAGGGTGTCCGCCCTTCGTCGGCTAATCGCCGTGCGGCGCCCACGTCCAGCGCGATGGACCCGCCCGCCAGGCCGATGCCGGCAGGTATGCCGTGTCCCAGCACTTCCGTCTTGCTTTCCCCAGTCGTGCGCCGTCGCTCCAGATTTTCCAGATCGATGCCCTCGATCCTGCGCAACGCCTGCTCGGGCGTGATGAGCCCCTCGTTCACATGGTCGACGGCAATGCGCAATGCCGCCCAGGGCGTGCGCTTGCCGCAGCGCGTCTGCAGCAGGAACAGTTCGCCGTCCTGCACGGTGAACTCGAACTCCTGGGCGTCGCGGAACTCGGCTTCGAGCAGGCCGCGCACGTTTTCCAGACGCGCCCAGACATCGGGCAGGGCCGCCTGCAGGCGTTCGGCGTCACCGGCGGCGAAGCGGCCGGAGACGATGTCTTCGCCCTGGCAGTTGAAAAGGAAATCGACATACAGGTGGTTGTCGCCGTTGGCCGGGTCGCGCGAGAACGCCACGCCGGAACCCGATGTGCCGCCGGCATTGCCGAACACCATGCGCTGCACCGTGACCGCCGTGCCGAGCGTGTCCGGCAGGCCGTTGAGGCGGCGATACTCGACGGCCCGGGCGCTGCGCCAGGAAGCGAAAACCGCGGCGATGGCGGCCTCGACCTGTTCCATCGGGTCCTGCGGGAAGGCATGGCCGGTGGCCTCGTGGAAGATGGCGAGGAATTCCCGCGTCAGTTGCGCGAGCTGGCGGAAATCCAGTTCCCGCGCGTTGTCGACCTTCGCCTCGCGCAGGGCCGTCTCGAGGGCGGCGCGGAAGGGTGCAGCATCGGCGCCATGCACCACCTCCGCGAATTGCTGCACCAGGCGGCGGTAGGAATCCCAGGCCAGGCGCGGATTTCCGGTGAGGCGGATGAGGCCGTGCAGCGTGGCGTCGCACAGGCCGACGTTGAGCACGGTGTCCATCATGCCCGGCATGGAGACCGGGGCGCCGGAGCGCACCGAAACCAGCAGGGGCTTGCGCGCGCCGCCTATGGCGAGGCGCGAGGCGGCTTCCAGCCGGCGCAGCATCTCCACCAGCAGGTCATGCAGCGCCGCTTGCGACCTGGCGGGATGCCTGAGGTAGTCGCGGCAGATGGTCGTGCCGAGCACAAAGGCCTCCGGCACCTTCAGGCCGATGTGCGCCATGCGCGCCAGGTTGAAGGCCTTGAAGCCCATGTCGTCCGCGCTGCCCGCATCGCGGGCGCCGGGCAGGCCGATTTCGAATACCTGCTTGTCGGTGTATTTCATGTCATATCCCCATCGGGGGCAGCAAGAGAAAGTGAGCGTGGCGGCGCACGGCCCGCTTACTCGGCGACCATGTCGTGGAGCACCTGGTCGCGCAGGCGCAGCCCGGCATGCATCAGGGCATCGGCCGCCGCCTCGAGATTGCGCGCGCATTCGGAGAAGGCGTAGAGACGGCGATAATCCGCAGCCTCGCAGGCGAGCGTGCGCTTGACGGCGCGCTGGGCGCCGTCGCTCTGCCGCTCCACCACCATGATGCGATGGATGGCTTCGAGGAAATCCTGCATGTCCTCGCGCGGGCCGCCGCGGCGCAGCGTGCGCACGGTTTCCAGCGAGCGCAGGTACTCCTGGGAACCGTCGACGAGCAGGCGCGCGAGGGCGTTGAGCGGGCCGTACAGCGCGCTGTCGCTGCCGTCGTGCGGCAGCAGCGTCAGGTGAAAGGCGGCCTCCTCGAGCTCGTCCACGATGTCGTCGGCGGTCTCGATCAGGCTGCGGAAGAAATCGCTGCGGCCGGACTGGCTCGCCGTGCTGCGGGCGCGGTTGACCAGTTCGTCGGCCTGGTGCTCCCAGTCCTTGGCCCGCTCGGCGTTGCGCGCGAAGCGGGCCGCTGCCGCCTCGCCGCGCGCCTCCAGCAGGCAGTCGCGCACGCCCGAGGCGATCTCGATGGCGAAGGCGGCCTGCTCGGCGGCGAGATCGACCAGGCTCTGCTGCGTGCTGTGGAAATAGTTCGCCAGCTCGGCGCGCACCTCGTCCTGGATGAGGCCTTCCGGCCGACCGGCGAGCAGGCCCTCCGCGCAGGCGCGAAAGACGAACTTCATGTATTCCGCCGCCGGCTCCCGCCCGAGCACGCTGTCCAGGCGGACGCCCGGCGGCAGCGGCGCCCGCGCGGCGAAGGCCAGCGCCTCGAACACCATCTGCTCGCCGCCGGCGCGCAGGAAGGCCATGTGGCCGTGGTTGTTGTCCGCCGCCCATTTCAGCAGCGCGAGGGCCTCCTTCTTCGGCAGCAGTTGCCGCAGGCGCTTGCGGGCGCGGTTCCAGTCGATGAGGAACACCAGCCGGGAGCCGAGGAAGGCGAGGTAGTCCTCCAGTTCCTTCGCCTTGCGCGCCGCGTAGGTGCCGACGCAGAGGTGATAGACGCCGTCCTCCATCGAATGGTCGGCGCGCGAGCGGGTGTCTTCCCAGCCGAGCCGCCAGCCCTCGAACAGGCTCTGCAGGAAAAGCAGGCGCTGCATGTGCACGTCGGTGTAGGTGAGCTGCGCGCGCAGGCCCTCGACATGCACGACGAGGACGTGGGCGTCGGTGGTGCCGATGTCGTTCTGCAGCACCAGGGTGTCGCCCGAACGCGTCGCCGTCGTGCCCAGGCCGGGGTGGTCGAATTTCAGCGGCATGGACTGGTTCACGCCGCGCATGAAGGCGCCGATCAGGCTGCGGTCCTCGCCGCGGATGTCGTAGGCCTGGGCGCCGTCGATCACCTCGGTGGCCACCCTGGCCTGAAGGGCGTTGAGCACCTTGTGCATGTCCATGACCAGCAGGTGCAGGCTGTCGGCGCGCTTGCGTTCGCCCGAGGTCATGGCGGCGATCTGCTCGCCGGAGATGAGGTCGTCCGTCTTGCACCAGGGCTTGGCGGCGAGCAGCTTGAGGCGCGCGGCGAAGCCGCCCCACTCCGGACTGTGGGCGGCCTGGATCGGCTCCAGCATGCGCTGCAGGTCCTGGTAGAGCGCCGTGCAGACGGCCTGCACCTGGGGGATGCGGTAGAGATCGCCTTCGCCCTTGCTGCTGGCGGCGACGATGCCGTCGCAGGATTCCTCGGCGATGCCGGCGGCCTGGCGCTCGACGCGCAGGTCGGAGACCGGCGCGTCGGGATGCAGGGCTTGCGACTGGGCCATCTGCAGCAGGCTGAAGTAGTACTTGGCGCGGTCGTTGGCGGCCAGCGCGCCGTTGAGCAGCATCGGCAGGAGCAGTCCGCTCTCGCCGAGCGCGTCGATGATGTGGGCTTTTTCCATGGGGAGGGTATCGGGGGAATCGACGGCATTGTCGCGGCGGCAGGTTACGGAATAATGTCGGCCGGCGAATCGGCGCCGGCCTGTCATATGCCGGTCATCAATTCTTCATGAAGAGACAATATGCGCCACCCAGACTGCGCGCATGCCGCGTGTAAGAACCCTGTTTCTCTCCGACATCCACCTCGGCACGCGCGCCTGCCAGGCCGAGCGGCTCCTCGATTTCCTGCGCGAGTACACCGCCGACGAGCTCTACCTCCTCGGCGACATCGTCGACTTCTGGGCCATGAAGCGCGGCATCCACTGGAACGCGGCGCAGAACACGGTGGTGCAGAAGGTGCTGCGGCGCGCCCGCCACGGCGAGCGCGTGGTGTTCATCCCCGGCAACCACGACGAGGCCCTGCGCGACTACGTCGATACGGCGTTCGGCGACATCCATGTCGTCGAGGAGGCGGTGCACACGATGCGCGACGGCCGCCGCTTCCTGCTCATCCACGGCGACGCCTTCGATCAGGTGACGCGCCACCACCGCTGGGTGGCGCTGCTCGGCGACGTCTCCTACAACCTGCTGGTGCGCGCCAACCGCTGGGTGTCCTGGCTGCGGCGCAAGCTGGGGCTGGCCGGCTACTGGTCGCTCGCCGGCTACGCCAAGCGCCGCGTGAAGAAGGCGCTCAACTTCATCTTCGACTTCGAGGAGAACGCCGTGCGCCACGCCGCGTCGCGCGGCTTCGACGGCATCGTCTGCGGCCATATCCATTGCGCCGTCGTCAAGGACATCGACGGCCTCGCCTACATCAATTGCGGAGACTGGGTGGACTCCTGCACCGCCATCGTCGAGCACCTGGATGGCCGCCTGGAGCTGGTGGAATGGCACGTGCCGGCCAGCGTGACGGCGCTGCCCGGGACGGAAGAAAGGGCCGCCGCCTGATGCGCGTGCTGATGGTGTCCGACGTCTATTTCCCCCGCGTCAACGGCGTCTCCACCTCCATCGAAACCTTCCGCCACACCCTCGCCGGGCAGGGCATCGAGGTGCGCATCGTCGCGCCGCGCTACGGCGCCGAGCCTGACGTGCCGGGCGTGGCGCGCGTGCCCGGCCGGCCGGTGCCGCGCGACCCGGAGGACCGCATCGTCGCCTGGCGCGCCATGTCGCGCACCGTGCGCGAGCAGGCCGCCGGCTGCGACCTGGTGCACATCCAGACGCCTTTCGCCGCGCACTACTCGGGTTTGCGCGCGGCGCGGCACGAGGGCGTGCCGGTGCTGGCGACCTACCACACCCTGTTCGAGGAATACCTGCACCACTACGCGCCGTTCCTGCCGGCGCGGGGCCTGCGCGCCGTGGCGCGGCACCTCTCGCGCCGGCAGTGCAATGCCCTCGACGGCATCGTCGTGCCCTCGGTGGCGATGCAGTCGCGCCTGATCCACTATGGCGTGCGCGCGCCGATCCACATCCTGCCGACGGGCATTCCGCTGGCGCGCTTCGCCGGCGGCGATCGCGCGCGCTTCCGCGCCGCCCACGGCATCGCGCCGTCGCGGCCGGTCGCCCTCTTCGTCGGCCGCGTGGCGCACGAAAAGAACATCGGCTTTCTGTTGGATATGGCGGCGGAGGCGGTGAGGCGTTGCCCCGGCCTGCTGCTGCTCGTCGCCGGCGAGGGCCCGGCCCTGCCGGCCCTGCGCGCCCAGGCGGCGCGGCTCGGCCTGGGGGAAGCCGTGCGCTTCACCGGCTACCTCGACCGCCAGCGCGACCTGCCCGACTGTTATGCCGCCGCCGACGTCTTCGTCTTCGCCTCGCGCACCGAGACGCAGGGGCTGGTGCTGCTGGAGGCGATGGCGGTGGGCCTGCCGGTGGTGGCCTTCGCGCTGATGGGCACCATCGACATCCTGGCGCCGCGCCGGGGCTGCCGCGTGCCGGCCGAGGACCCCGCCGCCTTCGCCGACGCGGTGGTGGAAATTCTCTCCGACGCCGCACTGCGCGCCCGGCTCGGCAGCGAGGCCCGGGACCATGCCCGCAACTGGTCCGACGAGACGATGGCGGCGCGGCTGGCGGATCTTTACTTCGAATACCACAAGAACGGAAATCCCGCCCAATGGAAAGTCCCTACAAAGGCAAGACCGGCTTAAGGAGGGTGTGGAACGCCTTCCACTATTCCCTTGCCGGCCTGCGGGCGGCCTACCGCCACGAGGACGCTTTCCGCCAGGAAGTGTGGCTGGCCGCCGTTCTGCTGCCGGCCGTCTTTCTGCTGCCCGCGGATGGCGTCGGCCGCGCCCTGATGATTGCCAGCGTGCTGCTGGTGCTGATGGTGGAACTGATCAATTCGGCGCTGGAAGCGGCGGTGGATCGCATCGGCCTGGAAGACCATCGCCTCGCCAAGCGCGCCAAGGACATCGGCAGCGCGGCGGTGTTCGTCGCGCTGCTCAACGTCGTCGCAGTGTGGGCGAGTGTGCTGCTGTGAGCGCCGTCCGCCGGGCCGCCCCAAGGACGGCGCAGTCAACGACATGGAGCTGCGAAGCTGCGAACGACCATCACCCCCTTCCGCGGGAAGGGGGCGGGGGGATGGCAGTACTATGAGCGCGCTCTCCATCGCTGTGGTTACGGAAACCCATCCGCCGGAGGTCAATGGCGTGGCCATGACGGTGGGCCGCCTGATCGAGGGCCTGCGCGGCCGCGGCCACCGGGTCAGTGTGCTGCGCCCGCGCCAGTCGCGCGAGGACTCGGGCGGCGTGGGCGATTTGCTGCTGGCCGGGCTGCCGCTGCCGGGTTACTCGGGGCTGCGCTTCGGCCTGCCGGCCGGCGGCGCGCTGACGCGCGCCTGGCGCGCGCGGCGGCCCGACGTGGTGCATGTCGTCACCGAAGGGCCGCTCGGCTGGTCGGCGGTGGCGGCGGCGCGCCGCCTGGGCCTGCCCGTCACCTCGGGCTTCCACACCAATTTCGACCGCTACAGCGTGCACTATGGCTTCGGCTGGCTGCGGCCGCTGGTGGCCGCCTACCTGCGCAGTCTGCACCGGCGCACGCGCGCCACCTTCGTGCCGACCGAAGCGCTGGCGGCGGACCTCGCCGGCGAGGGCATTCCCGGCGTGTGCGTGGTGGGCCGCGGCGTCGACACCGAATTGTTCGCGCCCGGGCGTCGCTCGCGCGACCTGCGCGAAGCCTGGGGCGTCGGCGAGCGCGATCTTGCCTGCCTCTATGTCGGCCGGCTGGCGCCGGAGAAAAACCTCGACCTGACCTGCCGCGCCTTCGATGCGATTCACGCCGCCCGTTCCGGCGCACGCATGATCTGGGTCGGCGACGGCCCGTCGGCGGCGCGCCTGAAACGCGAACGTCCGCAGGATCACTTCGCCGGCACGCGCATCGGTGCCGACCTGTCCGCGCACTACGCCTCGGGCGACCTGTTTCTGTTCGGCAGCCTGAGCGAGACCTACGGCAACGTCGTGGCGGAAGCCATGGCCAGCGGTCTGGCGGTGGCGGCCTATCGCAGCGCGGCGGCGGCGGAGATCATCGCCGACGGCTTCAGCGGACGCAGCGTGCCGCCCGGCGACGTAGCTGCATTCGTGGCTGCGGCGCTCGGACTGGCGCTGGATGACGACCTGCGCCGGGCCATCGGCCGGCGGGCCAGGCTCGATATGGAAACACGCGGCTGGCCGGGCGTGATCGAGCGCTTCGAGAACGTGCTGCGGGAAGCGGCGTTTTATTCCTGATTCATCTCCCTGACTGAAACACCTTTGATTTGTATCAAGGGATAAACCCCTTGCGCCAAGTAGTTTCAACTTTCTTTTCCGCAATTTCTCAGTGGGGTGGGGCAAATGGCAGCAGTCATGCCGGCGCCGGCGTCGAGCCGGCGCCTGATGTCGGGCAACGAAGCGATTGCCCGGGCAGTGTGGGAGATGGGCACGCGGGTCGCGGCGGCCTATCCCGGCACGCCGTCGACGGAGATCCTCGAAGCCCTGTCGGCCTACCCCGACCTGCACTGCGAGTGGTCGGTCAACGAGAAGGTCTCGATGGAAGTCGCCCTTGGCGCCTCGATGATGGGCGCGCGCGCCTTCTGCGCCATGAAGCACGTCGGCCTCAACGTCGCCGCCGATCCCCTGATGACCCTGACCTTGACCGGCGTCAGCGGCGGCATGGTCATCGCCGTGGCCGACGACGTCGGCATGGCATCCTCGCAGAACGAGCAGGATTCGCGCAACTACGCCCGCTTCGCCCATCTGCCGGTGCTCGAGCCGTCCGACTCGCAGGAGGCCTACGAGATGACACGCCATGCCTTCGAGTTGTCGGAACGGCATCAGGCGCCGGTGATGCTGCGCGTGACGGCGCGCATCTGCCATGTCAAGGGCGTCGTCCAGGTCGGCGAGCGCATTGCTCACGAGCCGACCGGCTACGTCAAGGATGCAACGCGCTGGGTGATGGTGCCGGCGCATGCGCGGCGCCGCATTCCGATGATGTTCGAGCGCGATGCGGCCCTGCGCCAGGTGAGCGAACAGTCGCCGCTCAACGTGCTGGAGCCGGGAGCCGACCGCCGCGTCGGCTTCATTACCAGCGGGCCGACCTACATGCACGTGCGCGAGGCCTTCCCCGACGCGCCGCTGCTCAAGCTCGGCATGAGCCATCCCTGGCCGCTGGAAAAAGTGCGCGAACTGGCGGGCCGTGTCGATGCCCTGGTGGTGGTCGAGGAGGTCGATCCGGTCCTCGAAACCGAACTCAAGGCCGCCGGCTTTGCCGTGCATGGCAAGGACATCCTGCCGAGGATCGGCGAACTGGCCCCTGAAATACTGATTCCGGCGGTCAACCGGTTGCTCAACAACGAGCCGCCACCGGCTCCGGCCACTCCCGGTCCGGCGGTGTTCCCGCGGCCACCGACGCTGTGCGCTTCCTGCCCGCACATGGGCATCTATTACACACTTTCGCAGCTGAAGAACATCATCGTCGCCGGCGACATCGGCTGCTACACGCTCGGCGCCGGCCATCCGTGGAACGCCCTCGACTCGACCATCTGCATGGGGGCAGCGGTGACTGTCGCCCACGGCATGGACAAGGGGCGCGGCGAAGCCGACAAGAACAAGAAGATCCTCGCCGTCATCGGCGACTCGACCTTCATGCACATGGGCATGCAGGGCCTGCTCGACATGACCTACAACCGCGGCAACGTCACCCTGCTGCTGCTCGACAACGGCACGGTGGGCATGACCGGCGGCCAGAACACGCCGGCCAACGGCCGCGACATCCGCGGCAATCCCGCGCCGCGCATCGATTTCCGCAAGCTGGTCGAGGCGCTCGGCGTCAAGCCGGAACGCATCCGCGAGGTCGATCCCTACGAGATGCCGACCCTGTTCAAGGTCATTCGCGAGGAGACCAGGATTGACGAGGTCTCCGTCATCATCGGCTACCGGCCCTGTGTGCTCACCGAGGACTTCAAGCCGATGCGTTCCTACTACGTCGACGAGGAGAAATGCACCGGCTGCGGCAACTGTGTCGAGGTCGGCTGCCCGGCCATCCACGTCACGCGCCGCGAGAAGGTGGTGAAGCCCTCCGGCAAGGAAGTCGAACTGTCCTTCGTGCGCATCGATCCGATCGCCTGCACCGGCTGCGCCATGTGCCTCAAGCCCTGCGCGCCGGACGCCATCCTGCAGCCCGAGCAGAAGCGCGTGGTGGCGACCCTGAAACCCGTATGAGCCCCGCCATGAAAGACGAAATCACCAACATTCTTGTTTGCGGCATCGGCGGCCAGGGTGTCATGACCGCCACGGAAATCCTCGCCGAGGCGGCCATCGCCGAAGGCCACGACGTCAAGAAGACCGAGGTCGCCGGCATGGCCCAGCGTGGCGGTGTCGTCACTTCGCACCTGCGCTTCGGCAAGCGCGTGCTCAGTCCGCAGATCGCCCCCGGCACGGTGCATGTGCTGCTCGGTTTCGAGGCGGCGGAGGCGCTGCGCTGGTCGTCCTACCTGCGGCCGGACGGCCTGGCGCTGGTCAACGATGCGCGTCTGGTGCCGCCGGTCGTCGAACTCGGCCTGTTCAAATACCCTGACGACCCCATTGGCGAGATGCGCGCGGGCGGCATCCGCACCGTGGCCTTCGATGCCGCCACGCTGGCGCGGGACCTCTGCGATCTGCGCCTGGGCAACACCGTCATGCTCGGCGCCATTGCCGACCACCTGCCGTTTTCCGCCGACGTGCTGCTGCGCTGCGTCGAGGCGCGTTTCGCGCACAAGAGCGCCGAAGTGGTCGAGCTGAACCGCCAGGCCTTCGCCGCCGGCCGCGCCGCCGCCCAGACCGCGACACCGGCCACCGTTTAGAGAAGACACCGCCTAAACGCAAAGCGCGCAAAGGCGCGAAGATCGCAAAGATGACCATGTTTTTCTTTGCGTCCTTTGCGCCTTTGCGATCTCTGCGTTGAAAGCGGTTTTCGGCGGTAAAATACGCGTGCTTGCGGGGCCCTTCGGCTCCGCTCTTGTTTTCGTATACCCATGACCGCCAAAATCCTCGACGGCAATGCCCTCTCCGCGAAACTCCGCGAAGCCCTGCGCCATCGCGTGGCCGAACTGACTGCCCAGGGTTGCCGGCCCGGCCTCGCCGTGATCCTGGTTGGCGAGAATCCGGCCTCGCAGGTCTATGTGCGCAACAAGATCAAGGCCTGCGAGGCGGTCGGCGTGCATTCCGAGAAATACGAATTCCCCGCCGACACGCCGCCGCAGACGGTGCTCGGCAAAATCGCCGCGCTGAACGCCGACCCCCGCATTCACGGCATCCTGGTGCAACTGCCGCTCCCCGCCCAGTTCGACGAGGACGAGGTGTTGGAGGCCGTCTCCGCCGAGAAGGACGTCGACGGCTTCCATGCCGAAAACGTCGGCCTGCTGGCGCAGGGCAACCCGCGCTTCATTTCGTGCACGCCTTACGGCGTCATGGAGATGCTCAGCGCAGAGGGCATTTCGCTGCGCGGCAAGGAGGCGGTGGTGGTCGGCCGCAGCAATATCGTCGGCAAGCCGATGACGCTGCTGCTCATCGGCGCCAGCGCCACCGTCACGGTGTGTCATTCGCAAACAAAGGACCTGTCTTTCCACACGCGCCGCGCCGACATCCTGGTTGCGGCGGTGGGCAAGGCGAAGATGATCACCGGCGACATGATCAAGCCCGGCGCAGTGGTCATCGACGTCGGCATCAACCGCATGCCGGACGGCAAGCTGTGCGGCGACGTGGATTTCGAGTCGGCGAAAGAGGTGGCATCGCTCATCACCCCGGTACCCGGCGGCGTCGGGCCGATGACCATCACCATGCTGCTTGCCAACACCATCGAGAGCGCAGATCGCTCAGCAGGCAAATAGGGAACACGGACAAGGGAACACGGACAAGGGAGTACGGACATGGTCAAGCATCCTCTCGTCGGCATCGTCATGGGTTCGGACAACGATTGGGGCGTGATGAGCGCCGCGGCTGCAATGCTCAAAGAGTTCGCTGTGCCGTTCGAGGCGAAGGTGGTCTCCGCCCACCGCACCCCCGACCTGCTCTTCGATTACGCCGCCATGGCGGGCGAACGCGGACTGAGGGCCATCATCGCCGGCGCCGGCGGCGCCGCGCACTTGCCCGGCATGCTGGCGGCGAAGACCATTGTGCCGGTGCTCGGCGTACCCGTGCCCTCCAAGCACCTGCAGGGCCAGGATTCGCTGCTCTCCATCGTGCAGATGCCCAAGGGCGTGCCGGTCGCCACCTTCGCCATCGGCGAGGCGGGCGCTGCCAATGCCGCGCTCTTCGCCGTCGCCATGCTGGCATTGAGCGATCCCGCTCTGGCCAGGCAGCTTGCCGAATTTCGTGTCCGTCAGACGGAATCGGTGCTGGCGAAGTCATTGCCGCCCCTCTGATTTCTTTTGCAGCCTGCCGGACTTTCCTCGCCGTGCTGTGCAGACCAGTGCCGGCCCTTGTTTCTGTGGTACTGACTTTCCCAGCGGCGCGCATCGAATGCGTCGAGCATGGTGCGGCCTGAAATAGCGCGAGCCGTCGCGCTGCTGCGTGCCGGGGAACTGGTCGCCTTTCCCACGGAAACCGTCTATGGCCTTGGCGCTGACGCCGCCAATCCGGCCGCAGTGGCGAAGATTTTCGCCGCCAAGGGGCGCCCCGCCGATCACCCGCTCATTGTCCACCTGCCTTCAGCCGCACACCTCCCGCGCTGGGCCATCGACGTGCCGGACGAGGCGGCAAAGCTTGCTGCGGCATTCTGGCCCGGTCCGCTCACCCTGATCCTCAAGCGCCAGGCACATGTGCCGGACCTCGTCACCGGCGGGCAGGACACGGTCGGACTGCGCGTGCCGGACCTTCCGCTGGCGCTCGAACTGCTCGCCGCCTTCGACAACGGCATTGCGGCGCCCTCGGCCAACCGCTTCGGCCGCATCAGCCCGACTACCGCCGCTCACGTGCGCGAGGAACTCGGCGAACGCGTGCCGCTGATCCTCGACGGCGGGCCGTGTCCGGTAGGCATCGAGTCGACCATTCTGGATCTTTCGCGCGGCGCACCTATATTGTTGCGGCCTGGTGCAGTCGGTGCCGCGGACATCGCGCGGGCCCTCGGACGAACACTTGATATCGCCGCTCCGCATGAAGAGGCGCCGCGCGTTTCGGGTTCTCTTGAGGCTCACTATGCGCCGCATACGCCGCTCGAACTCGTCTCCTCGGACGGCCTGCTCTTTGCCCTGCGCAACGCACTCGTGGCCGGCGAGCGCGTGGCCGTGCTGGCGCCCACGGCGCAGGCCATCAGCCACGAGCTCGTCTCCTGGCGGCAGGTGCCGGCCGACCCGGCCGGCTGCGCGCATGTGCTCTACGCCAGCCTGCGCGAACTCGATGCCCTCGGCTGCGTTCGCATCCTCGTGCAGAAGCCGCCTGCCGGCGAGAGCTGGGCGGCTGTGAACGACCGCCTGAGGCGCGCCGCCGCAGGTTCCGGAGAGGACGACGAGACGTAGGGGAGTTTGGCAGGGGTGGCGGAACCGGCTATAATTCGCGCCTCTTTCAGGGCCGGTAGCTCAGCTGGGAGAGCGTCGCGTTCGCAATGCGAAGGTCGGGAGTTCGATCCTCCTCCGGTCCACCAGACAAAAAAACCAACCCATCCGGGTTGGTTTTTATCCCGATTTTACTGAGCAGCTACAGCGCCAGGTCGGCGGTCAGCGGCTTGCCCGGCATGTGAAAGGCCACCGGCCCATCGGCCTGGCCGTCCACGAACTGCCGCACGAAGGGATCGGTCGAGGCGCGCACTTCGTCGGGCGTGCCTTCGGCGACGACCTTGCCATCGGCAATGAAGTAGATGTAGTCGACCACCTTGAGCGACTCGGCCACGTCGTAGGTGACGACGATGGAGGTGACGCCGAGCGCGTCGTTCAGCTTGCGGATGAGGTTGCCGATCTGGTTGAGCGAGATGGGGTCGAGGCCGGAGAAGGGCTCGTCGTACATGATCAGCAGGGGGTCGAGGGCGATGGCGCGCGCCAGCGCCACGCGCCGCGCCATGCCGCCGGAGAGCTCGCTCGGCATGAGCGGGTAGGCGCCGCGCAGTCCGACCGAGTGCAGCTTCATCAGCACCATGTCGTGGATCAGCTCGTCGGGAAGTTTGGTGCGCTCGCGCATGGGGAAGGCGATGTTCTCGAAGGTCGAGAGATCGGTAAACAGGCCGCCCTGCTGGAACATCATGCCCATCTTGCGGCGCATCTCGTAGAGTTCATTGGTATCCAGCTCATGGATGACCTGGCCCTCGACCTTGACGTGGCCGGCGGCCGGCCGCAACTGTCCGCCGATCAGCCGGAGCAGGGTGGTCTTGCCGCAGCCGCTGGCGCCGAGGATGGCGATGACCTTGCCGCGCGGCACGGCCAGGTCGAGACCCTTGAGGACATCCAGGTTGGGGTAGGAAAACTGGAGATTGGCAATCTCGATCAGGGTGTCTTTGTCCGGCTTCATGTTTCTTCCTGCGATGTTTTCAGCGAACGTACCCCAGCTTGCGCAGGGCGTCAAACGCCTTGCCGGCCAGCGCCTTGTGCCCCTCGGCGTTGGGATGCAGTTGATCGAGCTTGAGATCGGGGTCGGAGAGGACCGCCGACACGGCCTCCTCGATCAGCGGGACCTTCCTGTCCTCGGCGATCTCGGCATAGAAGGGCGGCGGCGAGAGGTTCTGGAAGAGGGCGCCGGCCACGCTTGGCCGCGGCGTGGCCAGCAGCACGGCCTGGGCATTCCCGCCGCGCACCCGTTCGAGAATGCGCGCCAGATTCGCCCGCGTCTGCGCTTCCGGCAGCTTGCGCAGCATGTCGTTGCCGCCGAGGGTGACGAGAACCAGGCGCGGTGCGTGTTCCTCCATCAGCGCCGGCAGGCGCGTCAGCGCGTCGTCGGTCTTGTCGCCGCTGACGCCGCCGTTGACGATTTTCCAGCCGGTCTTGTCGGCAAGCAGGGCCGGCCAGGCTTGCTCTGGCGCCAGCCCGTAGCCGGCGGTGAGGCTGTCGCCCAGCGCCAGCACCACGGTGCCGGGCGGCAGCGATTCGGCCTTCTTCGTCGAGCAGGCAGCGAGCAGCGCCAGCAGGCAGACGATGAGGAAAGCCCGACAGGCTGCAAGAGGTTCGCTGATTCCTGGGCGGTCCATCACAGATCTTTCGCCGTGTCGTGGAGACTGACTTTTTACTGCGCTTCCTCGGGCAGCAGGGCGGCGACCATGGCGACCATTTCCGGGTCGAGGTCGAAGCCCGGCGTCTGGTCGGGATTGATGGCGATGGCGATGCCGGCGCCCATGCGGCGCAGGATCCAGGAAAACTCCGCCAGCATGCCGCCGCCGTGGCCGGGATAGGCGGCGAGAAAGGCCTGGGCGCGATCCGGCGCGGAGAAGAGCACGAGGATGCGGCGTTCAGGTGCGCGCCGCGGCGCGCGCGGGCTGGCTGCGCCGCGAGGGCGCTTCCAGCAGCGGCTTCAGGTAGCGGCCGGTGTGGCTGCCAGCCTGACTGGCGACGGCCTCGGGGGGGCCTTCGGCAACGATGCGGCCGCCGCCTTCGCCGCCCTCCGGGCCGAGGTCGACGACCCAGTCGGCGGTCTTGATGACGTCGAGGTTGTGCTCGATGACGACGATGGTGTTGCCGTGGTCGCGCAGCCGTGTCAGCACCTTGAGCAGCATCTCGATGTCCTGGAAGTGCAGGCCGGTGGTCGGCTCGTCGAGGATGTAGAGCGTGCGGCCGGTGTCGCGCTTGGACAGTTCCAGCGCCAGCTTGACGCGTTGCGCCTCGCCGCCGGAGAGCGTCACGGCCGACTGGCCGAGCTCGATGTAGCCGAGGCCGACGTCGAGCAGGGTGTCCAGCTTGCGCGCCACCACCGGCACCGCCGCGAAGAATTCGTGCGCCTGTTCGACGGTCATGCGCAGGATGTCATGGATGGTCTTGCCCTTGTAGCGGATCTCCAGTGTCTCGCGGTTGTAGCGCTTGCCGTGGCAGATATCGCAGGGCACGAAGATGTCCGGCAGAAAATGCATTTCCACCTTGATCAGGCCGTCGCCCTGGCAGGCTTCGCAGCGGCCGCCCTTGACGTTGAAGGAGAAGCGCCCCGGTCCGTAGCCGCGCGTGCGCGATTCCGGCACGCCGGCGAACAGGTCGCGGATCGGCGTCAAGAGGCCCGTGTAAGTGGCCGGGTTGGAGCGCGGCGTGCGGCCGATCGGCGACTGGTCGACGCTGATCACCTTGTCGAAGAATTCCAGCCCCTCGATGGCGTCGTGCGCAGCCGGCTCGGCGCTGCTGCCGTAGAGGTGGCGCGCGGCTGCTGCGTAGAGCGTGTCGTTGATGAGCGTCGACTTGCCGGAGCCGGACACGCCGGTGACGCAGGTGAACAGCCCGACCGGCAGGTCGAGCGAGGCCTGCTTCAGGTTGTTGCCGCGCGCGCCGAGGATTCTCAGCAGCCGTGCCGGATTCGGCGCATGGCGTTTCTTCGGCAGCGGAATGGCGCGGCGGCCGGACAGGTAGGCGCCGGTGAGCGAATCAGGATGTGCAGCGATCTGCTGTGGCGTGCCTTCCGCGACGATGCGCCCGCCGTGCTCGCCGGCGCCCGGGCCCATGTCCACCACATGGTCCGCGGCATGGATGGCCTCTTCGTCGTGCTCGACGACGATCACCGTGTTGCCGAGGTCGCGCAGCTCGGCCAGCGTGGCGAGCAGGCGCGCGTTGTCGCGCTGGTGCAGGCCGATCGAGGGCTCATCCAGTACGTACATGACGCCGGTGAGGCCGGAGCCGATCTGGCTGGCCAGGCGGATGCGCTGGGCCTCGCCGCCGGAGAGCGTCTCCGCCGAGCGGTCGAGCGAGAGGTAGTCGAGGCCGACGTTGATGAGGAAGGTCAGGCGCGCGGTGACTTCCCGCACGATCTTCTCCGCCACCTGGGCGCGTTGTCCCTGCATGGCGAGCAAATTGAAGAAATCGCGCGCGCCGATCAGGGACAGGGCGTTCACCTCCGGCAGGGACAAGCCGCCGCCGGGCCGCCCCAAGGCGGCTTGCGCCCCCCCTGGGGGGGCAGCGAGCTGGGTTTGCGAGCGTGGGGGGCCACTTTTCCCGCCGATGAGGACGTGGCGCGCCTCGCTGCGCAGGCGCGTGCCCTCGCACTCCGGGCAGGACCGCGTGTTGAGGTATTTCGCCAGTTCTTCGCGCACGGCGACGGAGTCTGTCTCGCGGTAGCGGCGCTCGAGGTTGTTGATGATGCCCTCGAAGGCGTGTTCCTTGATGCTGCTGCGGCCCGATTCCGACAGATAGCGGAAGGCGATCTTCTCGCGGCCGGAGCCGTAGAGGACGATCTGGCGTTTGTCCTCCGGCAGCGTCTCGAAGGGTTTCTCGATGTCGAAGCCGCAATGTGCGGCGAGGCTTGCCAGCAGTTGGAAATAGAACTGGTTGCGCCGGTCCCAGCCGCGGATGGCGCCGGAGGCCAGCGACAGATGCGGGTAGGCGACGACGCGCGCCGGGTCGAAGAAGCTGATGTGGCCGAGGCCGTCGCACTTCGGGCAGGCGCCCATCGGGTTGTTGAAGGAGAACAGGCGCGGCTCCAGTTCCTGCAGGGAGTAGCTGCACACCGGGCAGGCGAAGCGCGCCGAGAAAAGGTGTTCCGCGCCGGAATCCATTTCCACCGCCACGGCGCGGCCATCGGCGTGGACCAGCGCCGTCTCGAAGGACTCGGCCAGGCGCTGGCGCGCGTCGGCGCGCACCTTGAGGCGATCCACCACTACGTCGATGGTGTGCTTGCTGTTCTTCGCCAGCTTCGGCAGGGCGTCGATGTCGTGCACCTTGCCGTCCACGCGCAGCCGCACGAAGCCCTGCGCGCGCAACTCTGTGAACAGGTCGAGCTGCTCGCCCTTGCGCCCGGCCACCACCGGGGCGAGGATCATCAGCTTCGTATCCTCCGGCAGGGCCAGCACGTGGTCCACCATCTGCGCGACGCTCTGCGCGGCGAGCGGCTGGCCGTGCTCCGGGCAGTGCGGCGTGCCGGCGCGGGCGAAGAGCAGGCGCAGGTAGTCGTGGATCTCGGTGACGGTGCCGACGGTGGAGCGCGGGTTGTGGCTGGTGGCCTTCTGCTCGATGGCGATGGCCGGCGAGAGACCCTCGATGAGGTCGACGTCCGGCTTTTCCATCAACTGCAGGAACTGCCGCGCGTAGGCCGAGAGGGATTCGACGTAGCGGCGCTGGCCCTCGGCGTAGAGCGTGTCGAAAGCCAGCGAGGACTTGCCGGATCCGGACAGGCCGGTGATCACCGTCAGCCGGTTGCGCGGCAGGTCGAGGTTCAGGTTCTTCAGGTTGTGCGTCCGTGCGCCGCGGATGCGGATTTCTTCCATGGGCTGGGGCAGGGCGGGAAGGGCAATCTGCTAATATACGCAATTACGCAGTCCAAAGCCAAGCCTCAGCCAAGCCTCATTTCATGTCGCCCCAGGCAGCCCCAAGCACACCCGACCGCATGACCCGGCTGGAACTTCGCGCCGGCCTGTCGCTGGCGTCGATTTTCGCCCTGCGCATGCTGGGGTTGTTCCTCATCCTGCCGGTATTCGCCGTGGCCGCGCGCGATCTGCCGGGCGGGCACAACCTGACCCTGATCGGCATTGCGCTGGGGATCTACGGCCTGTCGCAGGCGGCGCTGCAGATTCCCTTCGGCATGGCCTCCGACCGCTACGGCCGCAAGCGGATCATCATCATCGGCCTGCTCCTGTTCGCCGCCGGCAGCTTCCTCGCCGCCGCCGCCACGGACATCTGGTGGACCATCCTCGGCCGGGCCCTGCAGGGCGCCGGCGCGATTTCCGCGGCGGTGACCGCGCTGGCGGCGGACCTGACCCGCGAGCAGCACCGCACCAAGGTGATGGCGCTGATCGGCTCCAGCATCGGCCTGATGTTCGCCCTGTCGATGGTGGTGGCGCCGGCGCTCAATGCGCTGGTCGGCCTGCCCGGCATCTTCGCCCTGACCGGCCTGCTGGCGCTGGCGGCCATCCTGATGGTGATCAAGGTTGTGCCCGATCCGCCGCCGGCCGAGCACCACGATCATGCCCCGGTCGGTTTCAGGGACGTACTGCTGGATCCGCAGTTGATGCGACTGAATTTCGGCATCATGACGCTGCATTTCATTCAGATGGCGATGTTCGTTGTCGTGCCCGGCGCCATCGTGGCCACCGGCGATCTGCCGGTGAGCGAGCACTGGAAGGTCTATCTGCCGGTGGTGCTCGCCAGCTTCGTTCTCATGCTGCCGCCGATCTTCTATGCCGAACGGCGCGCCCGCATCAAGCCGGTCTTCGTCGGCTCTGTGCTGGTTCTGCTGCTGGCGCAGGGCGGCTTCCTCTTCGGCTCCGGCAAGTTCAATGCCCTGGTGGCGAACCTGGTGGTGTTCTTCGTCGTCTTCAACATTCTTGAGGCGAGCCTGCCCTCCCTGGTGTCGCGCATGGCCCCGCCGCAGGCCAAGGGCACCGCGCTGGGCATCTACAACACGACGCAATCCCTCGGCCTCTTCTTCGGCGGTGCGGCGGGCGGCATGCTGGCCCAGCATTACGGCGCGGCCGGCGTCTTCGGCGTCGGCATCGCCTTGGCATTGATCTGGCTGGTGATCGCAGTTACGATGCAGGCGCCGCTGACGGTGGCGCTGCGCGAGTTCTTCATTCAGCCGCATGTCGATATCGAACGGTTGCGCGGGCAGCTTGCCGGGCTGCCCGGCGTGCGCGAGGCGGTGGTGGAGCCTGAAAAACGCATGGCCTACTTGAAGGTCAATCTGGAACGTTGGGACGAACGGCGCGTGCGCCAGTTAATCGATGCTAAGTGATAATTCCCATCGTCACTAGTGGGCCAAAAAAATCAATAAGCTACGTTCTGGTTAATTCTTGGGAAACAACTGATGAAAAGATTTTGGATAGCGGGATAGGAATTGGCACCAGACGGTTTGGTATTGGTCTGGGGGCAGGTACTCCTGGGGGTAAAGGGCCACCCATCAAACCGGAACTTCAACTCGAACTCTGGTTATATGAGTGGATGAACATTCAGATTAGTACATACCTGAATACTGAGATTTTTCAGAATCTCCTGATGATGTGCCGTGAGACAAGGCAATTGGGGTGTGGCAAGACACAGGATTACTACAATGAGTATGAAACCTCAATAACCTTGTCAAAATCAAAGAAGCTATTGAGCACTGAAGTGGTTGAGAGGCGCAACTGGAAACAAAAACTCGGGACGCTAGGAATTTAAATGGAAGCCAAAGCACATCGAATTTGCGCAATTTGCTTCATAGGGATAGCACTTTTGTTTTCTGGCGTAGCAACTAATGCATCGGAGAACGAAGTCAAACGACGCATTTTTATTGCCGAGATACAGAAAGTGCTTCAAACAGAGAATATGGATTTGATTGTTCGTTCGATGAACGATATCAAACAGCAAAACTCTCCCGAGCTATTAGGTTTCATTTTGGATCTGTGGAAAGAAGATGAGAAGAAACACACTGATTTGCCATGGCATATCATTAGATCATCGCGCGTCAAGACTGAGCTTGCGAACATTCTGGCGCAAGGTGCAAATAATGGATTGATTTCTGTAAATAGAGAAGAGTTGAAACTCTATTCACGGAAAATGGCGATCACTAAGAATGGTGGCGTTAGAAGAACGGCTATTCTTACTTTGGGGTTGTTAGGCGATCCAGACGATGTGACATTACTAAAGGAGATTGCGCTCAAGGAAGAGGCAGCAACATTTCGTGCTGCTGTTATTGCAATTGCGAAAATTTGTGACCGTACTGCTGAAAACGCTTTGATCGAAATTCGCGCTAGGGTAGCCGATCGAGAGAATAAATCATTTGCGGAAAGTCCAATTTCAGAGTTGGCACCCCATAAGCGTTGCGCTAAGTAAAAATGGCCTGACTTGGCCAATCAATGAGTCCGTCCGGAATTTTGTGTGCGAGGCATTCATGAATCCTGAAAGGGGTATGTATGCCACGCAAGAAAAAGGCGGTCGCTACGGCGGCCGAGGTAGCGCTGGCTGCCTTGTCCCGCTGCTTGCATCGCGGGTTTCCCTCCGCATGTCGCGCCTCAGCGGCAGCCGCTTCGTCGACGCCAGCCAGGTGCGCTTCGGCGCGACGCCGCTGGTCACCCGCTGGCTGGCCGCGGGCCGGCTGGAGGCCGACGTGCCGGCGCATCTCGTCGCCAATGCCGGAGCCGTGGCCGTGGCGGTGGTCAATCCCCAGCCGGGCGGCGGCGAGAGCGCGACGGTGATGTTCACCATCGCTTCGCCCTTCCCGGCGCCGGTGCTCACCGCCATCGTGCCGGCGAGCGCCCCCGCCGACGGCCAGCCGAAGAACCTCACCCTGACCGGTACGGGCTTTCGGAGCGGGGCGGAAGTGCAGGCCGGCGGGCTGCGCCTGCCGGCGGTCGTCGCCGGCCCGACGCAACTGACTTTCACACTGCCGGCGGCCAGTACCTCGGCGCCGGCGAGCATTCCCCTCGAGGTGGCCAATCCGGACGGCAAGCGTTCCAATATCCTGCCCTTCGTGCTGACACCCGTGCAGATCGGCCCGCGCATCGGTGCTCTCGCACCCGACAACGGCCCGGTCGGCACGCCGGTGGCGATCTCCGGCGAGAACTTCGACCCTGATCCGGCGAAGAACGACGTGCGCTTCAACAATGAGCGCGCCGTGGTGGCCGCGGCTTCCGCCACTCTCCTGCGCGTCATCGTGCCGGTGAAGGCCACCACCGGCCCTGTCACCGTGACCACGGCGCAGGGCACGGGAACCAGCCCCATGCCCTTCACCGTCAAGGCACAGCAGGACTTCGATCTCGCCCTGGAACCGGCCGCCCTCAACATTCCGCGCGGCGGAGCCGCCACGGTGCGCGTCAGGCTCGTCAGCACCGGCCTGTCGCCGTACAGCCACGGCGTCGCACTCGCCGTCTCGGGACTTCCCGCGGGAATCACCTGGCGGGCGGAGCCGGTGCAGGTTTCCGCCGCCCAGGATGCCTTCGTCACCTTCAGCGCCGCGGCGGACGCCGCCTCGGCCACCGTCACCGTGAGCGGCAGCGGCAGTTCCGATACGGCGAGCGTGACGCGCGCGAAGACCCTGACGCTCAACGTATTGGCCGCAGGCAGCACCACGGTCAGCGGCCGCGTGCTGCACGCCGAGGACGACCGTCCCTTCGTGGGCGCCCGCATCCGCCTGGGCGCGCAGATCGTCTTCACCGACGCCGCCGGCCATTACCGCTTTGTCGATCCCGGCCTGACCGGCGACCAGGTCATCCTCATCGATGGCCACACCAACAATACGGCGACGACCGAATACCCCTCGGCCATCGCCCTGCCGGTGATGATCGTCGCCGGACAGGACAACAAGACCCTCAATTCCTACATCCAGGCCATCGACGCCACCAAGTTCACCGCCATCGTTCCGGGCGCCGCGGCGACGGTGACCAATGCCGACCTGCCCGGCTACGCGCTGAACATCCCGGCCGGCGCCGTGCTCATGGGCTGGAACGGCCAACCCATCGACAAGGTCAGCGTGCGCACCGTGCCGGTGGACCGCCTGCCCATCAAGCCCGTGCCCGAAGGCGTCACCGCCAGGACGGTCTATCTCTACTACTTCTTCCGCGAGGGCGGGGCCAACCCCAGCGTGCCGATTCCGGTGACCATGGCCAACGACATGGGTGCGCTGCCCGGCGAGAAGGCCGACCTGTGGTACTACGACGAATCGGTCACGCCGGATCCCAACTCCAACCAGTGGCGCATCATGGGGCAGGGCACCGTGTCGGAAGACGGCAAGTCCATCGTCTCCGACCCCGGCGTGGGCATACCCAAGTTCTGCTGCGGCGCGAGCATGGCCAGTCCGCCGCCGCCACCGCAACCCCCGAGCAGTTGCCCGGCTGGTCCGAGCAGCACGAACCCGGTTGTGTATGGCACCGGCTCGGCACTGGTCATGGAAGACCACAGCCTGGGCCTCAACACCCTGTTCCCGGTGCGCCTGGGCTGCAGCTACAATTCGCTCACCGACCGCGTCGGCCCCTTCGGCCGCGGCAGCTACCTCAACACCGAATGGCAGCTCGCAAAAGGCACGGAATCGGTGGTGCTGATGAGCGCCGCCGGCCACCGCTGGGTGCTCTCTAAGGGGGCGGACAACGTCTTCCGCACCATCGGCGGCCGCGTCGGCGCCTACGGCGTCGAAGCCTGGTTCGAAGGTTCGCTGACCGTCGTCCGCTTCCCCGACGGTGTGCGCCTAGAGTTCGGCAGCTTCGGCCGCGGCAATCAGGCGCTGGTCGCCCAGCAGGACATCAACGGCAACCGCGTCGCCCTGACGCGAAACGGCAGCGGCATCCTGCAAAGCGTCACCGACGCCGCCGGGCGCGTCTATCGCCTCGACTACGCCGGCAGCCTGATCTCTAAAATCACCGACCCGGTCAATCGCACGCTCGCCTTCGCCTACGACGCCTCCTCGCGCCTGACGCAAGTGACGGACGCGGTTGGCGGCGTCACCAAGTACGACTACGATGCGGCCAACCGCATCGTCAGGAAGACCAACGCCCGCAACATCGCCACCGCCTACGAGTACGATGCCAACGGCCGCGCCGTCAAGGAGACCTTTGGCGACGGCTCGAACTATGCTTTTGCCTACAACGTTGCCGGAAGCATGGTGATGGATACGAAGGTGACCGACCCCCGTGGCAACCTCTCCGCCTACCGCTTCAACGGCTTGGGCGACTGGACGCGCAAGGAGGATGCCACGGGCCGGATTCACACCCGCCGCCTCGATCCGGCCAGCAACCTGGTGCTCTCCGAGACCGACGCCGCCGGCCGCATCACCCGCTACACCTACGACGAGCGCGGCAATCGCACCAGCGTGCGCGATCCTCTGGATAATCTCACCCAGTATCTTTATCACCCGCGCTTCGCCAAGCCCACCGAGGTCATCGACCCCCTCGGCAACCGCACGCGTTACGACTACGACGCAAACGGCAACCTCGTCGCTGCGACCAACGGCGAAGGGCAGGCCACCCGCTACACCTACACCGCCAAGGGGGCGCTGAAGACCGTCACCGACCCCCTGGGCAACGTCACCACGTACGAGCACAACGCCGAGGGGCTGCCGGTTGCGACCATCGACCCGCTCGGCAATCGCAGCGATCTCGCCTACGACAGCGCCAACCGCGTGAAGGAGACGACCAGCCCGCGCGGGGAAACCAGCCGCAACGGCTACGATGCGCTCGACCGGCTGGTGGAGGCGACCGACCCCCTTGCCGGGGTGACCCGCCAATCCTACGACGCCATGGGGAACCTTCTCAGTGTGACCAACCCGCTGGGCCGCGTTATCGAACAACGCCTGTACGATGCGAGAGACCGCGCCGTCGAGCGGCAGGACGCCAAGGGGGCGAAGGAGACCTACCAGTACGACGGCAACGGCAACCTGACGGGGAGTACCGACCGCCGGGGCAAGGTGACGACTTACGAGTACGACGCCGCAGACCGGCTCGTCCGCTTGACCGACGGCGATGGTCGCACGACCCGTTACCACTACGATCTGGCCGGCAATGTATCGAGAATCTCCGACACCCTGAGTGGCGACATCCTGATCCAGTACGATCAGCTCGACCGACCCGTGCAGGTCACCACCGACCAGGGCACGGTGGGCTACGACTACGACGCCCTCGGCCGGCGCACGAAGATGACGGTGAACGGCGGGGACGAGGTCGCCTACGGCTATGACAAGGCCAGCCGCATTGTCTCCATCGCCTTCCGCGGCAAGACTGCGAGCTTCAGCTACGACGCAGCCGGCCGGCTGACGAACAAGACCCTGCCCAACGGCATGGTGCAGGGCTTCGAGTACGACGCGGCAGGGAGATTGCTTTCAATCACGTTCAAGAAGGCCGACGGCACGCAGGTGGAAACCATCGCCTACGCCTACGACGCCAACGGCAACCGCACGGAAAAGCGCCTCGGCGGCGACAGCCTGAGGGAGACGGGGTTCGACGCCACCTACGACGAAGCCAACCGGCTCACCCGCCTCACCCTCAATCCCGGCGCGGCGGGCGAGAAGACCTACGAACTGCTCTACGACGCCGCAGGCAACCTCACCAGCCGCACCAATCTCGCCGACGCCGCGGACAGGACCACCTACACGTGGGATGCCCGCGGCAAACTCGCCGGCCTCGCCGGCCCGGGCTATGCGGCCAGCTTCCAGTACGATGCCCTGGGCAGAAGGATCGGCAAGACGGTCAACGGCAGCACGGTGGGCTACCTCTACGACGGCGCCCAGGCCATCGCGGAACTGAACGGCAACGCCGTCAGCGCCGCCTACCATCCGGGCATCGGCATCGACGAAGTGCTGGCGCGCCACACGGCGGCGGGGCAGCGTACGCTGCTGCAGGATGCGCTGAACAGCGTGGTTGCCCAGGCCAAGGACGACCAGACGATGGCGAACTGGTATGCCTACTCGCCTTACGGGGAAAGTCAGTCGCTGGGGGACGGCGAGGGGAATCCGCTGCAATACACGGGACGGGAGAACGACGGGACGGGGCTGTACTACTACCGGGCGCGGTACTACGATCCGGTGTTGAAGCGGTTCGTCTCCGAGGATCCGATCGGGTTGGCGGGGGGTGCGAATGTCTACACCTATGTGGGGGGAGATCCGATTTCCCTGGTTGATCCATTTGGCTTAGATGCAACCAATTGGAACAACACGTCTGGCGGCAGAAGCCGATGGGATGGTCCGACTAACGGTAACTGGGGCGGGAAGTGCTGGAGCGGTGGGAAGTATTCATGTGGCGGCAACTCTCCAGGCGATGCGCCACCAACGGATAGTGCTGACGCGTGCTATCAACAGCACGATAACTGCTATGTCAAGTGTGGTGCGAATAAGAAATGCATTGAAGCGTGTGACAAGAAGCTGGTGGACGATCTGAATCAGTTGCCCGATGATCCGCGGAAGTGGAAGAATCCATCGCGATCAGGTACAGAGGGAGATAGTCGTCGTTACCGAGATGCGGCAAAGCGGTATTTCAAATGAATTCGAATCGGCGGTTGTTCCTTTGGGTTGCTTTTGTGATGTCATCGCTACTGACATTGGCGATATACATTACACAGTGGGCACTGGAATGGTATTGGATACTCTTGTCAGTGCTAGGAGTGCTCAGCACATTTTTTGCGTCAGTAATTCTTTTGCGTACAGGGCCGAACCGGTTAGCAATTGTTGGGGTTGCCCTGGGTCTTCTTCTAGGGCAGTGGTGGGTTTTAGAGCTTGTTGGCATGCAAGCGCTTTGGCAAATCAGAGGATTTGCGCCGTAGCCTGCAGGGACAAGCAATCGTACTCGAAATGAATTGCGCCGCTACTTCAATGACCGCGATAAGGGGCCGGGGTCGAATTGAACTGATTGAAGAGCACGAGAATCACGGGACCACCATTGATTTCGCATAGCCCCATTCCTTTTTCACAAAAGTCAGCCCCCGCAAGACGGCGCGCCCTGCGCCGCCCTGTCCGATGCGCCTTGCCCAACGCCGCCGGCCGCGCCGCCAAGGAGGCCTTCGACTACGACCCCGCCGGCAGGCTGCTCGCCATCGCGTTCAGGAAGAGCGATCGGACCGTCGTCGAACAGATCCGGTACGCCTACGACGCCAACGGCAACCGCACGGAAAAGCGCCTCGGCGGCGACGAAGCGTGGCGCGTTGGCCACGGCAAGCAGATGCGCACGCTCGGCCTCGCTCAAGGCATGGGAAGGTGCCGGGCGTATGGCTTGCGGCCGTCTATCGTCACGGATGACGCCATCAAAGGCTTTCCATCGCTGCAGGGTGCGCAGATCGATGCCGGCGGTCTCGCAGGCCGGTTTCAGCCGCGCGCCGGCGGTGTGCGCCACATCGATGTCTCGGGCCAACGCCTGGCGATCTCCGAGGCCGATCATTCGCCCTCTCCCTTGTTGAAGATCGCCGCGACTTTTTTTGACAGCACGAGCAGCGCGGCTGCCTCGGCCAGGGCCCGGTCTTTGCGCAGCAGTTCGCGTTCGAGTTCCTTGATGCGCTTCTTGTCCTGCCGCGTCGCTTGCGGGCTGGCCCGAGCCTCCTCGGGCTCGGCCAGCGCCGTAGTGGCGCTCAGTCGCCATTGGTCCAGTTCGGCCGGGTACACACCGTGCTTGCGGCACCACGCGTTCTTGCCCGCTTCGTCCAGCGCCGCCGTGGTGATGACCGCTTCGAGCCGGGCGGCCGCAGTCCAGGCCCGCCCTCGGGCGGGCCTGGACTGCGCATCCTCACGCCAGCGTTCCAATGTCTGTACTGACACACGAGCCTCTTGCAAAAGTCAAAAATCCAGATTTCAAAGCCGCCACGGTCGCCATCTGGGGGCGATTTTTTGTTGCGGGCGGCGCTAATTTCGTCGCGCGATCAGCTTGATGGCATAGTTTTCATGATT
>Ga0208244_100325_pt1 | contig 52233 bp, 45 predicted proteins | sample SubbioCR12Aug_5A_FD_184828 | JGI IMG/M metagenome (GOLD analysis project Ga0208244, IMG submission 184828) | Serpentinite rock and fluid subsurface biosphere microbial communities from McLaughlin Reserve, California, USA - CR12Aug_5A (SPAdes) | ecosystem: Environmental > Terrestrial > Deep... | reverse complement strand
CCTGCATCGTCTCCGGCGACACCTGCCCGCAGCCCAAGCCGCACCCCGCGCCCATGCTCGCCGCCGCCGAACTGTGCGGCGCCGCCCCGGCGCAGTGCCTGTATCTGGGCGACGCCGCGCGCGACATCGAGGCCGCACGCGCTGCCGCCATGCCGGCCCTGGTCGCCGCCTGGGGCTATCTCGACGCCAGCGACGAACCGCATACCTGGGGCGCCCACGCGCAAATCCATCACCCGATCGACACCCTCGGCTTCCTCGCCTGAACCATGGTTTACCTCGCCGTTAAAAACCTGCACCTCGCCACCCTCACCCTCACCCTGGCGCTATTCATCCTGCGCGGCGTCTGGATGATGGCGGACTCTCCCCGACTGCAGGCGCGCTGGGTGCGCATCGTCCCGCACATCAACGACACCCTGCTGCTCGCCAGCGGCATCGGGCTGGCGGTGCTGATCCAGCAATATCCACTGGTGCACGGCTGGCTTACCGCCAAGCTCTTCGCCCTGGTTGCCTACATCGTGCTCGGCACCGTGGCGCTGAAGCGCGGCAAGACCCGCGGTCTGCGCATCGCCGCGTGGATCGCCGCCCTGGGGGTGTTCGGCTACATGCTGGCGGTGGCGTTCGCGCACGATCCCCTGCCTTTCCTGCGCTGAGCCCGCCCGCAGAAATCCCCCCCACGGCCGGAACTTTCCCGCCGCCTCGCCCTCAATGCAGTACACTTGTTGCACGCAACACATGGGGGCCGACCTGGCTTCGACGTGGGTCGCAAAGCAGAGTAGGGCATACCGAGGGTCAGAGCACCTCGTAAATCCAACTGAAAAACTTTAGTCGCAAACGACGAAAACTACGCCCTGGCCGCTTAAGGTCCAGGACTCACGCTAGCCTGTTCATGGGCTAGGTCGGGGCAACCCGGCAGTGAGTTAATTTTCATGAAATCGCGCTTGTCCGGGTCGCTTGGGCAGGTGCTAAATCCAAGGCGACTCGGCGAGATCCAGCCTGTTCGGCGGGCGTGATGGAGCTTAAAGCTTAAAAACACCGGACTAAGTATGTAGAACTGCCTGTAGAGGGCTTGCGGACGCGGGTTCGATTCCCGCCGGCTCCACCAATCCCAAACCCCGACCGGAAACGGCCGGGGTTTTTTATTGCCTGACGCGCCCGCTTCGGCGCGTGTCAGGCGAGGCGTTCAGCGCGCCCTGAACGCGGCATGGCAGGCCATGCACTGCTTCAAACTTTGTCCCGGCAGCCGCGTCGGCTGAACCATTTCGTCACCGCTGGCCGTCCGAAGGCGCTTACAAGCTTCCCGCAACGCGCGGCTGGGTGGATTTCATAAACCCGCGCGCCTATGCGGCGCCGATCGACTTCTTCTCAAGGGCGTGCCTCCCGAGCCAAGCTACCATTGAATGGTGTTCATCTACGCTCACGATCGGACGCTCCATGGAAATCCTGCTTTTAACCCTGCTGATCGCCCTGAACGGCGTGTTCGCCATGTCGGAAATCGCGCTGGTGACGGCGCGGCGCGCGCGCCTGGCGCGCTTGGCCGATGAGGGCGACGCGGCGGCAGCGGCAGCAATCACGCTGCACGACGACCCGACGCGCTTTTTGTCGACCGTCCAGGTCGGCATCACTTCGATCGGCATCCTCAACGGCATCGTCGGCGAGGCCGCGCTGGCCGGGCCACTTGCAGTGTGGCTGCAGGGACACGGAATGGAAACGGACGCCAGCGGCATCGCGGCGACCGCGCTGGTGGTGGTGGTCATCACCTATGCCACGATCGTGATCGGCGAACTGGTGCCCAAGCGCATCGGCCAGTTCAATCCCGAGGGCATCGCACGGCGGGTGGCACGGCCGATGAAGTTGCTGGCGCTGCTGACGCGGCCGTTCGTGCGTCTGCTGTCGGTGTCGACCGATGCGATCCTGCGCCTGCTCGGCAGCAAGTCCGCCGGCCACGCGGGCGTGATCGAGGAGGACATTCACGCCCTGCTGCAGGAAGGCTCGGCCAGCGGCGTGATCGAGCTGCAGGAGCGCGACATGGTGCGCAACGTGTTCCGTCTCGACGATCGCCCGGTGGATTCGCTGATGGTGCCGCGCACCGACATCGTCTACCTCGACACCACCCTGCCGCTGGAAGAAAACCTGCGCCGCGTCGCGGAATCGGACTATGCGCGCTATCCGGTGTGCCGGGACGGCCTCGACGAGGTACTCGGCATTCTCGACAGCAAGCGTCTGCTCAGCGCGATGCTAGCCGGCGCGGCGCCCAGCATCACCGAATCGCTGCTGCCGGCCGTTTTCGTGCCGGAAAGCCTAAGCGGGCTGGCGCTGCTGGGGCAGTTCCGCAGCTCCGACGCCCACCTGATGCTGGTCATCGACGAATACGGCGAGATCGACGGCCTGGTCACGCTGCGCGACGTGCTGGAAGCCGTCACCGGCGAATTCAAGCCGCGCAGCGTCGACGAGGCCTGGGCAGTCCAGCGGGCAGACGGCTCGTGGCTGCTGGACGGCCTGATTCCGCTGCCCGAACTGAAGGACCGCCTGGGCCTGAAAACCCTGCCGGAAGAAGACCGGCACCGCTACCACACCCTGAGCGGGCTGGTGATGTGGCTGTCCGGACAGCTACCGCAAACGGGCGATGTGCTGGTCTGGGAAAACTGGCGGATGGAAGTGGTCGACCTCGACGGCAAGCGCATCGACAAGATACTCGCCACGCCGATCGCCCCGGCCGAAGCGCCGCCGCCGGACGCCGCTTGAGGGGGGGGCGCAAGATGCGGGAATTTACCCCTACAATGCATCCATCACGGCCCCTATCGAACCCAACGTGCGCAAAAAGATAAAAGCGAAGGACCTGCGGCTGGGCATGCACCTGCATGAGTTGTGCGGATCATGGATGGAGCACCCGTTCTGGCGCAGCCAGTTCACTCTGAAGGACCCCGCGGACATCCGGCGCATTATCGAAAGCGGCATCACCGAAGTCTGGATCGATGTCGCCAAGGGCCTGGACATTCCCGGCCAGACCCTGCCCGAGACCGAGCAATCGGTCACCGAAATGCTGATGGAAGCCGAGATCGCCCGGCCGGTCGAGGCGCCCAAACCGGTGCCGATGAGCGAAGAGCTCAAGCGCGCCGCCATGATCTGCGCCAGCGCCAAGAAGGCGGTTGTTTCCATGTTCCAGGAAGTCCGCATGGGCAACGCCATCAGTGCCGAAGCCGCCGGCGAACTGGTGGAAGAAATTTCATCGTCAGTGATACGCAACCGCGGTGCGCTGATCAGCCTGGCGCGGCTCAAGACGGCCGACGACTACACCTACATGCACTCCGTCGCGGTATGCGCGCTGATGGTGTCGCTGGCCCGGCAACTGGACCTGAATGAAGAAGAAGTGCGGGAAGCCGGCATGGCGGGACTGTTGCACGACCTGGGCAAAGCCCTGATGCCGATCAAGGTGCTGAACAAACCGGGCAAACTGACCGACGACGAGTTCCGCGTCATCAAGAGCCATCCGGTCGAAGGCCACCGCCTGCTGGTCGAGGGCAAGACCGCCAGCGCCATCGTGCTCGACGTCTGCCTGCACCACCATGAAAAGGTCGACGGCAGCGGCTACCCCGATCGCCTCGCGGGCGACCAGATCAGCCTGTTCGCCAGGATGGGCGCGGTCTGCGACGTCTACGATGCCATCACCTCCAACCGCCCGTACAAGGCGGGCTGGGATCCGGCCGAGTCGATTCGCAAGATGACCGAATGGAGCAACGGCCACTTCGACGAACGGGTGTTCCAGGCCTTCGTCAAGAGCATCGGCATCTACCCCGTCGGCTCGCTGGTGAAGCTGGCTTCCAGCCGCCTGGCCGTGGTGGTCGAGCAGTCGGACAAGTCGCTGCTGACGCCGCGCGTCAAGGTGTTTTTCTCGACCAAATCGAAAGCCTACGTCGTGCCGGAATTGCTCGATCTGTCACGCCCCGGCGTGACGGAAAAAATCGTTGGCCGCGAGGACGCGGCTCAATGGGGCATCAAGAACCTGGACGATCTGTGGGCCACTTGACCGGGTGCCCCGCCGTCGATGTCTGCGGCTTCTTTGTTACTATCGTTCACGTCCAAGCGCAGGTGCATTGCGATGCCCACGTCATGTTTCAGCCCGTCTGCCGTAAAGATTTGATGACCCCGATGCCTCGCGATCCGGCTGCCTGACCCATGCCCGCCAAAAAAGAACCCACGCAGGAAAAATCCGCCCGCGCCAAAACCACGCGCGCCCAATCCACTGCGGTTCGCCACACAACATCGTCCGCCTCCGCCGCGCCGGTCCGTGCCGTGGTGGGCCTGGTCGCCTCGGCCGGCGGCCTCGATGCCTTCAAGCAATTTTTCCAGGCCATGCCGGCGAACAGCGACATGGCCTTCGTGCTCGTCCCCCACCTCGACCCCAAGCATGAAAGCCTGATGGCCGCACTGCTAGGCAAGCAAACCGCCATGCCGGTGACGGAAGCGCAGGAAGGCCAGCGCCTCGAAGCCAACCATGTCTACGTCATTCCGCCCAACCGTTATCTGACGTTGCTCGAAGGCGTCATCCAGCTCGGCACGCCGCCGGACCCGGGCGCCGGCCACACCGCGATCGACCCCTTCCTGCGCTCGCTGGCGGCAGACCAGCAGGAGCGCGCGATCGGCATCGTCCTGTCCGGCACCGGCAGCCATGGTTCGCTGGGGCTGAAAGCGGTCAAGGCCGAAGGCGGCATGGCCATGGTGCAGGAGCCGTCCACCGCCGAGTACGACCGCATGCCGCTGAGCGCCCTCGATACCGGCCTGGCCGACTTCGTGCTGCCGCCCGGCGCCATGCCGGAAGCACTGGTCAACTACGTCAAGCACGTGACGGCGGGCGTTTCTGCGCAGCCCGAGCCGGCCTCCGTCCAGGACGACCTGAGCCAGGTGCTGGCCCTGCTGCGCGCGCGCACCAAGTTCGATTTCCGCGCCTACCGCAAGCGCATGCTGCTGCGCCGCGTGATCCGGCGCATGGGGCTCAACCATCTGGACACGCTGTCCGACTATGTGGCTCTGCTGCGCGAGCGGCCGGATGAGCTGACCCAGCTGGCCAAGGATCTGCTGATCAGCGTGACCAACTTCTTCCGCGATCCCGAGATGTTCCAGATCCTCGAGACCCAGGTGCTGCCCACCCTGATCGACGCGCACGACACCGATGCCCCAATCCGGGTATGGGTGCCAGGCTGCGCCACCGGCGAGGAAGCCTACACCTTCGCCATGCTGCTGATCGAGCGCATTACGGCCGCAGGCAAAGCCTGCCCGGTTCAGGTGTTTGCCACCGATGTGGACGAGAGCGCGCTGGAAACGGCGCGGCGCGGCATCTATCCGGAAGGCCTGCTGGCCGATCTGACGCGGCAGCGGCTGGAGCGCTTTTTCACCCGGGCCGATGCCCACAGCTGGCAGGTGAGCAAACAGTTGCGGGAAACCGTGCTGTTTGCGCCGCAGAACATCCTGGCCGATGCCCCCTTCTCCCGGCTCGACCTGGTGAGCTGCCGCAACCTGCTGATCTACCTGGAGCAGGATGTACAGAACAAGCTCCTGCAGCTGTTCCATTTCGCCCTCAACGAAAACGGCACGCTGGTACTCGGCCCCTCGGAAAGCATCGGCCGGCAGGTCGACCTGTTCCGGCCGGTGTCCAAAAAATGGCGCATTTTCAACCGTCTGAATTCCGCGCATCCCGCCCGCGCCGGTTTCCCGGTTCAGGGTAGTCGGCGCATCAGCGAGCTGCCGCTCGCCCCGGCCCCGTCCCCGGCCGCCCACAAAAGCCTGACCGACCTCACCCGCAAGATCCTGCTGGAAGACTATGCCCCGGCCGCCGTGGTCATCAACCGGCGTTACGAAGTGCTGCACTACTCGGGACCGACCCAGCTCTACCTGCAGCAGCCCGGCGGCCCCCCCACCCATGACCTGCTCACCCTCGCCCTGGCGGCCTTGCGGCCGCGCATCCGCGCCGCGGTGCTCAAGGCCCTCAGCGAGGAAGACCGGGTCGAGATCGGCGGCATCCGCATCAAGCGTGCGGGACAGTCCCTCATGGTGGGCCTTGTGGTCCAACCGCTGCCCGTGCGGCAGACCGAGGAACGGCTGTTTTTGATCGTGTTCAAGGATGAGCCGCTAGCCCTCCAGGATGCGGGCGCGGAAGAAGCGCGCGCCAAGACCGACGAACAGCTGGTGCGGCAGCTGGAATTCGAACTGAAGACCTCGCGCGAGGAACTGCAAAGCACCATCGAGGAACTGGAAAGCAGCAACGAGGAACTCAAGGCTTCCAACGAGGAAGTCATGTCGATGAACGAGGAGTTGCAGTCGACCAATGAGGAGCTGGAAACCTCGAAGGAAGAACTGCAGTCGCTCAACGAAGAACTGGCCACGGTCAACGCCCAGTTGCGGGACAAGGTCGACGAGTTGGAAGACTCCAACGACGACATGTTCAACCTGCTGGCCAGCGTCGACAACGCCACCCTGATTCTGGGCGTGGACCGCACCATCAAGCGCTTCACCCCCAGCGCCACCCGCCTGTTCAACCTGATCGCCACCGATATCGGCCGTCCCATCGACCACATCACCGCGCGCTTCGACGATGCGGAACTGTCGCACGACATCGACCAGGTGCTGAAGACCCTGGCGCCGTGTGAAAAGGAAGTGTCGCACGACGACACGCAATGGTTTCTGCGCCGCATCACGCCGTACCGAACCGCGGACAACCGCATCAGCGGCGTGGTGCTGACGCTGACCGAGATCACCTCCATCAAGCAGGCCGAACTGGCGTTGCGCAAGCAGGCGGAGCAGCTCGAGCAGCGGCTGGATGAACACGATGCTGCGCTCAAACACGAGCGCAATTTCATCGACGCCATCCTGAATACGTCGGCGGCGGTGATCATGGTGGTCGACCCGGATAAACGTCTGGTTCGTTTCAACGCGGCCTGCCTGAGCGTCTCCGGCCAGGACCTGACGAAAATGCTGGGCACCACAGCCTGGATGGATCTGGTTCCGCCGGATGAGCAGGAGGGGGTTCATCGCGGCATTGAGCGGCTGCTGTCCGGAGAAGGCCAGGTCCCGCACGAAAACCACTGGGTTCGCCAGGATGGCTCCCTGCGCCTGATCAGCTGGTGCAACACCGTGCTCCGCGACGAGGCTGGCCAGATCCAGTTCCTCATCGGCACCGGCGCCGACATCACGGACCAGCGCGCGGCCGAAAACCGGGCACGCGAAGTACTCAGCGAAGCGTCGCGCCTGCAGCGCCTGCAAACGGCCAACGAACTGGCGACCGTGCTGGCCCACGAACTCAACCAGCCGCTCGCGGCCATCGCAACCTATGCCGAAGCCGGGCTGCAGCTGCTTGCCCACCCGCCGCTGGCGCAGGACAAGCTGGCACGCAATCTGGAACAGATCAGCCAGCAATCGCTGCGCGCCGGCGAAGCCATTCGCCATATCCGTTCATTCGTGAGCCGCGGGACCATCGATCCGGTTCCGCTGGACCTGAACGCCTTGCTGCGCAATCTCTGCCATCTGATGACCCCCAAGGCGCGGGCGCGGGGGATCGATCTCGTGCTCGAACTGGCCGAGCCCATGCCGCAGGTCATGGGGGTGGAAGTGCACATCGAGCAGGTGCTGCTCAATCTGCTGCGCAATGCCATCGACGCCATTCGCGACACGCACACCAACCGCGGAAGCGTCACCGTGGCAACGCGGCAGGAAAACGGCATGGCCCTGGTCAGCGTCCTCGACAGCGGACCCGGTCTCGATGCGGCAATGGCCAACAAGGTGTTCGAGCCCTTGTCCAGCCGCAAGCAATACGGGCTGGGCGTGGGACTGCGCATCAGCCGCAACCTCATCGAGGCGCATGGCGGCCGCCTGTGGGTCGAACCGCACGTACCCGGCGGCCGCTTCCATTTCACGCTGCCTTTTGCCTCATGAGCCAGACCGTATTCATTGTCGACGATGACGAGAGCATGCGCGATGCGCTGACCCAGCTTCTGGAAGCCGCCGGGCTGCGGGTGGAGAGCCACGCGGACGGCCCGGCCTTTCTGGCGGCCTATGCCGAGGATCGGCCGGGATGCCTGATCCTGGACATGGCCATGCCCGGCATGAACGGGACAGAAGTCCAGGCGGCGCTAAAAGCACGCGGCCTTCCGCTCCCGATCCTCTTTTTGACCGGCCACGGAGACATTCCGATGGCCGTGCGGGCCATGCAGGAGGGCGCGGTGGATTTCCTGGAAAAACCCATTCCCGGTTCCACGCTGCTGGAACGCGTGAAGTCGGCCCTGATGCTGGACAGCGAATGGCGCCAAACGCGGCTTTACGCACAAACCGCCCAGCAAAGCCACGCGCGCCTGAGTCCACGGGAACGCGAGATCATGACGCTGACGGCCTCCGGCCTCACCAGCAAGCAAGTCGCCCAGCAACTAGGCATCAGCCCCCGCACGGTGGAAGTTCATCGCACCCACGTCATGCATAAGATGGGCGCCGCCAACGTGGCGGAACTGGTCAGCATGGCCGCGCACTGCAAATCCTGATTTAACCCTCCCCCGTTTTACCTAAGTAATTCCACCTAGTGTCCGCACGGATTCAGCCGTGCAAGGGATACCGGTACCTTTTTACTAAGTATTGGACAGTTTTTTTAAAAGCCCCCAAGCGGAACAGGGGCAGCCGCCTGATATCGCTGGCACTGCAGAAACCAACCGTCTACAGCCGTCCCCGTTTTCGGGGGCATGCAGGCAGTTTCTCAATCGAGAATAGAAAAGGAAAACCAGATGAGTATGTGGACCAGTGATTTTCATGAGGCCGAAGCCTCCTACCCCACAGCCCATGCCGAGATGGGTGCCAACCCCCTGCTCGATGCCTGGTCTCCGGCTGCGGACCACGCTGCCCCGGAACACGACGAACCCGCTCAGGACATCACCCAGCGCTACTTCGACGACATCGGCCGTTTGCGCGTTCTGAGCGCCGACGAGGAAAAGACCTATGCCCGCCGCTTGCAAAGCGGGGACCAAGCGGCGCGCGAAATATTGATTACCCACAATCTTAAACTGGTGGTGTATATCGCCAAGCGCTATTTGCGCCGCGGCCTGCCGTTGCTCGACCTGGTCGAGGAAGGCAACCTCGGCCTGATGCATGCCCTCGACAAATTCGACCCGGATCGCGGCTTTCGCCTGTCGACCTATGCGCACTGGTGGATCCGGCAATCCATCGAACGCGCCCTGATGAATTATTCGCGCACCATTCGTCTGCCCGTGCATGTGGCCAAGGAACTCAACGTCTGCCTGCGGGCCCGCCACAAGCTGGAAAGCGAAGGCGTGATGGACCCCAGCCCCGAGGAAATCGCCCACCGCGCGGGTAAGCCGGTCATCGATGTGCGCGAACTCCTGTTGCTGAACCGGCCGCCTGTTCCGCTGGACGCCCCGCTCGACATCGACCCTGACCTGACGCTGGGCGAAGCCATTGCCGACGAGCATTACGTTCCCGCCGACGAACGACTGCACCAGTCGGAACTGGGGCAACTCGTGGCGGAGTGGCTGGCCAAACTCTCGGACAAGCACCGCGAAGTGGTCATTCGCCGCTTCGGATTGAACAATCACGATCCCGCCACCCTGGAAGACCTCGCACAAGAACTTCAGGTTTCGCGCGAGCGCGTTCGCCAGATCCAGATGGAAGCGCAGAAATCGCTCACCGCTGAACTCAAGGCCAAGGGCATGGAAAAAGAGGACTGGCTGTCCTGAGCGCCGGCCATCCACCCCCCCGCATCACTTCGGCGTCGACGTGAATCCTTTACAACACAACGAATCGGAATACGCTCGATGCCAGATCCTAACGCTGGATTGCCCGACGCTGCCAACAGCGCAGATTTCCTTTATTCAGGTCTGTTCGAGCACTTCAGCGACGCGCTGATCCTGGCGGACGAGGCCATCCGGATCAGCTATCTGAACCCGGCCGCGGAGCAATTGCTCGGCCTGCCGCTGAGAAAAATCCGCGGCCATCTGCTCGACAAGGTCTTCGCCCTGCAGGACGGGGCGACCCGGGCGCCCATTGAGATTGCCGCCCTGTGCGATTATCACGCGCCCTTCGACGGGCACTTTCCGCTGCTGGCAAGGCATGGCAGCGAGGTTCTTCCCGTGCAATGCACCGTCTCGCGCACCCGGGGCGAAACCGGCACGCCCCGCGGTTTCATGATCGTGCTGCGCAATGCCCACGGCCTGCAGCAGCACTTCGAAAAGCTGATCTCGCACTCGATGCACGATGAACACACCCGTCTGCTGCGGCGTGCCGAACTGGTCAAGCGGATGTGGCGCTTGCTGCAGGAGCCCGATTCCGGCGAGCCCCAGGCTTTCATGTATCTGGACCTGGACAATTTCAAGGCGATCAACGACCAGGCCGGCCATGCGGCAGGAGATCTGGCGATCCGTCAGATCGCCGGGCGCCTCAAGGAAGTGGTGCGTGAGCGCGACACCCTGGCGCGACTGGGCGGAGACGAATTCGGCCTGCTGCTGGAGCGCTGTCCGGCTGAGCTCGCCCGGCTGCGCGCCGAACAACTTCATCGGGCGGTGCAGACCTACGTCCTGCACTGGAATGGCGCAAGTTTTCAGCTCGGCGTCAGCATCGGCCTCGCGCACTTCAAAACCCACCAGCACAGCCTGAACACCATCCTCACCGCCGCAGATTCCGCGTGCTACCAGGCCAAACGTGACGGCGGCGATGGGATGCGCATCAAGGAAGTCGTCCTCGACTGAAGATTGATGGAACTTGAGCGCTTGCCGCGATTCAATAAGAAGGACTGCGAGGATAGCCACGGCGGCTTGCAAACCCGACGAGGCCGTTTTTCTTCGCGAACCGGAAGGAGGCACCATGCAGCATGACCATACCTGGGCGGTAGTGCTGGCGGGCGGCGACGGAAAGCGCCTGGCTGCCCTGACCGCCGACGACCAAGGCCGGCACGTGCCCAAGCAATTCTGTTCACTGGACGGTGAGACCTCCCTGCTTGAGCTCGCGCTGGCCCGGGCAAAATCGCTGGTTCCCGCGGATCGCGTCTGCGTGGTCGTGGCCAAGGACCACGAGCGCTGGTGGCAGCCCTTGGCCGCGGACCTCCACGCAGGCAACCTGGTTGTCCAGCCGCAGAACCGGGGCACCGGCAACGGCGCGCTGCTGGCCCTTTCATACATTCTCAAGCGCGACCCGGACGCCCGCCTGATATTTCTGCCCGCCGACCATCACGCGCTGGACGAGACACCGCTAGCGCACGCTATGGCGTCCATCCTTTCCAGCATGCCGGCCAAATCGAAGGATATGTTCCTGCTGGGGATAGCGCCCGACGATGCGGACCCGGACCTGGGCTACATCATTCCGCAGAATGTGGCCCACCACGGCGCGCATGGGGTGCGCCACTTCATCGAGAAACCCTCGCGCGGGGTCGCAGGCAAGTTGATCCAGCAAGGCGGCTTGTGGAACAGCGGAATTTTTGCGGCCAACGGCAACAGCCTGCTGAACCTGTTCAGGAAACGCTTCCCGGACAATGTGATCGGTTTCCAGACGGCCATGGCCCGAACGAGCAGCCCACTCCCGATTTATCCCGCGCGCGCGCTGATCCAGCTGTATGAGCGGCTTGCCGATGTGGACTTGTCGCACCAACTGTTTCAGTTTTATGTCACGGATTTACAGGTGGTGGTGGTGCCCCATTGCGGCTGGTCCGATCTCGGCACCCCTCAACGCGTCAGCGAACGCGTCAGCCTGCTTGCCGCCCAGCCCCATCGCCCGCCGCACCCCCGTACCCAAACGGCCCCCCTCAACCTGGCCGACGCGGTAAGCCAGGCGCAACGGCAGGACGCCCCAATCCGGGCAACGGGTTAGGTCAAGCCTCCCGATTGCCCGCTTCATGTTGCGGGCCTGGCCCCCAACGCCCCCGGCCCGATACGGCCATAGGGAGGCCCTTAACCCTCCCGCGCGCGCTCCCTCCACCCCGTAGCCGGGGCACGCGAAATGGCCTGAACCGTCCCCTGAATCACAACGTCCGCATCGCAGGCGCGTCCGGCGCCCTGACGCCCGCCTGAAGCTCAAGATCAAGCCGAATTCACCGATAAATCCAGGTATTGAACGGCTTACCGACATCCGGCAGGAAAAAACACTCCGTATGACACCCCTGCGCCCCCTTTCCCTGCCAGCACCGGGCTGCCTGCGGCCCGGCATTTTCCGGTAATTCCCATGCACCCCCCAGCCCTGCCCGATAACGAATTGCAGCGCCTGCAGGCCCTGCGCGCGCGTGACATTCTCGACACGCCGGACGAGGAGCGCTTCGATCGCCTGACCCGGTTGGCGAAGCATGTGCTGGGCGTGCCGATCGCGCTGGTGTCGCTGGTGGATGCCGATCGCCAGTGGTTCAAGTCGCGCCAAGGCCTGGAGGCCTGCGAGACGGGGCGCGACATCTCCTTCTGCGGTCACGCCATTCTGGGCGGCGACATCTTCGAGGTGACCGATGCCCGCCTCGACCCGCGCTTTTCCGACAATCCGCTGGTTACCGGGCCGCCCAACATCCGCTTTTATGCCGGCGCGCCGCTCAGCACGCCGGAAGGCTATCGCCTCGGAACCCTGTGCCTCATCTCCGACCAACCGCGACAGTTGAACGCAACGGAACGCCAGGTTTTGCTCGATCTGGCCGCCTGCGTGGAAGAGGAGCTCAACCAGGCGGTGCTAATTCACCAGGGCCGCGCACTGAAGCAGGCGCAAAAGCTCGGGGAAGTCATCGTTCGCGCGCAGTCGGAATTCATCCGGGAACAGGATCGCCACCAGGCCTTCAACGGCCTGCTCGATGATTTCCTGTCCCTGACCGAAAGCGAATACGGTTTCCTGGGCGAAGTCTTGCGCAACCCGCAGGGCGAGCCCTATTTGAAATCCTACGCCATCACCAACATCGCCTGGGACGAGCCCACCCGCGACTTCTACGCGGCCCACGCACCGCAGGGCATGGAGTTCCACAACCTCAAGACGCTGTTCGGGGCGGCCATGACCAGCGGCGAGCCCGTCATCGCCAACACGCCCTATCAGGATCCACGTCGCGGCGGGTTGCCCAAGGGCCACCCCGCGCTGAATGCCTTCCTCGGCATTCCGGTCCACCACAACGGCGAACTGGTCGCCATGATGGGCGTCGCCAACCGCGCAGGCGGATATGACCAAGCCTTGATCGATTTTCTGCAGCCCCTGCTGGTGACATTCGGACAACTGGTCGATGCCGCACGCATCAAAAGACAGTTCCGTGAAGATCAGCTCGAGATTGCCCGCCTGTCGCGCGTCGCCAGCCAGACCACCAACGGCGTGATCATTACCAACGTGCAGGGGCAGGTGGAGTGGATCAATGAGGGCTTCACCCGCATCACCGGCTACACGCTGGAAGAAATGCGCGGCCGCAAGCCCGGCGAGCTATTGCAGGGCGAGGCCACCGATCCGGCAACGAAGACGGTGATACGCGAGGCGCTGGCCCGCCAAACGCATTTCGAAGTCGACATCGTCAACTACACCAAGTCACGCCGGCCCTACTGGATACGCATCAGCTGCAACCCGCTGCGCGATGCAAACGGCGAACTGCAGGGGTTCATGGCGATCGAGTCGGACATCGACGAACGCAAGCAGGCCGAGCAGGCACAGCAGCAAAGCGAAGCACGCCTGCGCGGCTTGTTCGAATTGTCACCGGTCGGGATCGCGCTCAACGACTACGAGACCGGGGCCTTCATCGACGTCAACGATGCGCTGCTCACCCCGTCCGGCTATACCCGGGATGAGTTCATGAGCTTGAGCTACTGGGACCTTACCCCACGCGAATACGAGCCCCGGGAATTGCAGCAGTTGGAAAGCCTGGAAAAAACCGGCCGCTATACCCGCTATGAAAAGGAGTATGTCCGCAAGGATGGCACGCGCTACCCGGTGCTGCTGAACGGCATGACCGTCTACGACCCCTCGGGCAGAAAGCTGATCTGGTCGATCGTCGAGGACATCACCGAGCGCAAGCGGATGGAGCGCATGAAGAGCGAGTTCGTCTCCACGGTGAGCCACGAGCTGCGCACCCCGCTGACCTCGATTTCGGGCGCACTGGGTTTGATCAACGGCGGCGTGCTCGGCGAACTGACGCCGCAGGCGCAGCAGATGATCGAGATCGCGCACAAGAACAGCCAGCGCCTGAGCTATCTGATCAACGACCTGCTCGACATGGAAAAACTCATGGCGGGCAAGTTGCAGTTCGACCTGCAGACAGCCGCGCTGATGCCGCTGGTGGAACGCGCGCTGGCCGACAACCAGACCTATGCCGACGCGCGGGACGTGCAGTTCCACCTCGTGTCACGCGCCGACGAGGTGGTGGTGAAGGTCGATCCCCAGCGCCTGCAGCAGGTGATGGCCAATCTGCTGTCGAACGCCGCCAAGTTTTCGCCCGATGGCGGGAGGGTGGACGTGGCGGTGACCCGGCTGGGCGGCATCGCACGGATCGAAGTCAGAGACCATGGCCCAGGCATCCCGGCCGAATTCCGCGACCGCATCTTCAACAAGTTTTCCCAGGCCGACTCCTCGGACGCGCGCCAGAAAGGCGGCACCGGGCTGGGACTGGCCATTACCCGGGAACTGCTGGAACGCATGGGCGGCCGGATCGGCTTCGAGTCGGTAGAGGGCGAAGGCGCCCGCTTCTTCTTCGAATTGCCCATCCAACAAAGCGAGGGGGCCGCCGCATGAGGGGGGCCTCGTATTTCTGCACCATGAATCGTGTCCTGAGCAGTTGGCGGGCCTTTACGGGCAAGGATATCGCGCACCCACGTCGGGCCACGGTGAGGCTGGCGTCGACATGAGCCCGCTCAAGGCCACTCTATTCAGCCGGCGCGGACTCCTCGCCTGGATCGTCCTGCTCGCAGGGCTGGTGCCAACCGTGCTGGTCTGGACCGCTCTGCGCGACGAACGGGAACGCAGCGCCGCCGCACAATTCGAGCTGCATGCCCGTGAGGTCGTCGCGGCTATCGAGAAACGGCTGCGGGATCACGAGCAAATCCTGCTTGGGGGCGCAGGCCTGTTCGATGCCAGCGACCACGTCACCCGGGAAAAGTGGCGAATCTACGTGGAACGCCTGCGATTAAAAGAGAACTACCCCGGCATCCAGGGCGTGGGGTTCAGCAAGGTGATCAAGCCGGCCGGGCTTGCAGAGCATATTGCCGTCGTGCGCGCCGAGGGCTTCCCCCAGTACACGGTCAGGCCGCCAGGCGAGCGTTCACGCTACACCTCGATCATTTATCTCGAACCCTTTATCGACCGCAATCTGGCCGCATTCGGCTACGACATGTACTCGGAGGCAACCCGTCGCCGGGCCATGCAGCAGGCCGTGGACGGCAACACCACGAGCATCACCGGGAAAGTGAAACTGGTTCAGGAAACCCACGGCAAGGAACAGGCAGGTTTCCTCATGTATGTGCCGGTCTATCGCAAGAACCTGCCGCTGACGACCGAACAGGAACGCTGGCAGGCGCTGCTGGGCTATGTCTATAGCCCCTATCGGGTCGAGGACCTGATGCGCGGGATTCTGGGGGAAAGCAGTCTGGTGGTCGACTTCAGTCTTCACGATGGTGACGCCGCGACAACGGATGCCCTGATGCACGATTCCTCCGACGCCCATGCACCAGAGTCCGCAAGCCCGCCACGGTATTCAGCGGCCCGACAGATCCACGCCTATGGCCACACCTGGACCCTGACCCTGCGCAACCGTCCGGCGTTCGAGACCCAGTTCGCTTCGCCGCTCGACTGGCTGGTTCCGAGCCTGGGCGCAGGCACCAGCCTGTTGTTGTTCGCCCTGATTCTCTCCCTGCTCAGCCGCCGGGAACAGGCCCTGGCTTTGGCAGAAGACATGATGGCCAAGCGGACAGCGTCGGAAGAACGTTTTCACCAACTCTTCCTGCACATGGGCCAGGGGGTGGTGATCTACCGGTCCGACGGCAGCATCATGGATGCCAACCCTGCCGCCGAACGCATCCTCGGCTTGAGCCTCTCCCAGATGCGGGGCCTCTCCTCCATCGACCCGGACTGGCGAACCATCCATGAAGATGGCAGCCATTTCCCCGAAACCGAGCATCCGGCCAGGGTGGCCTTGCGTGACGGACGGCCTGTGACGGGCGTGGTGATGGGTGTTTGGAATCCCGAAACTGAAGCATGGCGCTGGATCAGGGTGGACGCCTATCCAAGAGATGAAGGGGTCGGCAGTCAGGCGCGGCGGGCCTACTCGGTTTTCAGCGACATTACCGACCAGCGCAGCGCCGGACTGGCCGTAGGTCAAACCCGAAAACTCCTCTCCGACGTGCTTGCCGCCGCCTCCGAGTTTTCGATTATCGCCACCGATGTGGATGGACTCATCACCATTTTCAACACCGGTTCCGAGCGTCTTCTGGGCTACACCGCAGAGGAAATGGTGGGCAAACAGTCCCCGGCCATAATTCATTTGCCCGAAGAGGTCATGAAGCGAAGCAAGGAACTCAGTGCCGTGTTCGACCGCCCGATCGAAGGCTTCCGTGTGTTTGTCGAAATACCCGAGCGCGATGGGTCTGAAATGCGCGAGTGGACCTATGTGCGCAAGGACGGCCACCTCATCCCTGTGTCACTGGTGGTCACCCCCATGCGCGACGCAACGGGCAGAATCAGTGGCTATCTCGGCATTGCTGAAGACATCACCGAGCGTAAGCGGGTCGATCGCATGAAAAGCGAGTTTGTTTCCACGGTGAGCCACGAGCTGCGCACCCCGCTGACCTCGATTTCGGGCGCACTGGGTTTGATCAACGGCGGCATGCTGGGCGAACTGACGCCGCAGGCCCAGCAGATGGTCGAGATCGCGCACAAGAACAGCCAGCGCCTGAGCTATCTGATCAACGACCTGCTCGACATGGAAAAACTCATGGCGGGCAAGTTGCAGTTCGACCTGCAGGTGCAGCCGCTGATGCCACTGATCGACCAGGCAATCCGCGACAATCAGGCCTATGCCGATCAGCGCCATGTGCGCCTGATCCTTACGGAACGGGCAGATGACGCATGGGTCGCGGTCGATCCCCAGCGCCTGCAGCAGGTGCTGGCGAATCTACTTTCCAACGCTGCCAAGTTTTCGCCCGAAGGTGGCGTGGTGGAGGTGTCTTCACAGGTGCAAAAAAATATTGTGCGTGTCGTGGTGAGAGATTATGGAACGGGTATTCCTGCAGCCTTCCATGACCGGCTGTTTGAAAAGTTTGCCCAGGCCGATGCAACAGATGCGCGCCAGAAAGGCGGCACCGGGCTGGGGCTGGCGATTACCCGGGAGCTGCTGGAACGCATGGGCGGCCGGATCGGCTTCGAGTCGGTAGAGGGCGAAGGCGCCCGCTTCTTCTTCGAATTGCCCCTTCAACCGGAAACCGAATCAGGAACGAGCCATGTTTAGTCGCGTGCAGGCATTCGGCACCAGCACCCCCTATCTGGCCCTGGCCTTTGTGCTGATCATCGTGTTGATGACTGGCGTTGCCCTGCTTGGTCTGGATCAGGTCCGCTCGTTGAACGAGAAAGCCGAGCTGCTCAGACAGCAAGAGATCAAGACCGACCAGGTGCACCGCATGCGCAACGCGGTCAGGGAACGATTCATTCGTCTTGGCCTCATCGTGATCTCCGATGACCCCTTCCTGCAGGACGCGTACATCCAGGAATTCGACCTGCTGGCCAGCCGGTTCATGGTGGCGAGAAACGCGATCGAGAGCAGGGCCAGTCATCCGGATGAAGTGGCTCTGCTCCAGGAGTTGCGCGCACTCACCACCATGGGATCGCCCGTTCAGGCTTCAGTCCTGGAGGCCGCGCTTGCCGGCGACAACGCTCGCGCCAAGCAAATCATGTTCGAATCATCCGTGCCCATACAGGAGCAGGTGATGGCGCAGACAGATCGGATTCTGGCGTTTTTCGAAAAATCCAATGCAGCGATATTGGCTGAGAGCGAACAGGAACAGCAGCGAGCCCAGCGCCTCATGACCGCAATGGCTGTCGCCCAGGCCATGCTGGCCCTGTTGATCGCCATGATTGTCATCCGTCACGCGCACCGGCAGCACACTGGCATGCAAATGGAAATCGCCCGCCGCCGGCAGAGCGAGGCGCAACTGCGGGAAACACAGGATGGGCTGGAGCGGCAGGTCAAGGAGCGAACCGCAGAACTTGACCAATTCAAATCCACACTGGATCGCACGCTTGATTGCGTGTTCATGTTCGATGCCGCCACACTGCGTTTCTTCTACTTCAACGAGGGCGCATTGCGACAGGTCGGTTACACACAGGATGAACTGCTTGCCATGCATCCCTTCGACATCAAGCCGGACATCAACGAAGCGCAATTTCGTGAACTGATTGCGCCGCTGCTTGCCGGGGAGCAGGTTTCGCGCACCTTCGAGACCATTCATCAGCACAAGAACGGCCAGCGCCTGCCGGTGGAAATCTTTCTGCAATACATTGCGCCGGCAGACGAGGCGGCACGCTTCGTCGCCATCGTGCGCGACATCACCGAGCGCAAGGCGTCCGAGCTGGAAATACACGAAAGCGAGCAGCGCTTCCGCTACATGCTGGAAACCTGCCCCACGGCCGCACGTATCGCTAGAGCGGGCGGGCACGATGTCATTTTTTCCAACCGCCGTTATGCGGAACTGCTCAATGCCGATTCCGGAAAAATCAGCGGCGTCGACCCCGCAACGTATTACGCCCACCCGGAAGACTATGCGGATATTCTGCTTCGGCTGGGCCGGGGAGAACAGATCTTCGACCGGCTGGTCGAACTGGCCATTCCCGGTGCAGGCACCAAATGGGCACTCGCTTCCTATCTCCCCCTTCAGTACCAGGGCGGTGCGGCGGTGCTGGGGTGGTTTTACGACATCACCGAGCGCAAGCAGGCCGAAACGGCATTGCGCGAGCAGTCACTGCATACCCAAGCCATACTCGACCACATGGTCGACGGCCTTATTACTATCGACGAGCGCGGCATCATCGACTCCTTCAATCCGGCAGCCGAGCGTATCTTCGGCTATGCCAGCACTGAAATGCTGGGCCAGAACGTGAAGATGCTGGCGCCCAACCCCCACCGCGACGCCCATGACAGCTATTTGCGCAATTACCAGACCACCGGGGTGGCACGCATCATCGGCATTGGCCGCGAAGTGGAAGGCCAGCGCAAGGACGGCACCCTGTTCCCGATGGAACTGGCAATATCCGAAATCACCCGCCATGGCCGGCCCATGTACGTCGGCATGGTGCGCGATATTACCGAGCGCAAGCGAGCCGATCGGATGAAGAGCGAGTTTGTCTCCACCGTCAGCCATGAACTGCGCACTCCGCTGACCTCGATCTCCGGCGCACTGGGACTGATCACCGGCGGCGCGCTCGGCGAGATACCCGCCCAGGCGCGGGAGATGATCGCCATCGCACACAAGAATAGCCAGCGCCTGTCCCACCTCATCAACGACTTGCTGGACATGGAGAAGATCACCGCCGGCAAGCTGCATTTCGACATGCAGCCGCAGGCACTGCGGCCGCTCATCTCCCAGGCGCTGGAAGCGAACCGTGCCTATGGCGCCGAGCGCCGGGTGGCACTGGCCTTGAGCGGCGAGGTCCCCGATGTCGACGTGCGGGTGGACAGCCAGAGACTGATGCAGGTGCTGTCCAATCTGCTGTCCAATGCCGTCAAGTTCTCTCCCGATGGCGGCGTGGTGGAGGTCTCGGTCGACTGCGTGGCGTCAACCGTGTGTGTGAGCGTGCGCGATCATGGCTCCGGCGTTCCGAAGGCATTTAGCGATCGCATCTTCCAGAAATTCGCCCAGGCCGACTCTTCGGACACCCGGAAAAAAGGCGGCACCGGCCTGGGTCTGGCCATCACCCGCGAGCTGGTCGAGCGAATGGGCGGGCGCATCGGCTTCGAGTCGGTGGAAGGCGAAGGTGCCCGCTTCTTTTTCGAGCTGCCGATCTGGAATGCGCAGACTTCGCATCCGGTCACCGCGCCCCTCCCGCCCGATGCCCCGCGCATCCTGGTGGTGGAGGATGAGCCCGATGTCGCCCGCCTGTTGAGCCTGATGCTCAGGCGTGCCGGTTACATGGTGGACATCGCAGCCAGCGGCGCCGCTGCGCTGGACGCCATCAAACGGTCACGCTATGCCGCCGTGACTCTGGACCTGATGCTGCCTGACATCAGTGGCCTGGCGATCATCCGCCAGCTGCGTCAGCAGCCGGAAACGGCAGACCTGCCCATTGTCGTGGTCTCGGCCAAGATGGAAGAGGGACGATTGACCATCAACAGTGATTTTTCCGACATCGACTGGCTGGCCAAACCCTTCGACGAATCGCGATTGCTGGGGATCGTGGATCGTCTGGTGTCCGCGGCGGATCAGCGGCACCCGCGGGTGCTGCATGTGGAGGATGACAGCGACCTGCATCAGGTGATTCGCGCCATGATCGGCAGGCGCTTCGATTTCGAGATCGCAACCACCCTGGCGGAAGCCTGGGCTCGGGTCGCACTGGAGCGCTTCGACGTGGTGATCCTCGACCTGACGCTGCCGGACGGCTCCGGCTGGGATCTGTTGCCGGAGATCCGCGCGCGCCAGCCGGAGGCCCGGGTGGTGATCCTGTCCGGCAGCGACATGACGGAGGCCGAAGCGCTCAAGGTGGAAGCGGTGCTACTCAAGTCCCAGGTTTCACCGCGCCAGTTGCTGAACGCCCTCAACACCCGTATTCAACCCGCTTCAAGCAAAGGAAACGATTCATGAGCACATTGCAGCGCGTTTTTTATGTGGAAGACGAGCCCGACATTCAGGCAGTGGCCAGGCTCGCCCTGGAAATGGTGGGCGGCTTCACGGTGAAGATCTGTTCTTCCGGCGAGGAAGCCTTGCGCGAGGTGGTGGCGTTTGCACCGGACCTGATCCTGCTCGACGTCATGATGCCGGGCATGGACGGGCCCAGTACGCTCAAGGCCCTGCGCGAACTTCCGTCGATGGCCGATGTGCCGGTGGCCTTCATGACCGCCAAGGTGCAACCGGCGGAAGTGGCGCATTTCAAATCGTTGGGCGCACGCGACGTGATCCCCAAGCCCTTCGATCCGATGACGCTCGCCAGCCAGGTGCGCGCCATTTGGGAGGGGCATCATGGCAGCTGACAAGCTCACGGCCGAAGCGGTTGCCGAGCAACTGGCGCGCCTGCGTGAGGATTATCAGGCGCGCCTGCCTGCCGAACTGGCGGCGCTGACGGCGCTGGCCGCTGGCTTCGGGGGCGCCGAGTCGGACCGCGCGCGACTGGAGGAACTGCACCAGCGCCTGCACAAGCTGGCCGGTTCCGGCGGCACCTTCGGCCTGGCCAGCCTGAGCGCCCGCGCACGCGCGCTGGAACAACAATCCAGGCAGTGGCTGGCAGGCACGCTGAACGAAGTGGCCGCCGAAGCCAGGCAAGCCTTTGTTGGCGACGTGGCAAGGCTCGGCGAGGCCGCAAGCGGCGTGACCGATGCCCCCTCCCCGCGCGCCCAAGCGGCGCGTCCCGCTCCAACGCCGCCGGGCAAGATCGCCAACATCTGGCTGATCGAGGACGACCCCGAAACAGCCGAACAACTGGTGCGGCAACTCGAGTCCTTCGGCTATGCCGTTCGTCATTTCACCCGCGTCCGCGACGCCGAGGCCGCTGCCCAGACACGGCGGCCCGACATGCTGATCTCCGACATCATGTTTCCACAGGAGGGGGAAGACGCGACCCAGGTGCTGACCGAGCGACCCGCCCTGCGGATGCTGGGCTGTCCCCTGCTATTCATCTCGTCGAACGACGATTTCCCCTCCCGGGCACGCGCCGCGCGAATCGGGGCGGAAGGCTATTTTCTCAAGCCGCTCGACGTGCCCCGCCTGGTCAACCGGATGACGCAGATCTTCGACCAGCGGCGCGCGCCGCCGCAGCGAGTGCTCATCGTCGACGACGATGTGCCGCTGGCTGCGCATTACCGGCTGGCCCTGATCGCCGCCGGTATGGAAGCCGAGGTCTTGCACGAACCGCGAAACATCATCGAAACCGTCGCGGCCGTGCGGCCGGAACTGGTGCTGATGGATTTGCACATGCCCGAGTATTCGGGTCCTGAACTGGCAGGGGTAATCCGCCAGTACGAGCGTTGGACCAGCCTGCCGATCGTCTACCTGTCCGCCGAAACCGACCTCGATCGGCAGATCGAAGCCCTCGGCCAGGGCGCCGACGACTTTCTGACCAAGCCCATATCCGATGCCCATCTTGTGGCGGCGGTGCGCGCCCGGGTCGACCGCGCCCGTCAACTCGACGCCCAGATCAGCCGCGACAGCCTGACCGGGCTGCTGAAACACGCCAGCATCAAGGAATCCGTCGAAGTCGAAGTGGCGCGCATGCGTCGCCTCGGCAAGCCGCTCAGTGTAGCCATGCTGGATATCGATCACTTCAAGTTGGTGAACGACACCTACGGCCATGCGGTGGGCGACGTCGTCATTTCCGCCATCGCCATGCTGCTGCGTCAGCGCTTGCGCCAGACCGACATCGTCGGCCGCTATGGCGGCGAGGAATTCCTGGCTGTGCTGCCGGAATGCGATGCCCACAATGCCCAACAACTGCTGGAAGATATTCGCCGGCGCTTTGCTGCCCTGGTCTTCAGCCACCAGGGGCAGACATTTTCCTGCACCCTTTCGGCCGGGCTGGCATCGTCAACCTACGATCCCAAAGCCGGCAAAGAGGAACAGCTTGCGCAGCTGTTCCACGATTCGGAGCTGCTGGTCGCTGCGGACAGCGCGCTGTATTCCGCCAAAAATGCCGGCCGCAACCAGGTCCGGATGGACACCGCTTCAGCACCCGAGACGGCGCGTCGCTGATGGATTCGAACAGGATGATGTTCCAGACCTTGCTGGCCGACATGCGCGAGGCCTTTATCGACGAGTTGCCCGAGCGGTGCGACCACTTCGAGGCGCTGATCCTGAATCTTGAAAAATCAGCCGGCGATCGCGAAACGTTCAACGCGCTGTACCGGGGTGTCCACAGCCTGAAAGGCTCCGGGGGCACGCACGGCCTGGGCATCCTGACCACCCTTTGTCATCAGCTGGAAAACCAGCTTTCCGACGCCGAGAGCCGGCATGACTTCGGCAAGGAATTCGCCACGCGCGCCCTCGCCTATGTCGACCTGCTGCGCCGGGTCAGGCGCCAGCCCGATCAGGATGCCGCCGATTATTCGGCGATCGAGGCGGATCTTGAAACCTTGCGCCTGTCGAGCCTGCAAAGCCGCAAGGCCGGCCTGATCGCGGAATCCTCCGCCACCCTGGCCGGGTTCTATCAACAGGCGCTGGCATCGCTTCCGGTGCAAATGAGCGTGGTCGACAACGGCCTGATCGCGCTGGAACGGCTGCTGCACGAACCGTTCGATTTCGTCATCGTGGGCCGCGAACTCAAGGAGCTCAACGGCATTGCCCTGATGGCCGCCCTGCGCGCCTCGCAGACCCGCAACCAGAAAATCCCCGCCCTGCTGGTCACCAGCCGGCACGATGCCATTCCCGATCATGCGGGCTTCAATGCCGTCATTGCCCGTGACCAGAATCAGGCCGGCAATCTGGTCGCCGCGGTGCGAGCGGCACTCGCCGCCTGACCCCATCAGCGGGCCCTTGACCCGTACCCTGAGACGGCTATTGAGACGGCCAGGCCATGTTTGAACCCATAGGGTGTTCATACGCTGTCCTGGGCGGGGCGGTTCGTTGAGCCGCTTCAATTGGACGCTGTTTTAATGCTTGGGGAAACGCGCCATCAGCAATGTTCATAAGCCCTGCGTCCGCGACCTGCGCTGCTCCTTTGCACAGTCTCTTCTGCTATAAGACAAAACACGATGGATGAAATCATTACGTGGCTGCCCGCCGAACTCGCATCGCTGCCACGCTACGTGGTGGCGCTGGCGATCGGCCTCTTGATGGGATTGGAGCGCGAGCGCAATCCGGCGGCCAAGGCGGGGCTACGCACCTTTGCGCTGACCGCGCTGCTGGGCGTGCTGGCGGCGCACCTGGCGACCGAACTGGATGCGTTATGGCTGATCGCGGTCGGCCTGTTGCTGGTCGGCGCCATGATGATCGCGGCCTATCTGCGCGCACCGCAGCAGCCCGATGGTGACCCAGGGACGACGACGGTGGCGGCGCTGATGCTGTGCTACGGCCTCGGCGTGCTGGTGTGGCACGACGAAATCCAGCTGGCGGTGATGCTGGGAATTACCGCCACCATGCTGCTGTATTTCAAGCCCGAACTGCGCGGCATGAGCCAGCACATGAGTCGCCGCGACCTGCTGTCGGTGCTGCAGTTTGCGGTGCTGGCACTGATTGTCCTGCCGCTATTGCCGAACCGCGACTACGGTCCCTACGGCGCGATCAACCCGCACCAGATCTGGTGGATGGTGGTGCTGATCGCCGGCGTGGGGCTGGCGGGCTACGCTGCGCTGCGACTGGTCGGCCAGCAGCGCGGTGCGGTCATGCTGGGTCTGCTCGGCGGGCTGGTGTCGTCCACCGCCACCACGCTCTCGTTCAGCCGCCACGCCCGCGCCAGCAGCGCGATGATTCCGGTCGCGGTGATCGTCATCGTGCTGGCCAACCTGGTGGTGCTGGTGCGGCTGGGCGTGCTGGCTGCCTTGCTTGCACCGGGGGTGTTGGCGCAACTAGCGCCGATACTGATCGGCGGGCTCATCGTCGGCGGTCTTGGGGCGGCCTACGGGGTGCGCCGGCTGCAGCCGCAGGGCGAATTGCCCGCGCTGGCCATGGGCAACCCGACCGAACTGCGCACCGCGCTGGGCTTTGGCCTGATGTACGGCGTGGTGCTGCTGGCCGCGGCCTGGCTGTCCGACTGGCTCGGCAACCGCGGGCTCTATGCGGTGGCAGTGGTGTCGGGCTTGACCGATGTCGACGCCATTACCCTGTCCAGCCTGCGCCTGCTTAATCTGGACACCCTGTCGGCGGCCGTGGCGGTGAATGTCATCACGCTGGCCACGCTGGCCAATCTGGCCTTCAAATCTGCGCTCGCGCTCTTCATCGGCGGCTGGCAGATGGCGCGCCATGCCATCGCCGGCATGGGCGCGCTGGGGCTGGGGATGGTGGTGGCCTGGGCTATAATGCGCGGCTTTCACGCCTAGTCACCGAGCACACACATGGAAGCCGAAAGCCTCAATCAGATCGAATCCAAACTGGCCGACCTGGCCACCCGTGCCACCCAACTCCGGGGGTTTCTTTGACTACGATCACAAGAAAGATCGCCTCGAAGAAGTTGCCCGCCTAGCCGAAGACCCCAATTTCTGGAACGACGCCGAGAAAGCGCAGGAACTCGGCCGTGAACGCAAGTCGCTGGAAGACGTGGTGCTGGTGCTCGACCGCGTGGCCTCGGGCCTGAAGGACGCGTCGGAGCTGTTCGAGATGGCGCGCGAAGAAAACGACGATGACACGCTGGCCGCCGTACAGGCCGACATCGAAGGCATCGAAAAGAACGTGTCGACGCTGGAATTCCGCCGCATGTTCAACAACCCTGCCGACCCCAACAACTGCTTCGTCGACATCCAGGCCGGCGCCGGCGGCACCGAGGCCTGCGACTGGGCCTCGATGCTGCTGCGGCAATACCTGAAATACGCCGAGCGCAAGGGCTTCAAGGCCGAGCTGCTGGAAGAATCCGAAGGCGATGTCGCCGGCATCAAGTCGGCCTCGATCAAGATCGAGGGCGACTATGCCTACGGCACCCTGCGTACCGAAACCGGGGTCCACCGCCTGGTGAGGAAATCGCCGTTCGACTCCTCCGGCGGCCGCCACACCAGCTTCGCCAGCGTGTTCGTCTACCCGGAAGTCGACGATTCCATCGAGGTCGACATCAACCCCGCCGACCTGCGCGTCGACACCTACCGCGCATCCGGCGCGGGCGGCCAGCACATCAACAAGACCGACTCCGCGGTGCGCCTCACCCACCTGCCCAGCGGCATCGTGGTGCAATGCCAGAACGACCGCTCGCAGCACAAGAACCGCGCCGAAGCCATGTCGATGCTGAAGTCCAAGCTCTACGAAGCCGAACTCAGAAAGCGCCAGGCCGAGCAGGACAAGCTCGAAGCCGGCAAGTCCGACGTCGGCTGGGGCCACCAGATCCGTTCCTACGTGCTGGACAACTCGCGCATCAAGGACCTGCGCACTAACGTCGAAGTCTCCGCCACGCAGAAGGTGCTGGACGGCGACCTGGATGTATTCATCGAGGCCAGCCTGAAACAGGGCGTGTAAACAATGGCTTGCGCCCGCCATGGCGGGCGTATATCCTGTATATACACAGGAGATCATCCATGCTCACACGCGTCTTCAAAAGCGGCAACTCGCTTGCCGTCCGCATCCCCAAGGAACTCGCCATCGTCGAGGCCAGCCAGGATATCGAGATTGAAAAAATCGGCGACACCCTGGTGCTGCGCCCAGTCGTGAAACGCAAATTGACTGGGCTGGCCGAAGCGTTCGCCATGTTCACCCCCGACTTCATGGCCGAAGGTCGCGAATTCCACGAGCAGAAAGAGCGCGACTGGAGCGGCTTCGGCGAAACCTCGCAGGTTCATCAGGACAGTCCCGGCTACAAGCCGACAGACAGCAAGTAAGCGTCATGCGTTACATGCTGGATACCAACATCTGTGTCTACCTGATGAAGGCGCACCCGCCCGAGGCCATGGCTCGGCTGCTTCAACTCGATCATGGCGATGCAGTCATGTCGGTCATCACCTACGCCGAGTTGCGCGCGGGGCTCGAAGTGCTGGGCTCCACCCGGTCGCAGAACGATCGGGCGCTGCAACTGCTGACCCGTGACATCCTCGTCCTGCCCTTCGACGAAGCCGCATCCGTTCGTTACGGCGTGCAACGCGCCGCCGTCCGCGACCGCCGCCGCGACGCGTTCGACCGGCTGATCGCCGCACACGCGGCGAGCCTGGGTCTCACACTCGTCACCAACAACGAAGCGGACTTCAAGGATTACCCCGGACTCGTCGTCGAAAACTGGGTTCAATAAGCCATCAATATGAGCCAACTCCTGATCAACGATTACCTCAAGCAGCTCGATCTCATCAAGAAGATCAGCGGCAGCAGCCGCGAAACCATCGTGCGCGAGGCGTTCAAGGACCTGCTCAAGGCCTGGTGCTAACAGCACGGGCTGGTGTTTCTGGCCGAATACCCGCTCAAGACCGCCACCAAAACCAACATCGCCGTCGACGGCGCGCTGCTGCACGAACTGCGCATGCCGCTGGGTTATTGGGAAGCCAGGCTCGCAATTAAAAAAATTGCATCAACGCGGCTTGATTTCCTTCAAAAGCTCGGGGTGTTTGTCCAGCATGGAATTACACGAGACCACGGTATTGCGGATGACCCTCAAGCATGCGCCACCGCATGAATGGCCCTCAAGCGCTCTCCCATACTTGCTTCGGCTGTTTTGAGGTCGTAGTCGGCCTGTAGATTCAGCCAGTACTGCGGCGTCTGGTCGAACGCACGGCCGAACAGCAGGGCCAGTTCCGCTGTGACCGGACGCGATCCTTTGATGACGTGCGATATGCGCATGGGTGAAACGTCAATCACCCGCGAGAACTCGGCCTGCGACATGCCCAGGTCTTCCAGTATCTCGGCCAGAAACTCCCCGGGATGGATGCTGGGCAATCCGTTTTTGGTCATGGCATTTCCTCAATGGTAATCAACGATTTCAACATCGAAAGCATGGTCGCCCTCAAACCTGAAGCACACGCGCCATTGGCCGTTGATGCGTATGCTCCATTGGCCCTCGCGGTCGCCCGATAGCTTTTCCAGCTGGTTGGATGGCGGCAGGTGCAAATCTTCGACGCGCGTGGCGGCGTGAAGCTGACTCAAACGCATGGCCGCCCGTTTCAGGATTTCTGTCGGCAACCGACGAGACTTGCCAGTGGCAAAGAATTGCTCGGTTTCCGAATTGGCGAAAGTTTGAATCACACGACCACCATAAACAATGTGTTTACGGTGGTCAAGGGGGTAAACGGAAGACCCTGCTCAACCCTCCGCCACCACCCCCAGCACGGCCTCGCCGTAGGCTTCCAGTTTTTTCGTTCCCAGTCCCGAGATCTCGCCCAGTTCCGCCAGCGTGGCTGGGCGGCGCGCGGCGATTTCGCGCAGGGTGGCGTCGTGCAGAATGACGTAGGCGGGCACGCCCTTTTCGTTGGCGGTTTCGCGGCGCCAGGCGCGCAGGGACAGGAACAGCGGATCCTCGTCGTTGTGGACGCCTTCGCCGGAACTGGGTGCGAAGCGCGATTTTTTGCTGCGCGCAGGGCGCACTTCGATGGCGCGCAGCATGACGGTTTCCTCGCCTTTCAACACGGGCTTTGCGGCCTGGGTGAGTTTGAGCGCGCCGTAGGCGGTGTGATCGACTTCCAGTAGTCCACGCACGACCAGTTGCCGCAGCACGGCGCGCCAGACCTTGTCGGTCTGACTGGCGCCGATGCCGAACACACTCAACTGGTTGTGGCCGAATTTGTCGACTTTTTCCGTGGTCTTGCCGAGCAGCACGTCGAGCACGTGGCCGGCGCCGAAGCGCTGTCCGGTGCGGTAGACGGTTGACAACAATTTTTGCGCGGCCTCGGTGCCGTCCCACAACGTCGGCGGGTTGAGGCAGACGTCGCAGTTGCCGCAGGACTGGCTGGCTTCGCCGAAGTAGCTCAAGAGCGCGACGCGGCGGCAGCTCGCCGCTTCGCACAGGCCGACCAGGGCGTCGAGTTTGGCGTGGCCGATGCGCTTGTGCGCGTCCTCGGCTTCGCCCTCGTCGATGAAGCGACGCTGGGTGACGACGTCCTGCAGGCCCCACGCCATCCACGCCTCGGCGGGCTCGCCGTCGCGGCCGGCGCGGCCGGTTTCCTGGTAGTAGCCCTCGACCGAGCGCGGCAGGTCGAGGTGCGCGACGAAGCGGACGTCGGGCTTGTCGATGCCCATGCCGAAGGCAAGGGTGGCGACCATGACGACGCCGTCCTCGCGCAGGAATCTTTCCTGATGACGCCGGCGCGTCTCGTTGTCCATGCCGCCGTGATAGGGCAGCGCGGTGAAGCCGGCCTGCTTCAGTGCATCGGCGGTTTCCTCGACCTTCTTGCGCGTGCTGCAATAGACGATGCCGGCTTCACCTTTGTGTTCATTCAGGAAATCCAGCAACTGCCGGCGCGGCTCGGATTTTTCAGCAATGCGGTAGCGGATGTTGGGGCGGTCGAAGCTGGCGACGAACACGCGCGCGGCACCGAGGTCGAGCCGGGTGAGGATTTCGGCGCGGGTGGCGGTGTCGGCGGTGGCCGTGAGCGCGATGCGCGGCACGTCTGGAAAACGCTCATGCAGGGCGGACAGGCCGAGGTATTCCGGACGGAAATCGTGCCCCCATTGCGACACGCAGTGCGCTTCGTCGATGGCAAACAAGGCAACCCGCGCCTGTTCGAGCAGGGACTGAAAGCGCGGCGTGAGCAGGCGTTCCGGCGCGACATACAAGAGCTTGAGTTGCCCGGAGACGAATTCGCGTTCGACCTGCATCGCCGCCGCGTTATCCAGGCTCGAATTGAGGAATTCGGCAGCGATGCCCAGCTCTTTCAGCGCCGCAACCTGGTCCTGCATCAGCGCGATCAGCGGCGACACCACCACCGCGCAGCCCTCGCGCAGCAGGGCAGGAATCTGGAAACACAGCGACTTGCCGCCGCCGGTCGGCATCAGAACCAGCGCGTCGTCGCCCGCCACGAGGGTGTCGACGATGGCGGCCTGCTCGCCGCGAAACGCGGGATAGCCGAAGACGCGGTTGAGCAGGCTTAAGGGGGTGTCGGACATGGAATCTGGTTTTAAAACAGGCGGGCTGGCGAACGATGTGTCACATTGGCTATAATTGTGTCACGTTTTGCCGCCGGGAGGCTGCCCCATGAAAACCCTGACCATCCGCGAGGCCCGCGAGGGCCTGTCGCACCCCGACCAGATGTTCGCCGACGCCGATGAAGTGCTGGTGGTGAAGCATGGCGAGCCGGTGGCGCGCATCCTGCCGGTCGAACCGCGCAAGAAAGCGTTTCGTTCGCTCGCCGCATTTCGTGCCAGCCAGCCGTTCCAGGAAATTCCCAGCGAAGTCCTGATCAGCGAAGACCGTGAAGATCGCTTCTGATGATTTATGTCGATACCAGCGCGCTGGTGAAGCGCTACTTGAGCGAAGCAGGCAGCGACACCTTTGACGCCTTCTTTCTGGCCCAAGCACCGCTCGCGATCAGTCGATTGACCGTCGTCGAAATGCGTTGCGCGCTCGCGCGACGCCGCCGCAACCAGCAGATAACAGCCGAGCTCGAAGCGCAGGTGCTTGAGGCCTTCAGACTGGATGTGCAGGACGGCGCCCTCGCGGTCTCGTCTTTCCTGGAGGACGACCTGACGCTGGCTTACCACCTGATGGACGAAGTCGCCGACCTGCCTTTGCGTACACTCGACGCGCTGCACCTCGCTGTCGCGCGTCGCCATGCCATTCCGGAATTTTCCACTGCCGAAAAAAAACAGGCCGAAGCCGCTCAAAAACTCGGCTTTGCGCTCCACCGTTTCGATTAACCCCAGCCGCCATGAATACCGAAAACACCGCCCCCCTGCAAGACGAGAACCAGATCATCATGGAGCGTCGCGCCAAGCTCGCCGCGATCCGCGAGATGGGCATCGCCTTCCCCAACGATTTCGAGCGAAACGACTACGCCGACAAGCTGGCTGCCGCCCACGGCGAAAAATCCAAGGAAGCGCTGGAAGCCGAGGCGGTACCGGCCCAGCTCGCCGGCCGCATGATGCTGAAGCGCGTGATGGGCAAGGCCAGCTTCGCCACGCTGCAGGACATGAGCGGACGCATCCAGATCTACGTGTCCAACGACCTCACCGGAACCGAATCGCACGATGCCTTCAAGCACTGGGACCTGGGCGATTTCATCGGCGTAACCGGTACGCTGTTCAAGACCAACAAGGGCGAGCTGACCATCCAGGCAAGTTCGATCCGCCTGCTGTCGAAGGCATTGCGCCCGCTGCCGGAAAAATTCCACGGGCTCGCCGATCAGGAGCAGAAGTACCGCCAGCGCTACCTCGATCTCATCACCAACGACGACGCGCGCGAGACCTTCCGCCGCCGCTCGAAGATCATCCAGGCCATCCGTGCCTTCATGGTCGAGCGCGACTTCCTCGAAGTCGAAACGCCGATGATGCACCCGATTCCCGGCGGCGCGGCGGCGAAGCCCTTCGCCACCCATCACAACGCGCTCGATATGGAACTGTTCCTGCGCATCGCGCCCGAGCTGTATCTGAAGCGTCTGGTGGTCGGCGGTTTCGAGAAAGTGTTCGAGATCAACCGCAACTTCCGCAACGAGGGGCTGTCGACCCGGCACAACCCCGAGTTCACGATGATGGAGTTCTACGAGGCCTATCGCGAATACTGCTACCTGATGGATTTCACCGAGTCGCTGATCCGCGCCGCCGCGGTCGCTGCCACCGGTTCCACCACGGTGATGTATCAGGGCCATGAAATCGACCTTGGCAAGCCGTTTGCCCGCCTCACCATCGTCGACGCGATCCGCACGTACAACCCTGAATACACCGTGGCGCAGCTCAACGATCGCGACTGGCTGGTCACGCAGTTCGTCGCGATGAAGGCCAAGTATCGCCCACAGGACGGCCTCGGCGGCCTGCAACTTTCCTTCTTCGAGGAAACCACCGAAGCGCTCTTGATCCAGCCCACTTTCATCATCGACTACCCGGCCGAAGTCTCTCCGCTGGCCCGCCGTTCCGACGTCCAGCCCGAGATCACCGAACGCTTCGAGCTGTTCATCACCGGGCGCGAAATGGCCAATGGCTTCTCGGAGCTGAACGATGCCGAGGACCAGGCCGAGCGCTTCATGGAGCAGGTGCGGCACAAGGAAGCCGGCGACGAGGAGGCGATGCACTACGACGGCGACTTCATCCGCGCGCTGGAACACGGCCTGCCGCCTACCGGCGGCTGCGGCATCGGTATCGACCGCCTGGTCATGCTGCTGACCGATTCGCCGAGCATCCGCGACGTCATCCTCTTCCCGCAGATGAGGCGGGAAGCTTAAGAACAGCCCGCAGATGAGGCGGGAAGCTTAACGACCGCCAGCAGATACGCTGCGAAGGCTGATCGGCTTCCGCTAAAATCGACCGTATACGTCCCACTATTTTTCAGGCCACCCCATCATGACCGACGCTTTCAACACCTACGATTCCATTCCCACCGTCTCCGGCAAAGCGCACTTCGCCTCGCTGAAGAAACTCGAGCACGCGCTGGGCGTGTCGGTGTCGCGCCTGCCGGTGTCGATCCGCATCGTGCTGGAGTCGGTGCTGCGGAATTGCGACGGCGTGAAGGTGACGCCGGAACATGTGAAGCAGCTGGCGAACTGGCAGCCGAACGCCGAGCGCACCGAGGAAATCCCGTTCACCGTGGCGCGGGTGATCCTGCAGGACTTTACCGGCGTGCCGCTCCTGGCCGACCTCGCCGCCATGCGCTCCGCCGCCGCGCGTGCCGGCAAGGATCCACAGAAGATCGAGCCGCTGGTGCCGGTCGACATGGTGGTCGACCATTCCATTCAAGTGGACAAGTTCGGCACCCCGGACGCGCTCGACCTCAACATGAAAATCGAGTTCGAACGCAACCTCGAGCGCTACCAGTTCCTCAAGTGGGGCATGCAGGCCTTCGAGACCTTCAAGGTGGTGCCGCCCGGCGTCGGCATCGTGCACCAGGTGAACATGGAATATCTGGCGCGCGGCGTGATGGAAAAGGACGGCATGGCCTATCCGGACACGCTGGTCGGAACGGACTCGCACACCACCATGATCAACGGCCTCGGCGTGGTTGCCTGGGGCGTCGGCGGCATCGAGGCGGAAGCGGCGATGCTGGGCCAGCCGGTGTATTTCCTCACCCCCGACGTCGTCGGCGTCAACCTCACCGGCAGCGTCAAGCCCGGTGTCACCGCCACCGACGTGGTGCTGACCATCACCGAAATGCTGCGCAACGCCAAGGTGGTCGGCAAGTTCGTCGAGTTCTTCGGCGAAGGCGCTGCCGCGCTGCCGGTGACCGACCGCGCCACCATCGCCAACATGGCCCCCGAATACGGCGCGACCATGGGCTTCTTCCCGGTCGACGAGGCGACCTGCCAGTACTTCGCCGCCACTGGCCGCAAAGCCGCGCAGGTCGAACTGATCCGCACCTACTACATGGCGCAGGGCCTGTTCGGCATTCCCAAGACGGGCGAGATCGATTATTCGCAGACGCTGAGCCTCGACCTCTCCACCGTGGAGCCTTCGGTCGCCGGGCCCAAGCGGCCGCAGGACCGCATTCCGCTGTCCGCGATCGAAACGACCTTCGAATCGCTGATCCAGAAGCCCAAGGACGCAGGCGGCTACGGCAAGACGGCCGAAGACCTGCGCCGCACTTTCAACGTGGAAGGCGGCCACGAACTGCGCCACGGCCACGTCGTCATCGCCGCCATCACCTCGTGCACCAACACCTCCAACCCCGGCGTCATGCTCGCCGCTGGCCTGCTGGCGAAAAAAGCGGTCGAGCTCGGCCTCTACACGCCGTCGCACGTGAAGACCAGCATGGGCCCCGGCTCGCGCGCGGTGACCGAATACCTGAAGGCCGCCGGCCTGTTGCCCTACCTCGAGCAGCTGGGTTTCAGCGTGGTCGGCTACGGCTGCACCACCTGCATCGGCAACTCCGGCCCGCTGCCGGAAGCGATCGAGAAATCCATCCTCGACAACGACCTGGTCGCCTGCTCGGTGCTGTCCGGCAACCGTAACTTCGAGGCGCGCGTGCACCAGAACGTCAAGGCGAACTTCCTGATGTCGCCGCCGCTGGTGGTGGCGTTCGCGCTGGCGGGCCGGGTGCCGTTCAACGTCGAGAAGGAACCGATCGGCGCCGGCAAGAACGGCCCGGTGTATCTGAAGGACATCTGGCCGAGCAACGAGGACATTGCGGCGCTCTTGCACCACTCCACCGACGCCGGCGTCTACAAGAGCTATGCCGACGTCGGCGCCGACAATCCGCTGTGGGACGGCGTGCCCGCGCCCACCGGTGCGGTCTATGAATGGGATGGCCAATCGACCTATATCCAGGAGCCGCCGTTCTTCAGCGGCAGCAAGGCCGCGAACATCACCATCAAGGGCGCACGCGCACTGGCGATCTTCGGCGACTCGGTCACCACCGACCACATCAGCCCGGCCGGCGGCATCAAGCCGACCTCGCCGGCCGGCCTCTACCTCACCGAACACAGCGTGCAAAAGGCCGATTTCAACAGCTACGGTGCGCGCCGCGGCAACCACGAGGTAATGATGCGCGGCACCTTCGCCAACGTGCGCATCAAGAACCTGATGATCCCCGGCAGCGAGGGCGGCATCACGCTGAAGGACGGCGAGGAAATGCCGATTTACGACGCCGCCATGGCCTATCAGCACGACAGCATGCCGCTGATGATCTTCGCCGGCGAGGAATACGGCACCGGCTCGTCGCGCGACTGGGCGGCCAAGGGCACCACGCTGCTCGGCGTCAAAGCCGTCGTCGCCAAGAGCTTCGAGCGCATCCACCGCGCCAACCTCGCCGGCATGGGCGTGCTGCCCTGCCAGTTCAAGGACGGCATCGATGCGGCCACCCTGAAACTCGACGGCAGCGAGACCTTCGACCTTGAAGGCACCGAAAATGGCATCGCACCGCAGCAGGATGTCACGCTGGTGATCCACCGCGCCGACGGGAAGGTGGAGCGCGTCGCGCTGAAATTGCGCATCGACACCCCGATCGAGGTCGAGTACTACAACAAGGGCGGGATTCTGCCCTTCGTGCTGGGTCAGTTGCTGAGCTAACCATCTGCCCCGACCTTCCAGGTCGCTTTCTGGAACGGGGGCGGGCAATCATGCCCGCCCCGCTTTTTTGGGCCTGGCGGACCCGATAGTACGGAGAGCGATCGCTGCTACACTTTAGTTTGTTGGGGCGCCCCACGAAACTTGGCGCATCGACTGCGGGACATGACCACAACCATAAATAAAGCTATAAAAGACCTTTAAATCTTGAATTTACCCGGCCTATATATTAGCATCGCCTAAATTACCAATTAAACGGGAGCTCACCATGACTAAACGCGCTGTTCTGCTTACCCTGTCCGCCTTGGCGGTTGTCGCCCTGCAAACCGGATGCAGTGAAAAAGTCGTCACCTACCAGACCGACATCAAACCGATCATCGAAGCCAACTGCGTGTCCTGTCATGTGGCCGGCGCCCCCGGATACGAAAAATCGGGCCTGCTCATGGACAGCTATGAATCCCTCATGAAGGGCACCAAGTTCGGTGCCGTGGTAATTCCCGGTTCCAGTGTAAGCAGCACGCTCTATCGCCTGGTGTCCGGCCAGGCCGACCCGTCGATCCGCATGCCGCACGGCTCGGCCTCGCTGCCCGATCAGGACGTGGCGGCCATCGCCGCCTGGATCGATCAAGGCGCAAAGAACTGAATCCTCTAAACGGAGCAACCACAATGAGCAATCGCGGCTTCTTCCATTTCAGCGCCCTCCCCATGTCCACGCGCATGGTCTACACCATGACGCTGCTGGTGCTGGGAACGGGTTATCTGTTTGCCATGCTGCAGGTGTTTTTCAGTCATGCGGGACTGGATGGCAATCCCAAGAACATCTCGGCCGAGGATATTCGCATCGCCTATCACGGCAGCGAGACCGACACCCGGCTGATCAGCGCACTGAAGGGCCCGATGGCGGGGATGCTGCCGGAGAGCGAACGGGCCGTCATTTTCAGGTGGGTGGATTCGGGTTCCAGCGAAGAAACCTACAAAAGCCAGGTCAAGCCTATCCTGGAAGAGCGCTGCATTGCCTGCCACGACGGCAGCAATCCACATCAACCGATGCTGACCAGCTACGAAGAAACCCTGAAAATGGTTGCCAAGGATACCGGTGCGACCATCCCCACCCTGGTGCGCGTATCGCACATCCACCTGTTCGGCATCACCTTCATCTTCTTCATCGTCAGCAGTATTTTCACCCACGCCTATATGCGGCCGCTGTGGCTGAAATGCGTGATCATCGTGCTGCCCTTCCTGACCATCCTCACCGACATTTTCTCCTGGTATCTGACCAAGTGGGTCCCGGGATTCGCCTGGTTCATCATCGCCAGCGGGGCCTTGATGGGAATTTCGTTCACGGTGCAATGGGTCGTCTCGATGTGGCAGATGTGGTTCTACACCCTGCCGGATGAAATCGAGGAATGTGGCGGCGCTTTGCCGGTACTGGGCAAGAAATCGAAATAAGCCTGCAGGGATAAACCAAACCGGGCGCGCGAATTGACTTCGCGCGCCCGGTTTACATTCGGGGGGACGACATTCAGATCAGGCCGGATGCATGGCCCATGCAGCAGGCCGCATCAGAACACGAACCGCTGTGCAAACAGGGCGTGGACCTGGGTCGGCGCCAGGGGTTTGCTGACCACATAGCCCTGAATTTCGTCGCAGCCGTTGTGCTTCAGAAAAGCCACCTGCTCGGTCGTCTCGACGCCTTCCGCCACCACGCGCAAATTAAGTGCGTGTGCCAGGCGGATGATGGCGTTTGCAATTTCGGCATCATCGTTGTCCGTCAGCACATCGTTGACGAAGCTCTTGTCGATTTTCAGGGCATCGATCGGCATCCGCTTCAACTGGCCCAGGTTGGAATAACCCGTGCCAAAGTCGTCGATATAGACATGCAAGCCACGCTGCCGCAAAGCCTCGAGCATATCGAAGGTGCGCACGGGGTCGTCCATCGCCGCGCTCTCGGTCACTTCCAGTTGCAAGAACGCAGGGTCCATGCCGGTTTCCTTCAGGATGGCGTCGATATCGTCGATCAGGCGCGCATCTGAAAACTGGCGGGGCGACAGGTTGACCGCCACCGCGGGCGGATTGAGGCCGGCATCGCGCCAGGCCACCCATTGCTCGCACGCTGCGCGTGCCACCCAGCGCCCGATCGGCACGATCAGGCCGGTTTCCTCCGCCACCGGAATGAACTGATCGGGACTGATGATGCTGCCGGAACGCGTCAGCCAGCGAACCAGCGATTCCAGTCCGACGATGCGGCCGCTGGCAAGGTCCAGCTTGGGCTGGTAAAGCAGGGCCAGTTCGTTGCGCTCGAGCGCCTGCCGCAACCCGGTTTCCAGCGTCAGCTGTTGCTGCGCCACGGTGCTCAACTCGTCGCTGAAATATTCGAACCCGCAATGCCGCTGTTTGGCCTGATACATCGCCATGTCGGCCTGGCGCAGCAGGGTGTTGGCGTCGAGGCCGTCGTCGGGGAACACGCTGATGCCGATGCTGGCGCCAATCGCATAGCGTCGGCCCTTGAGCTTGAACGGCTCGGCCAGCGCCTGCGACAACTTGCGCGCCACCCGGCCCGCGGCGCGCGAGGCCGGGGGATGAACCAGAATCACGGCAAACTCATCGCCACCCAGGCGCGCCACGAAATCGTCGGCGCGCAACTGCTCGCCCAGCCGACTGGCGACGATGCGCAGCACCTGGTCACCGACCTCGTGCCCCTGTGAGTCGTTGATGTGCTTGAAGCGGTCGAGGTCGATGAACAACAGCGACACCTGGGATTTTTCACGCTGTGCACGCGCCAGGGCATGACCCAGAAAATCCTGGAAGTAGGATCGGTTGGGCAGGCCGGTCAGCGGGTCGTGATTGGCCAGCATGTCGAGCCGGATTTCGGAGTAGCGGCGCTCGGTCAGCGCAGCCGCCACGAACAGCCCGCCGAGCGCCATGGTGAGCATGCTGATCTGCAGCGCGAAGACATCGTAGGGCTGGGTGTCGGCCTTGATACCGCCCAGGGAGACCACGGCCACGCTCAGCACAATCAGGGCCGCGAGGAAAATCGCCGCGCTCGCACCGGTCACCGAAAAGCGCAGCGCCGCCCACAGCACGGCCGGCACCATCACGAACAGAACGATTTCAGCAGGACGCAGGGGCTCGGTGTGATACATCATCACCAAGGTCAGCGCCAGCATGCTGCACAGCAGCATCAGGCCCTCCACCCGGGCGCCCTTGCCGGTCGGCAGCAAATCCCAGCGCGGCAGCGTCAGCAGCAGCGGGGCGATCAGATACACCCCCAGCAAATCGCCCAACCACCAGACCCACAAGCCGCGCAGCAGCAAGTCGGTCGAAAGATCGCCAAAATAATACAGGCTGAACATGCCGGTCAGCGCGCTCACGGCGCAGCCGATCGGGGCCGCGAGCAGGGCGAATTTGGCGACACTGGAGACGTAATCGAGGGTGGCGCTGAAGGGCGGAAGAAAGCGCGGCAAAGCGCCCATGACCCATGCCCCGGCGCCGGCGCCGAGCGCTAAGCGGAACGCGTCGGCGGGGGGAAGGAGTTGGCTGTTGATCGCCAGCGACCCCAGCACCACGCCGAGCACCCCGGGCAGACCGAAACGCAAGCTTGCCACGGCACCCACGCCGGCCGCCAGCCAGACGGCGGCGACCACTTCGGCGATGAAGGATGAAAGCTTGAGGCTGAGCGCGCCCGCCAGCGCATACGCCAGCGCCGTCAGTCCGACGATCAGCGCAAAGCGGCTGATTTCAGCGCGACCGGGTAGCGACAGGTGCGGCAAGAAAACTATCTCATGACACAGGGTCGAGTTCGGCGCGCACGGATTCCAGCGCTTCCTTGAGGGTTTCCTCGGACAACCCGTTCAACTGCTCGGCCAGCATTTCAGCCGCTTCGATGGTGTCGGTTTCATCGGGCAGGCTGTCGGTGTCGAGATTGGCGACGAAGACCGCCGCGGCACCCGTCACCTGCAGCAGTTGGCGGCGCTCATTCATCAGCAATTCGATTTCGTCGCGCAACAGCCGGACTTCCTCTACTTCCATCGCGTGCAGGGTCATGTTTGTCTCCTCTTACAGGTCAGCCGAACAGGGTCAATACGCCGGTGTAGCCATACAGGCGATTGTAAGAAATTTCGCCGTTGGCGAAAAAGCCCACCAGCGGGAATTCGCCGAGGGTGTCGCGTATCAATCCCAGTTCCCGATTGGGCGCGCCGAACATGTGCTCGCCGCGCCCCAGACAGGAATAATACACGCCGCCCCGGATCGGTCCGTCCAGTTGCGCGCGGATCGCGTCGAGCATGCGCAGCAGGTCGTCTTCCGCGGTTTGCTGGTCGCGTCGGCAAAACAGCAGTTCATCGCCCGGCTCGACGGTTTCTCCGATCGCCACCAGATGGTTCTGCGGATCGACGCCGAGAATATTGCGCACCAGATAGTCGCCGGTATCCGAACCCCGCACCGGCAGGCCAACGAAAATGTAGCCTGCCGCGCGCCGCAGATCGCGCGCCAGCACCTCGCCGATTTCCTCCTTCATGACGTCGAGCGCCGGGCGATGGTCGAGGCTGCCGACGATGTTCTTGTTGGCGGTGGTGATGCGGTGGCGCGGACCCAGCGGCGAGATGCCCTGCGTCAGCCGCGTCGCCAGTTTCACCCGTTCGCTGAGCAGCACGCCGGACAGGCCGCCGCTGACCACCCCATCGCTGATCTGCGGTGCCGATTCGCCGCGCGAACTCGACAGCCCGCCCACCACGAAACCGCTCGACACGTGCGCGGAGAGGCCTTCGATCAGTTCCTGGATGCGGGGATTGGCGGGGTCGCCATGGGCGATCGCGAAGTAGGCATCCGCCGACTGCGCCTCGATGTCCTGCGGCGTGCGCAGCAGCGGCAGCATGCTGAAATCGGCCGGATCGAATTCGGCGAGCATCACCGCCATGGCCGGCTCCTCCAGATATTCCACCCCGCTGGCGCACACGCCGACGCCGACGCTGCCGGTCCAGTGCGGCACCCCGGTCGCACTGCTGAAAAAGGCCAGAATCGCGTCGAGCTCGCCGGCGAAGGCATCCGACACATAGAGAAAACCCAGCGTGGCCGCCGCCGGAAGCGCGCCCAGCTGGGTCATGCAGGCCTGTGCGGCCTGGGTCCAGTCGGCGTGGGCAGCATGGGCATATTTGAAGGGTGTGGTCATGGCGGTGGATAAGCAGCGACTTGCCCGCCTGCGGGCCGAGTCGAATGTTTAATCGTTTTATCTGTCGAACTGGATGCCCACGATATTATGCGAATCTTGTTTTCAGGTCTCACCTCATGCCGGAAATTTCTGCACTCTATCCTGCGATCACCCCCTACGCCGAGGGTATGTTGGACACCTCGGGCATCCATCGCATCTACTGGGAAACCTCCGGCAATCCGGACGGCCTCCCGGTGCTGTTCGTGCACGGCGGCCCCGGCTCAGGCACCTCGCCCACGCAGCGGCGCCTCTTCGACCCGGCGCGCTACCGCATCATCCTGTTCGACCAGCGCGGCAGCGGCCGCTCGACCCCGCACGGCGAACTCTCCGACAACACCACGCCGCACCTGATCGCCGACATGGAGGCGCTGCGGCGCGAACTCGGCATCGACACGTGGCTGGTGTTTGGTGGCTCCTGGGGCTCGACGCTCGCGCTGGCCTATGCCGAAGCGCATCCGGATCGCTGCAGCGGGCTGGTGCTGCGCGGCATTTTCCTCTGCCGGAACAGCGAGATTGACTGGTTCCTCTATGGCATCCGCGCCTTCTTCCCCGAGGCGCAGCGACAGCTGGAAACATTCATTCCGGCCGACGAACGCGGCGATCTGCTCGCCGCCTATCACCGCCGCCTCATCGACCCCGACCCGGCGGTGCACCAGCCTGCCGCCCATGAGTGGGCGACCTTCGAAGCCTCGTGCTCGACCCTGCTGCCCAACCCCGAGCTGGTTGCCGCGTTCGGCAGCGATCGCACCGCGCTATCTCTGTCGCGCATCGAGGCGCACTATTTCGTCAACCACATCTTCCTGCCCGATAACAGCCTGCTCGCCAATGTCGATCGCATCCGCAGCATTCCCGCCATCATCGTGCAGGGGCGCTACGACGCCGTCTGCCCCATCGTGTCGGCCGACGAACTGGCGCGCGCCTGGCCCGAAGCGCACTACGTGATCGTGCCGGATGCCGGCCATTCGGCGTTCGAGCCGGGCATCGCACGCGAACTGGTGGCGGCCTGCGACCGCTTCGCCGAGACCGGAGGCTTTGACTGATGACGCTGTCGCCCTATGTCTTCGATGCCAGCGCAGAAAACTTCAACCGTCTGGTGCTGGAAAACTCGCACAAGGGTCCGGTGCTGGTGCATTTCTGGACGCCCAAGGCCGGCCCCTGCTTCATCCTGATGCCGCGCCTGATCAAGCTCGCCGCGGAATACGGCGGCAAGTTCCTGCTGGTGATGCTCAACGCCGACGAACTGCCGGAACTGGCGCGGCGCTTCAGCGTGAATTCGGTGCCGACGGTGAAATTCTTCTGGCGCGGCGAAGTCGCCCACACCATCCACGGCGCCGATCCCGACAGCAGCTTTCGCGCAGTGCTCGACCGCTTCATCGCCGGCGACGCCAACCGCGCCCATGCGCTGGGCGTTGCGGCATGGCAGTCCGGCAAGCTCGAGCAGGCGCGCATGCTACTCGCCAACGCGGCGATGGCCGAACCCGACAACCTGGCGATTCCGCGCGACCTTGCCAAGCTCCTGTGGGCCGAAGGCGAAGGCGAGCAGGCGCTGCAGCTGCTCGACAGCCTGCCGCCTGAAGCGCGGCGTTCGCCCGAAATCGCGCCCCTCTACGCCCATCTCAACCTGGCGGAAACCGCACGCCGCTCGCCGCCGCTGGATGCGCTGGATGCGCGCCTGGCGCTGCAGCCGGATGACCTCGATGCGCATTACCAGCGCGCAGCGGTGCTGCTGGCGGCCGACGATTTCGCCGGCGCGATGGAAGAACTGCTTGTCATTGCCCGCAGCGACCGCAGCTTTCGCCACGACATCGGCCGCACCAGCCTGCTTGCCCTGTTCGAGCTGCTGGGCAGCGCGCACCCGCTGACGCGGCAATACCGCCAGGCCTTGTCAGAATCCCTGCATTGAAGTTCGCGCATCCTGCTTTTGCGCCCTATCGGGAACTGGTCGATGCACTGGACCTGCCGCGCGGCCTGCCCGCGCTGGACGCCCTCAACGCGCTGGCGGCAGCGCGTTGCACCACCCAGTCACGCGGCCTGCCGCTGCGCTTCATCGCTCCCGATGGCCGCCTGGCTGCGCGCGACTACGAAATGCACATCCTGCGCAGCGGCCAGGTGCCGACCCGCGCCGACACCTGGCACGATGTGCTGAATGCTTTGGTCTGGCTGCGCTTCCCGCGCTTCAAGGCGGCGCTGAATGCGGCCCATGGCGAGGCCATCGCAAGCGAAACCGAAGCTGTTCGCGGACGCCGGCGCGACGCGCTGACGGTGCTGGACGAATCGGGGGTGTGGGTGATCAGCCGCGATCCGGCTTTGCCCGAACTGCTGGCCGGACATGCGTGGCGCACGCTGTTCTGGGAAGCACGCGACCGCGTGGAACGAGACATGGGTTTCGTGGTGGTGGGTCATGCGCTGCTGGAAAAGGCGCTCGACCCCTATCCGTCGATGACCGGCAAGTGCCTGATGCTGATATCGGATTCGCACAATCCCGACGCCGCCGAGGCCCTGGCGGTCGACGCGCTCGCAGCCGTCGACAGCCCGCGCCGCTTGGCCGCGCTGCCGGTGCAGGGCATCCCGGGCTGGGATGCCGCCAATGCAAGCGCCGCCTATTACGCCAACCCGACGGTTTTCCGGCCGGCGCGTTAAACCACCGTGGCCGGCAACTCGCCCCCGGCGATCCAGGCCTGCGCCAATTCGAGTTCGTCGAACAGGCGGATATCGGCCGACATGAACAGGCGATTGACCCACATGCTCCACGCTACCCACTGGTCACCGGTGAGGATGGCGATGCGGCCAAAATCGTTCTTGTGCTCGCGTGAGAATTTCAGCTCTTCCCACGCCACGTCGACGCTGTAGGACAGCATGTCGCGCAGGTCGAACAGCAGGTTGACCGTGCCCTGAAACTGGATGCCGTAGCACACCGCCTGCTCGAACTCGCGGTAATCCTCCAGCGTAAATTGCCCCATCACAGTGACGGCGATCTGGTTGTCCTTGACGTTCAGGCTGATCATGACGCTCTCCTCTTGAATTAATTGAACTATAGCGAATCACGGCGCAGCGGCGTCGATGCGCGCACCGCCCAGATGCCCGCTACCGCCACCACCGCCATGCCGATCCAGGCCAGCAGCGGCAAGCGCTCATCGAACAGCAACACGCCGTAGAGCGCGGAAAAACCAACCGTGGTGTAGGCGAGCGAGCCGACCGTGAGCGTGCGGCCGCGATGATAGGCGCGGGTCAGCGCCAGCTGCGCCAGCGTGGCGGTGACACCGATACCGATCAGCCACGGCCAGTCGGCTGCCCGCGGAATGTGGTAGCCGGCCACGGCCATCCAGGCCGCGCCGCCGACGGTCGAAATCAGGGTGAAGTAAAACACCACGCGCCACTCGGGCTCGCCCAGCTTGCCCAGCTGTTTGATATTAATGTACGCCACCGCGGCCAGCATGCCCGACGCCAGCCCCGCCAGCGCCGGCACCCAGTCCTGCCCCTGCACCTGCGGCCGCAGCAACAGCGCGATGCCGACAAAGCCGAGCAGCACCGCGCCGACCAGGCTGTGCCCGTGGCGCTCACGCAGCCACCAGGCCGACAGCGCGGCGAGGAACAACGGCGCGGTGTAGTTCAGCGTGACCGCGGTGGCGAGCGGCAGCCGCGACAGCGCGTAGAAGAACAGCACCAGCGCAGTGAAGCCGGCCAGCCCGCGCCAGAAGTGTCCCTTCACATGAACCGTGACAAGCGGCGCCAGCAGACGGCGCTGGTGAATCGCGATCACGCCCCAGATCGCAAGCAATCCGAAGACCGAGCGGTAGAACACCAGTTCGGCGGGTGAAAAGGTGGTGGACGCGTGCTTCACCAGCACGCTCATCAGCGCGAACAGCGCCGCCGCCACCAGCATCCAGCTCGATTTCATTGGGCTCGCCCGAAAAAAACGGGCGGTGTCGGCCGCCCGTTTTGACTTTGAGGCATGCTCATTTCAGGTGCGGCTCAATCTCGCGCCGCAGGAAACTATGGAAGTGCATCATGCCGTCTTCCAGCGGCGACTGGTACGGCCCGGTCTCCGAGATGCCCTGTTGGTACAGCGCGCGCCGGCCCTTGTGCATGCGCTCGCAGATGTCCTCGTCTTCCAGCGCGGTCTCGTGATACGCCGCCTGCTCGGCCTCGACGAAGGCACGCTCGAACAGCGCGATGTCCTCGGGGTAATAAAACTCGACCACGTTGGTGCACGACTCCACTCCGGTGGGCACGATCGACGACACCACCAGCACATGCGGATACCACTCGACCATCAGGCCGGGGTAATAGGTCAGCCAGATCGAGCCGTGCGCCGGCACCTTGCCCCGGTCGTATTGCAGCACCTGCTCATGCCATGCCTGGTACACCGGCGAGCCCGGCTTGGCCAGGCCGCGGTTCACCCCCACCGTCTGCACCGACCACCAGTCGCCATATTCCCATTTCAAATCGTCGCAGGTGACGAAGTGGCCGAGGCCGGGGTGATACGGCGCGACGTGGTAGTCCTCCAGATACACCTCGATGAAGGTCTTCCAGTTGCAGGCGTAGTGCGACACCTGCACGCGGTCGAGCATGAAGCCGGAGAAATCCAGTTCGCGCGCCGCCTGCATGCCGGCCAGATCAGCCTTGACGTCGCGTTGACCGGCAAACAACAGGCCCTGCCAGTTTTGCAGGCCGCTGCGGTTGAGATTGAGGCAGGGATTGCCGGGAAACTCCGGCGCGCCCAGCAGCGTGCCCCGGCTGTCGTAGGTCCAGCGGTGGATCGGGCAGACGATGTTGTTGGACGGCAGCTTGCCGCGCCCGGTCAGCATCAGCGCCTGACGATGGCGGCAGACATTGGACAGCAGATCGATGCCCGCGCCGTTGTTGACCAGCATTTTGGCGCCGTCGAATTTTTCCAGCGCGTGATAGTCGCCCGCTTCGGGCACCATCAACTGATGCCCCGCGTAGCCGGGACCCTGCTTGAACAGATGCTTCAGTTCCAGTTCGTAGATGACTGGATCGAAATACCAGGAAACTGGCAATTGCGGCGAAGTTAGCGACAAGGCGCTGGATTCGGCGAGATCGCTCATGGCGTACCCTACTCAAAACCAAGCCCCCTCCAGCAAGACCACTGGAGCGGCAAGATGACCCACCGGATTTACGGATGACCCCCTGAAAATGGCTCAGGGAAAGGGCAAAATTCTAACATATGGCCTCTAGCGGGGAGGCGTCGCCGCGCTGAATTTGTTAAAGTGTCGGGCTTTATTCTCCGGGTCGGATCTTCATGGCCAAATCCCGCGCCACCACGCCCCCAAAAGATTACGAATCCGCACTGGCCGAACTGGAAGCCATTGTGGCCGAAATGGAATCCGGCCAGTTGCCGCTGGAAGCCTCGCTCGCCGCCTACAAGCGCGGCGCCGAGCTGCTGCAATACTGCCGCCAGCAGCTGGTCGATGCCGAACAGCAGGTGAGCATTCTGGAGAACGGCAGCCTGCAGCCTTTCAGGACCGACGAGACCGATGACTGATTTTGCCGCCTGGACCCAGGCCTGCCAGGCACGCATCGAAAGCGTGCTGGCCGAATGGCTGCCGCCTGCCCATATCGCGCCGCAGCGCCTGCACGAAGCCATGCGCTATGCGGTGCTGGGCGGCGGCAAACGCGTGCGTCCGCTGCTGGCGTTTGCCGCCGGCGAAGTCACCGGCGCCGATCCCGAACGGGTGCAGCATGCCGCCGCCGCGGTGGAACTGATCCACGCCTACTCGCTGGTGCACGACGACATGCCGGCGATGGACGACGACGCCCTGCGGCGCGGCAAACCGACGGTGCACGTGGAGTTTGACGAGGCCACCGCGCTCTTGGTGGGAGACGCGCTGCAGAGCCTGGCATTCGACATTCTTGCTTCGCAACCGCTGGCCGACGACGCTGCCACCCAGCTGATGATGGTGCAACTGCTGGCGCAGGCCTCCGGCTCGCGTGGCATGGCCGGCGGCCAGGCGATCGATCTTGCCAGCATCGGCAAGCCGCTCGACATCACCGAGCTCGAGTTCATGCACATCCACAAGACCGGCGCGCTGATCCGCGCCTCGGTGCTGCTGGGCGCGCAATGCGGCACCCTGGCCGACGCCGACGCGCTTGATCACTACGCCAAGTGCATCGGCTTGGCCTTCCAGGTGGTCGACGACGTGCTCGACGCCGAAGCGCCCACCGCCACCCTGGGCAAGACCGCCGGCAAGGACGCCGCCCATAACAAGCCGACCTATGTCAGCCTGCTCGGCGCGGCACGTGCACGCGAACTGGCGCAGGAACTGCGCGCCGAGGCCCACGCCGCGCTGGACCCGCTTGGCGCGCCCGCCAAGCGGCTGCGCCAGCTGGCCGATTTCGTGGTCGAACGGACATTTTGAGATGACCACGCCCTTGCTCGACACCCTCGACAGCCCGGCCGACCTGCGTGCCCTGGCGCCCGAACAGCTGCCGCAACTGGCCGCCGAGCTGCGCGCGTTCCTGGTGGATTCGGTCTCCAGCACCGGCGGCCACCTGGCGTCCAACCTCGGCACCGTCGAACTGACCCTGGCCCTGCATTATGTGTTCGACACCCCGCGCGACCGCATCGTGTGGGACGTCGGCCACCAGACCTATCCGCACAAGATTCTGACCGGCCGCCGCGCCGCCATGGCCGGCCTGCGCCAGGCCGGCGGCATCGCCGGCTTTCCGCGCCGCGCCGAAAGCGAATACGACGCCTTTGGCGCAGGGCATTCCAGCACTTCGATCTCCGCCGCGCTCGGCATGGCCGAAGCCTTCCAACAGCTGGGCTCCGACCAGCGCGCGGTGGCGGTGATCGGCGACGGCGCGATGACCGCCGGCATGGCCTTCGAAGCGCTCAACAACGCCGGCGCCACCGACCTGCCACTGCTGGTGGTGCTGAACGACAACGATATGTCGATCTCGCCCAATGTCGGCGCGCTCAACAACTACCTGGCACGACTGATGTCGGGCAAGTTCTACGCCGCCGCCCGCCGTGCCGGCGAGAAAGTGCTGTCCGTCGCGCCGCCGATCCGCGAGCTCGCGCGCCGCGCCGAGGAGCACATGAAGGGCATGGTGACGCCCGGCACCCTGTTCGAGGAATTCGGTTTCAACTACATCGGCCCGATCGACGGCCACGACCTCGACGTGCTGGTCGAAACCCTGTCCAACCTCAAGCAGCTGAGCGGTCCCCAGTTCCTCCATGTCGTCACCAAAAAGGGCAAGGGCTACGAACCCGCCGAAGCCAATCCCTGCCTGTATCACGGCGTGGCGCGCTTCGACCCGGACGCGGGCGTCGCTGAAAAAACCGGCGGCAAACCCACCTACACTCAGATATTCGGCGACTGGCTTTGCGACATGGCCGCCGCCGACAAACGGTTGGTCGGGATCACCCCGGCGATGCGCGAAGGCTCGGGGCTGGTGCGTTTCTCACAGGAATTCCCCAAGCGCTATTTCGACGTCGGCATCGCCGAGCAGCACGCGCTGACCTACGCGGCAGGGCTGGCCTGCGAGGGCGTGAAGCCCGTGGTGGCGATCTACTCGACTTTCCTGCAGCGCGCCTACGATCAACTGATCCACGACATCGCCCTGCAGAATCTGCCGGTGATGCTGGCGATCGACCGCGCCGGCCTGGTCGGCGCCGACGGCCCCACCCACGCCGGCAGCTTCGACCTGTCTTACCTGCGCTGCATCCCCAACTTGCTGATCGCCGCGCCCTCGGACGAGAACGAATGCCGTCGCCTGCTGACCACCGCCTTCCTGCACGACGGCCCGTCGGCGGTGCGCTACCCGCGCGGCAGCGGCACCGGCGCCGCGCTGGAACCTGGACTCGAACCGCTCGCTATCGGCCGCGGCGTGCTGCGTCGCCGCGGCCGCGACATCGCGCTGATCGCCTTCGGCAGCCTGGTCGCCCCCGCGCTGGCTGCGGCCGAGGCACTCGATGCCAGCGTGGCCGACATGCGCTTCGTCAAGCCGCTCGACATCGACCTGCTGCGCGAACTGGCGCAAAGCCATCGCCTGCTGGTGACGCTGGAGGAAAATGCAGTGGCGGGTGGCGCCGGCGCAGCGTGCGCCGAAGCGCTGGCGGAACTGGGCCTCAGCGTGCCGGTCCTGCATCTGGGCTTGCCCGACACCTTCATCGAACACGGCGACCCGGGCAGGATGCTGGCGAGCTGCGGACTCGACGCCCTCGGCATCGAGCATGCCGTACGCCAGCGGATAACCCTATTACCCGAGTAGTTTACTCAACTATTTCGGCAGTTTATACTTAGTCTAAACTGCGAAGACTTAAGGAGCCTGCCATGAACCAGATTTGCGACACCGCCGTTTGCATGCCCGACGTGCAAAGCTCGGCCGACACGCGCCAAATCGCCATCAACAAGGTCGGCATCAAGAGCATCCGCCACCCGATCCGGGTTGCGGACAAGAACGACGGTGTTCAGCACACCATCGCCAGCTTCAACATGTACGTGTACCTGCCGCACAACTTCAAGGGCACGCACATGTCGCGCTTCATCGAAATCCTCAACACGCGCGAGCGCGAGATTTCGGTGGAAAACTTCGAAGGCATGCTGCGCCAGATGGTCGAGCGCCTGGAAGCCGAATCGGGCTACATTGAGATGAGCTTCCCCTACTTCGTCAACAAGGCCGCGCCCGTTTCCGGCGTGCAGAGCCTGCTGGATTACGAAGTCACCTTCATCGGATCCATCGAAAACGGGCAGTTCACCCACACCACCAAGGTGCTGGTGCCGGTGACCAGCCTGTGCCCCTGCTCGAAGAAAATTTCCGACTACGGCGCGCACAACCAGCGCTCGCACGTCACCGTCACCGCGAAGACCAACGGCTTCCTGTGGATCGAGGATCTGGTTCGCAAAGTCGAGGACCAGGCCTCGTGCGAACTGTTCGGCCTGTTGAAGCGGCCGGACGAGAAATACGTCACCGAGCGCGCCTACGACAATCCGAAGTTCGTCGAGGACATCGTGCGCGACGTCGCCGCCGCGATGAACGCCGAACCGCTGATCGATGCCTACGTGGTGGAAGCCGAGAACTTCGAGTCCATCCACAACCATTCCGCCTACGCGCTGATCGAGCGCGACAAACGGGCCAAGGTGTAAACAAGGCTGCCAACGTAACAAGGCCCGCAGTTGCGGGCCTTGTTACGTTGGCGGATAAAAATCAGTAGCGCTGCGTCAGCGTCATCGTCTGGCCGTCGCGCTTCATTTCCATCCGGTTGAGAAAGCTCATTCCCAAAAGCGGCACGTTCAGACCGGACTCCACCACCAGGCCGTCCACCTGGTTGACGCTGATGCCGCCGACCTTGACCGTGTTGAAAGTGACGCGCCAGGCAGGCACCATGCCCGCAGCCGTGCCGACGCCCACCGCCTGGCCGCGCTTGTAGTCGAGGCCGAGGCGGCTGGCTTCGGCCGCGTTGATGGCGATGGTCGTGGCGCCGGTATCCACCAGAAAGGTCATCGGATAGCCGTTGATCGAACCCGCCGCGGCAAAGTGGCCGCGCGCGTCGGCGGTGAGCGAAACGCTCTGGCGCGCGTCCATCGCCGCGCCGCCTGCGAAGGACTGTCCCATGCTCAGGGTGCGGCGCGTGCCGGCGACGTCGAACTGGGCGCTGTCCGAATCCGCAGCAACCAGTTTCACCCCGCCCACCGTCTGCCCGACAGCGAGCATGCGCGGCTTGCTGCCATCGATGCTGACGATGGCCTTGTCCTTGAACAAGCCGACCACCGTCACGCTGGCAGCCGAAGCCGCCGTGCAGGAAATGAGTCCCGCGGCTATGATGACTACACTCGATTTGACCTTGAAGTTCATCATGCATCCTGTTCTGGTTTTTCGTCATTCGCCCACTGAAGGGCCGGGCTACTTTGCCACGTTTCTTGAGCGCCACGGCATTCCCTGGCAGTTGGTGCGCATCGACGCCGGCGACCCCGTGCCTGAAAACCTTAACGGCGTTTCCGGTCTCTGCTTGATGGGCGGCCCGATGAGCGTGAACGACGACCTGCCCTGGATTCAGGCTGAACTGGACCTGATCCGCCAGGCCGTCACCGCCGACATCCCGGTCATCGGCCATTGCCTGGGCGGCCAACTGATGGCCCGCGCACTCGGCGGTTCGGTCGGCGCCAATCCGGTCAAGGAGATCGGCTGGGGCGACGTTCGCATCACCGATGCCGAAGCCGCCCGCCTCTGGCTGGGCGAGACCGCGCAACCCATGCTGGCATTCCACTGGCACGGCGAAACCTTCAGCCTGCCGCCGGGCGCCACGCGCATCCTTGAAAGCGATCACTGCGCCAACCAGGCCTACGTACTGAACGACCGTCATATCGGCATGCAATGCCATGTCGAAATGACCCCCGAACTCATCGCCAGCTGGTGCGACCACGGCGCCGCCGAGATTGCCGCCAGCCACAGCCCCGGGGTGCAATCGCCCGAGTTCATCCAGGCGGACATGCCAGCCCGCACCGCCCGCTTGCACCATCTGGCGGACAAAATTTATTCCCGCTGGATTCAAGGGCTTAGGCAATAATCCCAGGCCGGCCGCACCTGCAGGCTAGACAGCGGCATCCCGCAGCGTGGGATAATTATTTGGTAGACCCAGTTTCAAGCGCATCAACAGTCAATGGAGGTTTTATGCAAAACGTCGATTACGCCAACTTCGATTTCGGCGAACGTCTGAACAGTTTCATTCAGGAAGTCATGAATTTCGGCGGCGCGCCCCGCACCGAAGCCGATCTCACCGAAGGCCAGAAAGTCTTCGTGCGCGCGGTCAAGCGCGAAATGGTCAAGTACGCCGACCCCAACCGCCAGGGCTACCCGCACAACCTGCTGGAGCAGATGGAGTCCTTCACCCGCACCATCGGTGATCTGCACAACTCCTATTTCGACTCCGGGATGCGCAAGGTCAGCGACTGTCTGTACAACCGCTGGAAAATGCTTTACGAAGAAACCAAGAAGCTGGCTGCCGCCGGCGCCGACACCAAACCCGCCTGGGTCGACGTGATCAAGACCGAGCAGACCGACATGCCGGCCTTTTTTGACGCATAAATAATTGTTTCACAATGAAAAAACCCGGCCTGGCCGGGTTTTTTCATTGGCCAAGCGAATATCAAACCCGCTTATCCTCAAATAAAAATAAAGCATTATTCAGGGGCCGGGGCGGGTGCTATCCTGCTGGGACTCTAAATACCCCCATAAAGTCTGAGGAGACAGCATGTCCAAACTGGTACGCCCCCACGGTGGCGGTGAACTCAAACCCCTGCTGCTGACGGGCGACGCACTCGCCGCCGAAAAAACCCGCGCTGCCTCGCTGCCCAAGCTCAAGATGAGCTCGCGCGAAACCGGCGACCTGATCATGATGGGCATCGGCGGCTTCACCCCGCTGGACGGCTTCATGACCCACTCCGACTGGCAAGGCATCTGCGACGGCTACAAAATGGCTAACGGCCTGTTCTGGCCAATCCCAGTCACCCTCTCCACCGACGACGAAACCGTCAAGGCCGGCGACGACGTCGCCCTGGTCAACGGCGAAACCGGCGAAATCATGGGCACCCTGAAGGTGACCGAGAAGTACGGCATCGACAAGGCCCACGAGTGCATGCAGGTCTACAAGACCACTGACCTCGAACACCCCGGCGTCAAGATGGTCATGGAACAGGGCAAGTACAACCTGGCCGGCCCGGTCAAGGTGCTGTCCACCGGCAGCTTCAAGGAAGAATACGGCGACCAGTTCATGACCCCGGCCGAAACCCGCGCCAAGTTCGAGCAACTGGGCTGGTCCAAGATCGCCGCCTTCCAGACCCGCAACCCGATGCACCGCAGCCACGAGTACCTGGCCAAGATCGCCATCGAAACGATGGACGGCGTGCTGGTCCACTCCCTGCTAGGCGCGCTGAAACCGGGCGACATCCCCGCCGAAGTGCGCTCCGAAGCGATCAGCGTGCTGGTCGACAATTACTTTGCTCCCAACACCGTGATCCAGGCCGGCTACCCGCTGGACATGCGCTATGCCGGCCCGCGCGAAGCGCTGCTGCATGCGCTGTTCCGCCAGAACTACGGCTGTTCGCACCTGATCGTCGGCCGCGACCACGCCGGCGTGGGTGACTACTACGGCCCGTTCGACGCGCAGAAGATTTTCGACGAGATCCCCAAGGGCTCGCT
>Ga0208244_100324_pt1 | contig 52687 bp, 48 predicted proteins | sample SubbioCR12Aug_5A_FD_184828 | JGI IMG/M metagenome (GOLD analysis project Ga0208244, IMG submission 184828) | Serpentinite rock and fluid subsurface biosphere microbial communities from McLaughlin Reserve, California, USA - CR12Aug_5A (SPAdes) | ecosystem: Environmental > Terrestrial > Deep... | reverse complement strand
ATATTACTGTGCTTCTGGTAGCCATAGCTGCAAAACGTTCCGGGCATGATGATAAAATTCGTTTCGTCAAATCATTCATCCCTACCCTATCCCATGAGGCTTCAAAACGAATTTTGTGAAGCCCTATTTGCTAAAGGGAGGAATTACCCCTCTTTGGCAAAGAGGGGCGGGGGGAGATTTTCCAATGTCTGCGTTAATTCAATTTTGAGAATCTTATTAACTCGAGGCAAGGATGAAAACATTTTCGTATAAAGATTCGGGCGTTGATGTTGAGAAAGGGGACTCGTTCGTCCGGGCGATCAAAACGATGGTGGAGGCGACCTTTCGGCCGGAGGTGATGACAAAGATCGGCGGTTTTGCGGGTTGCGTCTCTCTCAACCTCGAAAGGTATAAGAAACCCATTCTGGTCTCTTCAACGGATGGCGTGGGAACGAAATTGAAGATCGCATTCCTGATGGACCGCCACGATACCGTGGGAATCGATCTGGTGGCCATGTGCGTCAACGACATCGTGGTCAGCGGAGCCAGGCCGCTCTTCCTGCTCGACTATTTTGCCACCTCGAGGCTGGATCAGGAAAAAGCGATCCAGGTGGTAAGCGGCATCGCCAAAGGATGCGTCGAGGCGGAATGTTCCCTCATCGGCGGCGAGACAGCCGAGATGCCCGGATTTTACGGGGAAGGCGAATATGACCTTGCCGGTTTTGCCGTTGGCATTGTGGAGGACACTCAGATGATCGATGGCTCCGGTGTCACCGTCGGGGACAGGTTGATCGGCATCGCTTCAAGCGGACTTCACAGCAACGGGTACTCCCTGGTGAGAAAGGTTGTCCTCGAACATCACCGGATGGACCTTGGTAAAAAGGTGGAGGAGATCGGAGAGGTTCTGGGAGAAGCGCTCCTTCGGCCCACCCGAATCTATGTCAAAACGGTTCTCAATCTTGTCAGGGATTTCAAAATCGGAGGGATCGCCCATATCACAGGCGGAGGGGTCACCGGAAATCTTCCGAGGGTCATTCCAACCGGCTGTAAGGCGGTCGTCCATAAAGGGACCTGGGACATCCCTCCCATCTTTCCCTTCTTAAAAGAGAGAGGAAATATTCCGGAAGACGAAATGTTTAAAACCTTTAATAATGGAATCGGCATGGTCCTCATTGTTAAAAGCAAAGAAGCAGGGGAGATTTTGGAAAGACTTCACTCCATGGGCGAGAAGGCCTTCCTGATCGGAGAGGTTGGAAAGGCTGAAAAGGAGCAGGAGCCCATCGAATACATTTAGTAGCGAAAAGACGCCTCAACCTTTCTATCCCATTTTTATATCTTCAACATCCTATTCTTATGGTGAAAAAAACGGAACACTCCGGAACGAAGGATCGAGTATTGGTGAGCGCCTGTTTGGTGGGGGTTAAGAGCCGTTATGATGGAAATCAGAAGTTGAGAAAAAACCTTTTAAAGAAATTAAAGGGATATGCGATCATTCCCGTTTGTCCTGAACAGTTAGGCGGAATGTCCACCCCAAGAAGCCGCTCCACCCTCATCGGAGGAAATGGGATGGATGTCCTGAGAGGGAGAGCCAGGGTAATCGATAGGGGAGGAAAGGATGTGACGCAATCCTTCATCAAAGGAGCAAAAGAGGCGCTCAAGATCGCACGGCTCAATGGTATTCAATCGGTCTATCTTAAAGAGGGAAGCCCTTCCTGCGGGACAAAACAGTGCGTCCGTAAGACGAAGAAATCCGGCCCCGGAGTGACCACAGCGCTTTTCCTCAAAGAAGAAATTGAGGTTATAGGGGTAAAGTGAGGATGAAGGTGAGAAAGCAACCCTTCATGAACCACGATCCTGAAGTCTTTGATGTGACTATCCTGGGAACGGACCTGGGTGGCTTGATCGCCGCCATCCGGTTGGTAAAAGAAAGCCGCAGCGTTCTGCTCCTTAAAGAAGAAAGATATCGATCCTCCTATGCAAGAGATGGGTACCGCTTTCTTCCTTTTTCAAACTTTTCAGAAAAACAGATTCAAACAAACCTCCTGAAGAAGATTTCATTTACAGCGGATCACCGTGAAAATCGAAAGAAAGGAGATCAACCGGGACAGGATGTCTCTTTTCAGGTGATCCTCCCCGAAGCGAGGATCGACCTTTATCGTGAGCGTTCCCTTCTTCAGAGGGAGTGGAAAAGGGAATTCCCAGACGAATCAAATCAAATCGAAACCTTCTATGCTGAACTGGACCGAGTTAAAAAGATTTTGAAAGAGATAAAAAGCAAGGTTCCCCCTGTGTCCAGTTTTCCTGTCTGGGGAAGGTCTTTCCTTAGGAGATGGCTATCATTTGATGGCCTTCCTAAAGAGGGAACAAACAAACGGCTCTCTAACTTCTCGCGTGAATTTAAAAAATTTATTGAGCTTCAGATGATCTCTCACGGGGCCCTCCAATCCAACTCTTATCCCATCCCTCTGGTTTCGCACCTTTTGTTGAATGATGAAGGGGACGGATGGGAGGAGAACCTTGATCTGGAAAAAGTGACGCAGGGCATGATCGAAAAATTTACCCAATCCGGAGGAAGCATTGTAGAAATCGAGGGCGTAGAGAAAGTGGAGACGAAATGGAGGGGAGGGGTTAGCGTTTTCTTAAAAGGAGGGAAGTCCGCCTACCGATCCCGCTCTCTCGTTCTGAATTCTCCTTTCCATTCCCTTTCAGGCCTGTTCGGGAAGAGAGGAAAGGCCCTTTCGAGATTGGGGAAAAAGATTCGCCCCCGCTATGCGCTGGCTCCGTTCTTTTTGGGAATTCATGAGAAAGCGATTCCGGTCGGCATGAGAAACCTCCTCATCTCCATTTTCGACCTTGAAAAGCCGTATGAAGGCGGAAATCTCCTCTTTCTCAGCCTGAGCAGAAAAGGGGATGAGCGTCAGGCCCCGGAAGGGAAAAGAGCGCTTACGGCCCAGGCCTTCATGTCTTGTGGAGGATCGCCAAAGGAGTCCGTCTCTGACCTGCAGGATGGGGTGATGAATCATTTAAAACATCTCTTCCCGTTTCTCGAAAATCATATTGAGTTCATCGACAGGAAATGGGCGGAAGTTCAGATGGACTGCTGGTCCTATCCCCATTATTTTTACGAGATCGATTCGGGTTTTAAGTGGAGAAAAGGGATTGTTCCGATCAAGATTTCAAAAAATATCTATTTCTGCGGGAATGAAAATTTTCCTTATCTGGGGTTGGAGGGAGAGATTCTTAGCGGAGGGTTGGTTGGGGAGGAAATCTCGGGGAGAAAACGTTAATAGATTCTTAGACCTTCACCCTCTTCGATTGAGAGCCTGACAATTCTTCATCTTCAATATCATCACCGTACATATAATAAAGCTTATCGAGAGACTTCGGTTTTTCCTCCTCATAAGAAAAGATTTCTTTGCCCGTTAGTTCCGACCATTTCTCATAACTGATGTGATTTTCCTGATCCCTTATCATCTTATTCCCACAATAATTGCTTTTGTTATTCAATAAAAAGCAAATTCCTTGCCAACCCTTAACAAAACTTGGATAATAGCTTAACTAATTGATAATAAATAACAATAATTAAATTCATTTGAAAGAATTTACAAAAAATAAGTGACACCATAACATTAATTGTCACCTGTTTTAGCAGTATTTGTCTCCCTATATATGGGAAGCTGAGATGGTTATAAAAATTTCTACGTAATTTTCATGGCCGGTAGACCACTCACAAACCATGAAAACGGTCCATAGTTCACTATTAGGATTAGGAGGCCCGTATCGTTTAGCGTCAATCGGTTAAGGTGACCACCAAAGAAAATGGGTTTACGGTGACGAAGCTGGTATCGAAGCAAGTCGAATAGACCCGACCACGGGAAGCTCGGAAAACGAAGCTCGAGCATCCAGTTTCTATTGACGAGCCTCGATACGAGCATCGACAACGACAAACGTTGGTTCCACTAAGAGTCATTTGGTGAAAGACGTAACCCCTCAACGAAACGGGCATCTTAACCTTTACCTTTTGACCCTTAACAGTTATTTACTATGTTACCGTAAACTAAAATTAAGAAAAATATCCTTACTATCCCGTGTTCTTTTTGCTTGACATATCACTTCGCTGTTCGTATATTTAACACTGCCTAAAGCGAAGTAAACATTAAATTAGAAAGGAGGAATTGAGATGAAAGTATTCAAATGTTTTACGATGGTTTTGATGCTCCTTGCAGTGGGCAGCATGGCTGTTGCAGGAACCCTTGACGAAGTTCGTGCAAAGGGGGTTGTGACTGCCGGCGTGAACCCGGGTGTGGCCGGGTTCAGCATGCCCGATGAAAAGGGGGTGTGGAAAGGGCTTGACGTGGATACGGCTAAAGCGATTGCAGCCGCTGTATTTGGCGATGTCAACAAGGTGAAATATGTCGCCCTTACAGCCGTCCAGCGCCTCCCAGCTTTACAATCAAAGGAAGTGGATGTCCTGTGCCGTAACACCACCGCCACTCTTACGCGGGAAACCGTGAACGGCCTCAATTTTGTTCATCCGAATTATTATGACGGTCAGGGATTTCTGATCTCTAATAAAAAGAAAGTAAAGACCGCCAAGGGATTGAAAGGCGCCACTGTCTGTACCCTTCCCGGGACAACCACCGAGATGAATGCTGCGGACTATTTCCGGAAAAACGCAATGCCATGGAAACCGGTCGTCATTGAGAGCAACGCCGAGCTGAACAAGGCCTTTTTCGCAGGCCGCTGTGATGTCCTGACCTCAGACGCTTCTCAGCTGGCTGCCGTCCGCTCCGTGGCTCCCAATCCTGATGATTACATCATCTTACCCGAGATCATTTCCAAGGAGCCCCTTGCCCCCGCAGTCCGTCATGGAGATGATCAATGGTATGACATCGTCAACTGGACGGTGATGGCTCTGATTGAGGCTGAGGAACTTGGCATTACATCAAGCAATGTTGATGAGATGCTAAAAAGCACAGACCCCCAAATCCAGCGTTTTCTTGGAGTCAATCCTGGTTTTGGCAAAGCCCTCGGCCTTGATGAAAAATGGGCCTATAACATCATTAAACAGGTCGGCAATTACGGCGAAATCTTCGATCGCAACGTGGGTCCGAAAACACCCCTTAAGCTTGATCGCGGGTTAAATAACCTGTGGACAAAGGGTGGACTCATGTATGCTATCCCATTTAGATAATCCCCGATAAAGGGTGCTCCCACAAACGGAAGCACCCTTTATTATATCACTGTTAATTGGAAGACGATTAGTTTGAAGCATAAGAATTTCTCCCCTTGGGGACCGACAAAACAAGCCTCTTTAGGAAGCAACCCACCCTTTGAAGGAAGATGAAAGACTTCAAGGACAGCGCAGCGAGGGAAAAGGTACCATTTTGGCTTGACCCCAAGAAAAGGGCCATCCTGTTTCAATTGATGACCTTTGCGATGGTGGGATTGCTGGCCTACTATCTTACTTCAAACACCCTGATCAACCTCGAAAAACAAAGTATTGCCACGGGATTTAGCTTTCTCCAGAAAGAGTCCTCCTTTGAAATCGGTGAATCCCTGATTCCCTATTCGGCAGCCAATACTTACGCACGCGCCCTTCTGGTGGGCGCTCTGAATACCATCAAGGTCGCTTTCATAGGGATCGTCCTCACCATTATCCTGGGCACGATCATTGGAATGGCAAGGCTTTCGACCAACTGGCTTCTCTCAAAGCTGGCAGCCATCTACATCGAATTCATGCAGGATATCCCAATCCTTCTGCAGTTATTTTTCTGGTATGCCATCTTTTATGAAACCCTTCCCTCTTCACAGGAGGCCCTTAACCCGGGTGCCGGAATCTACCTTTCCAATCGCGGGGTCGCTTTTACGATCCCTGAACCACATCCTGCTCACCTCTATATGCTTTTAGCTTTTCTGGTCGGGTGTGTGATCGTTTATCTGATCCGGCGTTGGGCAAGAAAACGGCAGGAAAAAACAGGGCAGATCTTTCCTGTTTTCCTCGTCTCCATGGGGATTCTCGTAGGATTCCCGCTGTTGACCTGGTGGGTCCTCGGCGCCCCCTTGAAGATGAATGTCCCCAAACTCGGGGGCTTTAACTTTGAGGGCGGATTAACAGTAAGTCCCGAGTTCATTGCCCTCCTCCTTGGCCTCGTCCTCTATACCGCCGCTTTTGTTGCCGAGGTAGTCCGTGCAGGAATCCAGTCAGTCAGCAAAGGCCAAAGAGAGGCGGCCATGTCCATCGGTCTCAGACCGGTTCCCGTCTTAAATCTGGTGATCTTACCCCAAGCCCTCAGGGTCATTGTTCCACCTTTGACCAGCCAGATGCTCAACCTGACAAAGAACAGTTCTCTAGCCGTAGCCATTGGTTACCCGGATTTTGTCTCCGTGGCCAACACAACCATCAATCAGACTGGACAATCCATAGAGGGAGTAGCCCTGATCATGGCAGTGTATCTCTTTTTCAGTCTCTCCACGTCAGTCTTCATGAACTGGTACAATAAGAGAGTGGCTCTTGTAGAGAGATAATATGAAACAAGTCGTCCAGGCAGAAGAGATAAGACCTCCTATAACCCACATTGGCGTCATCGGTTGGGTAAAAAACAACTTGTTTAATGGGGTGTTCAACTCCATCCTTACCGTCGTGACCCTTTTCCTGTTGTGGAAAGTGGTGCCTCCTTTCTTCCGATGGGCGTTCATTGACAGCGCATGGCATACAACCAGCCAGGCATGCAGAGAGGCTGCGGGCGCCTGCTGGTCGATCATTTCAATGAACTACCGTTTTATTCTCTTCGGCTTCTACCCATATGAAGAGCAATGGCGCCCTTTGCTCTCGATGTTGATCCTTTTCGGCCTTCTCTTTTACAGCAGGGACCGGAGCCACTGGAAAAAACCCCTTGCCTATGGTTGGATCATCGGCCTTTTCACAATGGGCCTCCTTATGAAAGGAGGCATCTTGGGACTTCCCTCCGTAGAGAGCACGCAGTGGGGAGGTTTGCCTCTTACGCTCCTTCTTGCCGTTTTCGGCCTTACCGCGGCTTATCCTTTAGGGGTGATTCTGGCGCTGGGGCGGCGTTCCAGAATGCCCGGCGTTAAAATCCTCTGTATCCTTTATATCGAAATGATCCGTGGGGTCCCCCTGATCAGCCTCCTCTTCATGTCTTCCATCATCTTCCCTCTCTTCTTGCCGGAAGGGGTCACCTTCAATAAGATCCTGAGAGCCCAAGTGGCTATTATCCTGTTTACAGCCGCTTATATTGCTGAGGTGGTCCGTGGTGGTTTGCAGGGAATGTCACGCGGACAGTATGAGGCCGCGGAGTCGATCGGGCTGAACTATTACCTGACCATGCGGCTGGTCATTTTGCCCCAGGCATTAAAGATCGTCATTCCTCCCACAGTGAGCATTCTCATATCAGCCTTCAAGGACACCTCCCTGGTGGTGATCATCGCCCTCTTTGACCTGCTCAAGACAACTCAGTCCGTGCTCTCCAATCCCGAGTGGATGGGATTCAGTCGGGAAGCCTATGTGTTTGTTGCCATCTTATATTTCTTAGGGTGTTTTTCCATGTCCAACTACAGCCGGAAACTGGAAAAAGAATTGTCGAGAGGGGATTGAACGAAATGAATATTGAAAAGAAAGCTTCCGAAGGGCAGATGATCGAGTTTATCGATGTCCACAAATGGTTTGGCGAATTCCATGTGCTCCAGGGCATCAACCTGTCCGTGGACAGGCAGGAGCGAATTGTTATCTGCGGCCCTTCGGGCTCGGGGAAATCGACATTGATCCGATGCATCAATCGCCTGGAGGAACATCAGAGGGGCCGTATCGTTGTCGATGGAATTGAGCTGACGAATAACATCAAGAACATTGAAAAGATCCGGGCTGAAGTGGGCATGGTGTTCCAGCACTTCAACCTCTTTCCTCACCTCACGATTGTTCAAAATTTGTCCCTGGGACCTATCTGGGTGAGAAAGGTCCCAAAGAAAGAAGCGGAAGAGACGGCCATGTATTATCTGGAAAAGGTGCATATTGCTGAACAGGCCCGGAAATTTCCCGGCCAGCTCTCCGGAGGGCAGCAGCAACGAGTCGCCATTGCCCGAAGCCTGTGTATGAATCCCAAGGTCATGCTCTTCGATGAACCTACTTCTGCCCTCGATCCAGAGATGATCAAAGAGGTGCTTGACGTCATGATCGAGCTTGCCCAGGAGGGGATGACCATGATTGTGGTGACACACGAAATGGGTTTTGCCAAGAGTGTGGCCCACAGAGTGCTCTTCATGGACTTCGGTAAGATTGTAGAGGGAAACACGCCTGAGGAATTCTTCGAACACCCACAGCACGAACGGACCAAACTTTTTCTGAGCCAGATCCTTCACTAAACCGTAATACCCGGCCTCTATCCCTTTGACATACAAGACTGCTTTTAATATACTTAACCCATCAAAAAGTGAGTGGACCAGGCGATGGTTGATTTCAAAAAAAGAGGTCCAACATTTTCCAATCCTGCGGGGAACAAAAACATGTCTGTTCGGATGACGTCGGATGACGTTCGGAAAGGCCTCACCACGGAGGCGATCAAGCGCGCCATACATGAAAGCCTCTTGTATCTCCAGGCCAGATTTCCAGCCGTTGCCACCAGGAACGATTGCTATCTGGCTTTGGCCTATGCCGTTCGTGATCGATTATTGCACCGGTGGTTGAGAGCCGCCCAAACCTACTATGAGAAGGCAAGCCGCACGGTTTGTTACCTGTCCGCTGAATTTTTACTGGGCCCGCAACTCAGAAACAACATGATCAATTTGGATATTGAGGATCAGGTGCGGCAAGCGGTCGAAGAAATGGGGCTGGATCTGAATGGACTGCTCGAACAGGAGGAAGAGCCTGGCCTCGGCAACGGCGGTCTTGGACGATTGGCCGCGTGTTATATGGACTCCTTGGCGACATTGGAAATTCCCGCCATCGGATATGGGATCCGCTATGAATTCGGCATCTTTGACCAGGAGATTCGTGACGGATGGCAGGTTGAAGTGACCGACAAGTGGCTGCACTTAGGCAATCCCTGGGAGATCCTCCGCCCCGAGATTGCTTTTAACGTTAAATTCGGCGGCTACACGGAAGCCGGTTGCGATGAACAGGGCCATTTTCGGGTGCGCTGGATTCCGGATCGAGTGGTCAAAGGCATTGCCTACGACACGCCCCTGGTCGGTTATAAGGTCAATACGGCAAATTTTCTCCGTCTCTGGAAAGCCGAAGCCTGTGAATCGTTCGATTTTCAATCGTTCAACATCGGCGATTACTACGGGGCGGTCGATGAAAAAGTCTTCTCGGAAAACATCACCAAAGTGCTTTACCCGAATGATGAGCCGGCCGCAGGAAAGCAATTGCGATTGGAACAGCAATATTTTTTCGTCTCCTGCGCCCTGCAGGACATGATCCGCATCTACCTTCAGCGCGAAAAGACCCTGGATCACTTTCATATCAAATATGCGGCGCAACTGAACGACACCCATCCCTCCATCGCGGTAGCGGAACTGATGCGGTTATTGGTGGATGAGCATCGGATGAGCTGGGATCAGGCCTGGGAGATCACCCGGCAAACTTTCGCTTACACCAACCATACCTTACTGCCAGAGGCGCTGGAAAAGTGGCCCCTTCCGCTCTTTGGACGGCTGTTGCCCAGGCACCTGGAAATCATCTACGAAATCAACCGCCGTTTTTTGGACGAGGTGCGGCTGAAGGATCCGGGGGATGAGGGGCGGGCGGCCCGTTTGTCCGTGATCGACGAGGCCGGAGAACGTTATCTTAGGATGGCTCACCTGGCCTGTGTGGGCAGCCATAAGATTAATGGAGTGGCCAAACTCCACACCGAACTTTTAAAACAGGATGTCCTCCGCGATTTCTACGAGCTTTGGCCGGAGAGGTTTTTAAACATTACGAATGGGGTGACCCCCAGGCGCTTTCTCATTCTTATCAATCCACGATTAGTAAAATTAATAACACGCCGGATAGGCGATGGGTGGATGAAAAACCTGGACGAACTCAAACGTTTAGGACCCTTGGCGGATGCCCCTGATTTTAAGGCGGAGTGGCGCCAGTTGAAGCACGAGGTCAAATGCGATCTGGCCTCACAAATCCGGCAGCGCGTTGGCGCTGTCGTCAATCCTGATTCGATGTTTGACATTCAGGTAAAGCGGTTTCACGAATATAAACGCCAACACCTGAATGTGCTTCATATCATCACGCTGTTTAATCGCATCAAGAAAAACCCGAATATCGAGGTGACGCCACGCACCTTCATTTTCGGGGGCAAGGCCGCCCCGGGTTACTACATGGCAAAACTGATCATCAAGTTAATCCACTCCGTGGCAGACAGGGTGAACCATGACCCGGATGTCAGCGGTCGTCTCAAAGTGGTCTTTTTCCCGGATTTTAACGTCAAAAATGGCCAGCGGATTTATCCTGCCGCGGACCTGTCGGAACAGATTTCGACGGCAGGAAAAGAAGCTTCCGGCACCGGAAACATGAAATTCGCCTTGAATGGAGCATTGACGATTGGCACTCTGGATGGAGCCAATATCGAAATCCTGGAAGAGGTTGGGGCTGGACAGTTCTTCATGTTTGGGTTGACGGCCGAAGAGGTGTTACACCTCAAACGCAAGGGCTACCGTCCATGGGAATATTATGATTCAAATCCATCCCTCCGGGAGGCAATCGATCTCATCCGGTCCGGGTTCTTTTCTAACGGTGACACCAAACTCTTTGAGCCCCTGGTGAATTCCCTGCTCTATCAGGATGAATATATGCTCAGCGCCGATTATCAATCGTATATCGACTGCCAGGATAAAGTGAGTCAAGCCTATCGTAATCAGGAAGAATGGTCGAAGATGTCAATTTTGACCGTTTCCCGAATGGGGAAATTTTCCTCAGACCGATCCATCCGTGAATATTGCAAAAAAATCTGGCGGGCAGAGCCGGTCCACATCCAGTTAGAATAAACAATAATGGTGACCTATTCCCTTCCCATAAAAAACCGGCCTTTTAACCTTCCTTCCCGAAAGGCTTCGTTGGTATTGATTGTGAAACTCAACAGTATACTCTTTATAGGGGGGCAGATGTGAATGCTAAGAAAATAGACCTGATGGAGAATGGGAAAATGAAACACCAAGAAGGGTTCTTCAAAGGTGTTCGGAATATCAGCATCTATTTCCAAAGCTGGTTGCCGGAAAACGAGCCAAAAGCAATACTACTCATTGTTCACGGGTTGGCTGAACACAGTGGGCGTTATATGAACATTGTCAATCGCTTCGTCTCGCTGGGCTATGGTGTGTACGGAATCGATCACCTCGGTCATGGCAAATCGGATGGGAAGCGAGTGCACGTGGAACGCTTTGAGGATTATACGAATACGCTCAAGGTTTATCTTGATATGATACGCCGCTGGCAGCCCGGTAAACCGATCTTCTTGGTCGGGCACAGCATGGGTGGACTGATCGGTGCAGTCTACCTGATCGAACACCAAACTGAACTGACAGGTGCGGTTCTTTCTGGAGCGGCTGTCAAAGTACCCAAAAACATCACACCGGCTATCCTTGTTGTAGGAAAGATGCTTTCAGCCTTGGCGCCCAGGTTTGGGCTGATTGGGTTAGAGGCAGACGGAGTGTGCCGAGACCCAGCGGTGGTGAAGGCATATATCAGTGATCCTCTGGTGTATAAAGGGAAAGCCACTGCGCGGTTAGCTGCTGAAATACTCAAGGCGATGCAGTATGTCAGCGCTCAAGCAACCAAGATTACGCTGCCGATCCTGATGGTACAGGGCAGCGCAGACAGGTTGGTCGATCCGGCTGGCTCCCAGATGCTGTATGAGGCGGTGAGCTCTGACGATAAAGAGATCAGAATTTATGATGGTTTCTACCATGAAGTGTTTAATGAACCTGAACATGACGAGGTGTTGCGCGACGTCGAAATATGGTTAGAAGCACATCTTGGTTCTTGTAAGTCTACCCCGTTAGAAAGGGCAGGGCTTTGACCCCAACCTCAATAAGGAGCTGATGCTCCTGCTTTTGCAGGTATTTCTACCATCCCCAGCATAAATACTGGGGCTTTTTAACGGGGTAGAACTGCCGGCAAAAACGGACTGCGGGCGACAGGTTTTGCCGAGGCTCCGATGGAACCAGGCTGGAGGAGAAGGATGGGCAACTACATCATGGCCGTGGATCAGGGAACGACCAGCTCGAGGACAATTATTTTCAACCACGCCGGCGAAATCGTTTCATCGTCCCAGCAGGAATTCGAACAGATCTATCCCCGACCCGGATGGGTGGAACACGATCCCGAGCTGATCTGGGCCTCCCAGCTCAAAACGATCCGTGAGGCACTCGACAGGGCAAATCTCCAGGCTGGCGAAATTTCCGCCATCGGAATCACCAACCAGAGGGAGACCACGGTCCTCTGGGACCGGAGAACGGGCAAACCGATATACAACGCCATCGTCTGGCAATGCCGAAGGACCGCCGACTTCTGCAAGGAGCTTCAGGAAGAAGGGTTCGACGCCAAGCTGAGGGAGAAGACCGGACTGGTTACGGATGCCTATTTTTCCGGGACCAAGCTCAAGTGGATTCTGGACCACGTACCCGGGGCAAGAAGAGAGGCGGAGCAAGGCCACCTCGCCTTCGGCACCATTGACAGCTGGCTCGTGAACAGGCTCTCCGGGGGCAAGGTGCACGTCACAGATTACTCAAACGCCTCCCGAACACTCCTGTATAATATCCACGAGCTGAGATGGGATGATGAGATTCTGGAGCGTTTCGACATTCCTTCCGCTCTCCTTCCCGAGGTCGTGCCTTCCAGCCACCCTGTGGCCTGCACCGACTTGGAGATCCTGGGCATCTCCGTTCCCATCGCCGGGATCGCCGGAGATCAGCAGGCAGCCCTTTTCGGCCAGTGCTGTTTCGACCCGGGCACGGTCAAAACTACCTATGGGACGGGTTGTTTCATGCTGATGAACACCGGCCGGGAGGCTAAACCCTCTGCATGCGGCCTCCTGACCACCATCGCGTGGGGATTGGGAGGGGAAATTACCTACGCCCTTGAAGGAAGCACCTTCATCGCGGGCGCAGTCATCCAGTGGCTGAGAGATGAGCTAAAGCTGATCCGTTCCGCCGAGGAGAGCGAATACTGGGCGTCAATGGTGGAGGATTCAAACGGGGTTTACCTGGTCCCAGCCTTTGTCGGGCTGGGCGCCCCCCATTGGGATCCCCATGCCCGGGGCGCCATCTTTGGGCTGACGCGGGGCGTCAACCGCAGCCATCTCGTGCGGGCGGCCCTCGAATCGATCGCTTTTCAGAGCAAGGAGATCGTCGACTGCATGGCCCGCGACTCCGGCCTTGGCCTGACAGAGCTGAGGGTGGACGGGGGCGCCGCCGCCAACAGTCTGCTCTGTCAGTTTCAAGCCGACCTCCTCGACATCCCCGTCAGGCGGCCGAAGGTTCTCGAAACCACGGCTCTGGGAGCCGCCTACTTAGCCGGGCTGGCTGTCGGATACTGGAGGGATAAAGAAGAGATTTCAGCCAACTGGTCCGTGGACCGCGAATTCCATCCCCGGATGTCCCAGAACCGGCGCCGGAATCTCGTCACAGGATGGGAGCGGGCGGTGGCCCGCTCAAAGAACTGGGTCTCTCCAGAAGAGGAAGGATAATGGCGAGAAAGGATGCTGGGTGGTCACGCTTGGGCGGGGCACACCGGATACTGATAACGCTTAGATTCAGAGTTCGTCATGGGCGAGAGATTCGTCGAGTTTAAGGCAAATCTGTCATAGGATTCGATGGGAAGAGTGTTCCCAAAATCAGAAGGGTTTTATAACTTGCTGTTTTTATAAAAGATAATATTTTTTCGTTTTCCCTCTTGACAGGATCAACATAGGATGTCCCCTCATGTTTGAATTGGCGGTTTTGGAGAAGTTCTTTGGGGAGGCATTTGTAGGAGTAGGTGGGGCTAATCCCACATGGTCTGATGGGGGGGGGACTATTAACAGTTCATTACATTGTTAACTAATGATTACAGTTTGATCCCTTTCTTTTTAATATCAAAGAACCAACCGGAATTAAAATAACCTTAGAAATCAACCAATTACAAAAACTTTCCAAAAATTAAAACTTTGGAATGTAAATTGCTAATAGAGAAAAGGGATGGATTCTGACTGATGGAGGAAGAATGATAAATGGGAAATAGGAAATGGGAAATTGCAGATAAAAAGGCTTGGGACGAACTTCTGATGAGATGTATTAGAGAAAAAGTGCACAAGGTAAAAATTGATCAGATTTTGATTGACATTGGTTATTGGTTGTTGTTTAAATACGGGCATGACATAGGTGGTATTCAAATATAGGGTATGGTTTAAACAGGACCTCTCATTCAGGAGGGGGAAATGGTTCCAAACCAGCCAAAAGAGAAAGCCCTTGTAGTTCTAATCGGTCCCGATAATATCGGGAGAGGCATTAGACTGTAAGGGCTTTTTGTTTTCTTATGGACACGCCTGCGTGCCCTGCCTTCGCGAAGCGCCTGCCCGCCGCACGAGGCTTTGGCAGGTGGGGCTTCGCGCAGGAAGGCGAAACATTTACTTGAACGACATGTTTGTCGAATAAGTTCCTTGGCAGGCGAGATCGTTACTATGAAAACAAGCACTTCGGCGTGCAGGCACGGATAACGGTCATGCCTGCCTGCCGGAGGCAGGGTCACGATCAAATAAATAAGGGAGGCTCAAGAAAGATGAAGAAGGAAAATAGAATCAGCAGGCTGTTCCATTTATTATCTTATACTGAGGAAATTAGAAAAATAGAAAACCACGTCCCAAAGATTTCACAGTTGTCGAAAACGAATTTGCCAATCCAAAAGTCCGGTCTGCATCATGATTGATCCCTCTGCATTGATTTCGATGCCTGACCATAACACACCTATAGTTAGATTGGTATATTTTGGGTAGTAAAAATTGCTAATTTTTAGAGGAACCCATAAGACTTGTAATGATCTCACCGAAAGGGGGCAAGAAAGAATGAGGAAACTAACGTTTATTTTATTGGCTGCGGTGTTTCTGAGTGGGTGTGCTAAATCCCAAGTATTGGTACGTCCTTATTCAGGGGAAACTATTAGATGTTGGTATTACGGGACCCAGCTTCTTCCTTATTTAAGCTACCAACAATGCATTAAGGATGCTGAAAGCTTAGGATATGTAAAACTTGAAGAATTAGCAACAACAGGTATATACGGCCCCAGCGATCCAACTAAACCACTTACTATTCTTCGGATTGACCCTGGTTCCCCGGCTGCTCTTGCTGGATTAAAAGTCGGAGATAGAATAATCGAAAGAGATGGTGTAAAGATAAACACAGCAGGGGATTTTCAATCAATGCCCTTAATAAGGATTGGACAGCAGGTTGTGTATAAGATTTTGAGAGATGGACAACAAATAATAGTAACATTAAAAGCTGTACCTATTAAAGTGGTTCATCCGACTTTTTAATGGGTAATTTGTTAAGGTAAAATGGCTCCAAGGAGGGCTGGAGCCATGGAAGAAATTAGTCATGCCTGACACCAAACCACTGACTACCCAATAGATAAAACGGTCTGGAAGACCGATGAGGTATTTGAGAAATTGATACGAAGCATTAGCTGAGGGGGGGAGAGGGAGATGGAAAAGATAAACCGAGGACTACTCCAGTTTTTCAACGAGCATTACAAACCTGGGATCATAGGCATTGTGGGGACCAAACACACAATAGGAATGGCAATCCGGGAGGCACAGAAGAAAGTGACAGTTGATGGAGAACACTCTCTCTGGTCACACTGTTTCATTTTCGGAGATTTGAGACTTGATAGAAGAGGGAAGGGCGGTAAGAAGAGCAGAAGCCCTTACATATTCGAATCCGATCTCAAGGTGAATCTCTTTAAACCACAGCTTCGAAATGGTGCCCAGGAAAACTGGATCGGAAAGTATTGTAGAGAAAGAGTGGAAAATGCTGGAGTCATAGACCTCGGGCTTTCGGAGGATGAAACAGAGGATATTCTTGCAACTGCCCTTCAGCTTGTTGACGAACAGGTTCTCTATCCTATCCATGAGCTTCTCGGCACGTGGTGGGCGATCATCACCAAAAAAGAATGGCGTCCTAATCCAGTTGATGATACTCATGCCATGTACTGCAGCGCATTCGTGAGGCACTGTTATAAAGAGGCAAGGGCAGACTTTCTGAGCGGGAAGGTAAGCATTTCGAACACTACCCCCGAGCACATCGCCCAAGCCGGAATCAAAGCAGGGAAGTTGATTCGCTATAAGCAATAATTTGGAAGTCAATATAATCAGGGAGACAATTTCAAATAGGTATTGACTTCCTGAAGTCATCGATTTTAACTTCTGGCCCCAAATGCCACATTTCGCTCGATAATCGCTAAAGATAAGTGGGAAAAGTTTTTCTCTTTTTAATGGAAGTTTTTCGGGATTTTTGTGTAAATCGTTTCCACTTTTTAGGACGTCGGTTTCCGAATACATTTGGATCAGATTTGCTAACTATTTAAGTAAACTACTAGTTTCTTACATCCTTCTAATGATAGCAAGATTTGGTATGGAAAATGCTTGAAATGTATAATGTAGAGGTTTCTATTTATCCCGATAAAGCCAAACTCTCCATGAGAAGGGGACAGAAAGTGGAGGATCTTTCGATAAGATGACCGAGCTGCCGAAGCATTAGCTTTTGGTATGTTCGGCTTTTTTGTTTTAACAATCTAAAAAAATGGGGGAAAGAAATGAAAAAATTTAACTTAATTAATTTTTTGGGATTATTTCTCTGTGTAACCATTATTTATACTAACTCTTATGCAATACCAACAATAAATGATGTTTATTTATTTACTGATAACAGACCAACAAGTGAAGGCACCTATCCTGGGTTTAGATTCCATATTGAAGCAATTATCTCAGACCCCTTTGGGGTTCCGGGGAACATCTCTTCAGTCTCAGGATACGGATTTACGGCAGGTGATAGTTACTTTTTAAAATATAACCCTGAACTTGGCACCAAGTATTATTCTCTCTATCCCACTTATTCTGGTCAATCCGGAACTTATAAAATAACAGCAATCAATAACCAGGGGGAAAAAGTTGAGAGACTTTCTCATAATCTCAACAATACTTCGCCATTGCCATTACCTACAGGTCTTAAAGCAAGTGATTACAGCACAACCCCTATGTTTACTTTTAATCCTGTCCCTGGAGCTGATTACTACAATTATAAAATATTTGATTCGAGCTGGAAGGTCATTTATGATAGCCCAATTTCAACTACCCCTAACTTCACTACTCCCTCGGGCATTATTCAGCCAATGCAAAAATATTATTTATCAGCCCGAGGTTTAGATTTTGACTTTTCAGAACCATATACAGGAGTGAGTAGATTAGAGAGGAGATCTGTAAAATATTTAGAGTTCAATCCTAAGTTTAATATGCCAAATTATGGCAATTACTATGCGTTACTTACAGGGGGGGATTCTGAAAAGGGAATGATTGACAACTTTTCTTCTTGGTTGGTAAAACTTGGTTGGAAAAAGGAGAACATTATAAATATGGTAGGGGATTCTTGGACTAAGAATGCAATCCGAACTATGGTTAATAATATTTCTAATAAGGTGAACCCTGATAATTTTCTCTATTTTTATTTGGGCCATGGCGATGCTGATAAAAACGATCCAGTATATATGGATGAGAGTCGAGCTGGCAGCTTTACTATCTTAAATGCTTCTGAAAAAAAATTTATTACATATCCTTATAGAAGCGATGAATATTTGTACCTCCCGAGTGGAGAAAGAATATATGATGATGAGCTTGCGGAATGGTTTAATACTGACCAATGGAAAAATGTCAAAAAGACCTTTATATTAGACAGTTGTTTTTCTGGAGGATTTTGGGGAGGTAATGATACAAATTCTTTTGGAGATTTGGAAAGACTTAGCGATGTTAGACTGTTAGCTGCGTCTGATGAGAACCAAGTGGCCTTTAGGTACAATTATTATTTCACATTAGAACTTGCCCTTGGCTTTAAACAGGCGGATTTAAACAATGATGGATTTATTACGTTCGAGGAACTCGAAAGTTACCTAAGTGTTATGCCATTGCGTCATTTCGAAGCATCAAATATCATGGGGCTTGATTACAATGACCTTTATACAGGGGATCAAGCTTTCCAAGTATTTTCAAATATTCCTTTTGATGGCAGTGTATTTGGAAATTATAATCCCGTTCCCGAACCCGCCACCATGCTCCTTCTTGGGTCTGGCCTGCTTGGGCTGGCAGGATATGGGAGGAAGAAGTTGTTTAAGAAGTAAATCAATGTTTAAGCAGAGGAAGGCAAAGGCAGGGTCAATATTTGACCTTGCCTTTTTTTATAAAAATGTGCCAGAATACCCCCCAGCTCTGCTGGGGGGATGAATGGCCTTCCCTCTCCCCTGGGGGGAGAGGGGTAGGGTGAGGGGGGAATGATCTTGCTCATCACCCCCACCTTAATCCTCCCCCATCAAGGGGAGGAAGGTTTTTTGAGGAATTGGATACCCCGCAGCTCTGCTGCGGGGTACTTCATTGCAAGCTTTCTCCATGCTTCCTTTCTTTCCGTAATCATCGAGCTTGATCCCACCATGAGCCAGGCTGAGGTTGAGAGTTCGGAGAGGTCTTTAACAATCAACCGGTATGATATGGAGAGGCTGAAGGCTGAACTGAGAGGAGAGGAAATCTATGGAACAGGAAAGAATCCTGATAAGTTACTACTTCTCCAGAAAAGCCTGAAGCAGGCGAGAGAGGATGAGCACCGAGCAAAAGTGGCTTCCTTAGAACTGGTCATCTCGCAGAAGAGAACAGCCCTTCTGTCTTCGGAGGAGAGTATAGTCAAACTTGAGAAGGCGCTGGAACTGGTGGCAAAACAGGAAGAGGCTTTAAAACAATTAGCAGAAAAAGGGTATGCCTCCATGATGGAACACCTCCAGAGACAGAAGGAATTGGTCAGGACAGAAAAAGAGCTGAATGAACAGAGAAAGCTGTCCGAACAGATCAGGGATAGTTTAAAAGAGGCAGAGAAAAATCTGGAGGCGTTAAAAAAGGAGAGGGAACGGTCCATTTTAGGGGAGATTCTTGAGAAGGAGAAAAATATAACGGTTCTCGAAGGGGAATTTACCAAGGCGAGCAAAAGATCCCAATTGGAGAAACTTTACAGCCCTGTCAATGGGACGGTTCATGGACTTGCCATGCATACCATCGGAGGGGTTGTCACTTCGGCCCAGCCCATTATCACCATTGTCCCGGAGGGAACACCCCTGATTGTGGAGGCCATGGCTCTCAATAAGGATGTTGGTTTCATTCATCCCGGGCAGAAGGCGGAGCTAAAACTGGATACCTTCCCCTTTCAGAAATACGGGACGATTGAGGCTGAACTCTTCTTTGTAAGCCCCGACGCCCAGGAGGATCAGAAGATCGGGCTGGTTTATAAGATCAAGTTAAGACCGAATCGATTGAAGATTCGGGTCAAGGAAAAGGATATCCCTCTCAGTCCAGGGATGGCAGTCACCGCAGAGATCAAGACCGGGGAGAGGAGGGTCATCGAGTTTTTCATTTCCCCCTTCATCAAGCATGTGGATGAGTCGCTGACCCTGAGGTAAATTCCACGCTTAGTTGATCAGGCAGAGTACTATATTTAATGAACCACTGATCCTCAAAACCTTCCAACCTTTTTTCTCTTAAAACTGGTCTACCTGGGTTAAGAGACTTTGTATCGATCCCTCAATAGAATCGATTACAATTTTGTTATCTTTTAAACAGGAATGGTCATTAAATTATTTCTTGTCCGGTAACCGAATATCCTGCATTTTATCCGATTTTTCACAAGCTGCTCCCATTGAACTTCAAAATCCTTTGGCACCTTTTTTGAAGGTAATTTAACGCCCACGAAATTATTTTACAGGGGATATCCGGAAGCAAAAATTGTAATCCAAACAGAAAAGGGGATTACGGATCGCTTATTGATATTTTGATTGTCCTAAAAATTCCATTACTTATTCAATTCATATTTGCAGATTTAGTCTTTGGCATTTTCTATACAATAAAATCGGATGGATCCATGCAAAGATGCCGTTTAACAATTTGCTCTAAATCGATTGTGTACCACTTTTTTATTTTTTCTCTGATAATCCTTATTTCCACCCCTTGTCTGAGCCAGACGCTGAATGAATCCTCTGATCAAATATGGGAAGTCGGCCTCAACCGATGGACGATTGAAGAAGAGTATCGGTTTGGAAAATGGGTGGAGGAAAATATTACAGAGGACTTTTTCATTCGCTACAGGACCCCAACCGACTGCGCGGATGTCCCTTATGCGATCCGATGGATCTATGCACGGATCGCCCATCTTCCTGCCGCTGCTACTACAAAGGACGGCAAACTGATCGGCCACTGGTCCAAAAAATGGAAGCATTTTCCAACCCACCCAGACTGGCGCCAGGACCAACGTTTTCGTGCCGCCCTTCTCCACCTCCTTTCGGAGACCTGGACAGGGACTCTTCCTCTTGATAGCTATCCCATCCGAATTTCTCCCGATTCGGTCACACCGGGAACGCTTCTTTGTATGGCAAAATCACATTGCGCCATCGTGGGTCATGTCTCCTTAGGGGGAAGCCAAGCCCATCCTCTGCAAACGTGGGAGTCGATGCTTCCACCGAAGACTAGGAAACTGGTTTTGAGAAATTTTTTTTCTGCCAAGCCGGAATCGAAAATCCGCACAGGTCTGGTGAAGTTTCGATGGCCGGTTCTTGCAAATGGCGGATGGAAGTATCTCCCTGTCAAAGAACATCCCTTCTATTCTGAAGAGCAATATACCCCTGGTTTTTATGAGGGGTACGAAGATTATGTTGAGGCTGTGGCCAAGAGGATCGACCCAAAAAACTATGAGCCTATGGAAAAGTTTGTAAACGTTATGGGAACGATCACCCGATTTCTCAGGGATAGGGTTTCTATTGCCCTGGCAGGGTACCAGCAATGTCGTAATGGGGGCTGTCCCGAAGGTTCAGAGCTATGGGAGATTCACAATACCCTTGGCCTTGACGGGATGATCAATCTCCTGATGGACCATCTTTCCCAAATCATCGAATCGAATCAACTCGACAATGAGATGATGGAAGGGATGATGAAGGCCATTTCCATCGATATCTCAAAGAACCGCTCGGTCACATTTTATGATGTTTATCAGAACTGTTCCTGGCTATCCCCTCATCCGAAGGATCCGATCGAAGCACGTTGGGGGATGAAGAAGTGTGAGATGATCCAGGCACAGATCCGCATCGCCAGAGACTGCATCGCCTTCATTGATAAGTTATATGGAAAAAAAGACCCTAAATATGCCGACTTATCGATCCGGCAGCAGAAGGAAATCCTACGGAGACTCAACGAGCAGTTGATGAAGTCCGAATGCTATTTGACTGCCCAAGTCAATTAGTAGCTCCCGCGCAGAACCCGACCCCCAGCTTTAATTGCCAAAGGTGAAGCCTTTAGTAAGAAGCTCACACATCTAAACGTATTCATCTCCTACGTTTCCTCCTTTCTAAACACCTTCTGGGGGTGGATTAGGTAAACCCCCCACCCCAACAAAACGCTGTCTACAAAAATAGGAGGCATCTAAATATCTTCAATGGAGAAATATGTATTTTCAGCTGGAAAGGAGTCCATTGCTTCTTACCAGATAGCCGAGCTAATCTATGCTTTGAATTTTATTGCTCTAATTATTGCAATCATTATTCTGTTTCTTTTTATTCCAAATCATTTGATCGTGTATTGGGCCTCCAAGTTCTATCAAGGACTCCAATGCTCTCGTAATCTTGTTGACTCCTTTCTGAAACTTTCTATTCCCATACATTTGACAGATCATATGAAAAAGGTGTAGATTCTGGACGGTGGTCGAACAAGGGTGTTTTCTAAGGAATGATTTCCATTTTTTGAATGGAATGGACTCATCTCTCCTGTCCGTAATGGGTTAATGGATGTATAACGGATTTTATGGTTTTTCAGAAAAGCCTTTTGAAACCATCCCGGACCCCAGATTTATTTATTTAACACCTCATCACCAAGACCTACTGGATTCTGTGATCGGCGGAATCAAAGAGCAAAAAGAGTTCATCTCTGTCACGGGAGCAGCAGGCACGGGTAAGACCGCGCTCTTTTACTATTTATTAACGACCCTTGAGAAGAAGATCAAAGGGGTCTTTATTCCCCGCCCCTTTACTACTTTTAGAGATTTCGTAAGAAACATCCTATTGGAGTTGGACCCAGCGGCTGCGCATGAAGACAAGATAATTCCTTTTGATCAATTGATAAATTATTTGAATCAGATGAGCGCCAGGGATGAACGATTGGTCCTCATTATCGATGAAGCCCAATCCCTTTCCAGGGAGGTGATTGAGGAATTGGAGATATTTTTTAATCGGGCGCCAAAACTCGTTCAAATCATTTTCGTAGGACAAACCGGGTTTGAAGACAAACTCAATTCACCAGGGTTAAGATGGCTTAAACAGAGGATAAAAATTCAACTTCAAATGAAGTCATTATCCGAGGAGGAATCTTCAGATTATATTAATCATCGGCTTAGATTGGTCGGGAGGAACGCCCTTGAGCTATTTACTCCAAAAGCCATCTCTATGATTTACAACTACACCCAGGGAACTCCACTCAGCCTGAATATCCTTTGTGATAATGCCTTTCGGGTTGGCTATACGTTATCTCGAAAAAGCATTGATGTAGATATCATTCAGAAGGTTATAAATGAATTGGAAGGCCCAGGTTCACAAAAAGCTCCCCTTCATTCAATCCAGCAGACTAAAACACTATGGCCATCCCCCGTTCGTTTAAAAGTATCACTCAAAATAGTTTCATTTGCCATCCTGGTTTTGGTTTGTTTGGGAGGACTCATTCTTCTGGTCCGTGGTGGCTTTCAGCAAGGATCTGTCAAATGGGGGGATTTCAAAACATTAAAAAGCCCTCCTGATGATACCCATCCGCCTGAACCCAAGCCCATCTCGCCTGAATCCCTTAAACTTCCTTCACCCCCTCCCGCTTCTCTTACGGCTAAAAGAAAAGAGGATCCATTCATAGAAATTGCAACCGTAAAAGCGGGGGAAACCATTTCTTTCCTGTCACAAAAATATTACCGCATGACCCATACGACCCTTGTTGACATCATTTTGGATTTCAATCCTGAGATTACCAATGCCCATCTCATTTTAGTAAACCAAGAAATTAAGATACCCAGGATCACGGAAGAATTGTTTATCATCCAATCTTCCGAAAGCACTTATAAAATTTATGTTGGAACCTTTTCGACTCCTGATATTACAAAAATTTATCGCGGTGAACCATTACTGGGGGGAAAGGAAATAGAAATTATCCCACGAAAGGTATCGGCACAAGAAACCTGGTACCGAGTGGAAGTCGGAAAGTTTGACAATAAAGGAGAGGCTTTGAAAGTAATCCATCTCCTAAAAGAGAAAGGATTGCTGCCTTCTTTTAGAAAAAGCCCCCAATAGAGGCCCTGTCATGTTGTAGTAAGAGTCAGGTCTTCCAATGCAACAAATCTAAGAATGGTTCAAAATGCCTTAATATAAGACCTTTTTTATCATTGTTCATCGAATATGTTTGTTCGGACAGAGACAAAGAAGAGCAAGAGATAATGGAGAAGATGGCTAAGTCCATCGATTCATAAATTCGGTAACGTATTTATTTACTCAGGACTTAGTGCTGAGTGAGCAATTATTTCAATTCGCAGCATGAGGGTGCGTGATTGTATTTGCGAATCGAAGCACTAAGAGAGCCATTGGGGCGGCAGGGTTTCGGGAGCAGATGGATAAAAAGGCGATTGAGATTAAGCGACCCAGAAGGGGAAGGCAAAGAAAATAGTTTGTATCAATTTGATATCTCAAAACAATATCAGAACCGTCCCCAAATTAAATATTTTCTACCGCATCAGGGGCTACATCTCCACCGTCAGAAAGAACTCCCTTTCTGTCATCAACACCATTCAAGCTGCCTTCGAGGGGAATCCTTTTATTCCGGCATGCAGAGAACCTTGACAATGTTCTACTTTATTGGCATGATTCGACAGGCTGAATAGTTACAATTTAACTTACTTTCCAAAGAGTTTCTGAAACAAAATAATGAAGGAGGCTTGAAGGATGTTTAGGATGAAGGGGGCTGTCCCACCGATGATTACTCCGTTTACCCGTGACGGAGAGGTTGATTATAAGGGCTTGGAGATTTTGGTCGACTTTCTCAAAGAGCGAGTGGACGGGTTATTCATTACTGGATCCTATGGATCTGGTGCACTTATGTCGGTGGAAGAAAGAAAGAAGGTTGCAGAAACTACTATAAAGACTGCGAACGGAAAAATACCGGTGATTGTCCAGACCGGTTCAACCAATAACCGCACGACTGTGGAGTTAACGAAGCATGCTCAATCTATCGGGGCGCAGGCCGTTTCTGCTGTAGGCCCGTATTATTTCAAGCATAATGAAGATAGCGTCTCCTATTTCTTTGACGATATGGTCAAGGCGGTTGGCTCCGCATTTCCGGTGTATGTGTACAATAATCCCCAATTTCAGGGCTACCCGATGAGCTTGCAGCTCCTCAAACGGCTCAAAAACCTGGGTGTCAAAGGGATGAAAGATGCAACCTTTGATATTTTGCTTCACGCAACCTACCAGCGAACTCTCAAAGACAATGCCTTCGATGTGGTCCTGGGGACTGAAGCGATGTGGCTCTCCGCTAGGGCCCTTGGTTGCGAGGCTTTTGTACCAGGGCTTGCCAATGCCTTTCCTGAAATTATCCGCAAAATGTACCTACAAGGTATGGCCAATGACTTTGAGGCATGCCGGCAGACCCAGTTTGAGGTGAACCGGATGCGGGAGGTCATGTATCTGGCAAAGTCTACGCAGCTCGCGATCTATGCTATGTTAGAGCTCAGGGGGGTGTTGAAGGCGTACCCCCGGGCCCCTTTCATCGCAGCCAGTGAGGATGAAAAGAAAGCGATCCGTGAAGAATTGACGAAGTTAGGCGTCTTATAAGGACAAAAATTGACGTCCTCATCCCAAAGGACTTGAACTATGTTTGCGGTCATTGATTGTGGCACTACGAATTCAAGAGTTTACGTCATCGATGAAAACGAAAGAATTGTGGGACAAAGTTCCGCCCAAGTTGGAGTCCGTGATGTTGCTGTTTCCGGAACCAAGCAGGTTTTGAAAGATGGCCTCAAACAAGTTTTTATAAAAGCCGCAGAAAGTGTTCCCGTTCCACTCCAAGGGATTGAATTCGCGATAGCCTCTGGAATGATCACATCCGAAATCGGTCTCCTGGAAATTCCACATTTGATCGCACCGGTTGGTATCGATGAATTGGTTGAGAATATCCGTTTGGTGAAAGACGAGCAGATCTTTCCACTTGATATCCCGATCATCTTTATCCGGGGGGTAAAAAACAATCTCGGAAGACTTCCCGTATTCGGGGATCTTCGAAAGCTGGATTTTTTGAGAGGAGAGGAAGTGCAAACCATCGGGTTACTCCACCATCTCAATCCTCTTTTACCGTTGAATATTGTTTTTTTGTCCTCCCACACCAAGCTTGTTCACGTGAACACCGAAAGAAAGATTGCCGGCTGCATTACCACCATTAGTGGCCAGATTTATGAAGCGCTGAAACAGACCAGTATCGCAAAGAGCATCTTCGAACATCCTACGGATGGAGGGGTTGGCCTACCGACGGCCTTGGGCTCTGAAGAAATTCTCGAGATGGCGTATGAGAGTGTTCAAAAGGCCGGCCTGCTGCGCGCTTTATTGATGCCCAGATTCATGCAGACCTTACTTGTGTCCACCGTTGCGGAACGGCTTCTTTTCACAGAGGCGGCCATTGCCGCCGATGACATGCACGTCTTCGACGAGTTGGCCCAGCTGGGTTTTCATTCCGATACAAACTACATCCTGATTGGCCAGGAAACCCGCTGTAATATACACGCGGCCTTCATCCATAAAAAGCTCGGCCGACATTGTCAGGTGGAGATCGTTTCCAAACCGGAGAAAATCGCCGAGTTCACTGTCGGAGGGGCCATTGAAATCGCTCGGAGGGTGACCGGTAAAATTAGACCCCCGTCAGAAGAATCATACCTGCCATGCGAAAAGAGAGGCGGTCATGTTTGAAAACTTGATTCTGGGGCTTAAATCCATTTCTAACCCCGGCGTCCAAGTCGTGACCCTTCTCGGAGTACTGGCGGGTATTTTAGTCTCGTGTCTGCCCGGGCTGAGCGCGACGATGGCGGTGGCCTTGTTACTACCGTTTACCTTTGGGTTATCTCCGGTGAGCGCTTTACTACTCTTAGCGGGAATCTATGTGGGAGCCATGTTCGGTGGTGCCATTCCGGCAATCCTGCTGTCAACTCCCGGCACTCCTGCCGCAGTCAGTACTACTTTCGACGGATACCCTATGGCCCAAAAGGGCTACGCGGGCAAGGCCATATCTGTGGCCTGCATTGCCTCCGTTTCGGCGGGGCTTTTTGGCGTGTTGGTTTTGGCTCTGGTTGCCCCTCCTTTGGCCGAGTTTGCCCTGAAATTTAGTGCGCCTGAATACTTTGCCGTTGCCGTTTTTGGCCTTGCTGTGATTTCGAGCCTCTCTGAAGGTTCGATTTTGAAGGCCTTTGCCTCAGGTATGATCGGTCTCCTCCTGGCCGTAATTGGTATGGATCCAATGACTGGTTTCGCACGGTTTACCTTTGGGAGCACCTCCCTTTTGGGAGGGGTCTCGTTTTTGGCCGTTATGGTGGGGACAGCAGCAACGGCAGAGGTTCTCTTCCAGATCGACCAACCTGTGAAAGAGGTAAAGCAGAAATTTGAAATCGGGACCTTAAGGCTTAGAAAGGCCGATTTGCAGCGCATGGTTAAACCAACAGCTATTGGTTGTGTTGTGGGTGTTATCGTTGGCATTATGCCGGCAGCGGGCGCGAATATCGCGTCCTTTGTGTCATGGGCTCAAGCCAAGGTTTGGTCCAAACACCCGGAGGAGTTTGGCCACGGGTCCATTGAGGGTTTGACGGCATCGGAGGCTGGAAATAATTCAGTGGTGGGAGGCGATCTGGTGCCCATGCTGACGCTTGGGATTCCTGGTGACCCGGTGACCGCGATCATGATGGGTGCATTGATTTTGCAGGGTTTGCGACCGGGGCCGATGTTATTCGCGGAACGCCCGGACATCGTTTATGGATTATTTCTGGGTTTAATCATCTCCAACTTTTGGGTGTTGCCCCTCGGATTGTTCGGAGCCAGATTTTTCGCAAAAATGACCTCAGTGCCTAAACCAATCCTGTGGCCGACCATCTTGGCGCTTTGTGTAACCGGCGCCTATGCTTCCGAGGCCAACATGATCCCTGTATATACCCTGGGTTTGTTCGGCGTGATCGGGTATTTTATGAAAAAGGCAAAATTCCCAGTAGCCCCGCTTATTTTGGGCGTACTGCTTGGCCCCATAGCCGAGGAGAATTTGAGACGTTCTCTGTTGATGTCCGAAATGGATGCCACGGTCTTTATCACTCGCCCGATTTCTCTTGTCTTGTTCATAATTGCGGCGCTGACCTTGATCTGGCCTTGGATCCAAGAACGCTATAGGAAAAAGGTTGTCGAAAGGAACGTTATAAAATAAAGAGAAACCTTGAATAGATCTTTTATCGGATTTTACGAGGTATAAGTATACAGGCTGTCCAAAAAGTCCGGGTGGAAGATAGCAGGAGGAAGATAGCTCCTTGACAGAAACACACGATGAACTATAATGTGTGAAAAGGATGCTTCGCTTGGAGGTAATTGGGAATGAAGATGTTCAGGGAATATAGTCAGGGTCAGATGTTTTTGCTTCCTCCATCGTTGGATGAATTTGTGCCTGAGAATCATGAGGTACGCATTATTATTGATGGCCGGTGATTTAGCCTCCGGCAGAAAAGGTTTTTAGACGGCCTGTATAAGTATTAGTAGTAAATCCACTCAAAAGGAGGGCGAATTCTATGTTACGAAAATTCACGGTTTATGTTATTGGTGCATGCTTGGCGGCCTTTGTAGCAGCTGGACCTGCGAGTTCAGCCGGTTTCCCCGAAAAACCTGTGACTCTTCTGGTGCCCCATGCCGCGGGAGGAGGGACCGACGCCATTGCCCGGTCCTTGGCTAGGGCTGTTGAGCCGAGATTGGGACAGCCGATCACGGTTGTAAATAAACCTGGTGCCAGCGGTGCTGTTGGGATGACTGAGGGACTGAATGCACCAGCGGACGGATACACGGTCATATTCGCCACTGTTGAAATCTGTCTTCATCCCACGATGGGAAACGTTAAATGGACTCCGGCCGATTTTAAACCAGTGATGCGAGTCAATTTCGATGCTGCGGCAGTGTCGGTAAAAGCGGACAGCCCATACAAGACCCTGGAGGAGTTTATCAAAGCAGCCAAGGATAACCCTCGGAAACTAAAGGTTGGGGGCAGCGCGCCTGGTACGGTCTGGCATTTAGCGGCCCTGGGACTTCAGGAAAAAACAAATACCCAAATGAATATTATTCCCTACCCGGGCGGAGCGGCTCCAGCGATTACAGACTTACTAGGTGGTCATGTGGATGCAATCACAGTGAGCGCTGCGGAAGTAGGCCAGTATGAAAAAGCCGGAAAAGTGAGAATACTTGCCGTAATGGCCCCGGAGCGTCTGAAAGGTTTTCCAAACGTGCCCACCACCAAAGAGAAAGGCTATGATCTGGATATGAGCACGTGGAGAGCCTTCGTGGTTCCTGGTAAGACCCCGGACTCAGTAGTCAAAGTCCTGCATGACAATTTCAAAAAAGGCATGGAATCTCCCCAATTTGTCGAGTTTATGGAAAAGGGCGGATTCGGCATGGGGTATATGTCCGGTGATGCTCTGGCGAAGTTCATGGTTCAGCAAACCGCTCAGTTCAAACCGTTGCTCGAAGAGGCGGGGCTAGCCAAGAAGTGAAGCTCCCCGCCCCAAGGGCGGGGCTTCCGGGTAAGGTAATTACATTTTACATTGTCGGCTTTCATCCCCGCCTACAAGGCGGGGCATTCAGCCGACTTTCCCGTAAAACCGAGTGCTGATGATCATTGCTTGACCCATGGCTAAAGTAAACATTATCTCAGCTTTTGTGTTGCTGTTTATCGCAGGGTATGTGATGTGGGTCACACGGTCCTATCCTCCACAAAAGATGACCCTGGGGCCCGCATTCTTCCCCAAATTGGTCAGTGGCTTTTTAGCGGCATTTTCGCTTGGCATTCTGCTCATGGCATTTTTGAAGGGTGGAAAGGAAGAAAATCCTTCTACTCCCAGGCGAGCATTGATCATGGCCTTGGTCTGCTTAGGCATTTATATTTTTGCCCTTCCCTGGATTGGCTTTTTGTTCTCTACTCCACCATTCTTGATTGCTTCAGGGTTTTTCCTTGCCGACGATCCACGAAAATGTTGGAAGGCCATGGCCATATCAGCAGTTCCGATCACCGGTGGTTTGTATTACCTATTTGTGGTTTTACTGAAGGTTCCTTTACCATAGGTTTTCCTATAATCTTTTAGCAAGATTCCTGGTGGGTTTAATGCCATTTTATCTTCCTCCCCCCTTTGTGGGGGAGGAAGTCGGCATGGAAAAATATGTGGAAAAGGTTGATGTCCAATAGGGGCTTTGATTTTCGAGGAAAAACAGCGATTGTTACAGGAGCTACAAGAGGTATCGGCAAGAGTATAGCAGAATATTTTTTAGCCCTTGGCTGTGAAGTCATTGGGACTGGAACCCAGGTTAAGAAAAGAATTCAGGGGAATTTCATCTGTTTACCCTTGGACCTCTTAGATGATCGCAATCTCGATTCGTTTTTTCGTGGAATTCAAGATTTTCCCAGAATAGATATCCTCGTCAATAATGCTGGAATCAATCGGATTGAATCGATTCATAGAATTCAAAAAGAAAATTGGGAAGAGATTATCAAAGTGAATTTAACGGGCCCGATGCGAATGATGAGGGAAGTCGCCGCGTTGATGATTGAAAAGAAAATCGCTGGTAAGATTTTGAATATCGGCTCGATTTTTGGAGTTGTCTCCAAGGAGAAGCGCGATTCCTATTCAGCGAGTAAATTTGGGTTGATTGGGTTGACGGAAGCCAGTGCGTTAGACTTGGCTCCGTACAATATCTTGGTAAATGCTCTTTGTCCGGGTTTCGTAAAGACCGATGCCACAAAAACGATTCTTTCACCCCTGCAACGTAAGAAAATTTCTTCTGAAATTCCTTTGGGCCGTTTCGCTAATCCCGAAGAAATTGCCCGAATTGCAGTTTTTCTGTGTTCGGATCTGAATACGTACATTACGGGGCAGACGATCATTGTTGATGGGGGTTACGTGATAAGATAAAAAACGTCGAGAGTGGCCAGCTATCGACTTATTAAGCCATTATGCAAATCGTTATCATTTTCCTCTTGACAATAGTTTAAAAGAGAAAAAGGGGGGGATCCTATGTTCCTTCTGTCAAGTCGATAAGACCCGACCACGAGAGGGAAAACAGAAAAATTTTATCTATTATAAAAACAGCAAGTTATAAAATCCTTCTGATTTTGGGAACATCTTCCCGTTGAATCCTATGACAGATTTGCCTTTAACTCGACGAATCTCTCGCCCATGACGAACTCTGAATTTCAGCGTTATCAGTATCCGGTGTGTCACACCCTCTTGACCACCCAGCATCCCTTATCCAGATTCCAAAGTTCAGCGAGAGGCCATGGATTGTCCCGCACGAGGTCCCTACTTTCTGGAGATAAAGAAGAGCAAGAGATAAGGGGGAAGATGACTAATGGAGCCATTGGGGCGGCAGGGTTTCAGGAGCAGATGGATAATCCCTCTCAGTCCGGGGATGGCGGTAACCGCGGAGATCAAGACCGGGGAGAGGAGGGTCATCGAGTTTTTCATTTCCCCCTTCATAAAGCATGTGGATGAGTCGCTGACCCTGAGGTAATTTTTCAAAAATGGGAAATAGGAAATGGGAAAGATAAAGTTTGTATCAGTTGTCTGTTGTCCGTAGTCCGTCGTTAAACTCCAATTGAGTTAAAAATATCTAATAAATCCCCTCTAACTCCCCTTTGCCAAAGGGGAGGACCCATTATTATCTCCCTTAAAAATCAAAGAGTTGATTTTCGCTCAATTTGGGTTTAAGAAAAACTTCACCGGGGTTGACTTTTCCTGGTGGTCTGTAATAATTTCCTCCAGTCATATGAATAGAGGACTGAAGGGTTTAGAAGAAAGGGTTTTATCGCAGAATCTCTGCATCTCGTGCGGGGCCTGTCTCTCTCTCTGCCCCTATCTTCGTTCATGGCAGGGGAGGGTGGTCAAGCTTCACGATTGCGGTCTTGACGAAGGCCGTTGCTTTGCCTATTGCCCCCGGATAGATGTTGATCAGGGCTCGCTCCAAGGAAAAGCACATGGTAAGGATGATCGTGATGTTGTGATGGGGCCTGTTCGGGCCATTTTGATGGCCAGAGCAAAAGATCCCATCTGGAGGCAGAGAGCTCAGAGCGGCGGGGTAGTCTCTGCACTGATCGACTTTGCGCTCAGAAAGAAGGCCATTGATGCGGCCATTCTGACGCTTCGGGATACCGACTTACTTCCAAAAGGTCGAATGGTCAGGAATCGTGAAGATATTTTGACCTGTGCCGGTTCGAGTTATGTCTCGGGTCCGACACTCGAAGCGCTCCATAAGGGTCCGTGGCAGGAAGAAGAGAAGATCGGAGTGGTGGGCCTGCCCTGCCAGGCACTTGCACTGGCAAAAATGGGGACAACCCCCGTAGAAAAGAAAGGATCTATTGATAAAGTGAACCTCGTCATCGGTCTCTTCTGCACCTGGGCCCTCGAATATGAAAAATTGATGGTCTTCTTAAAAAAGAGAGTGGGAGAAGGATGTATTGAAAAGATGGATATCACTTCACCTCCGGAAAGGCTTTTTAAGATAAAGATGGCGGACGGATTACACAGCCTCCCTGTTGATGAGATTCGTCCCTTCATCCGCAACGGCTGCCGCGTCTGTTTCGATATGACGGCTGAGTTTTCGGATATCTCAGTCGGCACAGTGGAGGGCATTGAGGGATGGAGCACCGTGATCCTCCGCTCTGACACAGGTGAAGACCTTTTTAAAAAAGCGGAAGGAGAAGGCATTATCGAATCCCGGCCCTTACCGGAGGATCATTTGAATCATCTTAGAGAAGCCTCTCTCCTCAAGAAGGAACGAGCGTTTATCGCCATCAAGGAGAGAAAAAAACAACAGATAATCCTTCAAAAGCCGTGAAAAAATTGGCGCCCTGTGCCTCGGCCCATAGGGTTGGGAGTATTGAAAAAACTTTAGAAGGCGGGTCATTAGATGTTATGGGTAACCTTCATTTTAAGTTAGATAGCGGTATCACCCAGGTTTGGGCAATGGAGTTTAATATGAGAGGTTCCGCCCTAAAGTTCCTCCAATCCCCCCAACCCTATGGGCCGGAAGGATGCTGATTTTGGGAACATAACTTTTTACAGTTTTTCACTGAAGCGTGGATGTGAGCCGAAAGAGTAAGGCATTACATCAATAGAAGGGGTAAGCGGATGAGTTCCATTGCTCAGAATAGTCCCGGAAAAGTGTCGCTTTTGATGGGGAACGAGGCCATTGCCCGGGGAGCGCTTGAGGCAGGGGTGAAGGTCTGCGCAGCCTATCCGGGAAATCCGTCCTCGGAGATCATCGGGACCCTTGCCGGAGTCGCTGAGGAGTTGGGGCTCCATGTGGAGTGGTCGATCAATGAGAAGGTTGCCCTTGAGGTGGCGGCGGCGGCCTCTCTGTCAGGGCTCAGAGGCCTTTGCGCTATGAAGCAGAACGGACTCAATGTGGCCTCTGATTTCCTCCTCAATCTCAATCTGACCGGATGCCGCGGAGGTCTTGTCGTGGTCGTTGCGGATGACCCCGGAGGAATCTCTTCGAGCAACGAGGAGGACTCGCGCCTCTTCGCCAAAATCGGAGATTTGCCCCTTCTGGAGCCTGCCAATTTTCAGGAAGCCAAGGAGATGACCCGGGAGGCTTTCAACCTCTCGGAGAGGCTGGGTCTCCCTGTGCTGATCCGGAGCGTGACCCGTGTTTCACACGCCAGGGGCAATGTCACTTTCGACGAACTCCCTCAGTCCAGCCCGAAGCCTCGATTTGACCTTTCCCGGCCAAGCCTCGCCTTTCCAGCCATGCCCAATCATAAAGTCCTTCATGAGAAATTTGAAAGGGCGAAGAAGATGTTTGAAGAGTCCCCTTTCAATTTTTACAGGGGGCCGGAGAAACCTGATTTCATGGTGATCACGAGCGGAAGCGGATATATGTATTCCCTTGAAGCGGTGATCAATCTGAAAGTTGAAAAAAGGATCGGCATTCTCAAGATCGGGACGACCTGGCCTCTGCCGGAGGAATTTGTCCTGAGACATCTCCGGAGGTCTGAGAATTTCTTGTTCATCGAGGAGGTGGACCCATTTCTCGAGAATAATGTGAAGGAGCTCTTTGCACAGAATTGTTCCGACTTAGGAGTAAAACGGTTCTCCGGAAAGGCGAACCATACGGTTCCGGATGTGGGCGAGCTCAACCCGGAGATCGTTACTTCCGCGCTCCAGACGCTCTTAAGTGTTGACTATATGCCAAGGCCTGAAGATTATCGCCGGCGGGCCGATGAAGCGGTTGCCAAACAGGTGCCGCCAAGAGCGCACAGCTTCTGCGCCGGATGTCCTCATCGGGCGACTTACTGGGCGATTAAGACCGCTCTGGCATTGGATGGACGGGATGGCTTTGTCCTGGGCGACATCGGCTGTTATTCGCTGGGAATGGGGCCTTCCGGTTTTTCCCAGATGAAGACGCTTCATGCGATGGGCTCCGGAACCGGATTGGCCAGCGGGTTCGGCCAGCTTGAGCGCTTCGGGATGGAGCAGCCTGTGGTGGCTGTTTGCGGCGATTCGACTTTCTATCATGCAGCCATGCCCGCCCTGGCCAATGCCTACTATAATGGAGCAAACTTTTTATTGCTTCTTCTTGATAACAACGCCACTGCCATGACCGGTTTTCAGCCCCATCCGGGCACCGGCTCAACGGCAACCGGAGGCCCGGCGCCGGTTATTAATCTCAAGGCGATCTGCGAAGCTTTGGGGTCCCAAGTGGAGGTGGTTGATCCTTTCGATGCGGGGGAAACCGTTGAGACGATCCTGAGGCTCATTCGAATGGAAAGAGGAGTAAAGGCCCTCATCCTTAAGAGAGAATGCGCGCTGGTGAGCGGAAAGCGTCAGAAAAATCTTTTTAAGGTCGAGATAGATCAGGAGAGATGTCTGGGAGAGGCGTGTGGCTGCAACCGGCTCTGTACGAGGGTTTTCAAATGTCCCGGGTTGATATGGAATCAGAGTGATGGAAAGGCACAGATTGACGAGGCAATCTGCAATGGATGCGGGGTATGTGCAGAAATCTGCCCTGCTTCAGCCATCCATCGTTCATAAATTAAGTTATGCATAGTCGAAACAGGTTTTTAGCGATTGTTCCGGATATAAATCCAAAGCACGAATTTCGAAATCCGAAACAATACCAAATGACCAAATTTCAAATGTTTGGAAAAAGTTTTTAATAATTTGAATTTCGGAAATTCGAGTTTGTTTCGTGCTTCGATATTCGAATTTCGGATTTTTAATCAAGGGCTGTTTGGGTCTGGTTACGCAAGATGGTAAAAGAGGCCATATCGATGTTCCTTCCCAAAGATCCATTTAATGTGATCATCGGCGGGGTGGGAGGACAGGGGAATGTCCTGGCATCACGGATTCTGGGCGAGATGCTTGTCTCTCAGGGGTATGTCATCACGATCGGGGAGACTTACGGCGCCTCACAGCGGGGAGGCTCGGTCATGAGCCATCTGCGGATTTCAAAGACGGAACCGTTTTCTCCCCTGATTCCCGAGGGACAATGCGATCTTCTCATCGCTCTTGAACCGGTTGAGGGCCTCAGGATACTGGCTCCCTATGGAAATCCGAAGATCATAACCTTACTCAATACGAGACCGATCCATCCCATTGATGTCATCGCCGGCAATGCGGCTTATCCGGAGGTGTCGAGCGTGATCGCAAAAATTCAGGAACTGAGCAGACGGGTCTGGACGCTTAACGCCACAGAGGTTGCCCTGGAGATGGGCGATCCGATATTTGCCAATATTGTCATGCTTGGCGCGCTCTCTGCCATTCAAGTCCTGCCCATTGACCGGCAGGTCTTTAAATCGGTCATCGGAGATTTACTTCCCTCTCGCACGATGGATGAAAATTTACGGGCTTTTGAAAGAGGTGGAGAGGCGGTCGAGGAGAGGACAAACCATTAATCTCCCCTTCCCACTTTTTTCTGTCGATCCGCAGGCAACAAGAATTGGAACACATTTCTCCTCTCAATGGGTAAGAATAAAGAAATCAACCTCATGCCTTTTTGGGCATACGATTTTGTTTCCATCGCCCCTCTGTTTTTCTCCACCGTCTTTTTAACCATTTGCAGTATTAAATCCGTTCCTTCTTCACGATGGTCGGTTGGAAGGGAAGGCAAAAGGTCTAACGATTTTTCCTGAGAGTCGAAATGGGTTAAAATAATGAGTATTTCGATATATTTCATATCTTTCTGAAATCGTTCCTTTGCCTCAACCTTCCACCCTTGGGGCTCAACGGATCGGGTCAGGATACCTAATCCGCCATTTAACGAAATCGAAAAGAGAACATATTGAAAGAGAGAGTTTAAAATAAACCTCATCTGTTCGTCCGTTACCGTTGTTTCAGGCAAGTCTGGCTCAAATTGTTTTTTGATGATTCGGATGTTTTTATTTTCAAATTCCTTCCCGTTCTCTTTTAAAATTTCTTCCAACAGGGAATGAATGGTGTTTGTCTTTTTGACAGGAGTGATGATATTTAGATAATCACAAAAGCAGTCCAAAACAGAAATAGACTTCTCAATGTCTTCAGAGACAACCGTGTAAAAATAGTCTCCTAAATCCCTATCCCTGAAGTTCTCCTGAGAATAGTACGCCAGGGTTTTCATGGCGGCGAGGCTCCCCCTGATGTGGTCAATCAATTCGAGGAGAAAAGGAAATAAAGAATTGGGGCCCTGTTCAGGAGAAAGATTTTTATCCTTCGGCGAGGATGATTCGGGCCCGCCATGAAAGGTAAAAAAATCAGATATGTTGTTTTTATTTTTATCGTCCTCTTGAAACATGATATTCTTAATATTTTCCTGAGCGCTTTCCATTTTTTAAATCCTCTCTATTCTTTGCCGAAATATGCTCCATCATAGTTTTTCTAAGAATATTCAATCCTGAGGATAATTACAGCAAGTCTTATGCCAATTTATTTTAAATTGTATAATATATTGAATGTATTATGTAATTAGAACTATTTAATTATGCTTTGGCCAATTCTATTTCTGAAAATTGTCACAAAAGTTATGAAAAGATTAAAATAAAGAAGATGGTCTCGCGAACGTCTGAAAAACCCATTATCAGTCATTCCTGCGCAAGTCCCGCTCTTAGCGGGATGTTTTCAACTAGTTAAAATTCTCTGGATTCCCGTTTTTCCACATGAGGCGGACCCGCTCTTCGGCGGGCACGGGAATGACGACTTTTTACGATTCCATCAAAGAAAAGATGAAAGAAAAAGGAGGGAGGTTATTCTTTGGAAAGGGTTTCCAATATCCCTTTGAGGTAGCCGATGGAGTGGCTGGCGATGGTCTGAGGGTCGGGGCTGAAATTGAAGACCTCCACGGAGATGTAGCCTTTATAACCATTTTTGAGCAATGTTTTTAAAATCGGCGTAAACTTCTTATAAATAAGAATGGGCCTACCCCCAAGAATTTTTATTGAAGTTTTTCTAATTCCTGTTTTTTTAGTTCCTTGATCTTTTCTAATGTGTCCCTGTATATGTGGTCCTTTAATGGGTTGAGTTCGATTGCCCTCAAGGCATATCTTTCTGCCACATCGAGTTTTTCACGCTTAATATAATAAAGCCAGGCGAGATTGTTATGGGCATCGGCATTCCGGGGGTCCTTCTTGATCATTTTTTTATAGTAGGTTTCTGCTTCGCCAAACTCATTTTTCAAAAAATGAGCGTTTCCAAGATAATGATAGGCGATCGTGAGTTTTTTAGCAGCCAGTTTATATTCTTGAATGGCAGAATCGAGCAGGCCCTTTTTCTCATAGGCCAATCCGAGATTTAAATGTTCTTCAGGAGTAAGCGGGTCCTTCAGGACGACGATCTTCGGCAGAGAGCAATTAGGAAAAAGCATCAGTACAAAAATGCCCAAGAGAAGGGCAGATAATATCCTCCATTTGACTATTGCGTGATTGCTTGTTATCGGGGGGTGATCAAAAGTGTCCAGAATTTCTTTCTCTTCCATGATTTAATAAAATCCTTCAGTGAGATGGCCTTGAATCGTTCCCTACCGGAATTGGCAATGATGCCCTTTTCGTCATAACCCACCACCACCATAAAATGGTTCTGCTGGTATACCCAGAAACCATAATCGACCAAGACAATGAGGGGGAACCCCAAGTCAATCTTATCCTTCAGGTCTTTCACAGAGCCTTCATAGGAATCAGCCTTTAGGCCTTTTTTCTCCGCGTATAAGAGCATATCGATATTGAGCGTCCCTTTTGCTGACGGGCTGAATATTTCAATGGCAATTTCTTCGGGGCTGACCGGAGTCCCCCAATAATTCAACACGCCCGCAAGGGAGGCGGGGCCGCACTGGTAGGTCTCCTGGGGAAAAAACGGGACGTCTTTAATAAGATGAAGAGATTTAACCCCTTTTAAATGGGGAGTGACCGCACAGGAAGATAAACAAGTTAAGGCCAAAAAGATGAAGGAGAGGCGCACCCATTTGAGAGCGCCTCCCCAGAAATAACTTTCTGACAAAATAAGTTCCCTTGCTATTTCTCTTTTTCGATGACAACCCGGTGTCCCGAAACATAAATAACGACACCGATGATGATGGCGATTAACAAGATGACAATAAGCACGGCCCAACCGCTGCCACCCACCTGGAGTTGATCGAGGTTGAGGGCCAGTTGATGGATCTGATGGTCGCGGAGTTGGGTTAATCTCTTTTCAATCTCATCAGGAGTGAAACCCAGATCCCTCAGCCTTTCTTCCACCATCTTCATCTCAAGCACCTTTCGAATCTTCTCAAGATCGGAAGACCGATCGAAAGATAGCATTGAAATGGCCTCGGAAGGGGAGAATCCTGCATAGACCCTCGGTGTGATGCCAATGATGAACATGGCCACCACCAAATAGCATGCAACATACTTCATCCACGATGGTTTCACCTTTCTTATCTCCTTTCATGAAATTTACTTCATAGAAATATATTATAAAAAGAAGGATTGAGTGTCAAGGAAAAACTACTCTACTAATCCCTCAAGGAGTCCTTTCAGGTAGCCGATGGAGCGGCTGGCGATGGTCTGAGGGTCGGGGCTGAAATTGAAGACCTCCACGGAGATGTAGCCTTTATAACCATTTTTGAGCAATGTTTTTAGGATCGGTGCGAATTTCGTCTCGCCAAAGCCGGGGCCCGATCCATTGGCGTCATTGACATGGACATGGCGGAGATACCCGGAGTCGAGAGCCTGGAGGAGGGCGCCTGTCAATGACTTCTCAGAGGCGAAGGCGCTCTTGCAGTCAAAGGTCATCTTCAAATTGGGATGCCGCACCTCTTTGACAAATCGGGTTGCATCCTTGATGGTATTGATAAAATTGGTCTGGTCGGGAGAGAGGGGTTCGAGGCAGTAGAAGACATTTCTCTGCCGGGCGGCCTTCAGGGAAACCTTGAACGTCTCGATAGCGTAATCCCAGGAATTCTTGGCGTTCCATCCCTCCTTGACGGTCCTCTGATGGGGTGAACCGTGGACGAGGACTTTCCCTCCGATGTCGGCGCAGAAGTGGATGAGGGCTTCGATATATTCCTGGGTCTGGATGCGGATATATTCGTCAGGGTGATTGATGTAGAGCCCTTCGGGCTTGACGAGAAGCCAGTGAAGGCCGACGATCTCAATTCCGTTGTCCTCTGCGGCACGGCGGATCGCATTTCGCCTCTTCGTTGATATCTCAGTGACAGAATCGGCCAGCGTGAAGGGTGCGATCTCCACTCCATCGTATCCCAATTTCGCCGCATACTCGAAGACTCTTTCGATGGGCCATCCCTGAAAAAGCTCATTGCAGATGGAGATCTTCATGTGATTCTCTCTAAACCCTTTTTTTCGATCCGTTCAAGCTTTTCTCTCTGTGATCCGCTCAAATGTTCGATGGGAGGATTATTTAATAACATTTTAACACGTTCCTTTGCCACTTCAAGCAATTCTTTTTTGCCCGCCGTTTCCCAGACCGTCCACCGTTCACGGCTCAAGAGGTCGGTGAGGCGCAACTCGTTTTTGAAATGCCTGAGGGTATGTTCACTCGAAAGATAGTCTCCCTTCTGTCCCATCTCTTTGATCAGAGGGAGAGCCATCCGTTCCTCATCCATTTCGATTCCCTTAAAGGCACGGAGAATCCCTGCTGCAATTTCATTATCCATGATGGCCTGCTCCGGGCAGAGAGAGAGGGTGGATTCGAGATTTCCGATTCCCCATATGAGATTGACTCCTCCGAGGCCATGCAGAAGCCCGAGAAGCGTTTTTTCATAGGCAGCCTGGGCGTCCGGGATCTTGGATTCGGTGTTCATCCAGGAGGCTGATGGGAGATGGTGAAAATGGGCGATGGCGCTTCCCGCAGCCCCCAACAGTCCGCCCTCCGGCGCACCGGTCAGAGTTTCCGCAACTTTCATGTCGAAGGTATGAGAGAAACCGAGATTGAAGACAACTGGCCGGCCGGGTTCGAGGAGTTGGGCAATCACCACTCCGCTCAATGCCTCTGCATTGGCAAGGACAAGCGACCCTGCGAGCGTCACCGGACCGGTTGCTCCTGAGATGACCTCCGAATTGATCATGAGGGGAATTCCGTATCCGGAAGATACACGGAAGACCTCCAGGGCTGAATCTGACCAGCGGAGAGGGCTGACGCAAGTAAAACCGAGGCTGAAAATGGGATGATTCTTCAAAGACTTTCCGTTGAGAAGAACGTCCGCCATTTCAAGGATGACCTCTATCCCTTTGGGTGTGAAGATGACAGGGCGAAGATGTTTTTGGGTATATTCCGCCATTGCCCGGAAACCCACAAAGTCTCTGGCCGAGGGAGGGTAATCCGAAAGATTGGTTCCCACAATGGCGTGGAGATGAGGCAGGTGATCTGCCACACGACAGAACTCTGTGTAGAGTTCCCTGGTTAATTCTCTCCTCTCCGGTCCACGAAGATAGAACATGGCGTTTCCTGTCCAGAAGAGGGGAGGAGCACCGGGTTTTACCTTTACCCTATTTCCCTTCAAGTCCATAAAGTCAATGGACCGGGGCGCCTTTTTGAGCGATGCTTCTATCAGATCGGGAGGGAAAAGAAGAGCGAAATCGTTTCCCTCTTTTGCCCCGGCTTCGAGGAGGAGAGACCGGATTTCCGGATGGGTAATCTTGACACCGGTCCCGGAGAGGACCTCCAGGCTCGATTCATGGATTGACTGAATCTCTTTTTTTGATAAAAACCCTTCGATTCTTCTCTCTCTCATGGAAATTGCTTCTCCCTCTACTTCTTCTTTCGGCGGATGCCAAGGGTTCGGGACACCGTCTCCCGGCTCTCGCTCATCATGCTTTTGAAATGTTGGCTCCGGGTCATTATGGTCAGAGCAATGAGAATGATGAGAACGATGCAGATGGGGCGGGTCAGGAGGGGGATGATAGAACCCGATGTCAGCATGAGACTTCTCCGGAGGTTTTCGTCCAGCATATCCCCAAGGATGAGGCCGAGAATGAGAGGGGCGTCAGCATACTCCATCTTCCTCACCCCGTAACCGATGATTCCGAAGATCAGCATGACCAGGATGTCAAAGATCCTTCCGCTGATGGCAAAAGAACCAATGGCACACAGGACAAAGACGATCGGCATCAGGATTGCATTCTTGATATTTAAGATTTTCACCATGGTTCTGACCATGGAAAGACCCAGAATCAGCATGGCAAAGGTGGCCATCAGGAACATGGCCGAGACCTCATAGATATAGTTCGGTGTTTCGATCATGAGCAGTGGCCCCGGCCTTACTCCATGAAGCCACATGGCTGCCATCAGAACCGCAGCCGGAGGGCTTCCCGGGACGGCCAGCGCCAGTACAGGAATGATTGCACCGCCCACACAGGCGTTGTTGGCGGTCTCTGCGGCGATGAGCCCCTCTTCAGACCCTTTTCCGAATTTCTCAGGATTTTTACTTGCCCGATGGGCAAAATCATAGGCGATATAGGAGGCAATATTCTCTCCCACTCCTGGGATGGCGCCCACAATGACACCTGTAATCCCGGATCGGACGATATTTTTTCGGTTAATCCAGAGGTCTCTCAGTCTGGGAATGACCCGCTTGATCTGTATCGGCTTTTCCTGCTTCCGGATTTCAGAGAGGGAACTCAGAACTTCAGGGACGCCATAAAGTCCGACCAGGGCGGGGATAAGGGAAAGCCCTCCGGAGAGCTGGATGCTTCCAAAGGTAAACCTTGGGTAGGCCTGGATCACATCCATTCCGATCGTCGCAAGAAAGAGGCCGAAGACCCCTGACATCCACCCTTTGAGCGGATCTTTCGGAGCGGTCAGGTTGCCACAGATGATCACCCCGAAGAGACTCAACCAGAAGAATTCAAAAGACCTGAACTCAAGAGCGATCCGACCCAGCCAGGGAGTGAAGAAAGACAGAAAGAAAAGGGCGATGATCGAGCCCAGAAATGAGGCAGTTGTGGCAAGGCCGATGGCCTCTCCTGCGCGGCCGCTCCGTGCCAGCGGGTAGCCATCAAAAACCGTGGCTGCCGCTGCCGGGGTTCCCGGGATATTAACAAGAATGGCTGAACGACTTCCCCCGTAGATGGCCCCGATATACATGCAGATGAGGATGAGAATGGCGTCCTTAGTGGCCCACTGAAAGGTCAACCCGGTCAGGAGGGCGATTCCCATCGTGGCCGTGAGGCCGGGCATCATTCCGACCATGATCCCGAGAAGTGTCGCCCAGAAGACCTCGAAGAGGATGGAGGGGGTCATCAAATTCCACAATTCTTGCATCAGGATAACAGGACCCATTCAACATACTCCTTCAGGGAAGTGGGACAAGGAAAACCCTTATAAAGATCAAGTAGACGGCCAGGGAGGTGGCTGCGGATATGATGAGAGCGATATACCACTTGCCTTGGCCGAAGATAATGATGGACAAAAAAAGATAAAGGGCCGTATTGATCATGAATGGAATGCGACCCAGGAGGAGATAATAGAGGATGAAAAGCCCAAAGCAGATGAAAATCCGGACTACCACCGTAGAGCGAAAGAAGAGCCCCAGCCCTTCCCGCGAGATTCGAACGAGGTGTCCCTGCCTTCTCAGCGAACGGGTCAACAGGTAACTGCTCATGAGAAAGAGGGTGAGCCCCAGAAGAAAGGGAACAAAACCGGGATTTGAATAGATCCCTCCCCACTCCGGAAATCTCGGGAACTTGAACACGGTGTAAATCATGATGAGGAGCGAAAATAGGATGAGGAAAATCGAGGTGATGAAATCGGCCTTGGCCAAGTGCTTTTCATCCATTGCCAGACCCCTGGAGATAGAATAGAAAGCAGGGATTCCCCTTGATCAGCGGAAATCCCTGCGAAAAGATTCCTTCTTTTACGGATCAGGGTTTCTTAAAACCAAACTCAGCCGGCGACTTTTTCGCCTGACCAATATCCTGGAACATCCAGTTGACAATTGACCCAATGCTTTCGATGGCTTCATCCGCCTCCTTGCCGCGGATGTTCACAGCCTTACAGGCCTTCTGGTCGGCTAATCGTTTAAGTGATTCCGATTGGCTTGCCTTATCGAAGGCGTCGTCAATGACCTTCTTTGCTCCCTCAGGAATACCTTTCGGGATCTGGAGGCCAAAGAGGTAACCGAGAGGGAGGTGATTCGGGATGAATTTCATGACAGGAGGGATTTCTCCATAGCCGGAGATCACCAGCGGGTCTTTTGACATGACGGCAAGGGCTTTCAGTTTTTTTGCCCTGAGCATATCCGCCACTTCCAGCGAGAGCTGCATGACGGCGTCCGTTTCTCCCTGAACGGTAGCCACCACAGCAGGATAACCGCCTTTATATGGGATATGTTTATATTCGATGCCCGTTGCCTTCCTGAATGTTTCAGCCGCTGCATGACCGCCTGCTCCAACGCCGGCCGAAGCCACCTTCACCTCGCCAGGCCTTTTTTTCATTTCGGCTGCCAGGTCAAGAACAGAGTTGAACTTGGAATCTGCCGGAACGGTGATGACAATGGGGGTGAAGATGGCGTAATAGTGAAGCCAATCTTTGTGAGAGGGATAATCGAGAAGTCCCAGGGTCTGATAGGTCACAACGCTTCCGTCCGCGTTTCCAGCCCAGGTATAGCCATCATGTTTGGCATCGTAAACTCCCTTCTGGCCGATGGAGCCAGAACCACCCGGTTGATTGACTACAGCGATCTTCTGACCCAAGGACTTTTCCATTTCTCCTGCAAGAACCCGCGCAGTCTGGTCGGAAGCGCCTCCTGCCGCCCAAGGCACGATGAGCGAGATTGGCCTCTCAAATTTGAACTGGGCCGAGGCTAATGTGGCCGAGAATACGACGAACAACCCAACAACAACGCACAATTTCCAACTTCTCATAAATTCCTCCTCACTGAAAGTATTTGAAAACAGTTAACGGCATTGTATAATGTTCTTAAAAATTGTCAAGAGTATAAAACCATCCCAAATTGGATAGAGGAGAAAAAGCGATGGAGAAAGGTTGTTTCATCGCAGATCAATTAAAGGTGCAGATTTTCGAGAGCAGAAAAACGATGGGAAAGGCAGCAGGCCAGGCGGTGGCTAAAAAGATGAGAGAGATGCTGAAGGAGAAGGAAGAACTTGTCATGGTTTTTGCCGCCGCCCCATCCCAGAATGAATTTTTGGAAGAATTAAGCAAAAGTCGGGGCGTGGACTGGAAGAGGGTGGCCGCTTTTCATCTTGATGAATATGTGGGTCTCCCTAACACAGCTCCTCAGAATTTCGGACAGTATTTGCGGAAACAATTGTTCGATCAAGTCCGTCCCGGGAAGGTTCACTACCTGAATGGAATGGCCGAAGATCCTGAGGCTGAGTGTGATCGTTATGCCGCTCTTCTCCGACAGAATCCAATCGATATCGCCTGCATCGGGATCGGAGAGAATGGTCATCTTGCTTTTAATGACCCGCCGGTTGCGGATTTTGATGATCCGAAGCCGGTCAAGGTCGTTGAATTGGATTTGACTTCGAGACAACAACAGGTGAACGACGGCTGTTTTCAAATTCTGGAAGAAGTTCCAAAGAAAGCGATGACCCTCACCCTTCCGACGATTTTTTCAGCGAGATTCATTTACTGCATCGTTCCAGGTTCCCAAAAGGCCGAAGCGGTGAAAAAGACATTGGAGGGGCCGATCGCTCCCGTCTGTCCGGCGAGCATTTTAAGGAAACATGGAGATGCCACTCTTTTTATGGATCAAGATTCAGCAAAAGGAATTTCGGATTTAAGAGCGCGAATTGGAGATTTAAGGCGATCATGATCATTCAAGGTAAGCTACCTGGAACTGAGAACCCTGTAAATGTCACCATTGAAGGAGGAATAATCTCCCGTATTGAACCCTTCAGGGAAGGAACTTTGCATCATTTTGGAGGGCCTGATCTCTATATATGTCCCGGTTTTTTCGATCCCCAGGTGAATGGTTTTGCAGGGGTGGATTTCAATGGAAAGGGTTTGACCCCCGAGAGAATCCTACGGGCCGTTCAATGCCTTGCCCTTTCCGGGGTGACTCGTTTCCTCCCGACACTCATTACTGCCACTCATGAAAAGATAGAACGGCAGCTAAAAATTCTTACAAGCGCCCTGGAATGCAATTCTCTTCTTCGGAGGATGATTCCAGGGATTCACCTCGAAGGACCGTATATTTCTCCTGAGGATGGTCCAAGAGGAGCTCACCCCCGTGAGGCGGTTCGGCATCCTGATTGGGAGGAGTTCAAGAGATTTCAAGAGGTATGCAATGGGAAAATCAAGTGCATCACCCTGGCCCCGGAGATGGAGGGAGCGATCCCTTTTATTGAAAAGGCCGTGGCCAATGGCATTGTCGTGGGGTTGGGACATACCAATGCTTCTGAAACAGTCTTTGAGGATGCTCTTAGCGCAGGAGCGCGTCTCTCCATTCACCTGGGCAACGGAACCCCCGCGTTCATACCCAGACATCAAAACCCCATCCAGAAACAGTTGTCGATGGATGGGCTGATGGCATCCATCATCGTAGACGGAATCCATCTTCCGGATTATGTGGTGAAAAACTTCGTCCGCGCCAAAGGGATCGAACGAATCCTGCTGACGACCGATTCCATGGCCGGGGCAGGGGCTCCTCCTGGAAAATATACACTGGGTGACCTGGAGGTAGAGGTCGGGCCTGATCGGGCAGTCCGCTTTGCCGGAACGCCCTACCTTGCAGGGTCGACATTGAGCATGGAAAGGGCGATCAACAATATCATCCGTTTTGCCGGCGTCGATCTAATGGATGCACTTCAGATGGCAAGAAAAAACGGTGAAAAAGTGTTTCCCGAGATTGGTGGGGAGATCATTTCGGGTAGTCCTGCTGATATCGTCCTTTTCGAGTATAAGGATGAAATGAGGGTCAAAGCGACCTGGGTTAACGGAGAAAAAATATAAAGCAGCAGGCAGTAAGCAGAAAGCAGAAGGCAGAAATTGCTAAGACGTTAAATCTTAAAAGAGGACTAAAAGGAGGAAGAAAATGGAAAAGGTTAGAGTCGGGATCGTGGGGTCGCAGTTTGCCGCCCACCTTCATCTTAACAACTATGCAAAGCTGAGGGGCTCAAAGATGGAGATCCTCGGGATCGCTTCAAAGACCGAAAAGAACGCCCGGGAAACGGCCAGGCAGTTCAACATTCCATCGGTCTATACGGATTATCGCAAACTTCTGGAAAGGAAGGACATCGATGTGATTGACCTCTGCATCCCTAACAATCTCCATGAGGAGATGGTCATCGCCTCGGCAGAGGCGGGAAAGCATATCATCTGTGAGAAACCCCTGACCGGGTACTTCGGGGAGGAGATCGAGGGGGAAGACATTGGATTCAGGATATCTAAGGATGTGATGCTCCGTAGTGCAATGGAGAGCTGCGCCAGGATCAGGAAGGCGATTGAGAAGAGCCGCATCCTGTTCTGCTATGCCGAGGACTGGGTCTATGCGCCTTCGGTGGAAAAGATGAAAAGAATTGTTAAGGTGAGCGGTGGGACCATCATGGACATACGGGCCGAAGAAAGCCATTCGGGTTCCCACGCTGCCTACTCACGGAAATGGAAGACCTCCGGTGGCGGGGCCCTCCTCCGGCTGGGTTGCCATCCGATCGGAGCAGCTATCTACCTCAAGTATTTCGAAGGCGAGCTACGGGATGGAAAGCCCATCCGGCCAAAATATGTAACCGCAGAGGTAGGACAGCATACCCGGATTCCCTCCTTTCAAAGAGAACCAAAGAAATGGCTGGTCACTTTATCGGAGGACGTGGAAGACTGGTCTGCCGTCATCATCACCTTCGAGGACAACTCCAAGGCGTCCATTTTTGCATCGGATGGGGTCCTGGGTGGAACCCGGAACACGATGCAGGTCTATCTCTCGAATGCGGTGGCCTTCGCCAACATCAATCCCAATAATGCGGTTGAGGTCTACGCTCCGGATCCGAAGATCTTTGGGGACGAGTACATTTCGGAAAAGCTCGAGACGAAAGCGGGGTGGAACTTTGCCAGCCCCGATGAAGACTGGATGAGAGGGTTTCCGCAGGAGCTGGAGGACTTCATTGATAGTATCCTCAAGGGAAAGGAACCGGTATCCGGTTTGAGACTGGCCGAGGATACGATGGAAGTCGTCTATGCCTCCTATCTTTCGGCAGAGAAGGGCCAGAGAATCCAGCTTACCTCTTAGTGGTGGGTCTTTTTTTTGGACGAGAAGCCGAGCCCTTTAAAATAGAAACCATCTCTTTCTGGAAGGTGTCGTAGGCCCCTTTAAATTCGGCGGAGGTCTTTTGAACAGGGCCAAACTCCGGCCAATCCGATGGGGTTAGGCCTCCGAGGCCAAAGTCCCCTGATATTCCAGCATCTTTAAAAATGTTAGCCAGCTCCGGGTTGATCTCATAGGCCTTCCGAAAATCTTCCATCTGATTTAGAAGATCGAGGACTTCTCCTGGAAAAGTGTGCGAAATGGACTCATTGATCCCTTCCAGGTCAAGCTGAGATGTTTCAGCCATCTTCCTCACGTTTTCCTGATGGTCGGGAAATTCGGTATGGACAAGGTTACGGGAGGTAAGGGTCCAGTAAGTGTCAAACGGTTTCCTTTTAGAGGCAGGAAGGTAGTGAATTCGGTCCATGATCAGGCGCGCCTGAACTTGGGTTATTCCTTTTCTATTCATTAAGTAAGCGATCCATTTTTTTCGGTTCTCATCCGAAAAGAAGAGCCCCCAGACCCTTCTTGCCACAAGCGTCCCCGATTTGCCGATCACGTCCTCCCACTTCTTAAGAAATTCATTAGAAGCGACTTCTTCCAAGGCGTTGAAGATGGGCTCGTTCAAGGTCTTTTGACCATGGGCGAATCGTGTTGCTGCCAGGACCTTCTCTTCATAACTCTTTGCCCCGGAGACTTTCTCTTTTGTTCCGTTCGCTTCAGAGAGGTGTTCAACCTTCTGAAGGGCTTTCTTTTCGCCAACCTTTCTTTTCAATTCTTTGAAGAGTTCTTCGAGCTTGATTTCTCTCAGATGGCTTTCGAGACGTCCGCCCATATTGGTCATATAGAGCTGGGTGGGCCGGATTCCCTTTTTAATTGCATCAGCCATCCCTTCCATCTCTTCCAGGATGAGGGTGGCTTCCTGGCTGACGCTGTAGTCGACCGTGATGTTTGATCCGAAGCCAAAGGAGTTGATTGTCCGGGTGATGGTTCTGGCGGCAGGGGTTGTAGCCGCCACTTTGATGACGAGATTGGGCCTTCCTTTCCATCCGTCCATCCGATAACCTGCCAGAAGGTACTGGTCATAGAGGGAGAGGTTTTCAGAGGCGAGAGAGAATGCCGCAAATACATCCCGGATGGACTCTTCAACGAGGTGGGCAATATTAGGGTTGAGCTGGAAGCTGACGACCCCGCCTCCGGAGATCTCACGGAGGTTGAAGAAGAGGGGGCGGAAGACATGGAGGTTATCCCAGAGGGCGAGCAGGGTTGCGTAAAGCGTGATCTCATCTCCATATCTGGAGGAATTGGCGGACCAGCGCTTAAAATCAGGATGCCGCTTCACCTCGTTTTGAAAGAGCGTGGTTAAGGCAGGTTCATCCTGATAAGCCCTTGCGGCCAGAACAGGATTGGTCGAGACCTGCTCAAAGCCGAGATGCCTGAGCCATCTCAAGCCGATGGCGTAGTCATTGCCGAACTTACAGAATCCCTCTTTCACCATCTGGTAGTAGATATTCTCCTTGATCTCCCTTTCAGCCCTTTTCAAAAATTGGGCGAAGAGATTCTTCTTAAAATCGATTCCCTCTTCGATCCGGAGGGCTGTTTTGGCGGCCATACTGCTTCCCTTCTGGACCCTCTTCATCTTCGAAAGCCATTTCGAGATCACAGCCTCTGCAATCGATCCCTCTCCCTCTTCTCTCTCGCGATCCTCCCACTCCTCCAGAACATTGAGAATGTAGCCAAGGGAGTCTGACTTCTCTTTCTCGTCAAGCCAACGGCTTTCGAGGCCGTAAAAGTTGAGCGCCATCTCCAGCATGACCTCATAGGAGTATTGTCTGAGACGGATCTTTCGCTCCAATGATTCATTCGGTTCATGGAGTCCAGGTCTGGAAAGGGAGAAGAGGAGGTTTAGTTTTCTGATGAAGCCCCCTACGATTTCGGATAACCTTCCATTGATTTCGGGGAAGAGGAGATGGTCGGAGGCCAGGGTGGTCTGGCCCATCCGGGCAAGGGAGAGGAGATGGGCGACATGGTCATCCGGAATGGGGGGGCTTTCCTTCAGCGAAAGGCTTTCGGGAAGGCTTAATTCTACGATACGATTGGTGGTTTCATGGGCGGTTGCCTTCATATTCAATCTCTCCTTTCAACCCCGAGATACTCTAAATGTTTTTCAATATGGTTTTCAAGGAGGGAGGCGTAGTCCTCCTCACAGTGGATCAACATCTTAAAAAACCCGCCCCTCAATTCGCTCTTCAGTAAAAAGCCATACGTAATATGAAGAAGCTGCCTGGCGTTTTCCTGATCGAGGAGGCCGGGAAGCTCCGAGTCAATGAGATCTTTGGTTGGGGGGATACGGGAGAGGTCTGTCGTCACATGATACTGTTTGGAAGCCTCCCCGAATGAGGACAAAGCCTCTTGATGCATCTCCCGGTAGAGGGAAGGGTCCTTCAGGCTGATGAGGCGGACGGCTTCAAGCCAGCTTGTCCCTGCTGTTTTAAGATGGATTTTTCCCTGAGAGATCTCGCCGATATCCGGAAAGATTGAAAACTTATCGCTTCCCGAGTGGATGGAGAGCTTATAATTCCCGTAATGCTGGCTGATGAGGACATGGCGATAGAACTTCTCCCTGAAGGCCGCCGCCTCTCCCCGGTAATCGATTCCTTTCTGAAACTCACCGATGAAGCGGGGCGCAAGGGAATCGATCCGGACCCCCCTGTGGCGGAGAGCGATCATCAGGAAGAGATGGGTCTCCGGAGAGGTGGGAAAGGGGATTTCGTCGATGGAAATCTCAAAATCGATGAGAGGTTTTCTACCTGTGCGCCGGATAAGAAATTGATGGACCTCCTCTGAAAAGTCAATGGCCTGATGAAAGAGAAGGACATGTCGCTTTACTTCTTCCTCTGAAAACCGGATGGAGAGATCGCCGCGTGAGCCACTGAATCTAAATTCCTTATCGAGGAAGAGATGGAGGAGGACTTCTGCATCGCCTGGGTCGATCTCCTCCTTGAATCTTTGCCCGACGACTTCCCCTGGAAGTGAAAAAGCTTCGAAATTTAATTTTTCTGAGAGATCGAGCGTGATCATGGAGACGCCCGCATCAATAGCCAGTTTCACCTCATCCAGAGACTTCAGATGGTCTCCGTCCGCACCGTAGCCTTCCTGGTAGTTCTCCTGAAAGACGGACCAGGCCGCATCTGCGATAACCTCTTTATAATTTCTGCCAGTCTGGCCATTCTCGCGGATCGACTGTTGGGCAAAAACAGGCCGAACTTTAAATTTTCTGACTGCACGGATGTGGCCGGAAGTGGCCAGACCGAGACGGTCTCCGGTTCCGATGGTCGCAGGGTAATTGAGGACGGAGACCGGCCGGGTAAAAGGGAAGAGTTCCATAAGAAGGAGGGTATTTTCCGTGGAGAGACCGCACACCTTGAGCGAAGGGGCGTGATGAAGGATTTTCCCTTTAAAAGAATCCTTAAAAAGAGTTTCCTTTTCACCAAGGATGATCAACTTCTTGCCCTGGTCTGTTCGAATCATTCCATAGAGTAACCCGTTCATTGAACAGAAGGATTGGGGATAGATCTTTTGGAAGTTTAGGGGAAAGACTTGAAGGATTTTTAATATCTCTTCCGAGGAAGGAATCCGGCTCGATTCAATCGATGTCATACCCTTTTTCTCTCAGCATTGCGAATAAGAGGTTTTTCTGCTCACCCGTAAAAGGGTAGGGCTCACACATTCTATCGAAATCATTTTTTGGAATGGCCTTCTTCCGATCCTCTTCAAGAGTTTTAAAAATTTCTTCGAAGGACTTAAGATGAACGAACTCTGGGATATCCCTCATCGCCAGTTCTTCACCCTTTCCAGCTAGGCCCCACAAGTAGAGAAGCTCGGACACAGGGGAAGCAACAACAGGGTGGCACCCTCCTGGAATGGCGAAGATGCTTTTCTCTCCAATAAGATAAACCTTGTTCATCCTTTTTCCATCCATTAAGATTTGAACCCCATACGGTCCAAATTGGTCCCTCGGATTCTTTTTCAAGTTGAAACGGTGGTAATAGACCTCTTCATGATCTGACTCACCTGATTGGAATTGATCCTTATCGTGCTGATGGAGCGGCGTGCCAGACCAGAAACCCGGAGGGCTATAGGTCTCTCCGACAACCAGATTGGAGCTTGCATCCTTTGGACTGATCAGGGGAGTGATATCCCTGCGCCAGATCCAGTTTCCTCTCGACACGACTTTCACTTCCTGGGCCGGAAGGTAGAAGGGAGGTTTTTCTTTGAGGGCAGGGGCCTCAAAGAAAGCAATCTCCCCTTTTCCTCTCATTTTTAACCTGGAATCGCAGGGGATATAGAGTGCAGAGGCATTGGATCGACCAGGCCCACAGGAGAAAGGGCCGCCCTTTCTCTCCCCGGAGAATATCTTTCCGTTGATCTCTGCCTCAAATCTTCCCTCCTGAGGGACGAGGACCATCTCCTTCTCTTTCGTGTTCTTTGTGACGAAATCGGATTTGAGTTGATAGATTCCGAATCCTAAGATCTGGAGGGGGACCTCTTCTTTTCGAGGGTCCAGGATGAGTCCGCTCCTCTTTCCATTATATCGAATATGTGGATTCACCCGGTTCATTTCAATCCGAATGGCATATTTCTTTACGGTGCTTTCCATTTTGAGTCCTCCGAATAAAAGTTGCCCCATTATATCTCTTTGCGCTTTTGACTGTCAATTTGGGGCAAGACTATTTCTTGACTTTTCAGTTGTCAAAAATAATAATCAATCATCCCACGGGGTTGGAAAACCCCATCTACCGAGGAATGAAGAAAATGATGGAAGTGAGTTAAATCCCGATAGGCGGGGCCTGCTGCAGGTCCAACCCCGCCTATGAGATTGATGATGCCAAAGCTTAAACACATTAACATAGAAGAATATCCTTATTTGGTAACAACGGTTACTCTTAAAAGAAAACCGATATTCGCAAGCCCTGATGCGGCAAATATCGTATTGGAAGCCATATTGTTTGGGAAAAAACAGAAATGGTATTATCTTTTATCGTTTGTTATAATGCCTGACCATATCCACTTCATTATCATTCCAAAAGGAAAAAACATTTCAGAATGCGTGAAATCGATTAAGGGATATTCGGCAAGACGAATCAATTCCGTATTGGGGGAAAAGGGTTCCATTTGGCAAAGCGGGTTTTATGATTACATCCTTGAGAGTGAGGAGAAAGTATTAAGTAGGATGAGATACATAGAGGATAATCCGGTGAGAAAAGGCATGGTCGCATATCCGGAAGATTACAAGTTCAATTCAGTAAATTACAGGGAAGAGACAGATTTAAAAGAATATTTTTGGTTCTTCCGGGTTTTTAATGGGTGATAGTTTAGGGTAAAATGGCTCCAAGGAGGACTGGAGCCATGCGAGACACTGAACTTTACCGTTACTTGTTGGGTATTGAAGAACCTTGGACGGTGGGACGA